>OIXA01001933.1_pt1 | contig 24920 bp, 15 predicted proteins | sample 1587721 | NCBI WGS metagenome assembly OIXA01 (sample SAMEA3888900, study PRJEB22519) | human gut metagenome | biome: human gut; feature: human-associated habitat; material: faeces | place: Denmark | collected 2013
CAAATGGCTCAACGGCAACGTGTTTGCAGTAGGAACCTACAAGCACGACAAGAGCAGCCACTTCTTCGACTTGCCGTTCAATCGCAAGAAACTGTCGGTTAGACTAGGAGGCACGGCATCCGTAAAACTATGCAGCACGCAGGACTTGCGTCTCATTCTTAATCCGTTCATTCAGTCAAAGGCAATACAAGGAGTTTACGACATAAGTCCTATCTTCAGAATGGATGCCAAGTTGCAATGGTCGTCGCATGACGGTAAATGGGGATTGCGCCTTAATGGCAGCAACATCTTCAACAACCAATTCGACACACGTTCAGTACAAGGCAACCAGGACTACCGTATGAAGGTAAACTACAACTGGGCATCCTTCACCTTCGCAGTTATCTATAAGTTTGGTGGATACAAGGAGAAGACAGTTAAGGAAGTGGATACCTCACGCATAGGACACTAAGAACAAGATAATTAGTCTTTAAGACATCCTATAGGAACTATATACACCCCATCCTCACGTCGTATAGCATACTTTGTTGTACCAGTAAGAATCATCAGGAAGGATGGAGCTTTCATTTTTGTGGTGTCTATTTTAGAAGCAAGGAGTTTCAGATTCTTCGCTCCTTCTTCTATATTTTTCTCCCCACCTAATTTTATCTCTATCAGTCCATAACTGCCATTTCTCAAATGCAAAACAGCATCACATTCCAGTCCTTTACTGTCACGATAATGATAAATCGTACCTTCTAAAGCATCTGCATATACCCTCAAATCTCTGACACACATCGACTCAAAGAACAATCCCATTGTACTGAGGTCGTTTATAAGATCGTTGGGACCGACACCCAATGCAGCGACTCCGATAGAAGGATCAGAAAAATAACGAGTTTCTGAACTTCTTATTGCTGTTTTGCTTCGCAAATTTGGATTCCAGGCAAGAGAGTCTTCTAATACAAATATCTTTTTCAATGCGTCCAAATATGAAGCTATGGTAAGACGGTTTGCAGAAACAGTGTCATTGCTCTCAATATCAGCACAAATAGTATTGACAGATATCTGTGCACATTGATTTCTTGCTATAGAGCGAAGAATTCTTTTTGTCCGCTCTGCGTCGCGACGAACATTGTCAACACGAGATACGTCATTGTTGACAACAGCCTCGTAATATCTATACGCCATATCCAATGCCACCTCTTTGTTTATTGTAGTAGCTCTTGGCCAACCTCCACGACAAATCAGCCATGCTATAGAGTCTATATTAAGATTGTTGGTTCCGAAAACATCAATATCCGGTTTACAGAACAAATCATTCAAGCTGACTTCGCCAGAAGATTCTCCTGATTCATAAAGACTCATTGTTCTCATTGTCAGCCATGCAAACCTACCTGTGCCAGAATGGTGTATTTTATCCGTATCAGCAGGAACAGCAGAGCCTGTAAATATAAACTGACCTTCTTCATCTCTGTGATCTACTTCAAAACGGGCTGCATCCCACAATTGTGGAGCAAGTTGCCATTCGTCAATCAAGCGTGGCGTCGCACCTGCAAGAAGTTTCTTAGGAGAGAGACTTGCCAATTCTATATTTTGATCCATATATTCAGGGTCGTCCATATATACGACACTTTTAGCCTGTTGTTCGGCAGTTGTGGTTTTGCCACACCATTTTGGCCCTTGTATCAGAACTGCACCAACTCCCATAAGCCGGCGACTTAACATTTTATCAGCAATACGAGGTCTATATTGTTTCATTTACTTTGTCTATTATGATTACCGAAGCAAAGTTACTAAAAATCCATTGAAAATGAATGGTTTTAATATGTTATTATACCAAATATCCCAATTCTGTTATACCACTTATTCCAAATCTATTATACCAAATATCCCGAATCCGTTATACCAAATATTCTAAATATGAGGATAACAAAATAGAATAATATATATAGGAATATACAAATATCGGTCAAGCAAAGAGCACCATTCATTGGTTTGCCTTTGCTTGACCGATATTTTATTTAGCGCTATCCTGCATAGCCTTCAGTTCTTTGTCTGTCATCTGCACATATAAAGAGACACCATAGACGGTTGCTCCATCAGCTTTTACACCCAACGGATGAACCATGCAGAAAGTTGGTTGAGCACCAAGGGTCCATCCCGTTATCTGAATGTATTCGTTGTTGTCGAGCAGCAAAACTGTACGCGGCGTACCATTGTACCTACCATTAAATGTATAAGTAACTTCCGTCTTCTTTACAGCACCACCGTCAGCATCAGAATTGAAGTAAGTGGTCAGTTTCGTGTCACTATCAAAATAGTAATTTTCTGGAGCTAAGCCTAACATGTTTCTGTAATATTCAGCAGACTTTCTTTTGCCGTTCTTGTCTATTTCCCATGTGGCATAGTGCTTCCATCCATGTCCAATGAACATCTTGTTAAAGTCCGCTTGGCCTATGCCACCGCCATCACCAAAACAGTTTCCATTGTCACTGAAAGAGTACGCAACTCCATGATTGTCCAATACATGAGCCCATTCTTGCTCCATTGTTTCCTCTACGTCATCATTACATGATGCAAAAAATAATGATGCAAAAAGGACTAATACAAGTCCTACGAAAGATTTCAGGTTTTTCATATCAAGAATTGTTTATTACGCTTGCAAAAATATAAAAAAAAACAGACAAAAAAATAAATCGCAAGAAAAAACAGTCTGCCTTTATTTACTGTAGATTGAGAGGGTATAGTATGGATGCTATACCCTCCTATAAATAGTAATATTTCTCATATTTTTGGCTTTTGACTTTACCCTCATCTTACTATAAAAACGACATCACTCCACTCTCCATTCCGTGATGTTTCTTTCGTCTTTAATATCGAAGCCAATTCCTACCTTTACAATTTTCTTGCCGCTCATGGCGAAAGCGTCGGCATAATGGTTTGCGTTTATCTGGGCAAGAGCCTCATCGGCTGTCTTGCCGAATTTCAGTTCCATGATGTAGACGTGGTCCTCAGTCTCCATTGTTATGTCCGTACGACCCTTAGCCGTTCGCTGCTCCACAAGGATGCGATAGTCGGTGAGCAGAGAGAACACTACGTACATGAGCTGTTGGAAATGTCCTTCATATTTGGTATTCTCGCAATAAGGAACCGTAGCGAGGAAAGTTCGGAGCAACTCCAATGCTCCGTCAATATCGCCATTCTTTATCAAAACAGACATTTGGGCTATGGCTACCTTTCCCTTCTGCGAACTTCGCGACAGGTAGTTGGGCAGCAGACTCTTAAACAACCCTATGCGTATTTCCTTGTTAGGAATACCCAATTCATAGAGATAGGTTGCTTTGTCATAGTCCTTGATAGTAATATATCCACTCTGATAAAGCAGAGGTACTATCGATTCCATCGTTTCTGTGGGAGCGTCAAAGTCGGATACGTCAGCCATCTCTCTTTCGCCTATCTCTATTGGAGTAGTGCCAAACTTGCGCATCATCTCTATAAGGAACGTCGGGGTGCCGGAGCCGAACCAGTAGGAACCTATACTCTGCTTTGAGAAACAATTCAGCAGACTGTAAGGATTGAATATGTCGGGCGACGGCCATGTGAAATGATAACCGTCGTAGTTGTATTTCAGCATTTCGATTGTTTTCTCACGAGTCAACTCCAATTTGTCTGCAAGCATATCAATGTCTGCCGACATCTCGCTGAGCAACTCTTCTTCTGTAATTCCACAAATCCCGGCATATTCCTCATCCATGCTTATATTGTTGATGTTGTTCAGCTCGCTGAAGATGCTGAGTTGCGAGAATTTTGTAATACCCGTCATGAACACGAAGCGCAACATCGGCTCACACTGCTTCAACGGACTGTAGAAGTTGCGCATAAGATACCGCAAACCTTCGAGCTTCTCGTCTTGATGAACCACATCAAGCAACGGAGCGTCATACTCGTCGATAAGCACAACCACTTGCTTGCCCGTCTTATTATAGACGGAAGAGATGAGATTTGCAAGGCGCACATTGGCATCCACAGCGTCACACTCTATGCCGAACCTACGTTCGTTTTCTTTAAGAATATAGTCAAGATACCTGTTCAGCTGGTCTTCTTCCTGATGCTTGCCACCCGAAAGGTCGAAATGAAGCACGGGATATTCCGCCCACTCCTTTTCCAACTTTTCCATTGCCAATCCCTTGAAGAGTTCCTTGCGACCTTCAAAATAGCTCTGCAATGTAGAGACAAGAAGCGATTTGCCGAATCTGCGCGGACGACTAAGGAAGAAGTATTTGCCGTCAGAATTCGCCATACGATATATATAGGCTGTCTTGTCTATATAAAGATTGTCATTCGTGCGGATTTCCGAGAATGTCTGTATGCCTAAAGGATATAATTTTCGTGCCATGTTCGTGGTTGTTTTCTATTACGATGCGAATATACAAAAAATATCTGATAATACAAAACGAAGCGAATAAGGCAAACAATATTTGCATTTCTAACCGCTCAAAACTGCGTGCTGAACGCACAAAGAATTCTTTAGCTCGAAATTCTCGAGTTTTGAAGGGGTTTAGTTATATTGCTTATATACAGAGAGTTATGACGACGGACGAGAAAATCAATAAAAATCACAAACGCAAAAAAGCTCCTTTTCGCTGCAAAAGGACAACTTTTGCGCTCTAACTGAACTACATTTACGTTGCAACTGTAGTCCATTTGCCTTCCAACTGTAGTCCATTTGCAATGCAAAGAAGCCCTGAATGGAAAGTGAATGGTGTAAAACACGGCAAAAAGCATAAAAAAACCGATTCTGAAATCTCCAGAATCGGTTTTTTATTTGTAACACTTTTTTACTACATGTACGATATTTGCATATAAGCCATACCCCCACTCCCTCACCCAAAGGGAGGGGAGTGATATGCTATGCTCCTGCTATTACCAGATCTGTGCACGCTTGTTCTTCGGAACGAAGAGTTTGTCGCTCTTCTTCACGTTGAATGCCTTGTACCAGGCATCAATCTGCGGAAGGGCAGCGTTTACGCGAGCCTCAGCAGGTGAGTGAGGGTCGGTGTTGATCTGACGGTCGATGAATTCAGGACGTGCATTGCCTGCCCAGACGGTAGCCCATGAAAGGAAGAAACGCTGTTCGGGTGTGAATCCGTCGATGGTCTTGGCTGCTGAAGGATTGGCCTTGAACTCATTCTCCATTGCACGGAATGCGATGTTCAGTCCACCGTTGTCACCGATGTTCTCGCCAAGTGTAAGCTTGCCGTTGATGAACTTGCCGGGCAGAGCCTCAACCTTTGAGAAGTAGTCTACCAATACCTTTGTACGTGCATCGAAGTTCTTCTTGTCGGCTTCGGTCCACCAGTTCTTCTGGTTGCCGTACTTGTCGAACTGTGAGCCCTGGTCGTCAAATCCGTGCGACATCTCATGGCCGATTACGCCACCAATGCCACCATAGTTGACAGCCTCATCGACGTTGGGGTCGAAGAACGGCGGCTGCAAGATAGCTGCCGGGAAGCAGATTTCGTTGGTAGTAGGATTGTAATAAGCGTTGACAGTCTGCGGAGTCATGTGCCATTCGGTCTTGTCTACCGGCTTGTTCACCTTGCGTGAGATGTAGTCGCGTGTCATAAACTCAGACACGTTCTGCATGTTCTCGAGGAGCGAGAGCGACTCGTCGATGTTCAGGTTGGTGTAATCCTTCCATGTGTCAGGGTAGCCTATCTTCACAATGAAGTTGGCGAGCTTGTCCTGAGCCTGCGCCTTTGTAGCCGGCGACATCCATGTTGCCTCGCTGATGCGCTGCGACAGAGCTGTCTGAAGGTTCTTTACGAGCTTGAGCATCTTCTCCTTGCTCGATGCAGGGAAGTATTTCTCGACATAGAGCTTGCCTATTGCCTCGCCAAGCACGCCGCTTACGAGTGATGTGGCACGCTTCCAGCGCGGACGATCCTGCTGAACACCCGACATTACGCGGCTCAACTCGAAGTCGGCCTTGCGGAAATTGTCGTCGAGATAGCCCGAAACGCTTGATATGGCGTGTGCTTCGGCATAAGCCTTGAGGTCGTCGAGCGGCTCGTCGGCAAGTATCTTCTCCACCTCGTGTATCGGTTCTATCTGGCTTACGTCTACATGCGAGAATGCGGGGAAGCCCTGCATGAGGAATATGTTGCCCCAGTCTATGCCCGGGAATTCCTTCACCATTGCGGCATAGGTCATCTTGTGGTAGTTGCCCTGAACGTCGCGCAGCTCCACTTTGCCCTTGCTTGCCTTGGCTATGCGTGTCTCTATGCGCATAGTTGCGTCGGCCTTGCGCTGGGCATCGGGCTCGGTGTTGCCTGCAAGATAGAGCACCATCTTCAGATAATTGGCATAAGCGGCACGCACGGCTTTAATCTGTGCGTCGTCAGAGAGATAGTAGTCGCGGTCGCCCAAGCCGAGTCCGCCCTGTCCAACACTAACAAGGTTGTTGGCGGCATCCTTCATGTCAGCACCTACACCTACTCCGAACATTGTGCAACCCACTCCACGCATGTCGAGCTGAGCCGTTACTATCTGATATTCGCGACGGTCCTGAATGCTGTTGATGGTCTTAAGGATTGGCTGCAGAGGCTCGGCAGCCTCACGGTTGCGACGCACGCTGTCCATAGCGAGATTGTAGAGCGAACCGATTTTCTGTCCGAGCGAGCCCTTGGTCTGTGGCTTTGACGAATACTCCTGTATAAGGTCGAAAATGCGTTTCTGGTTCAATTCGTCGAGATCGATGAACGAACCGTTGCGCGCATGTTCTGCATCCAGCGGATGAGCCTTGCGCCAACCGCCGATAGCATACTCATAAAAGTCGTTGCCGGGCTTCACTGCCGTGTTCATATAGGCAGGATTGATGCCCTTAGATGTCTGCGCTCCTGCCGACATTGCGGCTGCGAGCGAAGCTGCTAAGATTAATGTTCTTGCTTTCATTTTGTATTTTTTATTTAGTAGAGTTCTCTTTGTGTGTTACTCTTTTCACTTATTTGGTGACTCAACTCACTTATTTAGAGTGCAAAAATAATGAATTTACTACACATTAAGGCACTTTGTTAGGAATCGTTAACCTATTCAAGCCTCAGCCCTACGATTACACGGGCTACAGCGGGTCGACATCGAAGAAGACGCTCATGGCTGCATAGCGCTTGTCCTGGAGCAATGCCGTGCGCGACGCCGACATGCAACGGCGTGCAAGGGCGAGGTCGATGCCCTGCTCAAGCTTGACCACTATCTTGCGTATCGACTCGGTCTTGACGCGCGCCACGGCGGGTTTGTCGGGTCCGAGCACCCGTTCGCCAAACTGCTGGCGCAGGCGTGACGCCATCTCGATGGCTGCCGACTCTACCACCGGTTCGTTGCGAAAGCGCAGATAGACGTACACAAGATGGTAGAAGGGCGGATAGTGGAACATACGACGCTCGTCCATCAGGTCGGAGGCGAACGTCTTGAAGTCGCCACTCACCACCTGTTGTATCACGGGCAGGTCGGGACTCTTGGTCTGAAGTATAACGAGTCCGCGCTCGCCACGTCGTCCGGCACGTCCGCTAACCTGCGTCAGCATCATATAGGCGTGTTCGTAGGCACGGAAGTCGGGATAGTTGAGCATGGTGTCGGCATTGAGTATGCCCACAACCGTCACGCCCGAGAAGTCGAGTCCCTTCGAAATCATCTGCGTTCCGATAAGTATGTCGGTGCGACCCGACGAAAAGTCGCCTATGATACGCTGATAGGCACCTGCCGAACGTGTAGTGTCAAGGTCCATGCGTGCTATGCGTGCATCGGGAAACAGCTCGCGCACGCGGTCTTCTATCTTCTCTGTGCCGTAGCCACGACCCAGAAGTTCGGTGCTCTCGCAATTGGGGCACTGATGCGGCACGGCGTATGTGTAGCCACAATAGTGGCACGTGAGCACGTTCATGGAGCGGTGATAGGTGAGCGAAACGTCGCAGTTCTTGCACTTTGGCACCCATCCACACACCTTACACTCAACCATTGGAGCGAAACCGCGGCGGTTCTGGAACAGAATCACTTGCTTGTGCTGCTTCAAGGCGGCACGCATGGCGTCCAAAAGTTCGGGCGAGAAGGGTCCGCGCATCATCTTGCGGCGATAGAGGTCCTTAATGTCAATCACATGTATGTCGGGCAGAGCCACGTCCTTGTATCGTGTTGTCAGGCTGACGTAGCCATACTTGCCCGTGAGCGCATTGTTGTAGCTCTCCATTGAGGGCGTGGCTGTGCCCAACAGCACCTTGGCTCCATCGTACATGCGTGCCAGCATGATGGCAGCCGAACGTGCATGATAGCGCGGAGCGGGGTCTTGCTGCTTGAAGGATGTCTCGTGTTCCTCGTCGACGATGACCAGCCCGAGACGGCTGAAGGGCAGAAACACAGCCGAACGTGCACCGAGTATCACGTCGTATGGCTCGTCTGATAATTGCTTCTTCCATATCTCTACACGCTCGGCATCGCTATATCGCGAATGATAGATGCCGAGTCGCGAACCGAACACACGCTGCAGTCGGCGTGTCATCTGTACGGTGAGGGCTATCTCGGGCAAGAGATAGAGCACCTGGCGACCCTCTTCGATGGCTTTCTGAATGAGATGGATGTATATCTCGGTCTTGCCGCTCGACGTGACGCCATGCAGCAACACCACATTCTTGCTCATAAACTGAACGCCAATCTTGTTCATGGCGTCCTGCTGTGCCTCACTCAGCGGCTGAATGTTCTCGGGTGAGTATTCTCCCCCACCCCCTATGCGTCCCACTTCACGATGATACACCTCAAGAAAGCGGCGCGACGTGAGCTGGCGCAATATCGCATCGGAGGCATTGGCGGCATTCTGCAGTTCGTCGCAAGCCACCTCCTGTATGTGCTCAGGAGGCGTTTCGCCGTCAATCTGGTCCCAGTGCGACAGTTCAAGATACTTGCAGAAGGTCTGCTGCTGCTTCAGCGCACGGGTCAATGCGGTCATGGCGATGTGCAGCGAATGCTCTGTGCGCAGATTGGATGGCAACGTGACGCAGCGAACTGTCTTCGGACGATAGCCGTCTTCGGCCTTCAGTCCGGCTGGCAGCGCTGCCTTGAACACGTCGCCAAGCGCACACATATAATATGTGGAAATCCATTGCCACAACCGGAGTTGGCGTTCGGGCAACACGGGACTATCGTCTACCACCTGAAGAATGTCGCGCGTGTCAAACTCGGGTTTGTCGTTATGCGTGCTAACAGCCATGGCTGTGTACGTCTTGGAGCGTCCGAGGGGCACGACAACACGCACGCCCATGCGCACCTGTGGCGCAAGCGTGTCGGGTACTGAATATGTGAAGGTGCCATCAAGAGGCAAGGGTAATATAACTTCGACGTACAACATGGCGTGATAATACATTTATTGAAAGTATATGCAAAAGTAGACAAAAATTCAATAATCTCCCAATAAATCGCTAACTTTGCACAATATGATACAAACGAAACAAGTACATAAACGAATAACTTCTAACAAAACAAAAGCGTAACACTATGAACAGAAAACTGATTTTATCGATTGCAGCTACAGCTATGCTGTCGTCGATTGACGCAGTGGCGCAAATAGCCTATCCGAAGGCTCATAAGGACAACACTGTTGACGTGTACTTCGGCGAGAAAGTGGCTGACCCCTACCGCTGGCTCGAGGACGATATGAGCGCACAGACTGCCGAGTGGGTGGACGCCGAGAATGCCGTGACACGCAAATATCTCGACAACATCCCCATGCGCAAGAACATCCTGAAACGACTTAAGGAAACTGCCAACTACGAGAAGATTGGCATTCCGTTCAAACGCCAAGGCAAATGGTATGTATATCGAAACAACGGACTGCAGAACCAGAGCGTGCTCTACCAGATGGACAGCCCTACTGCCGACGCAAGCAAACAGCGCGTATGGCTCGACCCCAACACTCTCAGTACTGACGGAACCGTTGCTCTGAAGGGTATATACTTCTCGCACAACGGCAGATACATGGCTTACGTCATCTCGCGCAGCGGATCGGACTGGGAGGAGATATACGTAAAGGACTGCCAGACGGGTCGCGACATCGACGACCATATCGTTTGGGCTAAGTTCACAGGCGCCACTTGGCTTGGCGACGGATTCTACTACAGTGCCTACGACGCTCCGGAGAAGGGACGAGAGACTTCTGCCAAGAACTCTGTTCAGAAGATTTACTATCACAAGATTGGCACTCCGCAGAGCGAAGACCAGCTGTTCTTCATGAATCCTACGCAACCTCTGCGATTCTACAACGTCGATATCGACCACGACGAAAAGGTGATGACACTGAACGAGGGCGGTATGGACAACGGCAACAATCTGTACGTTCGCGACCTGACCAAGCCTAATTCGCAATTCATACAGATGTGCTCTGACACCCGATTCAGATACTCTACCGTGGAGACTGTGGGCAAGAAGATGTACATCCTGACCAACGCCGGTGCGCCCAAGTATCGTCTGATGGTGGCTGACGTTGACCGTCCGGGATACAATGATTGGAAGGAAGTGGTGCCGGAGGGCGAAAGCGTGCTCATCGACGTTACGTTTGCTGACGACAGAATGATTCTGCAGTACTCCAAGGACAACTGCAACCAGATGTACACTTACACTACCGACGGCAAACGAATAGGCGAAATCAAGCTGCCGACATTCGGTTCTACTTCAGCAAGCGGAATGCGCGGACAGAAGGAAGTGTTCTACTCGTTCACTTCATACACAATGCCTAACACCGTCTACTCGTACGACTTAAACACCGACAAGAGCACAGTTTGGGCTGCACCCAAAATCAATTTCCGCTCTGACGACTACAAGACCGAGATGGTGTTCTACACAAGTAAGGACGGCACTCGTGCTCCGCTCTTCATCACGTACAAGAAGGGCATGAAGCTCAACGGACGCAATCCGCTGCTGCTCTACGGCTATGGCGGCTTCAACATAACCTATGCTCCGTTCTTCCTGACAAATTATATACCGTTCATGGAGCGTGGCGGCATATATGTACACGCCGTATTGCGCGGTGGAGGTGAGTATGGCGAGGACTGGCATGTGGCCGGAACAAAGCTGCAGAAGCAGAACGTATTTGACGACTTCATAGCTGCTGCCGAGTATCTCATCAACAACAAGTACACATCGAGCGACCGTCTGGCCATCCAGGGTGGCAGTAACGGTGGTCTGCTTGTGGGCGCTTGCATGACTCAGCGACCCGACCTCTACCGTGTTTGTCTGCCGGCAGTGGGCGTAATGGATATGTTGCGCTATCATAAATTCACCATCGGATGGAACTGGGCACCCGATTATGGCACGTCTGACGACTCGAAGGAGATGTTTGAATATCTGCGTGCCTACTCGCCGCTGCACACTCTGAAGCCTGGCGTTAAGTATCCTGCCACACTCGTAAGCACCGCCGACCACGACGACCGCGTTGTTCCGGCTCATTCATTCAAGTTCGCAGCACGTCTGCAGGAGTGTCAGGCTGGCTCTGCCCCAACTCTTATCAGCATCGGAAAAGATGCTGGACACGGTGGCGGAAAGCCGCTTGCAAAGCGACTTGAAGAACAGGCCGACATCCTGAGCTTCACTCTTTGGAACATGGGAATAAAGAAATAGACTTCAAGAAAAACCTTCTTGAATCAGAACATAAAAAAAACAGCATTGCCATACATATAATAATGTAAAGCAATGCTGTTTTTATTTTATTCAAATGAAACTTTCTATTGCATTCAAATGATTATCTTTAGAACTCAGCGCTCTTCGGTGTACGTGGGAAGGGAATCACGTCGCGGATGTTCTGCATACCTGTCACGAAGAGGATGAGACGCTCGAAGCCGAGACCGAAGCCAGCGTGAGGGCATGAACCGTACTTGCGTGTATCGAGATACCATGTCATATCCTTCATCGGGATGTTGCGTTCCTCGATCTCGTTCATCAGTTTATCGTAGCTTTCCTCACGTACCGAGCCACCTATAATCTCACCAATCTGCGGGAAGAGCACGTCGGTGCCCTGAACAGTAGCGCCGCTCTTTCCGCCGAAACCAGACTCCTCGGCATCTATCTTCATGTAGAATGCCTTGATAGCCTTAGGATAATTGGTCATGATAACGGGCTTCTTGAAGTGCTCTTCAACAAGGAAGCGCTCGTGTTCAGACGCAAGATCGTCGCCCCACTCGCATGGGAACTCAAACTTCTTGCCGTTCTTGATGGCCTCCTGCAGAATGCGTATGCCCTCAGTGTAGGGCAAACGAACGAAGTCGGAGTTCAATACGCCATGAAGACGCTCGATAAGTCCCTTGTCAATCATCTTGTTGAGGAACTCGAGGTCGTCCTTGCAGTGCTCCAAAGCCCAACGGATGCAGTACTTGATGAAGTCTTCCTCAAGATCCATAAGACCTGCGAGGTCGAGGAAAGCCACCTCAGGCTCAACCATCCAGAACTCTGCCAAGTGGCGCGGAGTGTTGGAATTCTCTGCACGGAAAGTCGGGCCGAAGGTATAGATGGCTCCGAGAGCAGTGGCACCAAGCTCGCCTTCGAGCTGACCAGACACAGTCAGCGATGTCTGCTTGCCGAAGAAATCGTCGCTATAGTCAATCTTGCCATCCTCAGTCTTCTTCAGATTGTAGAGATTCTTGGTAGTTACCTGGAACATCTGGCCCGCACCCTCGCAGTCGCTGGCTGTGATGAGCGGTGTATGGAAGTAGAAGTAGCCGTGTTCGTGGAAGTATGTGTGTATGGCCATAGCCATATTGTGGCGTATACGCATAACGGCACCGAATGTATTGGTGCGCAGACGCAGGTGAGCGTACTGTCGCATGTACTCAAACGACTGGCCCTTCTTCTGCATAGGATAATCGCTGCCGCAGAGTCCGTATATCTCAAGGCTCTCGCACTGTATCTCTGATGTCTGGCCCTTGCCCTGGCTCTCTACGAGAGTACCTACGGCGCTGATGCAAGCACCCGTAGTTATCTGCTTGAGCTGCTCTGCATCGAACTTGGCGGGGTCAACAACAATCTGTATGTTCTTGATAGTAGAACCGTCGTTGAGTGCTATGAAGTCGACAGCCTTTGAGCTGCGGTGGGTCCGGACCCATCCCTTCACGTTGACGGTAGCGCCAAAGTCGGTGCGCTGGAGAGCGTCAACAATCTTTGTTCTCTTTATTGTTTCCATTATTTAATTGATTAATATTCAGTGTTTAATGTTTAATCAATAAAGAGTAATGCTTAATGTTGCATTGCCACATATCTATATATGTAGCATTACATATATAGATATGTACAACAAAAACATTAAACATTACTCATCAAACATTATTCGAACGCTCCCATGCGCAGCATCTCCACTTCCTTCTCAGTGAGGAAGCGCCAGTCGCCACGACGGAGATTCTTCTTTGTAAGTCCTGCAAACTGTACGCGGTCGAGCTTTACTACGCGATAGCCGAGGTGCTCGAAGATACGGCGAACGATACGGTTCTTGCCGCTGTGAATCTCGATGCCTACCTGGCTCTTGTCTGTATCGCTTGCATACTCGATAGCGTCTGCATGCACCTCGCCGTCCTCAAGCTCTATGCCGTCAGCTATCTGCTGTAGGTCGTGAGCTGTAACGTTCTTGTCGAGGTATACATGGTAGACCTTCTTCTTGAGGAACTTAGGATGTGTAAGCTTCGAAGCCAGATCGCCGTCGTTGGTGAGCAGGAGCACACCGGTGGTGTTGCGGTCGAGACGTCCTACGGGATAGATGCGCTCGGGGCATACGTTCTTAACCAAATCCATTACGGTCTTGCGCTGCTGAGGGTCATCGCTTGTAGTAACGCAGTCCTTCGGCTTGTTGAGCAGCACGTACACTTTCTTCTCAAGATTTACCGGCTGATCGTGGAATTTGATCTCGTCGGTGCGCTTTATCTTTGTTCCGAGTTCGGTAACTACTTCACCGTTAACCGACACAACGCCTGCCTGGATGAACTCGTCAGCCTCACGGCGCGAGCAAATACCGGCGTTGGCAAGGAACTTGTTGAGACGTATCGGCTCGTTGGGATCGATGTTCTCCTCCTTATACTCGATACGCTTCTTCATGCTATACTTAGCATTGGGATCGTAATCGGCCGAACGCTGACGATAACCGCCCTGCTGATAGCCGCCACGCTGCTGATAACTGCCGCGCTGCTGGTATCCGCCCTGCTGGTAACCGCCACGCTGCTGGTATCCGCCCTGGCGCTGATAGCCACCCTGACGCTGCTGATAGCCACGCTGCTGGTAGCCGCCCTGCTGCTTGTCGTCGCCTTCCTGATTGTTGTAGCGTGAACGATAGCCCTGCTGAGGACGCTGCTGATAGCCGCCGGGACGCTGCTGATAGCCACCCTGGCGCTGCTGATAGCCGCCCTGACGGGGCTGGTATCCGCCCTGACGAGACTGATAACCGCCCTGACGCTGCTGGTATCCGCCCTGCTGCTGGTCGTCACTGTCCTGGTTGTTATAGCGTGGACGATAGCCCTGCTGAGGACGCTGCTGGTAGCCTCCCTGACGCTGCTGGTAGCCTCCCTGACGTGGCTGATAGCCGCCGTTAGATGAAGAACCACTCTGAAGGTTGCTTCCAAATCCTTCAGGACGGAAACCGCCATCCTCGCCCTGTGCCTGGCTTGTGCGCTCGGCATTGTACGGACGCTGTGTGTGGATGCGCGGACGGCGTCCGGTCACACTGCGATACTCTCTCTGATAGTTTCCTGCGGGACGACCGTAGCTCTCGCTATTGCCTGTAGTTTGATCCGCTGTTCTCTGTTCCTGACTCTTTTCCAATTCTGAATCCATAATTCTTTACTTTTTCGCCTCACGGCAAGTGACACCCATTCCCTCCCGTTTGTTGTTCTTTGTTTAGGATTTGGGAAGGATAGATGCACTTCTGTTCTTGAATAAAATTGTTACTTACTATTAATAGTCTATATTTTGAAACCTGTTTTGCCAAGTGCCGCCATGTCGTGCGGCACGCAATACATAGGCCGAAATTAGATGCCTGTATAGTTGTGCGGAGTAATGGCCATAAGCTCAGCCTTTACTGCGTCGCTTACGTTGAGTGTCTGTACGAACTCGTGTATGGTCTCTTCCGACATCTTCTTGTTGGTGCGTGTGAGTGCCTTGAGTGCCTCGTAGGGGTGCGGATAGGCCTCGCGACGCAGGATGGTCTGTATGGCTTCTGCCACGACAGCCCATGTGTTGTTGAGGTCTTCCTCTATCTTCTCGTCGTGGAGGATGAGCTTGCGCAGACCCTTGAGTGTGCTCTGCATGGCTATCATGCCATGACCGAAGGGCACACCGACGTTGCGCAGTACGGTAGAGTCGGTGAGGTCGCGCTGCAAGCGGCTTACCGGCAACTTCATGGCGAGGAACTGCAGCACTGCGTTGGCTATGCCGAGGTTGCCCTCTGAGTTCTCGAAGTCGATCGGGTTCACCTTATGAGGCATTGCCGACGAACCTACCTCGCCTGCCTTGATCTTCTGCTTGAAGTAGTCCATAGATATGTACATCCAGAAGTCGCGGTCGAGGTCGATGATGATTGTATTGATGCGACGCATTGCATCGAACACCGAGCCAAGGCAGTCGTAGTTGCTTATCTGTGTGGTATACTGCTCGCGCTCGAGTCCGAGCTTCTCGCTTACGAAGCGATTGCCGAATTCTTTCCAGTCATACTGGGGATATGCAACATGATGGGCATTGTAGTTGCCCGTAGCACCACCGAACTTTGCTGTCATGCGGCACTCCTTGAGCTGGCGCAACTGCTCTGTAAGGCGGTATACGTATACCATTATCTCCTTGCCAAGGCGTGTCGGCGATGCCGGCTGTCCGTGTGTCTTGGCGAGCATAGGCACGTCTTTCCACTCGTCGGCATACTGCTGCAGCTGTGCGATAAGTTCCTCTACGAGGGGATAATATGTCTGCTCAAGAGCCTCCTTGATTGAAAGGGGCACGCTGGTGTTGTTGATGTCCTGCGATGTAAGGCCGAAGTGGATGAACTCCTTGTAAGCGTCGAGGCCTCCAATCTTGTCGAATTCCTCCTTGATGAAGTACTCTACAGCCTTCACGTCGTGGTTGGTCACCTTCTCGATGTCCTTCACGCGCTGTGCGTTCTCCTCGTTGAAGTTGAGATAGATGCCGCGCAATGTTTCAAACAAGGCGTGGTCGAAGTCCTTGAGTTGCGGCAATGGCAACTCGCACAATGTAATGAAATATTCGATTTCTACGCGCACTCTGTAACGGATGAGTGCATACTCTGAGAAATAATCGGCAAGCGGCTCTGTCTTGCCTCTGTAACGACCGTCGATTGGTGAAATGGCTGTGAGCAAATCAAGTTTCATATACTGAAGTCTTTATAATATGATTTTTGTGCAAATTTACTAATTTAAATTGACAAGTGAATGCCGTATAGTGTTTTTTTAGACATTATTAAAGACAAAAGGAGCAAATGTGTATAAACAAAAAAAATCCCCGCAGTCTCTCCGAAGAGAAGACCACGAGGAAACACCCCTGTGGGCGTTGACGGATTCGAACCGCCGACCCTCTGCTTGTAAGGCAGATGCTCTAAACCAGCTGAGCTAAACGCCCTATTGCTTTATTCTTTGCTCTTAGCAGTATTGCTTAGTTCTTTAAAGCGAGTGCAAAGTTATGGCTTTTTTCTGTAACCTCCAAATGTTTTGAAAAGAATTTTACGAAAAACATGAAAAAATCTTGTTTTTCTGCGTTTCTTGCCCTGAAACAGCGTGTTTTGACATGAGTGTAAAAAAAATGTAGTCCTTTTGCCTTCCAAAAGGACTACTTTTAGTGTGCAAAAGGGCTCCTTTTGGAATGCAAAATGACTACATTTGGAATGCAAAAGGACTACATTTTCAGTCCTTCTCTATCAGAACGGTTGCGTAAGCCGATATTCCCTCCATTCTTCCGGTGAAACCAAGGCGCTCGGTAGTGGTTGCCTTTATCGACACATTGTCTATATCCGTGTTCATCACTTCGGCAAGACAGCGCTGCATTTCGGGTATGTGCGGATTGAGTTTGGGGCGTTCGGCGCACACCGTTGCATCGACATTGCCCAGGCGATAGCCCTTTGTGGCTATTAGCTGTATTGTCTTGCGCAGCAGAATCTTGCTGTCTACATTGAGTGTCTCGGCTGATGTGTCGGGGAAGTGATAGCCTATGTCGCGCATATTGGCTGCGCCGAGCAGCGCGTCGCATATTGCGTGTATCAGAACATCGGCATCGCTGTGGCCGAGAAGACCCAGTTCGTAGTCGAGCTTTATTCCTCCGAGCCACAGGTCGCGGCCCTCTACTAATTTGTGGACATCATATCCGAATCCGGTTCTTATCTTCATGAATTTTGAGTTTTGAGTTTTGAATTTTGAATTGTTGCCGTTGGCAATTTTGAGTTTTGAATTTTGAGTTTTGAATTGTTGCCGTTGGCAATTTTGAATTTTGAATTTTGAGTTTTCAAAATACCGAACTCTTTAACGTCAAAGCCGACTGTTCAAAACTCAAAACTAACAATTCAAAACTCAGAACTCTTAACGGCGAAGCCGACAATTCAAAACTCAAAATTCAAAATTCAAAACTCTTCAAGCGTCAGCGACGCTTGAAGAGGTCCTTTATTCCGTCCATATCGAACGCCAGAGTGAATCGCAGTGTCTGGTCGAGGGGGTTCGACTTGGCTGTAGCTATGACATAGCCGGCATCGAGCGAGAACACGTTCATCTTGAATCCGGCTCCTACGGTGAAGTATTTGCGGTTGCCCTTGCTCTCCGACTCGTGATGATAGCCGGCGCGAAGGGTGAACTTGTCGTTGTAGGTGTATTCGGCTCCGAGACTCCACTGCACCTCCTCCAACTCCTCCTTGAATCCGCCGGGGGCGTCGCCGAAGCTCTTGAAGATACCGCTTATTGACGAAACGTCGTAGTAGTCGCGCTGAACGCGGTCGTCATAGTCCTGCGTGTCCTCGCCTTCCTTCTGCTTCGGATGGGTTGGCACAAGCAGTTTGTTGGCATCGGCGGCAATGGTGAGACGGTTGTACTCGTCGAGCGGAATCATGAGCGAGGCTCCCAGACGCATGTTGGTAGGTATAAACTCAGCTCGGTCGTCGCCTCCGAAGGTTATCTTCGAACCGATGTTGGATATGTTCAAGCCCAATCCCAACTGGCATTCACGCTGTCCGATGTTGATATAGTTTTGATAATAGGCGGCAAGGTCTACGGCAAATGCCGAACCTGGAGTAGTATCGTCGGTGGGATTGTACGTCAGGTCGGAGTATATCCATCGTACTGCGGCTGCAATCGAGAACTTTTCGCTGAGCATAAGCGAGTAGGCTACATCCAAAGACATCTCGTATGGGTTGATGGTCATTTGGTCTTCACTCTCGTTTGTACTTGTGAACACTTCGCCCAACGAGAAGTAGCGCAGCGAGCCTGACACTGCCGAGTAGTCGCCTATGCGATAATAGCCTACGAGATAGGCAAGGTCGATGTCGTTGACAAGGCTGCGCAGCCACGGCGTATAGTTCAGAGCCACACCGGCTCGCGATATCGTGAACGGATATTTGGCTGGGTTCCAGTACTGCGACACTACGTCCGGGTCGGTGGCAGCGCCCACATCGCCCATACCGGCGGCTCGTGCGTCGGGCGCAATGGTCTGCGATGTCACCGATGTCTTTACCGGGTTGAACATCTCTTTTTTGTAATCCTGAGCCGAAGCGTATGCCGACAGCAGCACGAAGGCTGCGAGCAGGATGTATCTTGTTCCGTGTTTCATTCGTTGAAAGTTTTTATATTGTATATGCTTATTATGCAAACGACTTATTATTTTATTTATTGCCCACTACTATCAGTTTCTTGGCTTTCGACATACGCGACGCTCCGTCGGACGCAAGACGTACACGGTAGAGATAGACTCCGGTGTCGAGCTGTTGGCCGTTGTCGAGTTTCAGGTCCCAATTGACGGTGTAGGCGGAATCGGACGACACTCCGCTCTCGTCGTGACGCCACAACAGACGGCCGCTCATGTCGAGCACTTCGATGCGCACATCCACATTGCTGCCGGTGCGGTCGTTGGCTATGACAAATGTGGTAGAGGTTGATGCTGGGTTGTTTGTACACGAAATGCTGAACGTAGGTTTCAGTCCTCTTGCCACACGGAAGCGGAGTTCCTGCGTAGTGGGATTGTTTAGTATGTCCCAAGCGGTGAACTTCAGTCGGTGTTCGCCCTCCTCAAGTTGCGGCAGGCAGTAGTATGTAGAGCCTGTGGTGTACGATCCGAAGTCGTACTGGAAGTTGTCGTTGAGCGTATACGTCAATTCCGTCTTGCCGTCGATTACGAGTTGCATGTCGTGTCCCACTCCGGCTCCGGCTGCATTGATGCCGTCGCGGTCGGTTATCTCTGCCACAAAATACGGCGTCGGGTTCACTCTGTCGCCGTTCTGGAACGATGGCGAGTTAAGATAGCAGTACACCGATGGTCCGATGGAGTCGTTGTCGGCAATGTCGCTGCCTCCTACGGTGAAGCTGTTGCAGTAGCCGTTCACCACCTTGGTGTGCGCATCGTCGATGGCAAAGACATTGATGAGTCCCTCCTCGTCCGAATAACTGATGTCCTTTGGAACTGCAAAGGTGAACTCAAACTTCCCGTCAACAACCTTACTTTCGCCATTATACAGCATTGCCTTGCGGTCGTTGAACTCCATGGGTTGGTCGGCTGCATTCTGATTGTTGTAGCATAGCACCGTTTCGTTGCGGTCGCGCACCAAGAGCGTTGCAGTTCCGGCGAATGTTTCCATTCCTTCGATGTGGCCTTTCACCTTTACCAGCGCTCCGGCACGCATCGCTACCTTGCCTCCCTTGGCTACGTCTACGTCGCCGATGGAGTCGACGACCATTAGCGGTCGGGGCGTCCAGAGTCGCATTGCAGGGTCGCCGAGGAGCGAGAACTGGCGCGAATTTTCGGCAAGACGCTTGTATGAGGCGGTGTTCTTGGCTCGTCGCAGCGCCTCACCTATAGGCAATGCGCGTCCGTCGTCGTCGTGCGAGAGCAAGAAACGCATCAACGGAGAGTGCAGCTCGGCGTTGTATGTAGAATACACGGTGCGCGTCGAGCCGATGAATGCAGCTACTCCACCCTTTTCGTTGAGTACCGCCGTTACTCCGATATTGTCCACCGGAGCATCGAAAGGCATGAAGTCGCAGCCCACCGTTACCCACAGCGGCATGTTGGTATTCGAAAATTCTCTGAAATCTTTAAGGAACAACACGTTCTCGTGCGAGAACTGATGTTCCGAACCATGACCGGTGTAGTCCATTATGAGCGCACCCTTGTTCTGCTGGCGCATTATCGCCTTGCTGGCACCGGGATATGTCACTCCCGAAGTCTGTATAACGGCTGGATAAGCGTCCCACATCACTTTGTTGACACGCAACGCCGGATTCTCGGCTGTCACCTGTTCGGCTACTACATCGGCATCCATCATGTGGCGGTTCTCGTCGCCGTCGTCGCCCATGAACATTATTTCGTTGAGCCATGCTGCTCCTCCGGCATTCTTCATGTAGCTCTCTATCTTGTCAACCATTATCTTGGCTTCTGCCGCTGTAGTTACGGGGAATCGGCCAACGGCCACATCCACCTTGTCGACATACAACGGTCGCAGTCCTTCGCCGTCGTCGAGCATGCCGTAAAAAGAATCGTCGACATAGCTAAGTCGCTTGTCGAACGACTCCTCGCTTTCGTATGCCAGCAGATAATCGTCGGCTTTCATCTGCCGGCATTCTGATGTAAGCATACGGTTGTCCCACATGCAGCTGCCGAAAAGCACGAGATACTTGGGCTGGTCGGCTAAGGTTGTGGCACGGTCGTACAGCATCTTAAGATAACGGCGGTATGCCGAGGCGTCAGGCGTACCGCTTGAGAACTCGTTGTACAACTCGTCGGCAGGCACAATGTTTACTCTCATGCCGTCGGTGTTCTCGTGCAGCTGCTTCAGACGACGTGCCTGGGCAAGCAGTTTTTGCGATGTGGGGATGATTATAACCATGTCCGCCTGCGAGTCGGAATGGTGGTCCTGGTTGGTTATGGCGTAAACGTTTTCGGGAACAGGCAGAGCGTCGGTGGCAAGATTGCCGAGCTGATGGGGCGTATTCCACGTTAGCGACACGAAATCGAGTCGCATAGGTTCGCCATTGAGCACATGCAGACTGACGGTCTGATGCTTTCGCGACTCGTCACATACAATGTCGTATGTGCCGCTACTCTGAAAACCGGATATATAAAGCGGTTCACTTGCTGTTGTATTGAGCGTGCCGAGCCGACGACCGTTCAATCTTACCTCGACAGATGTGCTTCCTCCCGATGTAACATTTGCCATCAGGCGTCCCGTCAAAGCCTTTTCGGGGGCTTCGAAGGTCAGAACGAGCGAGTCGCCCGACTGCACCTGGCGCGAATCGTACAAGTTCCGGCCGCCATGATGCCAACTGAAACCGTCCACTTCGTACAGGTCGTGATAGTATTCGGCCGACGGATAGAATGTAGAAACAAAATCGGCGGAATCTAATTTTTGCGGTTCGGTGCCGTCGTCGGTCAAGAAATAATAACCATAATCAGAATATGGGTTGCGTGTTCGGCGCATAGCGTCATTGCTACTCCACGAAACCGGACCACGGGCAAACATCATTCGGCGCGAACCGATGGTACATGTCGGCACTTCATGAAGGTCGTCGGTAGCTATAAGATAGTCGGGATCGAGCGTCTCACTCTGCAAATTGCCTCCATAACCGTACACTTTCACACGGTCGGGATTGCTGAATCCGGCTTTGCGCATTAGTTCGGTGGTGAGCTGATATACTCCAGTTGACGGCACACGTATCTTAACCCATCGTCCGGAGTGCAACACGCTGTGACGGGCGTAGCGGTCTTGAGGCGCAATGGCATCGTACGTGGACGCTTCACCCATTCGTGTAAGCGGATTGATGCGGCTTATACGTTCTGTAATATCGTCCGTTTGATGGTTGGCAATATTGCCTGTTTCGTTATCTGAAATAATGTTGGCGCTACGCACAGGAGTTGCCGATCGGCGCAACATAAAGCTCACCAGCACCTGCCAACGACCCTCACGCATCACTACGGGACAAAAAGTTGTGAGCAGCGAAGGCCGCTTGCGGTCCATCACAACGCTTGTTTCAAGACGAGGTTGGGCTGCGGGCAAATTGGGTTCAATGCGCTGATAGGCTTCAATGTCGGCACGTGGCATGTCGGCGTATTCTGCGTAGGCTATGCTAAAAGAATAAACCGAGTCGCGAAAATTTACTGGTAGCGACTCGGTATGACTGAATATGGGCAGCACAGAGTCGACCCTCACCTCCTTGGCTGTGAGATTATAGAACTTCTGGGCACTTGCCTGAACAGCGGCAAGAAGCAGGGTCAAGACTATGTATATGTTGCGCATATTCGTTTACTATTGTTATTTGCAATTGAATTCGAGCACCTTGCGGTCCTCAATATATCCCTCAAGATGGTCATCGATGTGTACGGGTCCGACTCCGGCAGGCGTTCCTGTATACAGAATGTCACCGGTCTTGAGCGTGAAATACTGTGATATGTAGGCTATCAACTGGTCGACACGATAGAGCATATCGCTCGTGCATCCCTCCTGAACGGTGTTGCCGTTGATGTCGAGATGGAAGTGCAGGGCCTGAATATCACGGAATTTGTCCAGCGAAACCCATTCGCCCAGGGCGGCGCTTCCGTCAAATCCCTTGCACAAATCCCAAGGTTTGCCTTCCGCACGCAGCTTCTTCTGCAGTTCGCGAGCCGTAAAATCGATGCCGACGGTAACGGCATCGTAATAGCGATGGGCGAAACGCTCTGAGATATTCTTGCCCAACTTGCTGATGCGCACTACGATTTCGGTCTCGTAATCGATGCGTCCCATATGGTCGGGAATAAAGAACGGCTTGTGATCCTTGAGCACCGCCGAGTCAGCCTTGGTGAAAATGACCGGTTCTTCTGGTTTAAATAACGAGCCATGAAGCTCTTTATTGTGTTCAAGGTAGTTCATACCTACGGCAAAAATCTTCATTTTATTAAAATTGACAAGTTGACGTGTTGGCAGCAAACGACTCTACAGACTATTGAACAGACTTGTTTATAGACCATAAATGTGAATTATCCCCGATAATCTTGGCAACAACGTCTACATTAAACAAAAAGCCGTGAAAGAGTTTTCACTCCTCACGGCTCCTATATAATATATGTGTAATTGAGTTATTTCAATTACTCAGCAGCAAGAGTGAAGCGCTTGTAAGCAACGATCTTCAGCTCCTTGTCCTGCTTCTTGAGGTAGTCAGCAACGCTCTGCTTGTCGCCGTCGCCGAACTGGAACTCCTGACAAACGAGGCAGTTCTCCTTAAGGAACTTGCCAACACGACCCTTAGCGATGTTCTGGATCATGTTCTCGTTGAGGTTAGCAGCCTTCTCTGCAGAAACGGTCTCCTTGATCTCGCGGAACTTAGCAACGTCCTCAGCTGTGATCCAGCCCTTGCCCTGGTTAGACTCGATGTGGTCCTCAGAGTCGAAGTGGTTAGGATTGAGGCCAGCTTTCTTAACAGCTACCTCTACAGCCTTCTCGATCTGCTCTTCCTTAGTCTTCTGAACAGCAACCTTGTACTCTTCATCCTTAACTTCCTCAGGTACTGAAGCCTCGTCAAGAGCGATAGGCTTCATAGCAGCAACCTGCATAGCTATCTTGTGACCAGCCTCCTCGTTGTTCTGATTGAGCTGTACCATGGTGCAGAGAGTGTGCTTGCCCATGTGGTCGTAAACCTCAATGTTCTCACCCTCGAGAACGTTGTAGCCGTCAAGCTCCATCTTCTCGCCAGTGATACCTGAGCGCTGTGTAACAGCAGCCTGAACGTCAGCCTCACCGAACTTGAGAGCCTTAACCTCGTCGAGAGTATGAGCCTTAGCGGCGATAGCAGCGTCGAGGATGTCAGAAGTCAGCTGGATGAAGTCAGCACCGTTGGCAACGAAGTCAGTCTCGCACTTCAAAGCGATCATAGCAGCGAATCCGCCAACGTTCTTAACGAGTACACAACCGTTTGAAGTCTCGCGGTCTGAACGCTTTGCAGCGATAGCGAGTCCACGCTCACGGAGCAACTCCTTTGCCTTATCGAAATCACCTTCTGCCTCAGTCAGAGCCTTCTTTACGTCAGCAAGACCAGCACCTGTCATGGCACGAAGTTTCTTGATGTCTTCAATTGAAATAGCCATAGTCTTTTTTTATTTATTAATTATTAGTTATTTAATATATGCTTGATTTGGTGTAATCGTCTTTAACCCAAAAATCGGAAATTCTCCATTCTAAAACCTTGGATTTACGAATTAAAGAATTTCCGATCTTTATGTTATGTAAGATTACTCTGCTGCGTTCTCAGCAGGAGTTTCCTCCTTGCGAGCCTTGCGAGGAGCCTTGCCCTCTTTCTGCTCAGCAGCTGCCTTCTCGTCAGCCTTTTCTACCTTACGCTCCTCAAGACCCTCTGCGATAGCACCGCAGCAAGCTGAGAGAACTACGTCGATAGAATCCTTAGCGTCGTCGTTAGCAGGGATGATATAGTCGATGTTGCGTGGGTCAGAGTTGGTATCTACCATGGCGAACACTGGGATGCCGAGGCGGTTAGCCTCCTTAACGGCGATGTTCTCCTTCATCACGTCAACAACGAACAAAGCACTCGGGAGGCGTGTAAGGTCAGCGATAGAACCGAGGTTCTTCTCCAACTTAGCACGCTGGCGTGTCACCTGCAGAAGCTCACGCTTAGAGAGCTTTGAGAAAGTTCCGTCGTTCATGAGCTTGTCGATGTTCGCCATTTTCTTAACAGCCTTGCGGATTG
>OIXA01001938.1_pt1 | contig 24867 bp, 18 predicted proteins | sample 1587721 | NCBI WGS metagenome assembly OIXA01 (sample SAMEA3888900, study PRJEB22519) | human gut metagenome | biome: human gut; feature: human-associated habitat; material: faeces | place: Denmark | collected 2013
CAGAGAAAGTCACAGACACCATGAAAGCAAGAAGTATCGTGGCTTACTTTACTACAGAAGATGGCGAAAAGATTTCATTTGATGTGCCTATGATTGCTAACAGCAGGGAAGATGCACCGGAGAAGAGAACTTTCCATGAGAAGTTTACTTTGAAATCAAGAGAATATAAGTATGGAGACAAGTATTATCTTGTATTGGCGGATGCAAATGATGAGAAGAATATCTTGCAGCAGTATGAGTTTATGATTGATATTGCGTTTGTTGATGATTTTGGATTTTAAGGAGGAAAGAAAATGTCGGAAGTAGGAGAACTTAGAAAGCAATTTTCAGAAGGAAAATGGAAAAAATTCATAAGGAGTATTACCATAAATAATATACATGGATGGAACGGACAGAGAATAGATTTTAATTTTCCAGTATGTGCAGTTGTTGGAGAAAATGGCATTGGTAAGAGTACCTTTTTAAAGGCAGCTGCATGTGCTTATGATAATAATAGAGGGGCTACTTTTTATCCGTCTAAAATGTTTGTGAAAACCCAATGGGATTTGAATGCTATTGATGGTGCATATATTGAATATGTAATACAAGAAGGGGATAATACGAGACCAACACATTGGAAAAAAACAAATGACTGGGGATATACGCCCAAGAAGAAAAAACCTAAGCGTAATGTATTCTTTTTGGATGTATCTCGTACATTACCACTAGACGCTACTGCGGGATATGCTAAAATTGCAAGACAAGCCGTTACAGAAAATCAAGAGAATATTATATTAAATGATGAAAGTGTAAAGGGAATATCACATGTATTAGGAAGAGCTTATGAGGCGGCTCGATTTGCAAGTACTGATATTGATCCTAAAAAGGAAGTAGGAATATTGACAAATTCGTTTGGTGAAGTTTCACAGTTTCACCAAGGAGCAGGAGAAGATGCAACACTTGATTTATTCAAACTTCTACAGGCAATTCCCGATCAATCATTATTGATAATAGATGAAGTAGAAGCATCGTTACATCCATCAGCACAGAGAAGACTAATTCAATATTTACTAAAATTGACCAGAATTAAAAAGATTCAAGTAATACTGTCAACGCATAGTGCACATGTATTAGATGAAATACCACCAGAGGGACGTATTATGTTAGTTCAAATGCAGAATGGTAAGGACATTTTATATGGAATATCAACAAGATTTGCTTTAAGTAGTATAGATGACTATTTTCATCCAGAATTATATGTGTTTGTAGAAGATGAAGAGGCAGAGACTATTATAAATGAGATTCTGAAAATGTCTGATAGCACAGGAAGAATATTAAACAGGATTTCAATTAAACCGATAGGTGGTTTTTCAGTGGTAGATACAGTAGCAAAATTGATAAAAGAGAATAAATTGCCATATAAGGGTATTGCAATTGTTGATGGGGATAAAATAAATGAGTGTTCAAATTGTCAGATTGGATTGCCAGGACAAAAGGCACCAGAGAAGCAGGTAATTGAGGATTTAAAGGCAATAAATTGGCAAAATTTGGATGGAAGATTCGGAATTGGTGCAGGAATTCTGTTTCAAGTATTGCAAGAGGCTGTTCTTGAACCGGATCACCATGATTGGACCACATATATTGGAAATCATATCAAACAGAGTAAAAGTTACGTATGGAGTGTTTTAGTTGAAGAGTGGTGTAAACAATGCTTAGATACTGATGAGAGAGAGAGAATTTATAATGCTATTGTAGAGTCGTTGAATAATTGAGGGCTTTGTAAACAATAACATTATTTTGGAGGAGACATCATGGAGGAAAATAGAAATCCTATTGATAATGAAACTAAAGATAAAAGAGAAGAAATAAAGTATAAGCTTCGCCAATATTATGATGGTCGTATTGTTCGTAAGGATTTAACAAAGTCAATCCGTGAAGGGGCAAATGTTCCGGTATATGTACTGGAATATCTTCTTGGTCAGTACTGTAACTCCGATGAACAGGAAATTATTGACGAAGGTGTAGAGAATGTAAAGCGTATTTTACGGGATAATTATGTGCGTCCGGATGAAGCACAGAAAATATTGTCACTTCTTCGAGAGAGAGGAAGCTATACAGTTATTGACAGGATTACAGTAGTTCTTAATACAAAGGAAGACCGGTACGAGGCAACCTTCTCTAACCTCGGCATTAAGAATATTCCTATCAGTGCTGACTATGTAAAGGATTATGATCGCCTGCTTTGTGGGGGTATCTGGTGTATTCTCCAGCTTGACTATGAGTTTATTGAAGAAGATAAGAAAAATACACAGCCTATTCGTATTAGAAAGTTAACACCGATTCAGATGCCACATGTGGACATGGATGAGGTGAAGAATGGTCGAAAGGCATTTACAAAAGAAGAGTGGATGGATATTCTGCTTCGTTCTACTGGTATGGAACCGGACAAGCTTTCTGACAGAGCTAAATGGTTATTGATTGCTCGTATGATTCCGCTTGTTGAGAACAACTTTAATATGTGTGAATTGGGACCTCGTTCTACAGGTAAATCGTACATATATGAGCAGATTTCTCCAAACAGTATCCTTGTAGCTGGTGGACAGACAACTGTTGCGAATTTGTTTTATAACATGTCTAACAATACAGTCGGTCTTGTCGGAATGTGGGATGTTGTAGCATTTGACGAGGTTGCCGGCATCAAGTTTAAGGATAAAGATGGTATCCAGATTATGAAGGGATACATGGCATCAGGTGCATTTTCCCGTGGCAAGGCTGAGATACAGGCAAAAGCATCTATGGTCTTTATAGGTAATATAAATCAGAGTGTGGAGACTTTGCAGAAGACATCAAGTCTGTTTGATCCATTTCCTCCTGAAATGGGTACGGATACTGCTTTCCTTGATCGTTTCCATGCATATATACCGGGATGGGAGATTCCTAAGTATAGACCGGATTCATTTACTAATGATTATGGATTCATCACAGATTATCTGTCAGAGTTTATGCGTGAACTCCGAAAGGATAATTACAGCAATATAGCAGAAAAGTATTTCAAATTAGGGAATAATTTAAATCAGAGAGATGCTATTGCTGTTCGTAAACTGATTTCCGGATTTATCAAATTGATTTATCCAGATGGAGAAGTCAGCAAGGAAGAAGTTGCAGAGATTATGGATATTTCACTTGAACTTCGTAGACGAGTAAAAGAGCAGCTTAAGAAGATTGGTGGAATGGAGTTCTATGATGTGAACTTCTCATACATAGACAATGACAGTTTTGATGAACATTTTGTATCCGTACCAGAGCAGGGCGGCGGAAAGATGATTCCTGAAGGTATGGGTAAACCGGGGTGTTTATATACAGTATCCAAGTCAAAGACTGGTATGATTGGATGCTATCGTTTGGAAACTCAGATGATGCCGGGAAATGGAAAACTCACATGTACCGGTATTGGTTCAGGAAAAGAGCCAAAGGAAGCAACCAATACAGCATTTAATTATTTGAAGGCTAATGGTAACGCAATATCTGGAAATATCAGTACAACAACCAAGGATTACATCATCAATTATCAGGATATGCAGGGACTTGGAATGACGGGAAATCTTGCACTTCCTACGCTAATTGCTATTTCATCAGCGGCACTTAGTAAGCCCCCCATCAGCAGTCTTGCAGTACTTGGTGAGATCAGTATTGGTGGAACACTGATTAAAGTAGAAGATTTGGCAAGTACATTGCAGGTGTGCCTTGATAGTGGAGCTAAAAAAGTTCTTCTCCCAATCACATCAGCAGCAGACCTTGGAACCGTACCGTCTGATTTAGTTGGGGCATTCAGTTTAATATTCTATTCTTCTCCGGAAGAAGCAGTTTATAAGGCATTGGGAGTTGAATAGGCAGATATTTTTATGCTTCGTAGAGCAATCGTGCATTATAAGAAAATAGTATGAAAATCCCACAAAATTTTGTTGACAAATGGGTGCACCATATGTATAATAAGTCAGTGTGTGAATCAACACATCGTAGGAGACTTGTGTTTTCTACGCAACATATTGCATAGGAGTCGCTATGTTAGTAAGTTTATCTGATGTATTAACATCCGAAGGCAAGGTAGAGACTGTTGCCATTCCGCTTGAGATGACAAGCTTTAAGAGCCGCCAGGGAGAATTCCCCATTACGGAGAAGACACCCGTTACCCTTACTTTTACCAACATCGGTGTGAACAAGGCAAAAGTAACCGGTACTGCAGAGCTTACCTTTGATACGAAATGTGACAGGTGCCTTACTGAAGTACCTACAGCAATGAAGCTTAAGTTTGACAGAATCGTTTATTCTCCGGAAGCGGAAGTAAGTGAGGAAGAAGATACCGAGCAGAGCTTTATGGATGGATGGCAGTTGGATGTAGAGGCTTTTGTGTACGATGAAATTCTGGTGAATTGGCCGGCAAAGATCCTGTGTAAGGAAGACTGCAAGGGTATCTGCCCTGTATGTGGTCAGAACAGGAATCGGAAGGAATGTGGTTGCGATACTTTCGTACCGGATCCTCGTATGGCAGCAATCCAAGATATCTTCAACGCGAATAAGGAGGTGTAACGATGTCTATTTGTCCTAAGAATAAATCTTCCAAAGGTAGAAGAGATAAGAGAAGAGCAAACTGGAAAATGAGCGCTCCTACATTGGTAAAGTGCAGCAAATGTGGTGCACTGATGATGCCTCACAGAGTTTGCAAGGCTTGTGGTTCTTACAATAAGAAGCAGGTCGTAAGCGTTGATTAATTTATAAATCAATGAAGCGAAATTAAGTGAAAAGAAAAGAGGAGATTCCGAAAGGAGTCTCCTTTTGCTTTCACAAAAAAATCACTTGCTTTTTATATACGCCTTTAGTATAGTAAGAATGAATCTGCCATCATCAAACTGTTTGGTGCGATCCACGGAGCGGTTTGATGATAAGCGGATAAACACAAACAGGTAAAGGAACGACGAAATGGCAGAATATGTAAATGTTGCTGTAGATGCGATGGGAGGAGATAATGCTCCCACCGAGATCGTAAAGGGCGCTGTAGAGGCTGTCAATGCGGACAAACGTGTCAAAGTATTCCTGGTAGGTAAGGAGCCGGTGATCCGGGAAGAATTAAAGGCATATACCTACGATGCAGAACAGCTGGAAGTCGTACATGCCGAAGAAGTCATCGAGACTGCAGAACCTCCGGTTATGGCGATCCGCCGTAAGAAGGATTCTTCCATTGTCAAAGCCATGTATATGGTGAAGAACGGTGAATGCGATGCTTTCGTATCCGCAGGAAGTACCGGTGCAGTACTGGTAGGCGGACAGGTGATCGTAGGCCGTATCCGTGGCATGGAGAGACCTCCTTTGGCTCCCCTGATCCCTACGGAGAGCGGTGTCAGCCTTTTGCTGGACTGTGGTGCCAATGTGGACGCAAGACCTTCCATGTTAGTACAGTTTGCCAAGATGGGCAGTGTCTATATGGAAAGCGTTATGGGCGTTAAGAATCCCAAAGTCGGTATTGTGAATATCGGTGCTGAGGAAGAGAAGGGTAATGCTCTGGTCAAGGAGACTTTCCCTCTGTTGAAGAATTGTCCCGAGATCAACTTTATCGGAAGCGTAGAAGCCAGAGATATTCCGGCAGGTGTGGCAGATGTCATCGTCTGTGAAGCGTTTGTCGGCAATGTGGTACTGAAAATGTACGAGGGCGTCAGCTCCGCACTGCTGCATCAGGTAAAGCAGGGAATGATGTCCACACTGCGCAGTAAGATCGGCGCACTGTTAGTAAAGCCCGCGCTGAAGAAGACCTTGAAGAGCTTCGATACCTCCCAGTACGGAGGAGCTCCGCTGCTTGGCTTAAACGGTCTGGTAGTGAAGACCCACGGAAGCAGCAAGGCTGTGGAAGTGAAGAACTCCATCCTGCAATGCATCGCATTTAAGGAAGAGAAGATCAACGAAAAGATCAAAGAGCAGATCGGTCTGGAAGATAAGGCTGCAGAAAATAATTAAAATTACAAAATATTTGGAAAGAAGGAACTGTTATGGAATTCGAAAAGTTAAAGAAAATTATTGCTGAGGTATTAAATGTAGATCCCGATGAGATCACCATGGAGACCACCTTCCAGGATGACCTGGGTGCTGATTCCCTGGATGTATACCAGATCATCATGGGTATCGAGGAAGAGTTCGATATCGAGATCCCTGCAGAGTCTGCAGAGCAGGTTACTACTGTAGAAGAAGCAGTAGAGATGATCAAGAACGCAGTGAACTAGTAAAGCTACGAGCCATGCAAAAATAGAGGGAATGACTCCGGTGAGAGCTTGCTCGCACAAGAGGTCATTCCCCTCTGTTTTTATACGATGTGTTCCGTAAAACGGGACACACTTGACAGCCATTATGAATAGGCATGGTGAGGGTAATTATGTAGTCCAGTAGGCACGGCTATGGTTAAGAATAAGCGCGCCGTAAGCAGACGTCGGTACCATAGCGTCCCAAGGGACGCATTGCGTGGGTATTTTCCACGCCTATGTACCGTTACGCTCTGCGACATGAGTGCATCGTACTAAAGTACGAGCGTGCCGCGTTTCTTACCATAGCCGGGACTACGGAATATAGTGAGGACAAGAAAATGTTGGATGGTTATACAATGGACGTGCTGGAGCAGCGCATCGGCTATTGCTTTCACAACAAAGCATTGCTGAAGCAGGCTCTGACCCACAGCTCCTATACCAATGAACAAAAGATCAACAAGACAGAGAACTATGAGCGCATCGAATTCCTGGGAGATGCTGTACTGGAGCTGGTATCCAGCGACTTCCTGTTTCGGGAACACCCGGATGTTCCCGAGGGCGAGCTGACCAAGATGCGCGCCTCCATGGTGTGCGAGCCTTCCCTGGCATTCTGTGCCAGAGACCTGGAACTGGGACAGTTTATGCTTTTGGGAAAGGGCGAAGAGAATACCGGCGGCAGACGCAGAGACAGCATCACCTCTGATGGTATGGAAGCCATGATTGGTGCCATTTATCTGGACGGTGGCATGCAGCCTGCCAAGGCTTTTATTGACCGCTTCATTCTGTCGGATTTAGAGGACAAGCGTCTCTTCTATGACAGTAAGAGCAATCTCCAGGAGCTGATCCAGGGGAAACTCAAAAAAGAGTTCGAGTACCGGCTGTTGGAGGAGAGCGGACCGGAACACGACAAGACTTTCGTGGTAGAGATCGACATGGAGGGAGAATGCCTTGGCCGTGGGCAGGGAAGAACAAAAAAAGCGGCAGAACAGCAGGCAGCTTATGAGGCGCTTCTGCTATTGAGGGATAGAGGATATGTATTTAAAAAGTATTGAGATACACGGGTTCAAATCATTTGCCAATAAGATCGTATTTCAGTTCCACAACGGAATCACCGGTATCGTAGGACCTAACGGCAGCGGTAAGAGTAACGTTGCGGACGCGGTAAGATGGGTGCTGGGAGAACAACGCATCAAGCAGTTGCGTGGTGCCAGCATGCAGGATGTTATTTTCTCGGGAACAGAGACCAGAAAACCGTTGAGCTACGCCTATGTTGCCATTACTCTGGACAACAGCGATCACCAGCTGGCGATCGACTATGACGAAGTTACAGTGGCGAGACGAATCTACCGTTCCGGAGAAAGTGAATATCTGATCAATGGTACTCCCTGCAGATTAAAGGATGTCAATGAGCTGTTCTATGATACCGGTATCGGTAAGGAGGGCTATTCCATTATCGGACAGGGCCAGATCGACAAGATCTTAAGCGGTAAACCCGAGGAACGGCGTGAACTGTTCGATGAGGCTGCTGGAATCGTGAAATTCAAGCGCAGAAAAGCAGCAGCCCAGACAAAGCTGGAGAACGAAAAACAGAATCTGGTGCGTGTGAATGATATTCTGTCCGAACTGGAAAAGCAGGTAGGCCCTCTGGAGAAGCAATCCGAGGTGGCTAAGGTCTATCTGAGGAAAAAGGAAGAATTAAAGACTCTGGATATCAATGTCTTCTTATTGGAAAATAAGAAACTCAGAGAACAGCTGTCTTCCATGGAAGAAAAATATAATCTGGCCAGCAATGAACTGAACGAGACCAGTGAAAAGTACGAAGGTATCAAGGAAGAATACGAGCGGATCCAGCAGGAGATCGAAAGCCTGGATGCAGCCATTGAAGCCGCCAGAGAGCAACTGACAGATACCGGCCTGATGCGGGGCAAACTGGAAGGTGAGATCAATGTCTTAAAAGAGCAGATCAATTCCGCTCACGGCAGTGAGAACCATCTGAACCATCGTAAGGCAGCCCTGGAAGAAGAAATCGCCGGCAAAGAAAAAGAAAAACAGGATATTTTAACCGATAAAAAGGATACGGATACTCAGGTACAGGAGATCGCAGAGGCGGCAGCCATGGCAAAGGCCGACCTGGAAGCTATCCAGAACAAGATCACCGAACTCAATAATAATATTGAGGCCGGGAAAAATACCATCATCGGCGAGCTGAACCAGCGGGCTACCATCAAGTCCAAGATGGGACGTTTCGATACTATGATGGAGCAGATCAATATCCGCAAGGCAGAGTTGAATTCCAGACTGCTTCGTGCCAAATCCGATGAGGCTGCCAGAGAAGAGACAATCAAGAAGCTGGAAGAGACCTTCGAGACTGTGACCGAAGAACTGCGGCAGATGACCGAACAGGAAGCAGCATCCGAACTGGAGCTGGGCAATATCCGTGAGAATCTCACAGGCTTAGATGCGAAGCTGCGGGAGACACAGAACCGTTTCCATCAGGAGCAGTCCAAACTGGAAGCCCTGACCAATATCACCGAGCGGTATGACGGCTACGGTGGCAGCGTCAAGAAGGTCATGGAGCAGAAGGAAAAAGAAAAAGGTATCATCGGTGTTGTAGCGGATATTATTCAGGTAGAAGCCAAATATGAGACCGCTATCGAGACCGCTCTGGGTGGTAATATTCAGAATATCGTAACGGATAACGAAGAGACCGCCAAGCATATGATCGGATTCTTAAAGCAGAACCGCCTCGGAAGAGCCACATTCCTTCCCCTGACCAGTATTACCAAACCTCAGGAATTCAAAAATCCCGAGGCCCTGAAGGAAAAAGGTGTCATCGGTATGGCGGATGAACTGGTAAATACGGAAAAAGAATACCGCAATGTGGCCAAGGCCATGCTGGGACGTATCGTGGTCGTAGACAACGTGGACAATGCCGTGAAGATCGCAAGAAAATTCGATTACGGCATCCGTATGGTCACATTGGAAGGCGAACTCTTAGTTCCCGGTGGTGCCATCAGCGGTGGTGCATTTAAGAATAACAGTAATCTCCTGGGAAGACGTCGTGAGATGGATGAACTGGAGAAAAAGGTGAAAAAACTCTCCGATGACATCAAGACCTATAACCAGAAGATTGAAGGCGCCAAGAGCAAACGAAATAAGCTGCGTATGGATCTGGAAGCATTGAAGACCGAGATGCAGCGCAAGTCCATTGAGCAGAATACCGCAAGATTAAATATTTCCCAGGCCAGAGAACGTATGGAAGAAGAGGCAGAGAGTGCACAGTCCCTGAAGCTGGAGGAACAGGAGATCGAGACCAAGATCTTCGAGATCCGTTCTGGCAAGGAATCAATCGTACAGGAACTGGCTGCAAGTGAAGAACTGGAGAAAACCACTCAGGAACAGATTCTTGTCTTCCAGAAGGAACTGGAAGGCTGCAGACTGGAAGAGAGTGAAGCTTCCGCCCATGCCGGAGAATGGGAAGTAAAAGTCGAGAAGATGCGTCAGGCTCTGGATTACAAACAGGCCAATGTAGACCGTATAGGCGGCGAACTGGAGCGTGCACAGGCAGAACTGAATGAGATCTTACAGGCACTGACTGAAAACGCACAGGAAGTGGAACGCAAGAAAAACAACATTCTGGAGATTGAGAAGACCATCGCGGCTTCCCATGAGAATCAGGATGCTTCCAAGAAAAAGCTGGACGAGGATATTGCAAAGAAAGAGGAACTGTCTGCAAAGCAGAAAGGCTTCTTCCAGAGCAGAGAAGAAATGTCAGAGCGCATGAATGCTCTGGACAAAGAAGTCTATCGTCTGAGTGAACAGAAGAAAAAGCTGGAAGACAATATCGAAGGCCAGATCAATTACATGTGGGATGAGTATGAGATTACCCTGAGTGATGCGGCAGGCCTTCGCAATGAAGAGATGAATGATCTGCCCGCCATGAAGCGTGAGATCAGCGGTCTGAAAGATGAGATCCGGAAGTTAGGTAATGTCAATGTCAACGCCATTGAGGATTACAGGAATCTGATGGAGCGTTATACCTTTATGAAGACCCAGCATGACGATCTGGTAGAGGCGGAGAAGACCCTGGAAGGCATTATCGAGGAACTGGATACCGCCATGCGCAAACAGTTCACGGAGAAATTTGCGGAGATCAGCAGAGAGTTCGATAAAGTATTCAAAGAACTCTTTGGTGGTGGTAAGGGAACCCTGGAACTGATGGAGGATGAGGATATTCTGGAAGCAGGCATCCGCATCATCGCACAGCCCCCCGGAAAGAAGCTTCAGAACATGATGCAGCTGTCCGGTGGAGAAAAGGCATTGTCCGCTATTTCCCTGTTGTTTGCCATCCAGAACTTAAAGCCCTCTCCGTTCTGTCTGTTGGACGAGATCGAGGCAGCGTTGGATGACTCCAACGTAGGCCGTTTCGCTAAGTATTTACATAAGCTGACCAAGAACACTCAGTTCATTGTCATTACCCACAGACGCGGTACGATGGAACAGGTGGACAGACTGTATGGTATCACCATGCAGGAGAAGGGTGTATCTACTTTAGTCAGTGTTAACCTCATTGATAAAGATCTGGATGATTAGAGTATGAAAAGAACTTCTAATCACTCAGAGCAAAGGCTCTTTCGTGAAGAAGTTCTAAGTTTCATACAAGAAAAACGCAAGCGTTTTTCTGGATAGAATGCTGATTGGAGGAAATCGGATGAGTGAGGAAAAGAAAGGCTTTTTTGCCCGGTTAAAAGAAGGACTGACCAAGACCCGTGACAACATTGTACGGGGAATTGATTCGGTCTTCAGCGGCTTCTCCGCTATTGATGATGATTTCTATGAAGAACTGGAAGAAATCCTCATTATGGGAGATATCGGTGTGAATGCCACCACCGCTATCGTGGAGAGACTGAAACAGCAGGTGAAGGAAAAACATATCAAGGAACCTTCCGAATGCAAACAGCTTCTGATTGAAAGTATCAAGGATCAGATGCAGGTGGATGAGACTGCCTATGATTTTGAGAAGGAACAGTCCGTGATCATGGTCATCGGTGTCAACGGTGTGGGGAAGACCACTTCCGTCGGCAAGCTGGCCGGTAAATTAAAGGATGAGGGCAGGAAAGTCCTTATTGCCGCAGCGGATACTTTCCGTGCCGCAGCGGGAGACCAGCTGGCAGAGTGGGCATCCCGGGCGGATGTTCCCATGATCGGCGGAAAAGAAGGTGCGGATCCCGCCAGCGTGGTGTTTGATGCCGTGAATGCGGCGAAGGCACGAGGCGTGGATGTGCTTCTTGTAGATACCGCCGGCAGACTGCACAATAAAAAGAACCTGATGGAAGAACTTCGTAAGATGAACCGTATCATAGACAAGGAATTCCCCAATGCCCACAGAGAGAATCTGATCGTTCTGGACGGCACCACGGGACAGAATGCTCTGGTGCAGGCAAGAGAATTCGGTGAGGTGGCGGATCTTACGGGTATCATCCTGACCAAGATGGACGGAACGGCCAAGGGCGGTATCGCTGTGGCCATCCAGTCCGAACTGAAGGTTCCGGTAAAATATATCGGTGTGGGAGAGACCATCGAGGATCTCCAGAAATTCAATTCCGATGAATTTGTAAATGCGTTGTTTGATGTGAATATGGATGACATCGGAGAACTGCATCTGCCGGAGGAAGAAGCTGGAGAGACAGACGCGGAAGAATAATAAACAGGCAGACCAAAGAAAGTGTGACAGAAAGGCATGGGAAGAAAAATGCAGGAAGAAATGTTGACTTTAGAGAAATTTGAAGAAGCAAGTGAGATCGTTAAAAAAGTTACTTTAGAGACCAAACTGGTATACAGTGATTATTTCAGTGCCCAGACCGGCAACCGCGTATACTTAAAGCCCGAGAACTTACAGTTTACCGGAGCTTACAAGTTAAGAGGCGCTTATTACAAAATGAGCACTCTGACCGATGAAGAGCGCGCCAAGGGACTGATCACCGCCTCTGCAGGCAACCATGCCCAGGGCGTGGCTTATGCGGCAAAATGCTATGGAAGCAAGGCAACCATCGTAATGCCCACCACGACACCTCTGATCAAGGTAAACCGTACCAGAGGCTATGGAGCAGAGGTAGTACTGCATGGCGATGTCTATGATGAGGCCTGCGCAAAGGCATATGAGCTGGCAGAAGAGCACGGATATACTTTCATCCATCCTTTTGATGATCTGACCGTAGCTACCGGTCAGGGTACCATTGCCATGGAGATCTTCAAAGAGCTTCCACTGGTAGATTATATTCTGGTTCCTATCGGTGGCGGCGGACTGGCAACCGGTGTTTCCACACTGGCAAAATTGCTGAATCCGAAGATCAAGGTCATCGGCGTAGAGCCCGCAGGAGCTAACTGCATGCAGGTATCCTTAAAGAACGGCAAGGTTACCACATTGCCCAAGGTCAACACCATCGCAGACGGTACCGCGGTAAAGACTCCTGGCAGCAAGATCTTCCCGTACTTACAGAAGAATCTGGACGATGTGATCACCGTAGAGGATGAGGATCTGGTAGTAGCTTTTCTGGATATGGTAGAGAATCACAAGATGATCGTGGAGAATTCCGGTCTGCTGACGGTAGCAGCCTTAAAGCAGTTAAATGTGAAGGATAAGCGTATTGTATCTATCCTGAGTGGCGGTAACATGGATGTCATCACCATGTCTTCCGTAGTACAGCAGGGTCTGATCTTAAGAGACCGTATCTTCACTGTATCCGTACTGCTTCCCGACAAGCCCGGTGAGCTGTGCAGAGTATCCGGTATCATTGCCGGCGTTAACGGTAATGTCATCAAGCTGGAGCACAACCAGTTTGTATCCATCAACCGCAGCGCTGCCGTGGAACTGCGTATCACACTGGAAGCTTTCGGTACCGAGCATAAGAATGAGATCATTGCCGCTCTGGAAAAAGAAGGCTATCAGCCCAAGGTGGTCAGAGCAAATATATAATTGTGCAGAGTCATGCAAATGCCGCTGCATAGTTTCTTAGAAAAGAAGTGAATGTATCACTGATAAAAGCCGCATATTATAGATATGCGGCTTTTATGTGTGGAAATGGAGAGAGCTATGGCGAAAAAGACTGAAAAAGAACTGGAAATACAGAGACTGGATAAAAAGACACCATTGCAGATGTTCCGGGATTATGTAATGATCACGGTGGCTTCTTTCATCTATGCGGTATCCGTCAGCTTATTTTTGGATCCGAACTCCCTGGCACCCGGTGGAATCACCGGTGTCGCTATTATCTTAAATCGTCTGTTCGGCATTGAGACCGGTACCTGGATGCTGCTCATCAATATACCGATCCTTTTGATCGGTATCTGGAAATTCGGACTGCGGTTTATTCTGTCTACAATCTATTGTACGGCAATGACCTCTCTGTTTACGAACCTGCTGACACCGGTAGGAGCAGTGACCACAGATCCTTTGCTTGCCTCTCTGACCGGAAGTGCCCTGATGGCAGTATCCATGGGCTGGGTGTTCAAGGCCGGATCCACCACCGGCGGCACGGATATCATTATCAAGCTGCTACGGATAAAGTTTCCGTTTCTCAAGACCGGAGCGCTGTTTTTCCTGACGGATGCTGTCATTGTTATCGCTTCAGCATTTGTCTTCCAGAATATTGACAAGGCACTGTATGCCGGTATCGTGGTCATTGTTACCTCTGTAGTGCTAGATGTGGTACTATACGGAAGAGATGAGGCAAAGCTGATCTATATTATCAGCGACCATGCGGAAAAAATCGCAGGGAGACTTTTGGAGGAGCTGGACATTGGTGTAACTTATGTACAGGGCAGTGGTGCCTACAGCGGCAAGGAGAAGAGCGTCATCATGTGTGCCATGAAGAAAAACATTTCTCCCAAGGCGGAAGAGATCGTAAAGGAAGAGGATCCCCTGGCATTTATGATCGTCACCAGTGCCACGGAGATCTTCGGGGAGGGCTATAAGAGCTATTTTAGTGAGAAACTGTGATGCTGAACATAAAATTTAAGTAAAAAACAGCTGAAAGGGCTTACATTTTCAAAGAGAATCATCTATAATAGCGTCGCGCCGGAAGGGCAGACGCTATTTTTCACTGTGGTGCACCCGCAGCGCACGTTTCTAACCGGTGCAAGTCCGGAATCCGCCCGGCAAATCTCTGTTCCGATGTAGTAATCGCATATCAGGCTATGCATGAGGGTAAGACAGCTGCTTAGGTCAAAACTCAGTAGCTACACCGAATCATGCATGGAGATACGGTAGTTGGATTGAGAGAAAGAAACATATAATAGTAAAAATAAGCAGATAGAGAATCGCATGGAAAAATGTGCGATGACACTTATAGGAGTCAGGGAACATGAACGATACAACTTTGACAAAAGAGGAGAAACAGTATAAACGGCTGACTGAGGAACCGGTGGCGCGGCTGATCCTGGAGCTGGGACTGCCCACTACCATCAGTATGCTGATCACGAATCTGTATAATATGGTGGATACCTGGTTCGTAAGCCAGTTAGGCACCAGTGCTACCGGAGCGGTAGGCGTGGTGTTTGGCTTGATGGCAATTATTCAGGCGTTCGGATTCATGTTCGGTCATGGCGCCGGAAGCAATATCAGCCGGTTGTTAGGAGCTCATGAAAAGGAGCGAGCGAAAGCTTTTTCCGCAACGGGATTTTATCTGGCGGTGGGAGCCGGAGTGTTGATCGCAATTATCGGTATTTTGGATCTGAACGGATTGTGCAGATTGCTTGGAAGTACGGAGACCATCCTTCCCTATGCGAGAATCTACGCTTTCTATATTCTGGTGTCGGCACCGGCAATGGCATCCAGCTGTGTGATGAACAATGTACTCCGGTATGAAGGCTATGCCAATCTGGCGATGGTAGGACTGGTCTCCGGCGGTATCTTAAATATGGTGGGAGATGCCATCTTTATGTGGGGCTTAAATCTTGGTATCCGGGGAGCGGCACTTTCCACTATGATCTCTCAGTACATATCCTTCGGAATCCTGTTATTCTTTTTCCTGCGTGGAAAGACACAGAGCAGCCTGGCACCGAAATATTTTACCTGGGAATTTGCCGTGCATAAGAATATTCTTACAGCAGGCTTCCCCAGTATGATGCGGCAGGGACTGAACAGCGTGTCCACCATGGTGTTGAATGCACAGGCAGCTGTCTACGGAGATATTGCCATCGCTGCCATGAGCGTGGTATCCCGTATTTTCAATTTCGTATTCAGTGTGGCCCTGGGTATCGGTCAGGGCTTCCAGCCGGTATCCTCCTTCAATTATGGGGCAAAGAAGTATTCCCGTGTAAGGAAAGCGTTCTGGTTCACCCTGTGCGCCAGCCTGGTGACCATGGCAGTGTTTGCAGGGGTGGTGTATGTGTTCCGCAGAGAGCTGTTGCTGGAATTTCTTACGGATATGGATGCCTATGAGATTGCATTTTATGCGTTGCAGATCCAATGTCTGACGCTACCGTTTATTCCGGTATGTATCTGCGGCAACATGCTGTTTCAGTCCATCGGAAAGGGCGGCAGGGCGACGATCTTAGCCTCCTTCCGAAGTGGCACTATCTATATCCCGGCTCTCCTGATCCTGACAGCCTTCTTCGGACTTCGAGGCATCCAGTGGTCACAGCCGGTGTCCGATATTTTATCTGCGGTTTTGTCATTGCCGGTGGCAGTGGTGTTCTTAAGGGGACTGCCGGAAGATGGTACGTAAGTATAGAGAAGAATGAGATCCCTTCGTCATAAGACGGAGGGATTTTTATGTACAGATGTATCCATACGCAGGAATAAGTATCTGCCTTGATCTGTGAAGCTGTTGACATTAAATAATCCACATGATACAATATATTTAACAATTAGGTTAAATGTTAAACGATTGGATGAAAGGATGTGATTCACTTTTTGGGAATACAGGATACATTGAAAGCGCTGGCAGATCCTATAAGGCGTGAAATACTAAATCTTCTGAAAAACGGTCGATTGTCGGCAGGAGAGATCTGCGAACATTTTCCGGTGACGGGGGCTTCCATATCGAGGCATTTGTCGGTGCTAAAGGAGGCAGATCTGATCCGGGACAAGCGGGAAGGAAAGTTTATTTATTATGAACTGAATGCTTCCGTGCTGGAAGAAATCATGTTATGGATCACAGATTTGAAAGGAGCATCGGATAATGAAGGAAATGATACAGAAAAATAAAGGCAGGCTGATCTGCTCGGCATTTGTTATGTGCGTGGGCATTATATTGGGATATACCTTTGAGAACAGTCTGTGGATAAACGGCACTTTTGCAGTGACTTATGTGGTAATAATGGCAGTAACTTTTTACGACAACAGAAACAGGCAGCAGAGTGACAAGGTCATAAGAATGGTTACGTGGATCGTGCCGGGAATGACATTGCTCTATAACGGTATCGCCAGATGGATTGATATGGGTGTAAAGAAAGAGAATCTGCTCATGGTAATTTTGTATGTCGGAATGGGATTGCTATTTGTTATTGTGGGCAATTATCTGCCCAAGGTGAAACCGAACCGCACCATCGGCATCCGCGTCATATGGACATTGCAGGATGAGGAGAACTGGAATGCCACGCACCGCTTCAGTGGGAAAATATGGGTGGCAGCAGGACTATTGAGCATGATCTGTGGACTGTTCAGTGACAGCATGGCTGCATTATTTCTGTTTATTTTCGCTATCACGGCAGCAGCTTTTGGCAGCATCCTGTATTCTTATCTCTATTATAGAAAGAAGTTGCGCACCGGAAAAGGGCTGGCAGTACACTACAACCATAAAGTGGTTGCGGTCTATGTGTTTATAATGCTCGCGTGTGTGCTATTTACGGTATGGACGTTATATACGGGAAAAATCGAGATCTGTTACGGAGAAAATGAATTTACTGTTCAGGCGGAAGGCTGGCAGGATTACACAGTGAAATATGACGCTATCGAAAGCATTGCTTACGAAGAGAATATGTTCCGGGATACGAATACAATCCGGACGAACGGTTTTGGCAACTTGAAATACTCCATGGGACATTTTCGCGATGAAATCCATGGAGATTACATTCGCTATACCCATAACGACTGTGATATTTATGTAGTCATGGAAGTGGAGGGGAGCACCGTTATTCTAAACGGTGCGGATGATGTGCAGACCTGGGAAATCTACAATAATATCAGAGAACGGATGGAAAAATAATATTTGTAAATATATTTCCCAATTGCTTTTATATTTTTTAAAAATGGTATACACTAAACTTATGTAAGTTAGTAAACGAGGATTTCGGGAAAGGGTGGTTACAGTATGCTGAAACAGTGGATTCCGGCGGTGAAGCCGGAAAAAGAGGAACTGGAAAAACGACTGAATGCGGCGCAGGAGGAGCTTGGTAGACTCCAGATGCAGATCAAGGAGCATAAGCTCCCGGTGCTGGTGCTGATCGAAGGCTGGGGTGCGGCCGGTAAGGGCAGCACTATCGGCGGAATTATTAAAAATATCGATCCCAGATTCTTCAAGGTGGCTTCCATGTCCGCACCGACAGAGGAAGAGAAGCGGAAGCCTTTCCTGTATCGGTACTTTGTAAAAATTCCGGAAGCCGGGAAGTTTGAATTCCTGGATTCCGGCTGGATGGATGAGGTGACGAAGGGAAGACTTCGGGGCGAACTGTCGGATAAGCAGTATGCGGAGCGTATTGAGAGCATAAAGCGTTTCGAACGACAGTTGACGGACAACGGTTATCTGGTGTTGAAGCTCTTTTTCCAGATTGGAAAAAAGGAACAGAAGAAGCGGCTGGAAGAACTGGAAGGCAACAAGGATACCGCATGGCGTGTGGGCGAGAACGACTGGTGGCAGAACAAGCATTATGACAAATGTGAGGAAGTCTACGACAAATACCTCACAGATACGAACGCTTCCGTAGCTCCCTGGTACATCATAGATTCCGGGGACAAAAAGTGGGCGGAATTACAAGTGCTGGAGACATTATGCAGCGGTATCCATGTGGCCATGCAGAATGAGAGCCTTGCTGTGCCTATTTTGCAGAATGTATTCCCACTGGTGAAGATGCCGAGGCTGTCCGAGGTGGAACTGGACAAGGAAATCTCCGAGGAAGAATACAAGCGGGAACTGCGCCATCTGCAGAAGAAGCTGAATGCCCTGCATTACCGCCTTTATCGGAAAAAGATTCCGGTAGTCATCGCCTACGAAGGCTGGGACGCCGCAGGCAAGGGCGGAAATATCAAGCGGATCGCGGGAGCACTGGATCCCAGAGGCTACGAGGTACACCCAATCGCCAGCCCGGAACCACACGAGAAAGCGAGACATTATCTCTGGCGATTCTGGACGAGACTGCCCAAGACCGGACATATTGCCATTTTCGACCGTACCTGGTACGGGCGCGTTATGGTGGAGCGCCTGGAAGGCTTCTGCAGCACCAACGACTGGCAGCGGGCTTACAATGAGATCAATGAGTTCGAGAAGGAATTGTCCCAGTGGGGTGCGGTGATCATCAAATTCTGGGTGCAGATCGACAAGGACACCCAGCTGGAACGTTTTACGGAACGGCAGAACACCCCGGAGAAGCAGTGGAAGATCACGGACGAAGACTGGCGCAACCGGGATAAATGGGATCAGTACGAAGAAGCTGTGAACGAAATGCTCCGGAAGACCAGCACGGAATATGCTCCCTGGCACATCCTGGAATCCGTAGATAAAAAATATGCCAGGATCAAAGCATTGAAGATTGTCATTGCCGAACTGGAAAAGGCTCTGGGATAGGAAAAGAAAGTAGAGAACGTAAACACCGTCTTGTAAAAAGGCGGTGTTTCTATATGTGATGAAACCGTTGACAATGTAAGATTCATAAAATATAATTATTTCATCGAAACGGTGAAAAGGGGTGAATTGATGAAACAAAATTTATCACAAATACAATATGAGCAACTGGCCAGAGAACAATTTTGCAACCGGCTGAAAGAAATTCCGTTTGTTTCGGATATCGAGGTGTTATTGGAAAAGAAGAATGCACCGTTGGGGGATTTCAAGGCAAAGGTGTATTTGGAGGACAGCGATGAGCCTCTTTTATTTGTGATTGAAGTCAGGTCTAACGGAGAAAAGAGATTCGTTAATCATTTTATGGAAATCGTGATGCGGCAGGATGATAAAACGCATTATATTTTTATGGCACCATATATTTCGGAGCAGTCAGCCAGAGCGATGAAAGAGGAAAAATGCAGTTATATGGATCTGTCCGGAAATTGTTATATCTTAACGAAAAGATTTCTGCTCTATGTCAGTGGACAGGATAACAAGTTCATAACCCACAGGGAAAAGAAAAATTACTTATCCAAATCGTCAAGTGCTGCATCAGCAATTATTCGTACCATGCTGAATGAACCGGAGCGAAAATGGCAGGTGAAAACGCTGGCTCAGGAGAGCAATACGGCATTGGGAACAGTATCTAATGTGAAAAGTTTTTTGCTTGCCAGAGACTGGATAGATAAGAGTACTACGGAATTCCGTTTGCAGAACATTAGGGAACTGTTTTATACATGGGCAAAGGATTATCATCAAAAAGAAGCGAGAAAATTACAGTTTTATTCTTTGGATACGGTTCCGGAGATAGAACAATCAGCCGCTGAATGGAGTAAAACACATGATAATGGAGCTATATTAGGTGGCTTTTCGGCTGCGGCACGATATGCGCCGACAGTACGTTATCAAAAAGCCGAAATATATGTAGAACCTCAATTTGTTCAGGAATTTGTAAAAGATCTGGAATTGCAGCCGGTCAATACCGGAGGAAATGTTGTGATAACGATACCGCATGACGAAACCCCCTGTATGTACGCAAAGCCTGTTCATGATACATTAGTAACTTCTCCGGCACAAACGGTAATTGATCTGCTGGGGGATGCCGGAAGAGGGGAAGAGGCTGCGGAGGCAATCCTGCGCAGAGAATACCCGGAGAGGACAGAGGATGAAAGAAGAACTGAAAAAGGCAACTGACTATTCAGAGGGACAAAAGACAGCCGCATACATGGTACTCGGAGAGATCGTAAATCTTTTGAATGAGTTTTCAGATAATATCAGAATCATAGGAGGATGGGTTCCGACACTTTTATACCCGGCCGGTGACCATATAGGTTCTATTGATGTAGATGTTCTGCTGAATCAACTGGAGATCAAAAAGGCAGAAAGCTATCGGACGATTAAACGGATACTGACACAAAATGGGTATAGAAGACATGAAGAAAAATATTTTACATTTATAAAAACAATAGTTTTAGATGGAGTTTCCTATGACGTAGACGTGGATTTCCTGTCCGGAAAATATGGCGGCGATGGCGGAAATGTAAGTAAACATGTGGATGGTATTAAAACCTTACCGGCTACGGGAGGAAATTTTGCATTTGATTTTCCGCCAACGGATGTGAAAATAGAATATATGCGGGAGGATGGAGCAAAGGACAGTGGACATGTGAAAGTGATTTCTGTGGTGCCTTATCTGGTCATGAAGACAGCAGCACTGGGGAGGGGAAAACCGAAGGATGCGTATGATATATATTACATGGTTGACAAATATGAGGGAGGCGTAAGAACACTTGTTAAGGAATTTATGCCTTATACAGACAGAGAGTTGATCAGAGAAATGTGTCAGAAGCTGGATGAAAAATTTGCTTCGCCACAGCATGCCGGACCAACAGATGTAGTGACATTCATGGGAATAACAGAGGAAGAAGAAAAAGAACAGATCCGACAGGATGTTTACCAGAAGATACACTATTTAACAAATAAATTGAAAACAATGTAAGCAAAATCTTGTGTTGGCAGACAGGTCTGTTATAATGATACATAGTTGTATTTCCCAGATAGTATTTACAGAACGAGAGGAGAAATCATGGGCGAGAACCGTAAGATATATGCAGCATTATTGGGAGCAGGAACCGTTGGAAGCGGTGTGTACAAGCTGGCAGGGATGCAGGAAGAGGATATCTGCCTGAAGACAGGAGCACATCTGGAGATTAAAAAGATTCTGGTGCGCAATCCGGGAAAGGTAAGAGAAGGAATCCCACAGGAGTTGTTCACAGATAGCTGGCAGGAGATTTTAGAAGATCCCGAGATTCAGATCGTCATCGAAGTCATGGGCGGCATCGAACCGGCCAGAACCTATGTGGAAGAAGCCATGAAGGCCGGCAAACAGGTGGTCACCGCCAACAAGGATCTGCTGGCGGAATATGGGGATCCGTTGTTTGAGATCGCCACGGAGAATAAATGCGACTTACAATTCGAGGCGGCAGTGGCAGGAGCCATTCCCATTATCCGGCCTTTGCGTCAGAGCCTGGCGGGAAGTCAATTGACGGAGATCATGGGAATCGTCAACGGTACGACAAACTATATTTTGACCAAAATGTCCGAGGAAGGTATGGGGTATCAAGAAGCTCTGGATATGGCTACGAGACTGGGCTATGCGGAAGCAGATCCCACAGCAGACGTGGAAGGCTATGATGCGGGACGCAAGATCGCCATTATGGCATCCATCGCTTTCAGCTCCCGCGTGACGTTCCCTCAGGTTTATACGGAAGGCATCACGAAGATTACAGCAGAGGATATCCGGTATGCGAAAGAATTCGGCTATGTGATTAAACTGTTGGGTATTACAAAGCTTACAGGTAAAGGAATTGAAGTAAAAGTACATCCCACATTGATCCCGGACAGCCATCCTCTTGCCACGGTCAGAGATTCCTTCAATGCCGTATTTGTTCATGGTCAGGCTTGTGATGATGCCATGTTCATGGGACGGGGCGCCGGACAGATGCCCACTGCCAGTGCGGTATTGGGAGATGTCATCGATGTGATGCGTAATATTATCCATGGAAGTTGCGGCAAGATTGGCAGTGACAGCCACAAGAAACTTCTCGTACTGGATGTGGAGGAGACGAAGAGCCGTTTCTTCCTGCGCCTGCAGGTAGAGAACCGTGCCGGAGCATTGGCCAATATCGCCGGAGTTCTTGGTAACAACGATGTCAGCATCGCCCAGATGGTACAGAAACGCAGCCACGACGGTATTGCCGAGATCGTGGTCATCACCGATCTTGTGACCGAGAGACATTTCAACGACGCCATCCGCATCATGGAAGGCATGTCTGTTGTGAGAGAAATCTCAGGCATAATCCGGGTCTACTAAAGTTTGTAGAATTGAAAGTTAGTGAAACAAATCCACGAACGCCCATGGCGGACGGAATGTCCTTCCTCGATGTAAGGTCTCCCGGTGGGAATTTTCTGACGAAAAGTGAGTAGCGGTTCTAAACCGCACGGGCACGGCTCCAGTTGCCATCCATGGCAACGTCCGCCTGTCGCGAACGTCCTGTTCGCTCCACCCTGTCTTTCAACACTTTTCGAGAAAATATCACCACCTCCCGACAAACATCTTCGGAAGGATATTCCGCTCACCATAGGCGTTCTGTGTTTTGAAAATCCCATGAAAAAAATACTAAGCCTATCTCTTGTTACTGGTTTCTGTATTCCTCCAAAGTCATTTACATACTTAATTCTTATTTTTAAATTTTATACATGTGTTTCCTAAAGCGATTTACATACCTATTTTCCATTTTAGCCTATTGCGCATGTGTTTTCCCGCTTATCATACATGCCGGATCATTATTTCTTGCTTTAAAGCATGTATTTTCCGACTTGTTATACATACCTAATTATGACTTTTGAGTTATTCGCATGTGTTTCCTACTTTTTTTCACATACCTAATTCCTGTTTTTGAATTGTCCGCATGTATTTCTTGATTTTTCGCACATACTAGATTCTTGTTTTTAACTTCCGCACATGTATTCTCAAATGCTCTGCCTAAATAATTGGGATGTTTTTCATAACCCAGCAGAAAAGGACTGCTCCCCCGGACATAGATGCGGCGGAGACTGTGAGATTTTCTTGGAAAGTGGTTGAGCCGCAGGGGCAACGCGAACACGATGTTCGCGTTAGCCGATAAGTGCCATGGATGGCAACGTAAAGGCGGCCCCGTCATGATGAAAAGCACTTGGCCACTTTCCTTTAGAAAATCCACAGTTGTAGCTAGCATCCGAGTCCGGGGCGGGCAGTCCTTTCTGCGTGGATTTTAAAGCAACTATTCATTTAACTTTCAATTTAATTCCCCTGCGACGCATAATCCTTCGCATAGTAGTTCAGGAAGTACTCAAAGCGCTTGGCGATGAGCTTACGTCCTTTTACATTCAGGTGAAGATTGTCGGTCAGATATTCTTTTGCAGTGTCCTCGGTGATGCTGCCGTACAGGTTATCCATAAAGGAAACACTGTGCAGGTTCGCGGAGTAGCACTCCTTGATCACGTAAGTGGACAGGACATCGCGGTTGTTATAGATATACATATCGGAACTTACATAATCCCCATTCTCATCCACTGCGTAAGCATAAGTGGGAGACATTACAATAATACGGATCTGCGGATACAGACGCTGCAGGACTTCGAGGCTTGCCTCCAGATTGCCGGTGAACTGCGTAGGATCCGTAGGATTGTCATCATTATACATAGCATTTCCCATCAGATAATCGGTGGCATCATACATGATCGCCACGGTATCAATGGTGTTGAAATCCAAAGTTTTCAGAGTGTTTACGACTTCTTCCGCTTCGGGTGGAGTCTTGTCACCCAAAGCTTCTGCAGCATCATTGTAATAGCCGTCCAGGGGAACCCCGGCGGCCAGATTCACCAGCCAATACAGACAGTAAGCATCCATAGGGGCAAGGGTGGAATCAAAATTGGTGTGTTGCGCGGCCAGATAACTTCCGCTGATGGAACAGTTGTATACGGTAGCACCGGTCTCCTTGGCAATCAGGCTGGCCAGATTGTCGGAAGAACCGCGGTCATCGGCAAAGGGTGCATTTCCGAACACGACAATATTAGAAGCATCGTTTACTATCATTTTACCGTTCTCATCGGTCAGGGGGAGGATAGAATCCCAGCTGTCATCATAGGATCCCTGTCCGTCCTTGAAAATATCCGACTGGCTTACCCGCTGCCCCCAATGCGTAATGCGATAACCCAGCAGGCCTACCACCACAAGCAATACCAGGGCAAAAAGGACATGAAGATTCAGAAAACGCCGGATACCCTTAGGAGCGGGATGTTCCTCTTCCTCCTCTTCCCGGTCATTTTCTTCATATTCATCATCCGGATTTCCCTCGAAATCATCGGAAATATCAGATTTTCCAAAATCTGTGTCTTGCACAGTTTCATTTTCCAGGTCTAGAATCTCAATATCAGGCATGTCATTCACATGTTCGTTTCGTTTCATTCCATCTCTCCGTTTCAAGTATCTGTTTTTAAGTGGTAAAAAGAGTTATTCTGATTTTACTATTATACGGAAAGAAAGTCTACAATATTAGAAAGATTTAAGAAATTCTGAAGAAATGGACGAACAGCTTGAAGCGGCGGAAATAGAATGTTATAATGTTACGGAATTGTTACACTGAAGTACATTGAAGAATTATGAGCAGAAGGGATAGATAAAATGAAAAAATTATTTAACCATACAAAACGTCCGGACCGTAACTGGGAAGAAGACG
>OIXA01001943.1_pt1 | contig 24820 bp, 35 predicted proteins | sample 1587721 | NCBI WGS metagenome assembly OIXA01 (sample SAMEA3888900, study PRJEB22519) | human gut metagenome | biome: human gut; feature: human-associated habitat; material: faeces | place: Denmark | collected 2013
AGGTATGGTGGATGCGTACGAGGCAGGGCTATTTGAAGTGCTTCCCCCTCACATTACCGTACACGACGAAATTGACGTGTCCGTACCTCCAACGAAAATGGGCAAAGAAGCCCTCAAGGAACTCAAGCGGGTGCTTGAAGAATGCGTTACGTTGAGGGTTCCGTTGATTGTAGATTGCCATGAGGCGAAAAACTGGGCGGAGGCAGACTAATGGAAGAGCAGATTACGAAGAGAGACATCCACTCTGTAAAGATTGCACTTGCGGCCTTTGCCGCTCTGTTTTTTGGAGTTGGTCTCTTGATAGGAATAGGGATAGGCGTATGTTTGTGATTGTCGGGCTTTTGCAGTTAGCACTGTTCATTGGGTTAACCTTTAACTTTCCCAAACAAAGAGATCAAATTCTTCTCTTGGCGTTAATTCTTCTCTGGACGTTAATTCTTCTCTGAACGTTGGTATACATTATTGGAACAATAACAGGACTGTTGTGGAAGTAATGAAACACGCGCTTCCTATTCTGGTTGTCCTAATTGGACTTGTCACACTGTTCTTCGCTGACAAGCGCATTAAGTACGTCAGTGAACATACTGTGATAGTGGTCGCTGTAATCACTTGGCTATTTGGCTATGTAACAGGAATTGTTATTGGGAGTCACTAATATGTCAGTGTTTGATGATATTGCTAGGGAATTTGAAGAATACAAGAAGAACTTTCCTACTGCGCCTGTAACAGTGGTCTTTACCAACGAGCACCTTGCTACGTTGAACCTTGAAATTATGAGTATGGAGACGAAAGAAGATGCGCTCTTACTGAGCGGAATGGGAAGGGATTCGGAAGGCAATAATACTCCTTTCAAAATGGCTATTCCGAAAGCTAACATTTTGCAGCTCATAATCTACAGCAGATAAAATAAAAGACCCTCTTTGAATCAATTAAGTTCAAAGAGGGTCTTTTATTATTTAAACCATATCAGGCATTGCGGGCCAAGGACAAGTATCGTCATCGTCACCGCCTCCAAGCCAAGGAAAACCTTCTTGTTGGGGCAAGTCACGGAGGGCTTGGCGATAAGCAAGCCATTCGTTATACTGCTCTTCAGTGAGAGTAGTTTCATCGCCGTTGGCAAGCTGGTCTCTGTGCCGTTCAACAATCCAAGAAGAGTCTGCTAACAGCTGGTCTCTCTTTTCTCTTACACGAGCCGCACGAGCTTCTTCTGAATTGTATTCAGCAATTCTTGCCTCTTCCGAAGCAGTCGCCTCAGATTCAAGACGCGCCTTTTCGTTTTCCCATGCTGTTACAAAAGGCGCTACGTATATTTCGTACTTATCTTGAGTAAAATACGTATTGTTGGCGTTATCGTATTCAATCTCTCCTTTTCCATTATGCCACTGGAGCGCGTGCATATGCTCGGGATATTCGAATTCAAAATAAAGCGCCTCTCCGTCCACGATGATGAGTTTATCGCTGGGAACGACAGTAACGTGCTGTCTCATTCGATGTCTCCTTTGTTATTCAGGAAGCTTCACACAATAAATCAGCTTGTAATACGGAGGAAGCGTACTTACTGCGCTGATGGTAGCAGTATGGGTGTGGGCTGCACCTGTGAAAGTGTGGCTATGTTGCACAGCAGAAAATCCATGTAAATGACCGGGATCATATACTCCATGTGCATGTGCCGCTGAATTTCCTGTATATCCTGATAGTCCAGGAACACTTTTCTTATTATTACCAGAGCCAAAATCCCCTGGTGTTACCTGCACTTGATACTCAGTATGCGCATGAGACGGCAACGTGTTAACATCCAATGTCGTACCCTGAACATTAACGCCCGTTCCCGACGCACTAATATTGCCCGTTGCCGCTGTATTGCCAATACTCCCGCCCTGCGTGGCGTTCTGCACCGAAACGGTCGGGGTGACCGAAGCTGCGCCGCCCGTTTGCCCGGCGTCCCCGGAGTACGAAGAACACATCACGAATCGGTTTCGCAGGTCAAGCACCGATCCACCCCGCCCATCGCTGCCGCCGTCGCAGATGAGCCAGCCCGTATCGGGCTCGGACTCTCCCCAGAAGATGGGATTGCGGTTATCGGGGCCGCCGAGGTTGACGTTATAAAATGGCAAAACGGAACCCGCAGGTGTTCCTCCTCCTCCTCCTTCCTTGATCCAAACAAAAGAATCGTCACCTGGAGTGGGGTAGGGAGACTCATTGGCTGCAACAGCCCTTGATGCAGAATAAATTTTTCCATCAGTAAAGAGGCACCTTGCGTATTGATTATACGCTTGTCCTGCAAGGAAGGGCATCATGCCGTTTTCACACAAGGTCTTTGCGACCGAGGTAATGAGAAACAGCAACTGGTTGTGTCGGGCGGAGTTATAGATTGTGTCATACTGCTGACCAACCTCCATTTGTTCAGGGGTCTGCGTAGTGTCTCTATACGCGACCTCGGATACCGGAATAGGAGGAATAGTCGTGAGCGCAGATTCCGCCCAAACGAAATTGACTCTGTCTTGGTTTGCCATCTTTAATTCCCCATGCTGTATTTATGAGTAGTGACTCCAGCTCTTCCTGCATCGCATTGCTGACCTCCCATACGGTCAGCGCAGAAGTAGTTCTTGGGAGCAAATATCACATCTTTAATAGACAAGGTGGCTGGATAGCTGACGTAACAGTTGCGCTCCACCATGAGGTCATCAAAGAACCGAGTGAGTGCAGAATACACCGTCGTACTGATCGTTCCCGGAACCATTAAGTCAATAGTGAATGGGCCTTTCTTTATGAAGCTAACGTCATAACCGTACAGGTTAGAGATCAGGTTCAACAGTTCAGGAACTGACGCCGCCATAGTGAAGTTTTTAAGGATCTTCCCAAGGATACGAAGTCGGTACATGGCGTCATTGGGAATTACCTTGCTAGACAAGGTCGCATTCGTGACCCAAACTTCAATCTTGTCTACGCCTTGTGCACTTCTGTCAGCCCACATGTAGCTAAGGTCACTGTACTGAAAAGCTGTTCTTGGCTCCCCTACTATGTGACCCAAGGCATCAAGGTTACTTCCCTTAGCGGCATACAACGTGCGACCTTCTTCCATCGCAAGGATACTGTCGAACAGTTCTTGAGACTCTTCAAGGAAGGCCGCGAAGAACTGACCTAGCATGCAAGAGTTACTGAACTGAGACAATGCCAGTCCAGTCCCCTGCGTTACAAGGTCGATTCGCTCCTTGGAGAAGTCTACGTTTAGCTTTTCAGTTACAGCCATATGCTAGTCCACCAAGGTTACGGCGATATTGCCAACCGTGAATTCGGACGCCTCGTTCCAATTTATTGGAATGTCCACCTTGCCTTGAGCTTCTGCCGACGTTCCAATGGTCATATTCACGATCGAGAAGCCGTTGCACGCATCGTTAATAGGTGTAAAGAGCCTTGTTCTGATAACAGGCTCGCCGGGAGGGAAGCCTGTATTTGCCATGATATCATAAACAGAGTAATCAACAATGCTCTGCTTGATCAATTCGGCGTAGTTGCTTGGGAAGACTGCAGAATCGGTGACACGGATGGTGATATCCACGAAAATGGGAACCATTGTAGGACGCATGAACCTGATGTTGTAAGGCTGGTTCTGTCTGTCCCTCAAAGTCACAAGGGTGTTGCCGTAACCTTGGATCGTTACGGGCATGCGCAAGAACATGGCGTTGGCAATGTCCTCTGGTTCTCCTCCCACTACCACCGGGGAAATTTCCTTGTAAGGAATTCCTCTGGAGTCCTCAGGATTGGTCAAAGCATTCTGGTAGACCCGGCAGTAGGTAACGCCGTCTACGGCAATGATTGCCGAGTAAATGGCCTCAATCTGACGATAGCTGGTAAGGCTGGTGGACAACTGCTGACGCTTCCTGAGCTCATCGTCAGTTTCCTCAGGCGTACCGACTGAACTGGTGGACGTGTTTGATACGCTGTACCATCCCGCCGTAGCGGTTTGTATCGTATTGATAGAACCAACAGCAGGGTCAATCGCACCCTTTGTCGTGCATTGGAAGCGGCCTTCAACGGTTCCGTTGGTTCCAATGATATAATTAGCCATAGCCTGATAGCTGTTCGTGCCCTGTCGGTCTCCAATGAGTGAACCTTGAGTAATTAGCGTTCCAGCAGCACCAGAGCAGGTGCAAATGATAATCGTTTCGCTTCCCGGCTTGCGCACGATACCGTTCAACTGAACAGTGCCGCTCTGACCTGCCCCGGTATTGTACAACGGGTTGAATTGTATGCTGGCGTCATAGGCCGCTTCCCAGCACTCAGACAGAGCGTTGGAAAAGATGCCTACAAGTTGAGTAAGAATTGTATCACCAGACGCATTGGCGAAAGGGAACTCACCTGTCTTCGGGTCTTGAATGGCCTCAACTCGTTCCAGCATGTCATTGTTGATGTCAACAAGACGCTTAGGAACGAACCCTTGGGAAAGCATTCCGTATTCAAAGTTAGCCATAATTGATCCTACGCTGCAAAGGTTGAAGCGGTGACGGGCAAAGTAAGCTCTCTCACAGTGCGATCTGTAAGGATCACCCGGATGTATACGGAGAAGGTTCTGTTACCCAGTATGTATCTGGTGGTGAGCTTTTCAATGGCCTTTACGCCTTCAGTGCCCATAACGCAACGACGAATGAGCAAGAGGACGTTGTTCTGCTGGGACATTTTGGCTCCCAGCATGCCATGACCATCCTGATACCAAGGGAGTCCCGCTGTTGTGTCTAAGAACCATTCTCCCAACTCGCGAAGAAGCCTCAGCTTAAGCCTTTGCATGACTTCATCAGACCCGGTCACTTCGCCAGGCGATAGATCCCAATTTTCATTAAGTCGGAAGTCCCATGACATATAGCGATCCTTATGCGACAGGCCCTGACGTATCAGCGCCAGATTCAACGCCAGTGTGTCTGTGAGAGGACGAGTTTTTGCCGTTGCCGTCAGTGAACGTGCCGTCCCGCTGAGTAATGTTGCCCTGAATCGTGTTGCCCGATCCGCTGAGCTCCATGTTGGAGCTTGAAATGGTGCAGGTGGAGCTTGTGTTCATGGATATTGCTCCATCGGCTTGGGTGGCAACTGTACCTGGAGCCGTAGTTGTTACGGATCCACCTTTCATCGAATAGACCGCCTGTCCGTCTGTCATCGTGATACCATCAGGCCCTAAGCTGATGTAGGACGTGCGGGTCAAGTCCCTTAGCTCAATGTTCTCAGTGCTGTAACTTTGAATAGCAACCTGATCACTGGACAGACCGGGAATGAAGATTACATCAGTGAGTGACCTCTTCCTTACATTGGACACTTCAGGGTCAGAGCCAACAGGAGGATTGTTAATGTTCCCAGAAGCAACGAAATTCGTTATGTCCTTATCAGCCACTATGAGCAGACCCGTGTCTCCCGGCTTCAAGGGCAGTGTGAGAAGGAATCCAGCAGTTTGAGCGCAAGGAAGAATGACAGGAACATCGTTGATCTCAGGAAGAGCCATGTACTTGGTCTCTTGCCCAATGGTGATCTTCATGCGTTCAGTGGGCTGAACCGTGACCTTCAAGGGAGGGCCCGGTTTGACCTCCTTGATGATGCAAGGTTTGGCTATGTCCATGGAATCCAACATACGCTGAATAACCAGACGCTGGGATTCGTTAGGAGAGGTCTTTGAGTAGTCAGCCATCACTTCACCTTAACGCCTAGCTTGTAGCTTTCAATGTCCATCGTCCAGTTGGAGGAGTACGTATCCAAGTCGATTCCAATGGTATGAACGCGATACGTTCCCGAGAGGCTTTTGTTCAACTTGCTGGACACCTTCACAGAGGAGCCTACTGTGATACCCGGCACGTACAACGCCTTGATCTTAACCCCGGTAGTCCATTGAAGAGGCCCTGATAGGATTGGAGAGATATTAATCAGACCGCCATTGTCTCCGTTGAGCTCCACTGAGGAGCCGAGCATGAACTTGTCTCCCATGCACTTGAGGGTGCCTTCCTGCACTGACCAAGAGAAGCCGTATTCTTCTGCCAAACGATTAAGACCGTCTTTGGTAGATCCCGCGTAGCTCCAGCCCTTTCCTCCAATGTTCCCCTCTACGCCTTGGAAGCTCTCAGGGTTCACTGTGATTCCTGGGAGATCCTTGCCAAGCTGACCAGCGGCGGCTGAAATGGACGTTCCAGGGCCAAAAGTAACGCTAGAGGCTCCCATAGCCAAGGCTCCAAATCCAGGAAGAACAAGGAATGACGTGATAATGTCAGCCCCTGCTCGTTCACTTTGGACGTTCATGATAGAGCCTTTGTAGATGGTAGCCATGTTGGTGTTTTCCCAACCAGCTTGCAAAGTCAGCTTGGTGAGCCCTTTCTTTACTGCATTCCTTGTGTCGTCCGAAAGGTTGTACACCTTGATGGTAGAAGGAGAAGGAAGTCCCATCAGGGTCTTCTGTATATTAGCGGATACGCGAAGACCGTTCATTGTGCCGTCACTGGCAAACTGAACAGTGGATCCCGCTGATTTGTTTTGCCATTCAGCGAGAGGCCCTAACGTAACAAGGACTTTACGTAGCCAAGGTCTATTTTCGCTGTCAGCCATTAGATTACTCGAAGAGGTTTAATAGGAGATCAATGTCAAGCAGGGGATCCCCAAGACTGAAGGGAAAATCCTCGCCTTCTGTGTACCAAAGAACCTTCAGCACCGTGCCCAACGCTTCAGGGGCGTAGGGATCCTCGTTGTAAATGGGAACGGCTAACAGGTGAATTTCATCAAACACATTCCCGTAGCCCTTGAGCAGGTTGAGAGACCCCGTTACGATGTTGACTCCGTACACCAACGGGTTCTCATTTGCGTCAAATATATCCAAAACCCAATGATTCTGCTGACCCATCACGTAAGTAGTACGAAAGAGGTAGCTCACCCCTGCAATTTCAGTTGTGAACTTTCTTTCGCCGTCTGAGGTCAAAGGCAGTTCGATTACAGGCATCCGCTACCCCTTCTTGATCGTATCGTACCAAACAGCGGCTTGTGACTTATCGGCGTCGCTTGCGTTGCCTGATTCCACTGTTCCGGCGTTGACTGTGCCGCTTCCAGTCTTCTTTGCTCCGCCTTTTAACTTGGTAGGAGACTTGCCGACTACGTTCAACGTGACCATGTTGGCTTTCTTGAAGACGCATTCAGCGGTATACGCTTGTCTGAATGGTGCCGTGTGGTTAGGCGTGAACGAAATCAACACCATGTTAGTGTAGATCCAGTGTTCGGTGATAACTTCCACAGGCTCGCGGCTGTTCAACATTTCGTAGAATTGGTTGAAAGCTGAAAAGTTATCACCGTTTTCACTCGTATTGGTCATTGCAATGGACACGGACAACTGTTCAGGCTGCAGGATAACGTGATCTGACACGACCGCCCCTGATTCCAAGGGTATATCGGTCATTTGAGAGGTGAAGCTGTGACTTTCCGCCTCTTTTACAGACACAGAAACGCCAGCCACCACAGAGCCTTGTCTTACAATCCCGGTGTCTTCGTTGGTGAAGACGGTAGTGGCTTCATAGTTGTCTGCTATCATGCTATCCTACGCTTGGTCCATAGGTTCCTGGAGTGTTAATCTGCGCATCAGGGTACGCTGTTTCAAGGCTCTTGAGCGCAGGGCCGATCTCGGAAGGATCTCTTACCTCAATTTTCACGTTGGCGTTCAGGTTAGACTGATTCGTTTGATTGCGGTTTGTGACGCTAGGACGAGTCTCAGTCTTAGGAACGATAACAGGCCCCTTATCAGAAGGGGAAGACTGCTGCATAGCGGTGGAATTTCTTGCCAACTCCTTACCCGCCTCTTCCAACTGAACCCTTGCACTTACGTTCTTAGGAGCGGAAGAGGATGCCGACTTCGCATAAGGATTGTAGTTGCGCTGAGGCGTATCCCACCATGCGGGTTTTTCCTTCTTTTCTTCAGTAGGAGGAATAATAGAAGGCACGTCATCTTCAGACTCAGGAACGGACTTGGCATACGGATTGTAGTTGCGTTGCTGTCCGTCCCAATTGTATTGGCGAGTAGGCGGAGGCCCTTGATCCTTGTCTTCATTCAGGTCTTCAAGTCCAAACAACTGCCTCGCGGCTCCAATGGCCTTGTCTACTCCGGTAATGATGGTTTCAACGACTCCGCCGATGCCCTTGGCAATGTTCTTGAGCAGTTCCCACATAATTCCAGCGGTCTTAGTAACCAACTCAAACGCCACAACTACGACGTTCTTGAGCAGGTTAGCCAAGTTAGGGAACTTTTCTTGAAAGCTGTCTACCAGACGACCAATGAGGGAGTCTTTGCCCTCCAAGAAGGCAATGAAGTCTTCAAAGGCCGCACTGAGGGCAATGACTGCGCCTACGGCTAAACCAAAAGCGGCTATTGCGGGGGCAAAATAGGCCACCAGCAGGACTAGCGCACCCTTAAGGAGCTTTGCCCAGTCGGTTGCCTCCCACAACTTCTTGCCGAAGTCTCCAATAGGCCCGAGAGTTTCCTTGAACCAATCAACGAGCTTCTTGCCGTCTTCCCAGAGCTCACTGAAGACCCTTCCAAGGTTCTCAAGGAACTTGGTGATGTTGCTTGCGACCCATTCCTTGTTGACGTTTAGCCACTCCTTGAAGGAAGTGACCAGTTTGTCAATCATAGGAAGCGTTCCGATAGCGATAGTAGTCCCAAACGCTCGCAATTGAGTCGTGAGGGACATAACGCTTGTCTTTAGCTGAGCCGCCCGCTTTAGGTCTTCCGGAGAAATAACTGCGCCCACACTATGGGCTTCCTTGCGCAAGGCCGCGATACCTTCACGGCCTTCACGCAAGAGGCGAACAGTGTCAGGCGAGATGCCAATGGCCTCACCCCACATATTCGCCTGGGGAACACTCATGCCCTTGAACGTATCAGCCCACGATTCAAGCGAGCGACCCGTCCACATGGCTTGCTTCTGCATCTTAGCGAGGTCGCTTTCAACGGCACTCGCGGAGACGCCTACGCTCTTTGCAGCATAAGCCCATTCCTGGAGGGCGTCAGTGCTGACGCCAGTGGTTTCAGATACCTTCTGGATGGATGCCGCGCTGTTGACTGCCCCGGCTACGAATGCAGTAAGGCCAGTAGCCGCCATTGCGAATCGCTTTGTCGCCTCTTTGACAGTCGCAACAACGCCATCAAGACCCTTTTTATAGGTGTCTACTGCCTTCTCGCTTCCGTCACCGAGAACAGTACTCAGTACTGTGACTAGTTCGTCTACAACAGCCATACTAACCTTCCTGCATTACTCTTACGTAGCTCGTGGCGTAATCTTCCCAGTCTGCACACTTCATCAAGAATACAACGTCTTTCAACGACAGCGTCCCGTCAATGAGCTCCTTATAGGTGCAAAGACCATGTCTAAGGAGCCGATTGACTAGGATCACGTCCTGATGGGAGTCAGGTACTGGGACGCTTATACCTACCGTTGCGGGGTGGAGTTTCGTACGGCTGTACTCAGCCCAGAGGGAAAAAAATCCCTCACCTGTTCAAAGACAGCCAACGCTCCCGCAACAAAGAGGTCTTGAGGGTTTTGGTTGAACCAAGAATGGAACACAGCTTCGTTGCTGAGGGGTTCCTGCTCAGGCGTATACGAACGTTTGAGGGCTTCCTTCATGAGCGCACTGAGTTCCGACGCTTCAACGACGCTGAGAGCCTTAGCAATGGCGTCGTAGTGCACTTCACCTTCACCGCAAATAGAGACGAGGGCTCCGCCAGCGGCCTTAAGAACACGGCTCCCAAAGTCAATTGCTTCCATGGGAGGCAGGAGGTCGAACTTATACGTTCTACCGTTCACCTTGAACTCACCCATTCCCGACTTGAGGTCTCTCATTTACCCCTCCACAGTCAGGTTGGTGATGTCGTCTTCAGCCGTGGTCAGGGTGAACTGCAATCCGGCCATCTGCTTGTCGCCAGTGGCAAGCTGACCGGGACGGCTGATATAGGCGTTGGTCATGGTAAGCAGGATGTTGGCTCCGGTTCTGGCCACAACGGTCACACCAAGGCCGCCGTTCTCCTGCCGCAAGCGCAGGTTGTTCAGGAAGGCAATGGAGCGGGAAGTTTCCTTCAGTGTGAACTGAAGGGTAGAGCCTTGATTGGTGGCAATGTTGATGCCCGCGCCGTCAGTGCCTTGCGTTTTGGCAACTTCGCCGCCGTCAAAGGTGTACGTAATGGTAGCACCTTCAAACAGGTCGTAGATCTGGTTGCCGTCCACGACGATACTCGTGGAAGCCTGATTATAAATGGTACGCATTCCTGCTTCTCCTTAGTTGTAAACAGTGACGTCAATGGCGACGGAGTGGAAGGCTCCGGCCTCATACGCCACAATAGCGATAGGGGGAGCAACACGATTTGCCCGCTCTGAAGTCGTTGCGCTGTAGATCGGAGCCGGAGTAATCGTGCATGCCGGAAGGGTCGTGTAACCCGTTTCGTTATCGGTCGTTTCCTCTTCACGATCAGCGAAAGTGCCATTGCGAATGTAACGGTTATTGATCTTCGCTGCGGCAGAAACAAGAAGATCCTGTCCGGCGGAGGTGTACTTCACCTTCTTGTTGCGCATGAACACGTTGAACACTTCAACCTGAAGCTCTTCCTTGTAGTTGGAGAGGTTCACATGGCTGTCCGTGAACCACGAATCAGCCGACTGTACGCCTTCACGCACGACAGAGGAAGAGTTGCCCATGGACACGTAAGTGTTGATGCGGCGAGCCTTAAGGGAAGAAAGCTGAGTTTCCGTGAGCGGAACAGTTTCAATCCCGGTGAGCTGCTTGAACTTCATGGTCAACGTGGAGTTCTCCAGCGCGTAGTTGACCGACAGAGCCAAGGCCGCGTAGGACACGTCCGGATACACCTGCGGATTGTTATGGTACATAACCGAGGTCTTGATGTACCCCTTGTTGTGGGCATAGAACCCGATGTTGGTCGTGTCCGCAGTATTGTACGCCTGAACGCTGTTGGTGCAGGCAGAGAAGTACGCCTGATCCTGAGCTTCTGCCCAGTCAGCGAAATCCTTCTGATCCTGCGTATCACGATACTGCCGATCCAACGTCCATGCGAACACGCTGCGACCCGCGCAACGAGCGGCGGTCTGAATGAGAGCCACTTCAGAAACGAGGCCGCCAGGAGTGTAACCATCGATACGAGAAGCCGCCGTGCTCTGGGTAAGAGCCAGAATTGCGGACAGGTCGGTGATAGACGAAGCAGAGGACGCGTAACCAATTGTCACGTCTGCGCCTTGCTGACTTGTGGAAATAACAATAGACTGACCGCTTGTCTCCACAAGGCCGCTAGAACCGATAGCCGCCGTAAGGATCTGAACCACTTCATTGAGAGTCAGACTGCTCCCATAGGTGGCGAAGTTGAGTCCATGCAGATTCAACGTTACTCCGTTCATGTCGAGGGTCATGGCTCCGTCCGTTACATTGTACAGATCAGCCAAGGTAATCTCGCCAGAGGTGAGCTTAGCAGGAGTGGAAGCCTGTCCTTCCGCAATGGACGCTCCCGTGGCGGAAGTGAGCTTGAGAAGCGTGCTCACATCAGTAAACTCAGTCGGAGTTCCAGCGTAGCTAATATCAGCTCCATCTCCGATAGCGTTTGTAGTGATGGTAACACTTTTTCCGTCAGCGTTGGCAACAGTGTTAGCAAAAGCCGACATCTGAGCATTCAACTGACGGGTCACGTCAGCCATTGTCGGGTTCAGGCCAAAGGTCAGGTTAGCGAAAGTGTAGGAGGTGTCGCCCACGCTGATAGTGAAACCACCGTTCTGAACGTTGGCAAGATTGCTCAGCGTAATGGAACCAGACACAAGAGCGCCGTTGGTCGGAGCTGTAAACACGCGACCGATGCACATGGTCTGAGGACGGTCGGAACGGTTGAAGAACGCCTGAGCCGCGAATATGGCCTCAGAGTTCTCGGGAACCGCGCCTTGCACGGCTTCAAAGGTGGAAAAGAACTGCACTCTGTCGTTACCGGGAGGGAAGGCCACACCGGGAGTAACAAAGCACATCATGGTCATATCCGTCGCAGTTTCGGCGACAGAACGAGACAGGGACACAGGAACGTCAAGGGAACGAGGCAAACTCGTCTTAGCGCAACTGACTACGGGCATACCGGCTTCTCTCCAGGGATTGTGATTTCAATGCCATTAACATCCCACTTCGATTTATCAAAGTAGTCTGCTGGATACTCTCTGTTGAAGAGGGCATAAAAATAAAAGTTGAAGTAGCTTCTAGGCTGAATTGCACCATTGTAATAAGCACTCAGGTCTTGTATTCCACTCGTACCCGAATAGCCAAGAAGCTTCCATAGATCAAAAGCCCTTGCTGAAGAGCCCAATGACAAGCGAGCGTTTACCGCACTTTCAAGCGCGTTCGGCCCTCTAAAAGTCACCTGCACTTCGCACAGGGAAAGGTTTATCAGGCTCTCAATCGGGCCAGTATCAGGAGAACATGAGAATGTTCCGCCTGGATCCTGACGCATGACCTCGATACTTCTCCACCACAGGGTGATGTACAATCCCTTTGGCGGTCTCGTTCCTGCCTGAGTTTCAACAAGAACTCTGTTGGGTTCAGGATCCCATCCAAAGAACGAGTCAAAGTAGTCCTTAAGAAGGACATTGACCATTTGAGGAGTGAGTTGGATAACATCGCTCATGTGAAGTACCTTACGCAGTGGTAGATATGCTTATTGGTATTCCCCATCATGAACCCTGTTCCCCTGACCTTGAACTTGAACCCCTTGTACAGCACGTAATCTTGACGGTGTTCCAGTCCTTCCTCGTTTACATCAGAATAGAACAGCTCCTTGTACGTTGTAACGGAGATACCGCCAGACGAGGAGTTTCCGTCGGAATAAAATTCAAGCTGTTCTATAGTAAGGGCTAACACGATTGCCCTCAGCGGTTCAGGCTCTCCAATCTGCTCTTCTTCCCATACCCCGTCCACATGCTTTCCGACACAATGAACAACCTGAACAACTTTGGAGAAAGCTCGCGTGACCTTGTCGAAATTCATAGGTATCGCTGTCATGACTTATCCCTCACCATGTGAGTTGCCCTATTATGCATCGTCATCGTGTCGATGAGAGGAACGTCAGATCCCTTCCTCTCAATGGTGGCCTTGGAGTTAGGTTGCCATTCGCCTTCCGTAATGGCCTTTCGTACGTCTTCAGCGGCGGCTAGTCCGGCAACCTCCAGAACCTTTTCCAACGTCGCGTCTCCGCTCAGAAGTTTAGGCCCTAACTCTTCCATTACTTCTTTGTACGTCTTTTTCATGTATTGAGAAGCCAAGTCCATGAATGCACGTCTGGGAACACCTAACCCGTAATTGTTCTTCAACGCGACTTCAATGATCGAGGCTTCATCGTCATAGTTGGGTTCAGGAACCCCAAGTCCCGAAGCGTCTACGGGATAGCCCACTGCTACCTCCTTCTTGTCCGCGTACTTTAACGCAGACTTGATCTTACGGAGGGCTTCCATGGTCTGGACAGGCTGTCGTTTCAACTTCAGGCTTGTTTTCATATCAGCACCCTGCGTTCACAGGAGGCCATTGCAATGAGTACAAGAAGCGACCAATTGGTCTGCCGCCAACAATATCAGCGGCTGGTATCCAAGTGCTGATGAGCGCGAGCAATTGGAGTCCGTACTTGGTTCCCGCTAAGTCGACGGTGAAAGGATCGTCTCCCATCACCAATGACAGAGGAGCGGAACCTTGGGAGAGAGAACCAGTGCCGGCTGAGATGTTAGTTCCCACTTCAGAGGAGCTTTGATCCTTCATCCCTCCCTCGGTATACGCCTCACCAAGGTCATACAAGGTAGCCAATCGATGCGCTGTAAGAAGCCCTACAGCCAACTGGAACATAGGGCCGAACGAACATTCACGCAAAATAGCTACACTCGTTGTACCCGACGTATTGACTGACATGGACGGAACACGAGAAAACTCCGGATAGAACTCCAGGAACTTTTCGTCTACAAACGTCAACTCACCGTCAACGCATGTTACCATCCCGTCCATTGGGATAGGCTTCTTAGAACAGTTCATGGTCACACCTGCATTGTTTCCTTGGTCTTTCTAGGCTTCCCTCTGGAAACCTTTTCGTTCTGGGGTTCGGCGAGCAGTTCAGCAGGGGGCTGAGGCCCTTTCACCTTGGCAGGTGCCGCATAAGGATTGACCTTTTCCCCAAACACCAACACGCCCATGTCCATCAGCTTCTTGACGGTTTCAACCTTCTTGAGGGCTTCAAGAGATTCGTTCGTGCTGTTATCATCCGGAAGGGTCACAAAACCCATAGGCGGGATCAGATAGTGCTTTTCTCGGATGCAGATAGTACGAGGGGTTTCAGAGCGATTGCCGATAATCATTGCGTCTCCTTTGGAGAAGGGCTCCCAGTCGCCTAGGAGCCCTTGATGTTTTAGATGCCGTCCACGTAAGCCATGGAGCCCTGCTGACGAACATGGTAGGAGCCGAACTTGTTTTCGGCGTACCATGCAACAGCGAGAGGCTTCGGCTGAGGCTCGCTGAGCTGATAGGGCAGGGGGAAGGGCAGGATCTGGTTCTCCTTGCGGCGATCCATGATGACCATGCGGTCAGAACCGCCCGCGCCCGCGCCTTCAAGGTAACGAGAGGGAATGATTTCCAATTCCCGCCCGGTCACGCGATACATAACGTTGTTGGTAACAACGTAGTCGATCACGTTGACGGCGATGCCAGTGCCGCTGGAGGCGCTCGTCGCGCCGATAACCATAGGCATGTTGGTGATCTGGGCGAACTGCTTCAGGGGAAGGAAGATGGTGGTTGGCTTGAAGATCGTGCGGCTGTTCTGCCACAAGAAGTTCAGGGCAGAGTTGATATCGCGAACGATTTCAACGCCGTTCTTGTCTTCCCATTTAGTAGAGGCCGGGACAGCGGAAGAAGCTTCCGGAGTCATGACCGTCAGGCCGGGATAGTTGATCCAGCCGTTGAAACCAAGGTCGGGAGTACCGAAGATGATGCTCAGTTCCATCAGGTTGTCACACGCTTCGCGCATGGCACCACCAAGATCCTGAGCCAGATTGCCGTTCACGCCGAAGCTGTACTGGCGGGCATCTTCGTTGGTAACTTCCGCGCCAACAGCGGCATAGGCGATAGGCACCTGAACGGCACCCATGGACTGACCGACCATCGGGATGTCGTTGTTCGGGCCGTGGCCGATAAAGGCCGCCGCGCCGTGGCGGTTGCGGCTCATGTAGGCATAGGACGTTGCGCCGGGATTGATGTCGCTGTAGATCTGCTCTTCGAGAACGATATTGTACCATTCACGGTCAGGATACAAGACGTCATAGAACTGGCTGTCCAGTTGGGTGGTCAGCTCAAACGCAATGTCAGCGGCAGTGACGTTGCACGCCGCGCCGCTGGTAGGGGCAGCGTTATTGAATCTTTTCAGGCTCATTCTTCATCTCCTTAGAGAAGCTCAACGAGAGCGATGTTGTTGCAGGGAGCTTCTCCTGCGGTGAACGTCCCGAGAAAACGCGCTCCGGTAAGAAGCACAGTGTCTTCGCTGGCGCCAGCCGAGCCCGCCGTAACAGTGGCTCCGGAGGCGGAGGTGAGACCAAGGATAGCCGAAGCGTCCGTGGTATCCGCAGTCGTAGGAGCAGACGCGAACGTGATGGTGGCGGATGCGCCAGTGGCGGTCGTGGTAAGCACAACGCCGTTGCCGACCGCTTTGACGGTGACAGGCACAGAGGCCGTGGTGATAGCGGTCTGAAGGATGGTGGCAACGTCGCTCACGGTATTGACCGAGCTGAAGTTCAGAGCAGCAACCTTGTAGAGCGTGCTGGCAACAGTGATGTCAAAGCCACCGTTAGTGACGGCCTTAATGTCATTCACAGACAGGGTGCCGCCATTCAAAGAGCCGGGGGTAGGCGTAGCCGTGCCAGTGATGGGAGCGGCAGAGAACGCGCCAATTTTCAGGCCAGCATTTTTGGTATCGCGAACGATCCAGTATACCGGGCCACCAAACACAGTGGAACCCTGCGCAAGCTGAACCCAAATGCGAGCCCCGGCGCGGTCACGACGAGCGTAGTTCGCCATGTCTTCAAAGAAGTAGCAAGCTTCACCATTGGAGTTGGTGCGCATGAACTGGTTGCGAACCACGATGCCCGCGAAGGACTCGTCGGTAGCGGCGCTGTCCGGAGGCATCACGATGTCATAGTTGAGGCCGGGACGGTTGCTGCGAACGGTGGGGTTCACCATGACGCCGATGCCAGCCGTAAGACCAACAGTAGCGTCCACAGGGCCGACAAACGCGCTGTCAACCAGATTGATGTCCGAGGCGTTGGCGAGCATGCCCGCGAGAGCAGTCGCTTGCTGATCAAAATACTGGAACTGAGCGAAGCCCCTCTGAGGAGTGTAAACCATTGCTTACTCCTTCTCGCTCTTGCGACGAGCATTGTTGAGGCGCATGGGACGGAGAATTCTGTCCAGAGAGCCCTGCGCTTTGCTGTTGTTGATCTGAGCGGAAGCCCCGCCCATGACACGCTTATTGGCGCGCTTCTGCCGGATTTCAGCCTGACGAGCAAGGGATTCGAACGCTCCATCAATGGCGTCCTGAGTCCACTTGGAGAGATCTTCGGCAGGGACACTCATGGCGTTCTGCACTATGATCTTGCGGCGGTTGGCGAAGGTCTTCGCTTTAGCGCACTCGTTCTTGACTTCTTCCTTTTCCTTCTCTTCGATCACTTCGTTTTCGATAGCGTCGTCGAGAATGGCGTCTTCGGCTTCAGTCTGAGCGGCGGCTTCCTGCGCCATAGCTTCCTGGGTTTCCGCGCTCATAAGGTCGTCAATAGTGGCCTTCTGCTCCTCGATGGTCGCCATTGCCGCATCGTACTGGCTCTGGAGGTCGTCAAGCTGAGCCTTGATGCTTTGGGCTTTTTCCACCGCTTCCGCGAGCGCATCAGCGTTGAAGGTCTTCTGATCTTCAACCATCTTTTCAGCTTCGGCCGCGTCGTCCTCGTTATTGAACTTGTAGTCGACACGACGGTTTCCGTACTGTCTCTGAAGGACTTTCATTCCCTTCTCCTTTGTTTGTTTATGATTAACAATACGGACGTTTGGTCCGCACCGACCTGCACCTTCAGGGAGCAAGAGAACATGGTTAAACCTCAGATTGGTCTGGACTGCCCCAAAAGGCTTGCCCTTGTAAACCCCTTCCTTGGAATAACAATCCCCGTCGTAGGCAGACGAAATTTCAACCAGATCGCCACTCTTGATCTTCTCAATCGCTTCCTTGTCGGTAATGAGAAGGTCAGTGACAACGTAGCCGCCTTCGACTCGGGGAGTCCCTGCTACCGAACCAACGGTAAGCCCGTCTTTAGTCGTGTTCTCAGGTGTTCTCCACACATGATCTTCGACGATAACGGGCTTGCCTTCCAATGACTGGAGAGCTTCATCAGTAAACTCTTTTACAGGGATGTACTGCCCCACGAGCCCTTCAGCGTTCTCCTTGGCATCATCAGGCGATTCGGCTTTAAGATAGGGAAATACCCCATCAGCCAAAACTCTGGCCGTAACCCTAAGCATGCCGTCGGAGTCGATTCTCCAGTTCTGGAACTTATATCTGTTAGAATACCGCATGACGTTAGCCTCGCAAGTTGAGTGGACGTATGTTGAGTCCTTTTATTTTCTTAACAACCTTGTTCACTTCACCCTTGAGCTTAGACTGCTCTTCAGCAGTTTTGGCAGACAAGAGCTTTGAGTACAAGGATTCCAATGTCTTCGCTTCTTTAGCGTCTGACTTAATCAGCGTCTCAACTTGCTTGCGGTATACCTTACTCACGGGTTCGGGAGGCGATCCCTTGGGTTCGCTTTTGGGAGCAGGTTGAGCCTTTACAAGATCAACCGTGACATACGTCTCTCCTCCCTTCTTGGTCACCGAAGAGACCTTGATATTCGAATCCCGACCCAAGATAATTTCATTGTTGGAGTTTATGTCCGCCTCACCAGACAGATTAGCGGTCTTGGTTCCCTTAGGAACATTAATCTCCAATACCACGCCGCCCTTCTTAGGTTCTCCGTTAGCGGCGTCTTGCGCGTACTCTTTAGCCTTTTTCTTATCAACACTTGTGGACATGAACGCCTTATCGTTGAACGTGTCCCCTACCTTAGCTGACGCCAACTTCTTGGCAAAATCAGAATCTGCAGAGATGCCCCGGTAAACCGTAGTATCTGCCGTGGTGGGTTTGGAAGAGGCAATTACCTCGTCCAAGTGCCTTACTACCTTCTTGTCCTTTTCACTGAGCTTACCTTTTCGCAGTCCGTCGTTGACTGAAAAGGAGTTGCCAGTATATTCCATCAGGCTGTTGATGTGATCCAATGAAACGTCGTTGCTCATGGGCGGAATGGCCTTAGAAGGCTCCGTCTTGGCTTCCTTCTTAGACGAAGCTCCGCCTTTCAACTTTGAGCTGCTCCCTCCGGAACCGGACTTGGAGAACTTTCCGTCTTTGTCTCTTTTATGCTTTTCTTCTTTGAAGTCAGCATTAAAGGCGTTGGAGAAGACTACTCTTTTCATTGCAGTTTCAACTTGCTATAGTCAATCTTGGGATTGGCATGGCACCTACACCGTATAGGCCAGCCCGGATGTCCATCGTCTGGAGGCTCGTCCCAACGAAAGATCTTGCCCTGACGAATGTAATGATTTCCATGCAGTTTGGTCGGCTTCGGATACAGACCAGTAGGGTCGCCAACGACTCGCTGATCCCTTGCCGTTTGCCAGTAGTACTCTTCTATTCCGATTGACGTTTGGCGCGTCTGAGTGACCATGCCGTGCATTTTGTTGGTCTGGTCTACGGCTATCAGCTTGGCTCGCTCATACGTTATTTTCGTGAGCTCTTGGATCTCAGCAATAAGACCGCGGCCTTCAGGCAATCGCTCTTGCTGGTATGTCTTCATCACGGCTTCCTGGATCTTATCGTAATAGATCTCAGGAACGGTAGTGATGAGGTGAACAGCTTGAGCTCCCATGAGCTCAGCGGTCTCCCTTATGGCGTCGTTGTCAAAGATGGAAACGAAAGGCACCCCAAGAGCTTTAGCCAAGCTCGCTTGGAGCTTCAGTCTGTCACGCTCTGAAACAGCGTGAACCCAACGTCCGGCTATGCCTCGTATGGAAGGCCCTAAGACTCGTCTCCATTTCTCTTTGTTGCTTTGAAGCGCATAAGCGGCTGCCGCCGGGCCGGGTCTTGACTCAAGCCATGGAACCATGCTCATGAGATCATCAACCATAGGCCCAACGAGCTTCTGCAACTCAGCGTATAACTGACGAGCTTGCCGTACAGAGCCGCCTACTCCACTAGCTCGGATTGGTCTGTTGGGTCGTCCCCGTCGGGGTGAACCCGCGACTTGAATAGGCATCCTTGCCCTCCAGCAAATCCCCAGTATCAAGGTCAGAGCCTAACAACGCCTCTTCCGCCTTGAGCTTGGTCTCATAGATCTCTCTAGCGTTCAGCTCGTTTACTGCGGCTTCGCCCGAAATAAATCCAGCCTGATACATAGAGACCACAGTGCGAGTAATAATTTCATCACGAGTCGCTTGCTGAACCGCGTCAAGGTTCCAAAGGGGCTCATACGAGAGAACAAGGTTGGCTGACTTTCGCTTCCATTCTTCATAGCCAAACACACTCGGGCCAATCCAATCCAAACAACGTTGTTCAGCGGGTTTCCGCGTGTTGTTTATGATCGAGTCGACCATGTCATAATAGTTGCGCGAGTCGCCTTCACCAGTCGCGTTCAGTCCACCTGCCGACGAACCCAAGAACCGAGTAATCGGTATGTCAGACGCCGCCGCAAGGAACTGCGTATAGGTAACGAGAAGCTCAGGGACAGAACCAAATGAAGCCGAGAGCGACTCCACCTTAACATCCTTTCCATCCACCAATGCGGCGTTGTAGACCGAAAGCTGGCGAGCTACTTCTTGCAGTTTCCCTTCCGCACCCGAATCCAACGCTTTGATATTACGCAGATTCTCAACCGAAAGGATGATAGCCGAAGCCATGTTCACAAGCTGATAGGCCGCTTGCTGAGTGCCCAACGACCTGCAAAGGACGTCATAGAGCGGGGCAATCTTACTCTCGCCGAACCCCAAAGGATTGTACCTGAAGTTCTGCATGAGACGTTGGCTGTTCCTTCCGAAGAGCGCATTGCCGTCAAGCACGACCATTCGAGAGGCGTCTACCTCTATTCCATCAATGTTGAGGCTGTCCACCCTATCGTAGTCGGGCTGAAACGGATCCCAAGTGACGCGAGAGCGGGACAGCTTGGAAAGGTCGATCACGTTGAGGGCTTTAAGGTCTCCCTTCATCAGGTTCTGCTGATTCAGGGGCTCGCTGAGCTTTTCTCCGTCTTGGAGCAGCATGACACCAAGGATGACTGAACCACCAAGCAAGCGTTCCTGCTTCATGGCACGACGCAACTGGCGTTCAACACCAAGGTCTTCCCATGCCCTCGCAATCATCAGCTCGTCTTCGGGAGCCAGTCCTTCTCGAATGGTGGGCTTTCGCATAGCGTCGTCCACCGGAATGTCAATGATCTTTCGCACTTCCCATGACGTCTCATAAAGGTTTACATACGTCTGGTACCGAGCGAGAAAGTTATTATTGTAGTACGGGGAGAGAGACGTGAATCCCGTGACCTGAGTCGCTCCCCTGTCATTCGTCGTACCTGCGCCGCTAGACCCGGTAACGAGCGTATTGTTCGTCCGGGTTCTATGGAGACGGCGGGAAAATCCCAAAGACAAACGAGATCGCGACATCTTACCACCTACAAACTGACATTTCCGCCAGCGTCTTTGTATAAACTTACAGCCATCGTGAACGCGTCACAATGGTCGTCATGCGCATGTGACATATCCCTAGCGAACGCGGCGGCTTCTTCCATCAGAGCGGCGGCTCCTGGAGTCACATTAACAACCGTATCCTTGTCTATCCGCACCGGAACATTCCCCAAGGGGAGGAACACCTTGCCTCCATGGACGAACCACGAGGCCTCTTGCATCCTTGCCACCTTGTCCGCTGGGAATGAGAACTTGCTAGGATTCCATGCAAAGGCGGGCAATCCTGTGTCGCTCAGCGTCTGCTCCAACGGAGTTCCACTCGCCTTGTCTTCTATCCAAAATTCCCTCGGCTTGTCCATCACGTTGTAGAACAACTTGGAATTGAGCAGCAGCTTAGGGAAGTCCCACCTGCCATACATGGAGTCAATGAAGTAAAGCCCGCTCTCCGTTCCTTCCCAGCACTGCACAACCGACTGGTCGTTATCGTCATGCTCTTTGTACGCCGTGTCTGCCGTGATGTACCTAAGACCTTTGGGCGTATACTGTGCCGGATCATAAAAGTTCCACCACGGAAGCTTGATGATGTTACCGCCCGGAATAAGAGGCGACTGCTGGTACTGAGCAAAGAACGTCGTTGGCGCAACTACCTTCAGCGTCTCCAGATCGTCCTTGGACAGCGTGATAGGGTTCAGCACCTCATTGTCATTAAGGGCGGGGAACGAAATCAAATGCCAGTCGTCAGGCTCGTTCTTAAGCAACCATCCCGCCAGATCGTCCACATGCAATCGTTGCATTATGAGAATGAACGGCGTGTTGTGAGCGTTATTGCGGCGTGACTTGAGAGTGTTCAGGTAGTATGAGATGCAGTTTTCTCGTCTAACACGAGACTTGGCATCGTCAGCCTTGAGCGGGTCGTCAATGATGATCGCTCCGCCAAAACCCTTGCGAACCTTACCTGCACCAAACCCTGTTATCGTGCCTCCCAAGCCGACGCCATAAACGGCTCCTCCCGCTGTCGTCTTGAAGAAGTTTTGCAACTCTCGAGACTCGCGGGAGATTATCGTTTCTGGGTACTGTGCTCTGTGCCATTCGCTAGACAAGATGCGATGAACCGCCATTGTGTTCTCAGTTGCCAGTCCTGCCGTTGCCGAAGTGAGGATGAACTCACAATCAGGTGCAACCTCAGCGAGGCACCAGCTAACAAAGCCTTGCGAAGTGAACGTCGTCTTAAAACAGCGAGGAGGGACGTTTATGATCAGGTTCTTCTTCCCATTGGGAAGCTCACCCATTACGCACATCTCTAGTGCTTCGCATAAGCGATGCTCGTACTCCAGATCTACAAACGCTCGCTTCTCCTCGCCTGCAACGCGATCACAGTAATCGAACAGAGAGTGAATCATAATGGTTCCCCTAGGCCCCGCCTACATGCAAATGGATTCCCTCACTTACACATAGATCTAGGGGAACCTCGCTCTTGGAGACGCTGAGCGATGCGTGGCTTGCGCCTATTTATAAAGATCGCGCACATCCAATCCAACATGGGAAAGCGCGAGTCTTAATCTGCATTCAACCTTCTTGCGGTTATACGCTCTGGAAGGGCTCATCTTGTTCTCAGCGGCACATTGGGCTTGACAAGCCTCAAACTCCTCGTTTGAACAGTTCTCGCATATCTTTTGGATATTAGTGATGTGACACGCCCACTTCAGAGCTTCCAGTAATTTATCTTCCATTGCTACTGCGTCTCCCCTTCACCTCGCCCATTCCATACAATGTCTTGAAGACCTTCTTCTGGATGAAGTCAAATGTCTTCTGACCGCCTACTCCCGCCATTGCAGCCACCAGCAGATGCGTCTCAGGCAGATTGTCAATGTAAGGCAAGTACGGAATCGCCAATGCTGACACGAACGCGGCGGCTGAACCTATTGCGAAAATCGAGATTGCTTCACTAACAACCCGGAACCAAGGACGCTTGTTCATTATCTCGGAGGAATGGAGAATGATCGCCATAACTCCTCCCGTGAGCATAAGGGGAACAAGACGTTTGATGATGGAGATATAGTCTGCGGAAAAAGGTTCGTTCATTACTTATCTCCATCACCAAGTCTCAGAACTCATCTGGCCGTTTTATATCGGCCAGCGCCTTAATTTCTTCGAGCGTGATTTCGTCTTTGTCCCACGCTTCGATCAGCTTCTTAACGGCGGGAACGCCAATCTGAATTGCCAGCAACAGGATTTCAAGGACTGCATTCTTGTCGAGCTTGCTCATGTTAGTTCCCCATTACCGGAAGGTTGATCCATGACTTTGTAACGTGGTCAGTGAACGGAGACGCCCGTGCATTCAGGTTCTTGTGAACCGTACTCCCGTCGGCAATGGCGGTCGTCTTCAGCTCCTTCGCGTCCACCCCAAGCTGAATGGCCTTCTTGATGAACTCGTTGAAGCCTTTGGTCACAATATCAACCTTCTGCTCCAGCAGGGCTCGCTTGTCATCCTTGTTAAGGCCCTTGTCAGCCTCGTTGAGCTCAGCATAGGTCGCAAGTGCCGAAACTGCAATCAAATATGAGTCAACGTAAATGAGAGCCGCGTCTTTGAGCTCTCCGTACTTATCGTCCGACAAGGATCCACGTTGGTGCATCGCGCTTGCGCTCTGCATGACCGCGTAGTACGTTACCTTGGAGGACTCAAGGACTTTGTAGGAGTTCAACGCTACCTCGTCTTTGGTGCATCCCGACGCCATGCCGTTAAAGGCAATCAGTGCGAAAAACATCACGAACGAATAGAACCATCGTGCGACCGTACTCAAGGGCTTCATACGTCCTCCCATTTCTTTCCAGTGTAGCCTGTCCACCATTCACGAACATCGAATCCAGGACAGAACTTGTTGGCGTAATCCTGATGCCCATGCAGACCTGCATGAGGATATTCGGACTTCAGCTTCAACAAAAGCGTATACAACGACTTGTACTGCTCAGGAGTGTAGTTCACGCAGTTAACCGTCTTGCCATCCTTCCTGCTCAGGCCACCTGCCAAACAGATACCAATGGAGTTCGCATTGTGATTGAGCACATGGGCTCCGACAACGCTCACGTCACGGCCTTTCTCTACGGTTCCATCACGACGAATGACGAAGTGATAGCCAATGTCCTTCCAGCCGTTTTCCTCGACGTGAACCTTGCGGATCTCCTTCACGCCAATGTCCATCGTGTCATACGTGGCAGCACAATGAACGATTAAATCGTTAATTTTCCTCACGGCGCATTCTCCTGAGTTCCTTCAAGCGTTCAGACGCGGCACGCGCCTTCTTAGCGTAGTCATCAGTGGACACGAACACGTTTGTCTGGACTCCAGCGTCCTTACTGCTCCATTCGGAGGGCCACTTGCGTTCAAGCAACATCATAGCTGTCTTGGTATTACCGTTTTCAGTCGCTCTCACGATCGTGGACAAGCACGTCTTCTTTAGGATAAGATCCGACCTGCGTTCAATCTTGAGAAGCTCAGCGTGGCGACGCCTGTCCTGAATGCTCCCTCCAAGCAACAGGCTCTTCATTCGCTCCGAAGAAATTCCAATGAGCCCTGCAGCGTCTTCGCTTGACAAGCCAAGGGAACGATACTCAGCATACATCTCAAGGAACTCATCAGTCAATATATCATCATCGCTGAGCGTGGAGTTCGTCGCTCTCTTGCGATTAGCAATCGAATAGACGTACTCCTTCTCAGCGTCGGTAAGTCCGCCCTCATACAATAGGTTGTAGAGGTTCTCGGCTATAGATGAGTTGCTCTGGTTCTCGAGCCAAGAGAAGAGAGCATTAAGATCACGGGGTTCTTTCATAGAAACCATTATGCACCATTCCGAGCGGAAAAGCAAGCATTTTGTTGGAGCCCGCCGGGGAACCGCGCCGGGCGGCTGCCGGGGGGCAACCGGGGGCAACCGGGGCAGGAATTTGCCCTTTGCCGGGGCAGGGAGGGGAGCGGGCGGGGCAAACCGGGGGCGGGGTAGGCATGGGCTT
>OIXA01001959.1_pt1 | contig 24655 bp, 25 predicted proteins | sample 1587721 | NCBI WGS metagenome assembly OIXA01 (sample SAMEA3888900, study PRJEB22519) | human gut metagenome | biome: human gut; feature: human-associated habitat; material: faeces | place: Denmark | collected 2013
AGCCATTCGGCCTGCTCCATGACCCGGCGCTGAAGGGTTTCGGGGGTGTCGTCCGGCAGGATCTCCACAGCTTTTTGCAGCAGGATCTCTCCGCCGTCCGGGATCTCATTGACAAAATGCACCGTGGCTCCCGTGACCTTCACGCCCTTGGCCAGAGCGGCCTCGTGGACCTTCAGACCGTACATCCCCTTGCCGCAGAAGGCGGGGATCAGAGAGGGATGCACATTCAGGATGCGGGAGGGCCAGCGGGCGGTAAAGTCCGCACTGAGGATGGTGAGGAAGCCGGCCAGAACAATGAGGTCGATCTCATGCGCCGCCAGCAGGTCGGACAGGGCGGACTCAAAGGCCGCCTGACCGCCGCAGCGCTTGGGGGAGACCGTCTCGGCAGGAACGCCGGCGTTGGCCGCCCGGGTCAGGGCGTAGGCTCCTTCATTGGAGGAGACCACCAGCGCGATCTCTCCGTGGGGCAGCAGTCCCGCCGCCTGCGCGTCCAGCAGTGCCTGTAAATTTGTGCCGCCGCCGGAGACCAGCACGGCGATCTTCGCTTTTTTCATAGTCATGATTTCTCCTTTGCCGCCGATGCGCCGATTCCTTTCAGCGCACCGGAGCAGTATACGTCAGGATACCGCGGAAAAGCGGGACAGTGCGTACCGGGAGCGGTTTCACTCAGCACAAAACAACTTTTTCTTCGCCGGCAACGATTTCGCCGCAGACATAGGCGTCGATCCCCTCTGCCTTCAGAGCGGAGAGGGCCGCGTCGGCGGTCTCGGGGCTGACGATCACCGCCATGCCCACGCCCATATTGAAGGTGTTGAACATATCGTGCTCGTCGATGCCGCCCTTTTTCTGGAGCAGACGGAAAATGGCGGGCGTTTTGACAGCGGCCTTGTCGATCCTGGCGCACAGGCCGTCGGGGATGCAGCGGGGGACATTCTCATAGAAGCCGCCGCCGGTGATGTGGCTGACGCCCTTCACATCCGCGGCCTCGATGCAGCGGAGGACGGGCTTGACATAGATGACGGTGGGACGGAGCAGGGCCTCGCCCAGAGTTTCACCCAGCTCGTCATCATACCGGCCCAGATCGGCGCTCTCCACGTCGAACACCTTGCGGACCAGAGAGTAGCCGTTGGAGTGGAAGCCGGAGGAGGGCAGAGCCAGCACCACATCGCCCTCCGCCATGCGGCTGGAGTCGATGACCTTGGGCTTGTCCACCACGCCCACGGTGAAGCCCGCCAGATCGTAGTCATCAGCGGCCATCATGCCGGGGTGCTCGGCGGTCTCACCGCCGATGAGAGCGCAGCCGGCCTGGACACAGCCCTCCGCCACGCCGGAGACGATGGCTGCCACCTTTTCCGGCACGTTCTTGCCGATGGCAATGTAATCCAGGAAAAACAGGGGCTTCGCGCCGCAGCAGATCACGTCGTTCACGCACATGGCCACGCAGTCGATGCCGATGGTGTCGTGCTTGTTCAGCAGCTCAGCCAGACGCAGTTTGGTGCCCACACCGTCGGTGCCGGAGACCAGCACCGGCTCCGTCATACCGGTCAGATCGGGGGCAAACAGGCCGCCGAAGCCGCCAATGTCAGAAACTACGCCGGGGATGTGGGTGCGCTTGACGTCCGCGCTCATCAGCTTGACGCCCTTGTAACCGGCAGTGATGTCTACACCGGCTGCCGCATAGGCGGCGGAGTGAGATTTTTCCATGTCGATCATTCCTTTCCGTTCCAGCAGTAGGTACAGACCTTATCCCGGTCGATGCCGATGGCTTCCAGCACGCCGTCCAAAGACTGATAACCGAGAGAATCAAAACCGAATTTTTCACAGATGGACTTGAGCAGGCACTGACCCCGCTCCGTGGAGGAATCGGAGTACTCATCCAGATGCTTGTGTCCTTCATCACCCTCCAGTTCCTGGATCACCCGCCGGGCCAGCAGCTCCATATCGGAGTTGCCCCGGGAGAAGTTCAGGTACTTGCAGCTATACATAATGGGCGGGCAGGCAGAGCGCATGTGGACCTCTTCCGCACCGGACTCATAGAGGAAGTCCACCGTTTCCCGGAGCTGGGTGCCCCGGACGATGGAATCGTCCACAAACAGCAGCTTTTTCCCCTGAATCAGCTCGGAAACGGGGATCTGCTTCATTTTGGCCACCTGATTGCGGACCTCTTGATTGGCAGGGGTGAAGGACCGGGGCCAGGTGGGGGTGTACTTTACAAAGGGGCGGGCGAAGGGCTTGCCGCTGCGGTTGGCGAAGCCGATGGCGTGGGGGACGCCGGAATCCGGCACACCCGCCACATAGTCCACCTTGGGGAGCCGGCCCTGGGCCACCTCGTCGCGGGCCATGATCTCGCCGTTGCGGTAGCGCATGACCTCCACGTTGACGCCCTCATAATTGGAGTTGGGGTAGCCGTAATAGGTCCAGAGAAAGCCGCAGATCTTCATTTCCTTACCCGGAGGAGAGACGGTCTCATAGCCGTTCCGGGTCAGGGCCACGATCTCACGGGGACCTAACTCGTAAACGTCCTCATAGCCCAGCTTGTGATAGGCGAAGGATTCAAAGGATACGCACAGGCTGCCGTCCGGGTGCTTGCCTACCAGCACAGGCAGGCGGCCCAGCCGGTCGCGGGCAGCCAGAATACCGTCCGGCGTCATCAGCAGGATCGTGATAGAGCCTTTGATCATCTCCTGCGCGTACAAAATGCCCTCCACCAGATTTTCCTTCATATTGATGAGGGCGGCCACCAGCTCGGAGACATTGACCTTTCCGCTGCTCTGGGCCATGAACTGATGCCCGTGGTCGGAGAAATAGGTGTCGATCAGCTCGTCGATGTTGTTGATGATACCCACCGTGCAGATGGCGTACAGGCCCAGATGGGAGCGCACCAGCAGCGGCTGGGGGTCGGTGTCGCTGATGCAGCCCATGCCGATGTGGCCCTTGAACTCATGCAGCGCGCTTTCAAATTTCGTGCGGAAGGGGGTGTTTTCAATATCGTGGATCTCCCGGACGAACCCGGTCTCCGGCCCGTAAACCACCATGCCGCCCCGGCGGGTACCCAGATGGGAGTGGTAGTCCGTGCCGAAAAATACGTCCAGCCCCACATCCCGGTGGGAGATCGCTCCAAAATAACCGCCCATTACGCGAAGAACAGCTGGGAGAGGGTCATGGGATCGATGTACTGGCCGTCCTTATAGACCCGCATGTTGCCGCTGGCCACCTCGTCGATGAGCATAACGCTGCCGTCGGGTGCATAGCCGAACTCAAACTTGATGTCATAGAGGACCATGCCCTTTTCCTTCAGATCATCGGCCACGATCTGAGTGATCTTCTGGGTCTCCTCCTTGATGGCATCATACTGCTCGGCGGTCATCACGCCCAGAGCAACCAGCGCGTCCTTGGTCACCAGAGGATCGCCCTTCTCGTCATTCTTGAAGGTGGTCTCCACATAGGCGGGCAGGTCGGCGCCCTCAGCGATATACTCGCCGTAGCGGCGGATGAAGGAGCCGACGGCCTTGTGACGGCAAATGACCTCCAGACCATGGCCAAAGACCTTGGCAGGGAGGACTTCCATCGTGGTATTATTCAGGTCGGCGCTGACAAAATGGGTCTTGATGCCGGCGGCGTTGATCTTCTCAAAGAAATAGATGCTCATGCGCAGGTTCACATCGCCCACGCCGTCGATGGTCAGGCCCACGGAGTTCTCGCCGGGATCGAATACGCCGTCCTTGCCGGTGCAGTCATCCTTGAACTTCAGCAGATAGTTGCCGTTTTCCAGAGCGTAAACGTTCTTGGTCTTGCCAGTATAAACGAGTTCCATAGTATTGTACCTCCAAAATGTTTTGAATATCGGTTTTATCAGGAAAAGATCAATGCTTGTGTGAACAGCTTAGTGGGCCAGCTCCGCCTGAAGCTTGGCCTCCTTGGCGGCGATCTGCTCTGCCATCTCGGAGCGCTGAGCGTCCAGCTTGGCGGCCAGCGCGTCATCGCTGACGGCCAGGATCTGAGCGGCCAGCACAGCGGCATTCTTCGCGCCGTTGATGGCCACGGTAGCCACGGGGATGCCGCTGGGCATCTGGACGGTAGCCAGCAGAGCGTCCAGCCCATCCGCAGCGCCGCCCTTCATGGGGATGCCGATGACCGGCAGGGTGGAGTTTCCGGCGAAGGCGCCCGCCAGATGGGCCGCCATACCGGCGGCGCAGATCAGCACGCCGAAGCCGTTGGCCCGGGCGCTTCTGGCGAAGTCCGCGGCGGCGGCGGGGGTGCGGTGGGCGCTGAGAATGTGGGCCTCATAGGGGATGCCGAAGGTCTCGAGCTGCTGGCAGGCACCCTTTACAACGGGCCAGTCAGAGTCGCTTCCCATAATGACTGCTACTTTTTTCATGCGATCCTCCTTAAAAAGATAAAAATGCAAATAAAAAAAGGGTAAACCGCTCCCCATGGATCTCCATGGAGAACAGGTTTGCCCAGACGGTCGACAGTACGTATGACAGCAGGCTTCCATGTGGTGCTCCACGTTCCGTCAGTTGCCTGTGCTTCAATGTAATCATTATCTCAGACGCGACAGAAAATGTCAATTCCTGACACGGCTTTTTCCGTGGGACCTCGCCACAAAAATTTGAAAAGATTGTTGCGATTTTTGCACAATATGTTAAAAAAGTATCTATTTTCAACGAAATAAGTTATGCTAATTGGAGGTATTACCTATACTTCTTCTGGGGGCCTTATGCCTTTCACAGCTATAAGGCGGCGTCTGCCTGTCTGACCGCTGAAAAACCCTTATGAACAGGGGAAACGCACCTCTTTGCTCTTGCACCGGGGCGGGCGCACAGGTATAATGATGAAAAAGAGCATTAACAAATGACGGAGGTGGCTTCATGTACGAAAACGGGAAGATCTATATGGGTTTGGCAGGCGACAAGCGGGTGGAACTGGCGCTGAATATGTGCAACCGCCACGGACTGATCGCTGGGGCCAGCGGCACCGGCAAGACCGTCACCATGAAGGTGATGGCGGAGTCCTTTTCCGACGCCGGTGTGCCGGTGTTTCTGTGCGATGTGAAGGGCAACGTGGCGGGCATCTGCGCGCCGGGCCAGAGCAGCGAGGGCATGGAAAAGCGCATCGACAAATTCAGCCTGCGGGACCGCTTTGTCTACCAGGGTTATCCCACCACCTTCTGGGATGTTTATCAGGAGGGCGGCCACGCCGTCCGGGCCACCGTCAGCGACATGGGACCGGAGCTTCTCAGCCGGATTTTGGGCTTGACGGCGGTGCAGGAGGGAATTCTGCACATCGTGTTTCAAATTGCGGATGACAAGGGGCTGCTGCTGATCGACCTGAAGGACCTGCGGGCCATGCTGACCTATGTCAGCGAGCACCGCACCGAATACATGATGACCTACGGCAATATCACGTCCCAGTCGGTGGCGGCGATCCTGCGGGCGCTGCTGCCGCTGGAGCAGCAGGGCGGCGAGCTGTTTTTCGGGGAACCGGCGCTGGACATCCGCGACTGGATGCGCACGGCTGCTGACGGCCGGGGCATGATCAATGTGCTGGACTGCGTCAAGCTGGTGCAGAATCCCACGCTGTACGCCAGCTTCCTGATGTGGATGCTGTCGGAGCTGTTTGAGATCCTGCCGGAGGCTGGCGATCTGGACAAGCCCCGGATGGTATTCTTCTTTGACGAGGCCCACATGCTGTTCCGCGATGCGCCCACTGTGCTGCTGCAAAAGGTGGAGCAGACGGTGAAGCTGATCCGTTCCCGGGGCGTGGGCGTGTACTTTGTGACGCAAAGTCCAAGCGATATTCCCGACACCGTGCTGGCGCAGCTTTCAAACCGGGTGCAGCACGCCCTCAGGGCCTATACCCCCACGGAGCTGAAGGCTGTCCGCGCGGCGGCGCGGGCCTTCCGGCCCAATCCCGCGTTTCAGGCGGAGGATGCCATCATGGAGCTGGGCGTGGGCGAGGCGCTGACCTCGTTTTTGGATGAAGCGGGTGTGCCCGCTATGGTGGAGCGCACGAAGATCATCTGCCCCCAGAGCCTCATGTCGGTGCCGGAGCCCATGGTCCGGGCCAAGGTGATGATGCACGACGGCATGGAGAAGTATGACGAGTTTGTGGATAACGTGTCGGCCTACGAGGTGCTGACGGCGGAGCGGGAGGAAGCGGAGACCGCCAAACAGGAGGAGGCTGATCGCAAGGCCCGCGAAAAGGAGGAGGCTCAGGCGGAAAAGCTGCGTCTGAAGGAGGAAGAAGCTGAACGAAAGCGCAAACAGAAGCTGGAGGACGAGGCTCGCCGCAAGGCGGAGCGCCGGGCGGCCAAGATCGAGTCCCAACTGATCTCAGCAGGCGGTCAGGTGCTCAAGCGGGGCCTGCTGGGTGTGCTGAAAAAGTGGTAACGCGGTTTTTGACGGAATACCTATTAACAAACATGAAAAGGAGAACGTGATATGAAAAAGAGAATTTCGATCCCCATTTTAGCGGCTGTGGCTGTGGTTTTGATTGCGGTGATCGTCATTGTAAAACCCTTTCCCCAAAAGGCATCGGCGGTATTCCCGGAAAAGCTGTTGGAGCTCTCCTGCACCGTGGCGCGGGAATCTGTGGACGGTGCGGAAAGGCGCGATCTTACGGACGCCCAGAAGGAAGTCCTGTTGAAGGAACTGGAAACCGTTCAAGCAGTACGGCGGGGAACCTCTGACGGCAAGATCGGTCCCTACGATCGGTATGTGTACCGCTTCAGCTTTGAAAATCAGCAGGAGATCTCAATGGATGATCGCGGAACGCTCTATACGCAGAGGGGCGGCTATACGATGACCGGGGATATCTCCGGTGTGCTGGACCTCTTGAATGGCTGGTTCTGAGCTGAGCACCGGAGCCGGGCAGAATAAATGGCAAATAGAGTCTTGCAGAGTGCGTATTCATAAATGCTGATTGAAATAGCGACAGATAAGAAAATGCTCTGCAAAAGCCTGCCTTCCATTTGGAAGGCAGACTTTTTTCGCCTATCAGCCGGTAAGGGTCAGGCTGCGCTGAACTCCTCCCGTAATTCCTCCATGGCCTCGGACACATGATCCGCAGAAAAGCAGAACCGGCCGTTTTCATCATATACCTCAATGTGTCCCATCACATACCGCAGTTCAAATCGATCCATCTTTATAACCCCTTCCGTGGTGTGTTGTTTTCTGATTACATGCTCAGTATACAATACATACTGTCCTATAAAACGGACACTGTCACCAACTGCGATCTCTGTACGGCGTATTTTCCTCAGATCGATCCGCGGCTCAGAGCATGATACTGCCGGTTTCTCTGCCGGCCATCGCGGTATTCAGCAGCGTTTCCTTGCAGACGGCGGCGAAATACCAACTTTCTTCAAATCTGCCCGGGTAGTGCTTCTCAATGAATGTCAGAGTTTCTTTTAGCTGCAACATGGCGGCGAACATATGCTTGCAGGCGTAAGTGCAGAAACAGTCGCAAACCAGATTTCTGATCTCGCCATCGATGTAGTCACATTCCAGCTCGTAGGGCTGTGTCCCTTCCACAATGGCCCGCACCCGAGTCTTATCCAGAGAGATGTACCGCACCCGGTTTTCTCTGTAATAGTCATGTCCCCGCTCCGCAATGGCGTCGCTGATCTTCATGGTTTGCAGATCATTCAACTGAAAGCCGCTGCCGTCCTGTTCGGAAACAATCTCCGTATCCTCCTTCTCAGGTGCCTTGAACCAGGTGATGACCTGTTCATAAGGGAGTGCGCTGCGGTCAAAGGTGACGAAGTGCGATCCGGCAAAATGGAATTCACCGTGGACCTTCGTATCGGCCACGCTGATGACCCGCTTGTAGTCGGACAGCTTGATCTTGAAGGTATAGCAGACATCCACCACATGACCGCGGAAACCTTCCAGCTTTCCATCCACAAAGACCAGATCGCCGCAGTGGAGATCAAATTGATCGTTGTAGTAGGAGAGCGTCATGTTGCGAGCAGGGAAGTGGATCAGCACCAGGGATCTGGTAGGCTTCGGCTTTCTGGAAATAACAAACCGCGCGGCAGCCTCGTGCCTGCTTTCCTTTTCAGCGGCGGAAAAAACGATCTTGAACTTCATAAAACCCCTCCTTCAAAATGATCGGGTTTCCTTCCAGTATCATCATTTTACAATCTTACCTGTCCCAATAACCGGACTGCGACGAAAAAACGGCTCTGACCGTAATGGTCAGAGCCGCTTGATCTGAATTTGATTCAGCTTTTATGCCTGCGGGCTGTAAAGCGCCGCGACGGAGTCGATATGCGCCTTCATACCCTCCACGACATGAGCGGGTCCCACGATCTGCGCCTGAGGGCCAAAACCCAGCACCCACGCAAAGAACTGAGGGCTGACCACCACATCCGTCCGGACGGTGAAGTGGGCCGGGCCGTCGGGGACGATGAATACCTCGCTGCCCAGCCGGTCCAGAACGGCGCCTACCAGGTGATTTTCAAACCGCATCTGTACCTTGATCTCTTCGCCGGTGAACATACCGAAGGTTTTGCGGGTGTAGACCGCCATGTCCAGCGCCTGATAGACCTCCTGACCGTCCCGCTCCTCATCCAGCGTGGAGATCTTCTCCATCTTGTCCACGCGGTAGTGCTTGATGATCCCGGCCTCAGAGTCATAGGCCACCAGATAGTAGTTTTCATCGTCCCAGGTCATGGCAAAGGGACTGACCACATAGTACGCACCGCCGTGGCGGTACTGCCGCTCCTTGGCCACATTGTACTCAAAGTACAGAAACCGGATCTTCCGGTTTTTGGAGATGCCGTTGTGAATCTCATCCACATTGTAGTAGATGGACTCGTTCATGGTCTTGATGCGGTTTTTCACAAAGACCTGCCGGTGCAGAAGCTGGGCGCTGTGTACGCTGGCCAATGTCTCGATCTTCTTGATGAGGGACGCAGTCTTTTTGTGGGTGATGAATTTGGAGGACTGCACGCTGTCCACCAGCAGCTTCAGCTCCGGCAGCTCAAAGGTGCGGCTTGCCACATAATAGCCGAACACGCGGCCCCGCTTGCATTCCTCAATATCCATGCCGAAGGTGCGCAGCGCCTCGATGTCATCGTAAATGCTTTTGCGCTCTGCGGCGATGCCGTTGGACTCTAAGTATTGAATCATCTGATTGACTGTAATCGGGTGCTCCTCGTCGGAGTTCTGAAGCAGATAATTCATGACATGAAGTAATTTCAATTTCTGGAAAGAGGATCTGGCCATATATGTTCCACCTTTCTGCGCCCGGATCAGCAGGCGTGAACCTGCAACCGGATTGCTTCATATTCAGATGGCGTTCTGCCTTGTATCGCGCAATGTCTTTACGTTCATTGTAGGATGAAATGTGAGCTTCTGTCAATGGATAGACGTTCTAACGGCAGCATCCCTTTGCTGTACCGACTATACAAGCGCACCCGACCGTGTTATACTATTAAAAAATTCAATACATGCAGATAGAGGAAAGAGAGGCAGATGGAAATGAACTACACCTCCGCACAGGCCAACAAGCTGCTGAAAAAACTGAATGACGAGTATACCGCGTTGCTGGACAAGGAGACCCGCAGCCGGGACTTCCGGGCTGCCATGGGGGAGGATGTCGAGTCCGTTCGGCCTGTCTACGATTACGCTGAAACGCAGATCCGTCTCGCAGAGTTGGAAGCGAAAATCCGCAAGCTCAAGCACGCCATCAACATTTTTAATGCCACGCAGACCGTGGACAGCTTTGACATGACCATCGACGAGCTGCTGGTCTACATTCCTCAGCTCACCAAGCGGAAAAGCAAGCTGCTGGAGATGAAAAGCCGACTGCCCAAGGAGCGTGTGGAGGAGCAGTACGGACGCCAGTCCAGCATCATCGACTACACCTACGCCAACTATGACATCGCGGCGGTGGAGGCCGACTATGAGAAAGCTGCCGATGAACTGTCCCGTGCCCAGCTTGCGCTGGACGCGGTGAATCAGCGGGAAACCTTTGAGTGGGAAGCATGACCGCTTTCCGTCGCTTCACACGAATGTCCGACCGTTTTTGATTCAGTCACGATCTCTGCGTGTGTTCAGTGTTCAGAGACAGAGAATCGGTTATTTTGGTGGTTATCCGTTATGCGGCCCGCGTTTATGGTTTACGGGGAACATTTACCGGCAGCATCGGTGAAGCGAGAAAACTTTTTGGGGCCGAAGTACGGTTATAGGCCCTGACTATTTACAGTGGGGAAATGTTCGTTTTGCGGAACTCCAAATTGAGCGTGAACTGTCCAAAATGGCGGAATCATGTTGAACAGTGAAAATAGGAGGCAACGAAAATGAAATGGTTTATGTTCTGCGTCGCAATGAATTTTATAGCAGCCATTGTACTGATTGGAGCCGGCGCAACGGAATTGAATAATTTAGGAACGAGTGTTCCGGCGCTTTTGTGTATTGCTGCCGGTATATGCGGACTGATCGAAATTAGAAAGAACAAGTGATGGAATTACAATCGTTTGCTTACCGGACGCCATTGCTGCCAAGGCACTCAAACAAGCGGCAGCCTGTTTTCACAAGGTGAATTGAACACAATACGAAAAGAAAAATGAAAGGGGAAAGGAATATGACAGTGATCGGCAATATTCTCTGGTTTCTGTTTGGCGGACTGATCGGCGGACTTGCGTGGGTGCTGGCCGGATGCCTGTGGTGTGTGACCATCATCGGTATTCCCGTCGGACTGCAATGCTTCAAGTTCGCGAGTCTCGCCTTTTTCCCTTTCGGAAAAGAGGTCATATATGGGGGCGGCGGGGTTTCCTTTCTGGTGAACCTGATCTGGATCGTATTCTTCGGCCTTGAAATGGCGATCGGCTATGTCATTCTTGGCTACCTCTGGTGCATAACACTCCTTGGCATCCCCATCGGAAAGCAGTGCTTCAAGATGGCGAAGCTGTCGCTGATGCCCTTCGGCGCGTCGGTGATCTGACCGGGACCGGACAGGATCGACCGTCTCTCTTGCATTGTCAGCCACGCCATGCTATAATACTCCTACAAAATTTGTGACGTGGGGTTTTCAAGGCGTTTGATATGCTGCTTTTAACCACGCAATTGTGCAGAACAATTGCGTGGTTTTGTTCTGCAATTTTCAGGAGGACACATGAACGAGAATCAAAAATTAGGAACCATCATGAAGGAGCTGATCCGGTTCAGCCTGCCGCTGATCCTCAGCGGTGTGCTGCAGCAGCTCTATAACTGGGCAGACGCCTTCATCGTCGGCAATGTGGACGGAGAGCTGTCCCTTTCCGCCATCGGCGTGACGTCCATTCCCATCAGCTTCTTCATCACCACCATCACCGGTTTCACGCTGGGCCTGTCCGTCCTGATCGCCAAGAACTTCGGTGCAAAGAAACAGGACAGCATCCCGCCTGTGCTGGCGGTGTTTGCCGTGATCCTCGGCGGCGTATTTCTGCTGGCTGCGGCAGTCGGCTCCGCCCTGTCCTATCCGTTTATGGAGCTGCTGCATACGCCGGCGGATACCATCGACCTCGCCAGCGGCTATATCCGCATTATTTTCTGGGGCCTGCCGTTTCTGGCGGTCTATAATGTCTATACCGCCACCCTGCGCGGACTGGGGGATAGCCGCATTCCGTTCCTCTCCATTCTGGTCTCCTCCGTCATCAACGTACTGCTGGATATCCTTTTTGTTGCGGAGCTGCGCTGGGGCGTACTGGGCGCGGCTGCGGCGACCGTGCTGTCCCAAGCGATCATGACGGTGTTCATCGTCCTGTACGGCACATGGAAATACCCCTGGCTGAAAAGCAACTGCCGGAAAGAGAGCTTCTGCGGCGCCGTGGTGCGGGACGGCTTGCGCTACGGCCTGCCACCCATGGTACAGTCCAGCATCAGCGCCTTGGGCAGTCTGGTATTGCAGGACTTCATGAATCGCTTCGGAACGGATACCGTCACCGCCATCACAACGGCCTACCGCATCGACACGCTGATCCTGCTGCCCATTGTGAACCTCGGCTCCGGTATTTCCACGGTCACGGCCCACAGTCACGGCGCGGGAGATACGATACGCACCCGAAAAACCCTCTCTGCCGGTACAATTCTGACCCTGGTGGTGTCTGCGTTCCTGACGGGCCTCGTGATCCCGACAGGCGGAAAGATCATTGCGCTTTTCGGTGCCGGGACCGCTGCGGTGGCGATCGGAAGCGCCTTTTTCCACCGCATTGCATTCTTCTATCCGATTTTCGGCCTGACCACGGCGTTCCGCGGCTATCTGGAGGGCAGGGGAGACCTGGTGTACTCCAGCGCTGCGGGACTGGTCTCTCTGGCCGTCCGCATCATCGCCTCCTACGCAATGGCCCCGCACTTTGGAAATATGACCATCGCCTATGCGGAAATGGTCTCGTGGGTGTGGCTGCTGGTCATGTACCTGTTTCGTCTGGCAGCCAAAAAGGATGACGCTCTATGAGCAATGAGCATAGGTGCGATGTCACCGATGTTGAACTGGAATCTCACCGGCATCAGATGGGGACTGCAAACTTAGATGCGGCGCCGGATGTTTTCATAAAACGGTTCCTCCTGATACGTAATCGATTTTACTAAAGCGCGCCACCCTTATACCGGATTATGTTGTAGAAAGTCAACGAATGATTTTACAAAAGATCGACGCTGATTATTTCGCTTTCACGGTTGAAATGCCCTGCCGACTGTGTTACACTTGGCGGGCATGACGATAAAAGGGAGGCGGGAGACATGAAAACGGCACAGGCGGACCTCACAACGGGCCCGCTGGGGAAGAAGATCTTCCGATTCAGCATTCCTCTGATCTTTTCCAACCTGCTGCAGGTGTTATTCAATATGGCGGACGTGGCGGTGGTCGGCCGGTTCGCGGGCTCCACAGCGTTGGGAGCGGTGGGCTCCACCACCATTTTCGTGTCCCTGTTTACCGGCTTCCTCATCGGACTGTCCAGCGGCGTTAACGTACTGGTGGCGCACCATTTCGGAGCCGACGATCAAAAGAACCTCTCGGATACCGTCCACTCGGCGGCGCTGACCTGCGCGGCGGCGGGACTGGTGCTGCTGGGAATCGGCTGCGGCTTTGCGGGCGGTATCCTCAGAGCGCTGAACACCAAACCGGAGCTGATGGACGGCGCTGTGCTGTACCTGCGCATCTACTGTCTGGGTATGCCCGCGCTGGCGGTCTATAACTTTGGCAACGCCGTGTTCTCCGCGGTGGGTGATACCCGCCGCCCTCTGTACTACCTCTCCATCGCCGGCGTTATCAATGTGGTGCTGAACCTGTTCTTCGTCATCGTCTGCAATATGGACGTGGCAGGCGTGGCGGTGGCCAGCATCATCTCGCAGTATTTCTCCGCCATTCTGGTAACGGCGGCGCTGCTGCGGAGCCGTGAGAGCTATTGCCTGCGGCTTTCCCAGCTGCGGTTCCATAAGACCCGCACAAAAGCCATTCTATCCATCGGTATCCCATCCGGACTGCAAAACGCGATCTTTGCGTTGGCCAATCTGTTCATCCAGCGGGGCGTCAATACCTTCAGTGCTACCATGGTGGCGGGTAACTCCGCCGCTACCAACGCCGACGCGCTGGTGTATGACGTGATGCAGGCCTTCTACACCGCCTGCGGCAGCTTCATCGGCCAGAACTACGGCGCAGGCAAGAAGGACCGTATCCGCCGGACCTTCCTGATCAGCACGGCTTACGCCTTCGGCGCGGGATTGCTTCTGGGTCTGGGACTGCTGCTGTTTGGACGGCCGTTCCTGAGCCTCTTTACCACAGACCCGCAGGTGATGGACGCGGGTATGTACCGTCTGACGGTCATGAGCGTTTCCTACTGCGTCTCCGCGTTTATGGACGGCTCCATCGCCGCCTCCCGTGGCCTTGGCAAGAGCGCTGTCCCCATGATCATCGTGATCCTGGGCTCCTGCGTGTTCCGCATTATCTGGGTCTACACCGTGTTTGCGTGGTTCGGCACCATCACGTCCCTGTATCTGCTGTATGTGTTTTCCTGGACCATTACGGCAGCGGCGGAGATCATCTATTTCATTCGTATCTACCGGCAGGCCACAGCGGATCTTGCCGCTGCCTGACCGCAAAACCGCAAAAGAGCAGAGGGATCAAACGATCCCTCCGCTCTTTTTGATTATGCACATGAACGAGCTTGCTGTCATTCATGGGAACGTATCGTGCGCTGTTAGCAGAACCCTACACGCCTGTTCTTATCTGACGAAAGAATGGGAATGGCTCCGCTGCGAATCACAGTCCGCGCCAGCTTTCGGGCCGCAGACAGCTGAGATCCTGCTCAGCCTGATGGATCTTGGCCAGCAGAGCGTCCCGGTCCTGATTGAGTGTGCCCCGGAGATCCAGATAGTTGCTGGCATGATTCATGCGGAACACACTGCCGGGGCTGTCGAAGTGAGAGACCAGCAACTCTGTTTCCTTCAGCACCTGATGCTGGTCCAGCAGACGGAAGCTGCCGTCATGGACCCAGTCATACAGAGGTGTTCCCGGCTCCACCATCAGCGTCAGCAGACCGATGTACTCCGGCTTCATGGCGCTGAATGCCTCCGCCGTACCGATGGCGTGCTCCCGCATCAGCTCCCGGCTCCCAAGTCCTGAGATGGCCGTTACCGACAGGGCCAGTCCGCAGCGCCGGGCCTTCTGCCCCGCCGCCACGATGGCCGCCGCCGTGTGGCCCTTGTTCATCCGGTACAGTACCTCATCACAGCCGGACTCCAGCCCCATATACACCATGGTCAGGCCCTGAGACCGCAGCAGGCGCAAGTCCTCCTCGCTTTTGATCTGGAGACTGGTGGGCGAGGCGTAGCACGTCACCCGCTGGCACTCCGGGAACAGACCGTAGATCAGGCCCAGGATCTGGCTCAGTTCCTCCGTTTTCCGCATCAGGGCGTCGCCGTCCGCCAGAAAGACCCGCTCCACCTTTTTATAGACCCGGCGGGCCATCTCAAAGTCCTCCCGGACCTCCTCCATGGGTCGGATGGCGAAGTGCTTGTCGTCGTACATATCGCAAAAGGCGCAGCCGTTGTGGCTGCATCCGTAGGTCACCTGCACGATGAGGCTGTAAGCCTCACTGGGCGGACGGTATACCTTTCCCTTATAACGCATGGTCTCACGCTCCTTTGGTCGTTTGCTCCATTGTAGCAGATTTTCTTCCGTTTGAAAAGCACATATTCTCCGCAGGCGGTACATATAGTGTGCTGACTTCAACCAACGAGGTGACCGAATATGGAACAGAACTTCAACCACGTTCTTCTGTGCGGACAGGTTCTCACCCAGCCGCAGCCGTCCCACGTCAACCACAGCCAGAGCTTCTCCCGTTTCCTGCTGTCCGTCCCCCGGCTCTCCGGGCAGGAGGACTGTCTGCCGGTGATCGTCCCCCAGCCGCTGCTGGAGCTGTGTCCCCTGTCCCCCGGTGCAGCCGTCACCGTCACCGGCCAGCTTCGCTCCTTCAACAACCGCAGCGGACAGGGGCCACGGCTGGTGGTGTCGGTCTTTGCCCAGACCCTCCAGCCCGGTGGGGAGGGGCCGGTGAATCGCATTCGGCTGTCCGGCGTGATCTGTAAGCCCCCTACCCTGCGCTGCACACCCTTGGGACGGGAGATCTGCGATATCATTCTGGCGGTGAACCGGCGCTACGGTCGAGCGGACTACCTCCCCCTTATCGCATGGGGTACCGTTGCCCGTCAGACGTCCATTCTGGCGGTGGGCGCCCGTCTGACGGTGGAGGGCCGCATCCAGAGCCGCACCTACACCAAGAATCTGGAGACCGGGCCGCAGGAGCGAGTGGCCTATGAGGTGTCCGTCATGCGTCCGGCAGAGCTGTCGGAATTTGCAGAGTAGCTGCCGGATTTTGCAGCAGTGCCTATTGAACCGCCGCCCAAACCGTGATATGCTTATACCTATACGAAAATCATGTAAAGGAACGCAAGACTATGCACCATATCCAGCACCCTCATCCGACCCACTCCGGCGTGGATATGACCGAAGGCAATATCACCGGCCATCTGATCCGCTTTGCGCTGCCGCTGCTGGCGGGCAACATCTTCCAGCAGCTGTACAACATGGTGGATACATGGGTGGTGGGCAATTTCGTCTCCAACGAGGCCTTCTCCGCCGTAGGTACGGTGGGCCCCATCGTCAATATGCTCATCGGCTGCTTTCTGGGCTTTTCCAGCGGCGCCGGCGTGGTCATCAGCCAGTACTACGGCGCACGACGCACGGAGAGGGTCCACGACGCCGTCCACACGGCGCTGGTGCTGACGGTGATCCTGTGTGCAGTATTCACGGCGCTGGGCGTCGGCTTTACGCCCCTGATGCTGCGTTTGATGAACACCCCTGCCGAGGTGTTTCCGGAGTCCTCCGCCTATCTGACCATCTATTTCGGCGGCATCAGCGGCCTACTGATCTATAACATGGGCTCCGGCATCCTCCGGGCCGTGGGGGATTCCCGCCGCCCCTTCTATTTTCTGGTGGTCTCCGCCGTACTGAACACGGCGCTGGACCTGCTGTTCGTGCTGCGGTTCGGTATGGGTGTGGAGGGCGTGGCCTGGGCTACGGTTATTGCACAGGCCGTCTCGGCGCTGCTGGTGATCGTTGTTCTGCTGCGGACACAGCAGGCGGTGCGGCTGATCCCCCGTGACCTTCGCATCCATCTTCCTGTGCTGCGGCAGATCATCCGGGTGGGCGTCCCCTCCGCTCTGCAAATGGCCATCACCGCCTTCTCCAATGTCTTTGTCCAATCCTACATCAACTCCTTCGGCGCCGACTGCATGGGCGGCTGGACGGCCTATACCAAGATCGACCAACTGATGCTGCTGCCGATGCAGTCCCTGGCCCTGTCCGCCACTACCTTTGTGGGGCAGAATCTGGGCCGCGGCAACGAGCCCCGTGCTCGGCAGGGCGTGCGCCGTGCGCTGGCCATTGCCATGACCGCCACGGTGCTGGTGATGATTCCGGTGCTGGTCTTTTCCCCGCAGATGACGGCCTTTTTCAACCGGAAGCCGGAGGTGGTGGCCTACGGCGCCCTGCTGCTGCGGTGTATCTCCCCCTTCTATGTGCTGTGCTGCTTTAATCAGGTCTACGCAGCTGCCCTGCGGGGCGCCGGAAACAGTAAGGCCACCATGATCATCATGCTGTGCTCCTTTGTGCTGTTCCGACAGGTCTACCTGTTCATTATGTCCCGCTACATCTCCCATGAGCTGATCCCGCTGGTCATGGGCTATCCCGCCGGATGGCTGGTATGCAGCGCCGCCACGCTGATCTACTATCGCCGTACCTCCTTCCTGTCCACCCGGCTGGTGGCGGAGGACGGCAGCAAGGAGGACATCCAATGACCAAGTGTGAGAGCTGTTTGTTCTATCAGTACGATGAGAACTATGACGATTATGTCTGCGACATGGACTTGGACGAGGACGAGATGGTGCGCTTCCTCTCCTCCCAGACAGACAGCTGTCCCTACTGGCGGCCCGGCGATGACTATCTCACCGCCCGCAGGCAGTAGATGAAGTACGGAAGGAATTTATTATGAACATCCGGGAAGCCACAAAAAATGACTGTGTGCATATGGATGCACTCCTGACGAAGCTGATCCGTTATGAGGCCCGATTTGATCCTAATTTGAGTCCAGAGGTCGTCATAGAGGACAATTACGCCGGGCAAATAGCCGCAGAAGGCTGTAAGGCTTATGTGGCAGAGGACCATGGGATCATCGTTGGATATCTCTATGGATTTACATACCGGATCCCGCAGGTGCTCTTGCAGCCCATCGCCATCGTCGATGCCCTGTATGTCGAAGAGGGCTACCGTGGGAAAGGAATCGCCAAAGATCTATTCCGCAAGTTTCAGGAGTTTGCGTCGGGCTGCGGCGCTGCCAGCATTGAGTTGAAGGTGATGTCCCGTAACAGAGATGCGCTGCGCCTGTATGCGTCGCTGGGGTTTTGCGAGACAAAAAAATATATGGCGCTGCCGCTGCCGCAGAATGGAAACAAATGACATTTTCCTTTAATAATAACGAAACAGGAACCGGCTTGACCCGTAAAGGTCACGCCGGTTCCTGTTTTGTGTATTTATTTGCACTTTACGCCAGATAGACGGCCTTGCAGCCCAGATAGTTCATGTAGCAATCCAGCTTGCCCACCGTCTCGAAGGGAGCGTGCATACTCAGCACCGGCACACCGGCATCAATGGTGGTGATGTTGCGGTTGGCCATGTACTGGGCCACCGTACCGCCGCCGCCGGCGTCGATCTTGCCCATCTCACCGATCTGCCACACCACGCCGGCCTCGTCCATCACCCGGCGGACATAAGCCACCGTCTCGGCGTCGGCATCGGAGGAGCCGCCCTTGCCACGGGCGCCCGTGTACTTGCACAGCCCCAGACCGTGGTTCACCTGAGCATCGTTGCGCTTCTCATACACCTCGGCGAAGTTGGGGTCATAGGCCGCCGTCACGTCGGAGGACAGGCAGAAGGCGCTCTCATAGCACACCCGCAGGGCAACGCCCTGACTCTCGCACAGATCCTCCATAAAGGTATCGAAGAAGGCGGACTGCATACCGGTGACGCCCATAGAGCCGATCTCCTCCTTGTCCGCCAGCATACAAACGGCGGTCTTGGTGGGGGTCTCCAGCTCCAGCAGAGCCTTCAGGGCCGCATAGCTGCACACCCGGTCATCGTGGCCGTAGGCGCCGATGAGGCTGCCGTCCAGACCGATATCCGTGGCATTAAAGGCCGGGACCACCTCCAGCTCGGCGGATGTCAGGTCATCCTCGCAGATGCCGTACTTCTCGTGGAGCAGATCCAGCACCCGCAGCTTCACACGGTCGCTGTCCTCGCTGTCGCCCAAGGGACGGCTGCCCATGAGGATGTTCAGCGTCTCACCGGCAATGGCCTCGTTGAGGGGCTTCTTCCCCTGCTCACCGCCCAGATGGGGCAGCAGATCATTGATGACGAACTTGGGCTCGTCGCCCTCGCCCAGCACCACGGACACCGCCGTGCCGTCCTTCAGGGCTACCACACCCCGCAGCTGCAAGGGGATCGCCACCCACTGGTACTTGCGGATGCCGCCGTAGTAATGAGTCTTGCCGTAGGCCAGCTCGCTGTCCTCATAAATGGGATGAGGCTTCAGATCCAGACGGGGAGAGTCGATGTGGCAGGCCACGATCTGTGCGCCCTCGGACAGGCTCTCCCGGCCGATCACGGCCAGCATCACGCTCTTCTTCCGGTTCACCCGGTACACCCGGTCGCCGGGCTGCAGGGCCATGCCCCGCTCATAGGGGATGAAGCCCGCCGCCTCCGCCAGCGCCACGGTGTGGGCCGTGCACTCCCGCTCGGTCTTGCTGTGGTCCAAAAAGCTCTTGTAGTCCCGGCAATAGGCCTCCATGGCGTCCAGCGTCTGCTGGTCCACCCGATCATAGCCGTTCTTGCTACCGGAAAACAGCAGCTCTCTCTTGGCCTTCATTTCATCGGTCATTGTTCATGTCCTCCTTCGGTGATATGGTGGAGCTGCCGCAGCAGATCCCGGAAAAAAATCTCCGCCTTCTCCCGGAACGCCTCCGGCGTCTCCTCCTGATTTTCCAGCACATCTGTGCAGTGCTCACGATAATAGCTGTCCGGCTTCTGGGCCTGAATACGCAGCCGTGCGTACTCCTCCGGGATATGGTCCCGCTGCATGATCCGCTGAACCCGCTGCTCGCCGGGGGCCAGCACCGCCACCGTCCGGCAGCACAACTCCCCCAGGCCGCTCTCTATGAGGTTGATGGCATCCAACCCCACCAGAACCCTTCCCTCCATCTTCCTCCGCAGCACGCCGGGGAGATAGTCGAAAATGATGCCGTTGAGCCGCTCCAGCGCCTGCGGATCGGAAAAGACGAGACTCCCCAGCTTCTGTCGGTCCAGTTCCGTCCCCCGGAATACCTCGCCAAAGGCGTCCCGGATGCGGCGGCGCAGGGTCTCGTCCTCCCGCAGGGCCTGATGATACACGGCGTCGCAGTCCAATACCGTGCCGCCCAGCGCCTCCAGCGCCTGCAGGGCGCTGGTCTTTCCGGACCCGGTGCCGCCGGTGATGCCGATGACCACTGGGGCATCTCCGTCAATGAGGTGGAAGCCCGCCGCTTTTTTCAGCCGATTCCCTACCGCCAGACCCAGCCCCGCATCATCGGGACACTGGGCGAAGATCTCCGTCACGTCCGTTCCGTCGAAGGTACGCAGAGCGTCGAACACCCGCTGGGCCTGCGCCAGCTTGTCCGTGAACGGCCCCAGCCGATGAACGATATGACCTTCAAAATACCCGGCGAACTCGTCAAAGCAGATGACCCCCGCCTTTTCCCGCAGCAAGCCCCGGATCACCAGAGCGCTGTGGGCCGGGTCTCCGGTCACTGCCGTCACCGGTGCCTTGGGTGCGTAGTGACGGTACTTCATCCCCGGCGCACGGGGCTTTTCCCCGTCCTTCAGAAGCCCGGTGACGGCCTTATCTACCGCCACCGTGCCCAGCACCTCCTCCAGCGCCTCCAACGGCAGTCCGCCGGGGCGCAGCAGCCGGGGCGGCGTCACCGTCAGGTCGATGATGGTGGACTCCACCCCCACCGCACACGGCCCGCCGTCCACGATACCGTCGATCTTGCCGTCCATGTCCTCCGCCATGTGGCCCGCCGTGGTGGGGCTGGGCCGTCCGGAGGTGTTGCCACTGGGGGCCGCCACCGGCACACCGGCAGCCTCGATGATGGCCCGTGTCACCGGATGGTCCGGGCAGCGCACGCCCACCGTCTCCAGCCCGCCGGTGGTTTGCAGGGGCACGTTCTCCCGCCGGGGCAGGATCATGGTCAGCGGCCCCGGCCAGAACCGCTCCGCCAGACGGTAGGCCGTCTCCGGTACCTCCCGGCAGTACCGCTCCAGCCACGATGCATCCGGCACATGGATGATGAGGGGATTATCCTGCGGACGGCCCTTGGCCTCGAAAATATGGCGCACCGCCGTCTCGTTGAGGGCATCCGCCCCCAGACCGTATACCGTCTCCGTGGGGATGCCCAGCAGCCCGCCCCGCCGCAGGATAGCGGCGGCCTGCGGGATGGCATCTGCATCCCTCTCCGGATGGAATAGAATGGTTTTCACTGCGATCCTTCCCTTTTGCGGCGTATTTCTCAGAAACCCAGCTCCTCGCCCACCAGCACCACCTTGATGCGGCCTGCCGGGCGACAGATGCGGGTGGTGACGATCTGGCAGCAGATGCTGTCAGGCCCCGTACAGTCGGCGCACAGGCCGGTGACGGAACATGGAGTCTTGAGCCCGGCAAACCGCTGGGCGTTGACGGCAGCGGCGACCTCTCTGGCCCGGCGCATGGCTCCCTCCAGATCTCCGGCCACCTTGTTCATGCCCGCCACCACAATGACCTGCTCCGGTCCGAAGCACAGAGCTGCCACACGGTTGCCGGTGCCGTCAATGTTCACCAACTGACCGTCGGCGGAGATGGCGTTGCTGCTCATCAGGAAGGTGCCGCAGGTCAGAGCCTTCTTCAGCATCTCCTGCCGCTCCTGCGGCGTCTGGGCCGTATCCCGGTCAATGAGGGCGATGCCCTCTTGCGCCAGCCGCTGCTTGATCCCCAGTGCGTCCACCGTAGCGGTTCCGCCCCAGGACACCGTGTGCTCCTTGGGGATCAGCTCCACCACTTTCTCCACAGCCTCTGCCGCCGTGGAGACGTAGTAGGCCTCGAAGTGGCGCTTTTCCAGCGCCTTCACCACCTGCGGACCAGCCTTGTCGTACCGCTTCTTCGTGTTTGCATCCATGGCTCATTCTCCTTTCTCATAACCCTCCTGCAGCCGCCGGGTCTGATCGGCCAGCGTCAGCGCATCGATGAGGGCATCCAAGTCGCCGTTGATGACGGCGGCGAGGTTGAAATTTTTACTGTCCCCTGTGAGGCGGTGGTCCGTCACACGGTTCTGGGGAAAATTATAGGTGCGTATCTTGCCGCTGCGGTCACCGGTCCCCACCTGACTACGCCGGGTGGCAGCGATCTCGGCGTTCTGCCGAGCCTGCTCCGCCTCGTAGAGCTTGCTTCGCAGGATCTTCATGGCCCGATCCTTGTTCTTATACTGGCTCCGCTCGTCCTGACACTCCACCACCGTGCCGGAGGGCAGATGTGTAATGCGGATGGCGGACTCTGTCTTGTTGACGTGCTGCCCGCCTGCACCGCTGGAGCGGAAGGTGTCGATCTGCAGATCCTTGGGGTCGATGGAGAGCTCCGTCTCCTCCGCCTCCGGCATCACCGCCACCGTGGCGGCGGAGGTCTGGATGCGTCCGCCGGATTCCGTCTCCGGCACCCGCTGCACCCGGTGGGTACCGGCCTCGAATTTCAGCCGGGACCACGCTCCGTCGCCCTCCACCGTGGCACAGACCTCCTTCACGCCGCCCAGCTCCGTGACGTTCTGACTGACGATCTCCAGCTGCCAGCCCCGGCGCTCGGCGTACATGGTGTACATCCGCAGCAGGTCCGCCGCAAACAGAGCGCCCTCCTCGCCGCCGACACCGCCCCGAATCTCCAGAACCACACTTTTTTCATCGTTGGGGTCTCTGGGCAGCAGCAGGCGCTTCAGCTCCTCGGCCAGCCGCTCCCGCTGCTCCTTGGTCCGTGTCAGCTCCTCTTGGGCCAGCTCCCTCAGCTCCGGGTCCGACAGCATCTCCCGTGCCTCTGCGATGGCTTGCTCCGTCTGCTGTAAAGCAGTAAAGTTTTCCACCACAGGCGTCAGCTCCTTCTGCTCCCTGCTCAGGTTCTTCAGCCGCTGCTGGTCGCTGTACACCGCCGGATCGGCCAGCTCACGCTCCACCTGCCGCAGCCGCTCTGCAATTTGATTCAGCCGATCTTCCATGGGGCCTCCTTACGTCTGCTCCGCCAGATAGCGCTGCACGTCCTGAATGAATTTATCCCGCCAGAACACATAGCCCACGGAGCCAGGCCGCAGGGATGCCTCCAGCAGATGGGGCTGGGCGGTGTAGCTGTCCATCTGCCGATAGACCTCCTCATACCGCTTATCGCTGCCTCGGGTCAGCACATAGGCCACCCGACTCAGCTCCTGCCCCCGGCGCTTCAGCAGCCCACGCACGGGGCTGGCACACCGTCCGGCCCACACGGGGCTGCCCAAAATTACCAGTCGGTATTCCTCCAAGGGCTTAGCCGTCTCGAATTTCTCCAGTGGATGGGTGGAGCGCCGCATGGCATCCAGCCCGGAGCGGAAATATCCCTTCCGCCCCTGCCGGTCCACGCCGTCGGTGAACTCCACCAGCTCGGCTTCCAGCGCCTCGGCGATCTCCGCCATAGTCTGACGGGTATTGCCGCTGCGGGAATAGTATAAACACAAAATGTCGCTCATCTATGGTGCCTCCTGATGGCCTGCCGGAGCAGGCCAGAGTAGAATTTCCTTGCTATTAAAATATCTGTAAAGTGATAATACTTCTCAGCTTTTTCAAGGCGTGTTATTCCTCGATCTGCAGAGAAAGCTCCTCCCAGCGGGTCATTTCCTGCTCCAGCCGGGCCTCTACCTCCTGCTTCTCCTGATAGAGCCGGTTCAGTTCCCCGGCATCGCAGGCGTGGGCCGCCATCTCCTCGTCCAGCCGGCGGCACTCCGCCTCCAGCTTGCTGATCCCTGTTTCGCAGATGGTCAGCTGCCGCCGGGCGGCCTGCTGGCTGCGGTTGCCGCGGGGCGGTCGGGTGTCCCCCTTTTTCTCCGGCGCCTTCACCGGCTGGGGAGCCTTCTCCTGCGCCTTCACCGCCCGGTACTGGGCAAAGCCCATGGGGTAGTCAGTGATGGTGCCGTCCGCCAGCTCCCAGATACGGGTGGCAAACCGCTGGATGAAGTAGCGGTCGTGGGAGACGAACAGCAGCGTGCCGTCAAAGGCCTCCACCGCCTCCTCGATCCACTCCCGTGCGGCAATGTCCAAATGGTTGGTAGGCTCGTCCAGAATAAGGAGGTTGATCTCCTCGTCCATCAGCATACACAGTCGCAGGCGGCTCAGCTCGCCGCCGGACAACACCGACACCGGCTTAAACACATCCTCCCCCTGAAACTGGTAGGCGGCCAGCCGGTTCCGGGCGCTCTGGGCCGTCATGTCCTTTTTCTCGTACAGCATGGTATCCAGAATGCTGCGCTCCGGGTGGTCAAAGTGAATGATCTGTGGCAAGTATGCTGCCTTTACAGACGGCCCCAGCTTAAAGATGCCGCTGTCCGTAGGTTCCAAGCCCAGCAGCATATTCAGCAGCGTCGTCTTTCCGGTGCCGTTTTCGCCGATCAGGGCGATGCGCTCACCGTTCTCCACCCGCAAATAGGTGTCGGAGAACAGCGTCCGTCCGTCGAAGGCCTTGGAAACCCCCTTCACCTGCAGCACCTCGTCGCCCTTGAACTGGCGGCTGGCAAAGCGGGCATCCATTTTTTTGGCCTTGGTGGGCTTCTCCGTAGTACGCATCCGCTGGATGCGCTTTTCCATGGAGAAGGCCCGCTTATGGAGGGCGTCATTGCCCATGAAGGCCCACAGGTGCATCTGCTCGGCAGCCTTTTCCAGCTGCTGGATCTTGGCCTGCTCCTTGAGATACTGCTTCAGGCGCTCCTGGTAACGGCGCTCCTTCTCCACGGCGTAGAAGCTGTAATTCCCGCTGTAAAAC
>OIXA01001966.1_pt1 | contig 24620 bp, 20 predicted proteins | sample 1587721 | NCBI WGS metagenome assembly OIXA01 (sample SAMEA3888900, study PRJEB22519) | human gut metagenome | biome: human gut; feature: human-associated habitat; material: faeces | place: Denmark | collected 2013
TGAATGTCAAAAATAGAATTTTCATCAATAACAACACCCTGTGTATGCTTTAAATAGTCAGCAAGCTGGCGCTTTTTCTCCTTCTTGATCGCAAGAATGCTGTCTAATACGCTGTCATCATTTTCGAATGAAAGCAGCTTTTCAAGCTCACAGGCATCCTTTTTAAAACCACTTCCAATCTTATTTTCAATTTCCTCTGAAAGCTCCTCATTACATGAAAGCAGCCAGCGGCGGAAGGTGATTCCGTTTGTCTTGTTGTTGAATTTCTCCGGATAAATTTTGTAAAAAGCATTAAGCTCTGAATTTTTCAAAATTTCAGTATGCAGGTAAGCAACACCGTTTACACTGTGACCATAGTGGATATCCATATGTGCCATGTGAACTCTGTCATTCTCATCAATAATCGCTACCTTCGGATCTGAATATTTTGCCTTTACACGCTTATCAAGCTCCTTGATGATCAATACTAACTGTGGAACAACCTTCTCTAAATATGCAAGCGGCCACTTCTCAAGTGCCTCTGACAGAATTGTGTGGTTTGTATATGCGCATACCTTTGTGACAAGTTCAACTGCCTCATCCATAGTGATGCCGCGCTCAAGAAGCAGACGGATCAGCTCAGGAATAACCATTGACGGATGAGTATCATTGATCTGAATAGCAGCATACTCATCTAAATCGGTCAGCTTACAGCCGCGTGCCGTACACTCATCTAAAATCAAGTGTGCTGCATTGCTTACCATAAAATACTGCTGGTAGATACGAAGTAAGTTTCCTGCCTCATCACTGTCATCTGGATATAAGAACAGTGTCAGATTCTTTGCGATATCTGTCTTGTCAAAGCTTATGGTACCGTCCTTAATAAGACTCTCATCTAAAGTATCAACATCAAACAGATGAAGCTTATTCGTGCGTCCCTCATAGCCTGTCACCTCAATGTCATACATGCGTGAGGTCACTGTCAGATCACCAAATGAAACTGGATAGCTTACATTAGTTTTGATCAGCCAGCTGTCTTTTTCAATCCATGGATTTGGTGTTTCCTTCTGGAAATTGTGATCAAACACCTGCTTAAACAGACCCATATGATAATTCAAGCCTACACCATCACCGTGCAGATTTAATGTTGCCATGGAATCCAAAAAGCATGCTGCCAGACGGCCAAGTCCACCGTTTCCAAGAGATGGTTCTGGCTCGATCTCTTCGATCTCACCAATATCCTTTCCTGCTGCTTCAAGTTCTTCCTTTACAGTCTTGTAAAGACCAAGATTGATAAGGTTGTTTGATAACAGCTTTCCAATCAAAAACTCTGCGGAAATGTAATATACCTTCTTCTTTCCAGCTTCGCTTTCCTTCTTTGCTGCCAGATCCTTTGTCATATCAAGCAGTGCGTAATAAATCTCCTTATTGGTGCAGCCAGATAACGGCTTATTATATTTCTTTTCACAAATTTCGTTTACCATCATTATTATTAAAACTCCTTTCATGAGTTGATGTGTGCAGTTTACTGCTTTTTTTGTCATTTTTCTTGCATTATGCCGCCTTTTTATGGTACTATCCTATCATGATGATACCAGGGTCAAAAGCTCCAACCACCGATCGTGTTTGCACGATGAGGGGGTTGAGCTTGGGACCCGCAAAAACATAAGGAGAGAGCCACGATGCAGATACCTGAATACGAAAATTATCATGAGACAAAATCACACAGCACACCTGATTTTCCTTACAATGCGTATATTTGTTCTATTCCACTTGATTTTGAGAAGGTGCCTCTTCACTGGCACGATGAGGTGGAAATCATCTATATTAAAAAGGGACGTGGGCGCGTCACATTAGATTTTACCTCTCTTTATGTAGAGGCAGGTGATATTATTATTGTCAGTCCCGGTCAGCTTCATGCAATCGGCCCAGCTGAATATTCTATGGAATATGAAAATATTATTTTTTCACTTGATCTTCTTTGTACTGGAAGCATGGATGCTCTAAGCAGTGAATTTTTTGAGCCTTTTTTGGCTGGTACCATTGGCTTTGAGCATCTTGTCTGCTGTGATGATGAACATTACCCTGCTCTCTCATCATGCCTAAATCATATTGACAGTATCAGCAGCAGTTTTCCAAAAGGCTACCGCCTTGCAATTAAGGGGGCTCTTTTTACCTTCTTCTACACCATATTCACAAATTCCACCGATATTCCTGCTCCCAAAAACGACCCTCACATTGAACGACTCAAAAGTGTCCTAAAATATATCGAAACACACTACATGAGTTCAATCTCAATTGATGAGATTTCCGCTGTTTCTGGTTTTTCTGCTTCTCATTTTATGCGTTTTTTCAAATCTGCAATGGGTACCTCTTTTACTTCATATCTTTCCTCATATCGTCTTTCAATGGCAGCGCGTCTTCTCATGCTGACAAATGACTCTATTTTAGATATTGCCCTCTCCTGCGGCTATGAGAATCTTTCTTATTTTAACCGTTCATTTAAAAAACGATACAAAAAGACCCCCAGCGAATACCGCCGAGGGTCTGATGAAACATAACGATTTATTCGTTTTATCTTTTATTTATTTTTGCTCTTTGTGGTTAAAACTATGCACTCACTCGCTAATCTTATTTCCGGTGTATAACTGATAATATTTGCCCTTTTGTGCAATAAGATCATCATGAGTTCCGCGCTCAATGATACGTCCCTGCTCTAAGACCATGATACAGTCGCTGTTCTTAACGGTAGACAGACGGTGCGCGATAACAAATGTTGTTCTTCCGTGCATCAGCTTGTCCATACCATCCTGAACAATTTTCTCAGTTCTTGTATCAATGGAGCTTGTTGCCTCGTCAAGAATTAGTACAGGCGGATCGGCAACAGCTGCACGGGCAATGGCAAGAAGCTGTCTTTCACCCTGACTTAAGTTAGCACCATCTCCTGTGAGCATTGTGTCGTAGCCCTGCGGCAGTCTGCGGATAAAGCCGTCTGCATTAGCAAGCTTGGCTGCTGCATGTACCTCTTCTTCTGTCGCATCAAGTTTTCCGTAACGAATATTTTCCATAACAGTTCCAGTAAACAGATGTGTATCCTGAAGAACAATTCCGAGTGAATGACGAAGATCATCCTTTTTGATCTTTCCGATATTTATACCGTCATAGCGGATCTTTCCGCTTTGAATGTCATAGAAACGATTGATCAAATTGGTGATTGTTGTCTTTCCTGCACCTGTTGAACCTACAAATGCAATCTTTTGTCCCGGCTGCGCATATAAGCTTACATCATGAAGTACCATCTTATCATCGTTGTAACCAAAATCCACATGCTCAAATACAACATCGCCTTTAAGCTGTCTATAATCTGTCGTACCTTCTGCCTTGTGATAATGCTTCCAAGCCCATGTTCCTGTTCTCTTATTTGATTCAGTGATTGTGCCATCTGCATTTACAACAGCATCTGTAAGAGTAACATAGCCATCATCCACCTCTGGCTTTTCATCAAGCAGACGGAAAATTCGATCACCGCCGGCAAGTGCCATAACGATACTATTTAACTGGTTACTGATCTGGTTAATTGGCTGCTGGAAGCTCTTATTTAAAGTTAAAAAGCTTGCCAAACTTCCCAATGTAAAGCCGCCAATTCCATTGATTGCAACAAGACCACCGACAATTGCAACAACAACGTAGCTTAAATTTCCAAGCTGTGCATTGATTGGTCCTAAGATATTAGCATAACGGTTTGCATTATATGCACTTCCAAACAGATCATTATTTAACTGGTCAAAGCGCTCAATACTCTCCTCTTCGTGACAGAATACCTTGACAACCTTCTGACCATCCATCATCTCCTCGATAAAGCCGTTTAATGCACCGATATTTTTTTGCTGTAATACGAAAAACTTTCCGCTCTTAGAAGCAGCTGTTTTACTTGCCCATATAACAAGCATAACCATAACAATGGAAACAAGTGTAAGCGGCACACTTAAGATGATCATGTAGATCAGCACATTTACAATACTAATTAAGCTGTTGATGAACTGCGGAATACTCTGGCTGACCATCTGGCGAAGCGTATCAACATCATTTGTATACATTGACATGATATCACCATGCTTATGTGTATCAAAATATTTAATCGGAAGGGATTCCATATGTTTAAACATGTCGTTACGGATATTTCTCATCGTTCCCTGAGTAACATACACCATGATCTTAGTATTGCCAAAAGTAGCAGCAATACCAATTACATACAAAATTCCCATCTTGATAATTGCCTGCAGAAGCTCTGAATAATCTGGGTTAGCCTGACCTAAAAGAGGTGTAATATAACCGTCAATCAAAGTCTTCATAAACATAGTTCCCTGTACATTTGCATATACACTTACAACAATACAGATAAGTACAAACAGACAATGAACTGGATAACGCTTCAGCACATAGGACATGATGCGTTTAAATACCTTTACTGGATTTTCGACTTTCTGCTTTGGTCCGAAATCACGTCTTGGTCCTGGCATTACTGATCACCGCCTTTCTCATCAAAATCACCGCTTCCGCCTGTCTGAGATTCATATACCTCGCGGTAAATCTCATTTTGGGCAAGAAGCTCTTCATGTGTTCCAATTCCATTAATCTTACCATCATCCATCACGATGATACGATCTGCATTCTGCACACTTGAGATACGCTGTGCGATGATGATCTTTGTTGTATCTGGAATTTCCGTTGCAAATGCCTGACGTATCTTTGCATCAGTTGCTGTATCAACTGCACTTGTAGAGTCATCAAGAATTAAAATCTTTGGCTTTTTAAGAAGTGCTCTTGCAATACAAAGACGCTGCTTTTGTCCGCCTGATACGTTATTTCCGCCCTGCTCAATGTAAGTATTGTAGCGCTCTGGGAAACGCTCAATAAACTCATCTGCACAGGCAAGCTTACAGGCACGGATACACTCCTCATCAGAAGCTGTCTTATCACCCCAGCGAAGATTTTCAAAAATGGTTCCAGAAAACAGAACATTTTTCTGAAGAACAACGCTGACCTGATTACGAAGTGCTTCCATATCATATTTTCGCACATCTAATCCGCCAACCTTTACAGCACCCTCCTGAACATCATACAGACGGCTAATCAAATTAACAAGACTTGACTTTGCACTTCCTGTTCCGCCGATCAGACCAATTGTCTCACCTGAACGAATAGATAAATTTATATCAGACAAAATCGGCTTTTCGCTTCCTGCATTATATCGGAATGTAACATGATCAAACTCAATGCTGCCATCCTTTACATCTGTAACTGGCTGATCTGGGTTCTTTAAATCTGGTTTCTCATTTAATACTTCACAGATACGCTCTGCACTTGCAATACTCATTGTAAGCATAACGAAAACCATAGACAGCATCATCAAGCTCATCAAAATACTCATGCAATAATTTAATAAGCTCATCAGCTTTCCAGTTGTCAATGCAACACTTCCTGTTCCGATAATCATCTTCGCACCAATCCAGCTGATTGCAAGGATACAGCCATATACAGCAAACATCATGACTGGAGAGTTCAATGCAACAACACCCTCTGCCTTTACAAAGATCTTATAAATGTTTTCGCTTGCCTTTACAAACTTGTTCTTTTCATAATCTTCACGCACGTAAGCCTTTACAACACGAATAGCAGAAACATTCTCCTGAACACTCGCATTTAACTCATCGTACTTTGGAAATGCTGCGGTAAAATATTTTCTTGCTCTGTTGACAATAAAAAACAAAGCAACACCAAGAACAACGATAACGCCTAAGAAAATTGTAGAAATTCTTGCATTTGTAATAAATGCCATTGCCAGTGCACAAATCAGACTAGCTGGTGCTCTCATACACATACGAAGCACCATCTGATATGCATTCTGAATATTAGTTACATCAGTGGTCAGTCTTGTTACAAGACTTGCTGTTGAAAATTTATCAATGTTAGAAAATGAAAAGGTCTGAATGTTATCATTTTCTAATATTTTTAGCGAATCCTGCTGATGCTTTTGCACCATACACACCGCCCATGATTCCGGCAAACAATCCGATTGCTGCAATCACAAGCATGCCTGCACCGACAACATAAATATGCTTCATATCGCCCTTATTGACACCATCATCAATGATCGAAGCCATCAGATAGGGAATCATCATCTCCATCAAAACTTCCAGAATCATGTAACACGGTGTCGCAATTGATGCACGCTTAAACTCTTTTACATATGCACCTAGTGTTTTTATCATGGCTACTCTCCTCCTGTTATCTTCTCTACATTTTTGCAGATCTTTTCCAATACCTCAAAGCAGATCCTTCTCTCTTCATCTGTAATACCAGCCTCCATCGTATCATGTGCCGAATCGATTACTGCAATCGTATCAAGATGAACCTTTTTCCCTAACTCTGTCAGCTCTAACCGTTTAAGCCTTGCATCGTGCTCATCGGTAGTTCTTGTCAGATACCCCTTTTTCTCCATGAGCTGTAGGATGTTTGTCACCGTTGAACGGGCAATTCCAAAATTTGATTCAATATCCTTTTGGTAGACTGGACGCTGTGCGTGATACAAGAAACCCAGAATCCACCCATGCATGTTAGTGATTTCATCAAAACCAGCTGCCGCGAGGCTTGTGTGAATGCCTCTTTCTACGATATGATTAACCCTCTTTAGGCTAAAGCATATTGATTTTTCTTTTTCCATACAGCCTTTCCTTTCACCGAAATCAAAAATAGTTCGTTTTCGAATTGTTCGATACAGAATTATTATAATACCTGATTTTATTTTGTCAATGACTTTTTTTTGCAAAATGAATCGTTGAAGTTATGTTGAACTTTTTTCGCAAATATGGTATTCTTATAGGTAATTGACTTAGATATATTTTACACAGGAGGTTTGCTTATGCAAATACATGAATCTGCCGAAAACTATCTCGAAACAATACTGATGCTCAGCAAAAAGCTGCCAGTTGTGCGCTCTGTCGATATCGCAAATGAATTGGATTTTAAAAAATCAAGTGTCAGCATCGCAATGAAAAATTTACGCGAAGGCGGAAAAATTACCGTAACTCAGGCTGGTTATATTTATCTTACTGACAGTGGCCGCGAGATCGCTGAAATGATTTATGAGCGACATGAGTGGCTGAGAAATTGGCTTATTAGCCTTGGCGTTGACAGCAGCATTGCTGCTGAGGACGCATGCAAAATGGAGCATGTAATCAGTAAGGAGAGTTTTGAAGCACTGAAGAACCATTTTGGTCAGTTTTGATTATGAAAACACGAATAATTCATACTGACAGGATAAAACAATTTCTTCACGCTTTTCTATTTTGCTTTTTTATTTTCATCACTGCTTGTATGATGAGCGGCTGCGCAAAGTGCCCGCCAATCACATTCTCTTCTGTATTAGATATTCAGGCTGACGAATCAGGTACACGCACGATGTCTGTTACAGCCAATAAAAGGACACTGCAGAAGCTTTTCCACAACAGCAATTTTTCTTTTCAAAGCTTTATCACGGCTAACTGCCCTAAGGGACTTGAATGGAATTATGTGGACACTGCTTCTGCCTATGAGTTGACTTTTGTTCTTTCGTTTAATTCGCTAGATGAATATCAGGAAAAAATTGATGCACTTACAGGCATTGAACAATTTTCTTCTATTTCACGACCGCAAGTCGGTGTGAAAACTGGCTTTACCTTATCTGAGCCAGATGATGTGATGGCTGTTTTTGCCTGGTTTACTGATGCTCTTAAGGAGCGCACAGGACTTAGTGACTCGAATCTTTTAGCCTACCTGTCTCAGCAGGAAAATGAACTTATCTATAACGGTCGAAGCTATAAAAGTCAGAATAATGCACTCGTCTGCAATGCAGAAACAATTCTTGATGCCAAGCGAATTGATATTTTAACATCACTTTCTCTTGACAAATGGAACCGTACTATTTATATCATCTTTCCTGATGAACTGCGCGACAATGCTTCTAATGTAAAAAGCTATCTGGACGATATCGTCCCAGATGGAATTGAAGCTGTCTGGAATAATGATACCACATGGCAACTGACCTTCAGCGCTGAAAGCTTTAAAGAATTGTGTATAAAGACAAGCCAGCTATTTCAGTCGTCAAGCAAATCACTTGCGTCTGAATCGATCATTGCTGAAAATTCTATGAAAATTGTGCACTCTTATGAAGAGCCTTTTCAGTTTTCCTTCTTTGTTCCCGATTCAGGAACAGCAAGGGCACGCTATTTCTACAGCACTGATACAAATGCAGCACTTGCAGTATACGACAATGAGCATACGCTTCAAAAGCTTCCGCTTGCACGCGATGGTTATGATGGCTATGTCTGTCTATTTGATGATCTTGTGGAAGGTGGATGCACCTACAACTATGATGCTATCTTCCAATATCAGCCACAGCAGATCACAGTTTCCACGCAGATAAAATCTATCCAGCTTCTGACGCGCACAATTACTCTGTCACTCGGCGAGGTACCTAAGCTTCATCAAAAACTTATCACAGATACTGCCGAGTGCGATACTAACACTTTCGGAACTATAACTGCCAAAACCGATGATGAAAATCACCTGACTTTATTTTTTACACAGACTGGTACACCATCCTATCTCGCAAAGGGATTTGAAGCTTTCTTTGACGGAAAGGAAACAATTGACTACTGCTCTCAGACTATGGCGCTGTTTCAGCCAAAGCATACATATCGCTTCACAGAAAACATGGACTTTTCCAATTTTCTTGTGCAGCCAGATGCAACATTAATTACTGTGATGGTGCAGCTTCCAAACGGTACTTCCATAATATCTGATTCTCTTGAAAGCAGTCTTACAACTGAAAACAATATCTTAGATAATGTTTACTCTGCCAAGACAACAGATAGTGTTCTGTCACTTACCATGACGCTGTCTCAGCCAAATGCTGTATATTATCTTTGTCTGCTTTCACTTATTATCATTGTAAGTGCGATTCTTTTTTCCATATACAAATGGCTCAGCCACCGCTAAACGCGGTGCTGAGCCTTTCATTTTATCTGTATTAATCAGATTTATTTTGCTGCTGTAAGTGCATCCATTCCAAGCTTTGCACAGCCAAGGATTCCCTGATTGTCATTCAGGCTTGGAAGCACAATGTAGTTTTCGATATCGGAAAGCTCCTCTGTGTCAATGTACTTGTTGACCATACGAAGCGTTTCCTTACGAATCAGATCCATCACATGAGTCTGATGCATAACACCGCCGCCAAGTACAATACGCTCTGGTGACAGAAGCATGATCATGTCTACAAGACCCTGTGCCACATAGTAAGCCTCTAACTCCCAAACTTCCTTCTTGTCAGACAGCTCATATGCCTTCTTGCCCCAGCGCTCTTCAATTGCCGGACCGCTCGCCATACCCTCTAAGCATCTTCCATGATATGGGCATTTGCCCTTATATGTATCATTTGGATGAGGTGCTACTAAAATATGACCGCCTTCCGGATGTTGCATACCGTGAAGCATCTTTCCATCTACAATAACTCCTGCTCCAATTCCTGTTCCAACTGTGATATAGATGCTGTTCTTTAAGCCCTTTGTGATGCCCCATGTTGCCTCACCAAGCGCTGCTGCATTTACATCTGTATCAAATCCAACAGGAATCTGCAGTGCCTTCTTAAACTCATCAAGTACCGGATACCACTTCCATGCAAGCTTTGGTGTATTGCCGACACAGCCATACTTTGGAGACTGCTCGTTTAAGATAACCGGACCAAAGAATCCGATTCCAAGTGCTTCAACTTGCTGCTCCTTGAAATATGCAATCATCTTCGGCATTGTAATTTCTGGTGTCTCTGTTGGAATGGATACACGATCCAAAACTTCTCCATTTTCATTGCAGACAGCAAGAACCATCTTTGTGCCGCCGCCCTCTAATGCGCCAATTCTCATTTCTATTCTCCTCTATTTCCCCTGTCTTCTATTTTATTTTTGGGTGATCTTTCCTGTTTTATTTTGATTTTAATTGATTACTTCTTATTTTTCTGTGACGTAAGAATAAATCATCATCAAATTTTTGCCCTCTGCCTTCATCTTTCCATATTCTGCCGGAACGATAAGGTGAGTGCCCTTCTTTACTGGAGTGCCGTCAAAACTTCCCTCTCCATCCAGAACACTGATATCTACAAATGGCTGATTCCAATCAAACTCTGCTGTTCCATTTACAGTTGCCTTGCATACAGTATAGCACGGGCAGCTTACAAGCTTCTCGGCCTCTGCACCTTCAACGTCAAGCTTTTCATGCTCTGCCACTGCCGGTTCAAATGGTGCCTTAATAACGTCAATACTCTGCTGTACATGAAGTGCTCTCGGCTTTCCATCCTGCAGACGATCATAGTCATATACACGATATGTAATATCACTGTTTTGCTGAGTCTCAAGAATCAAAGTTCCACCCTTAATTGCATGAACACAGCCTGGATTGATCTGGAAGAAATCACCCTTCTTTACAGGAATCTCGCGGATAAATTCTTTCCAGCGCTTGCCGCGGATCATCTCTTCTACTTCCTCGTGATTCTTTGCATTGTGACCGATCACGATAGTGCCGCCTTCCTTTGCATCAAGAATGTACCAACACTCCATCTTGCCAAGAGAGCCATTCTCGTGCTCTGCTGCGTATGCATCATCTGGATGAACCTGAATGCTAAGATCTGCCTTTGCATCAATAATCTTAATCAAAAGCGGAAAGCGGTCTCCCTGTACATTGCCAAATAATTCTCTGTGATTTTCCCACAGCCAGCTTAATGTCTTTCCCTTATACTCGGTATTCTTAAGTGTACAGTCTCCGTGCGGATGAGCACTGATTGCCCAGCACTCTCCTGTATTATCTCCCGGAATGTCATAACCAAAATCATCTTTTAAACGGCTTCCGCCCCAAATCATCTGCTTAAACACCGGCTCAAGTAATAAAAGTTCCATAATACTTCCTCCTTATGATGCGATACAAACAGCACTTGCAGATGCTGTTTCTTCTGTGTAAAGTATATCGAATTTGGGCAGAAGTTACAAGTGATATTTTCGGTAGGTCTGGGAAAAGCCAATACACACATTACAAGCCAATATTTACAGCATGCCCGAAGGTGAATGGATTTCACGAGCCGGACACTTGGAGCAGGTCTTTCAAAGTAATGTATAATAAGAAAGAACATAAAAGGAACCTGCGGAGTTTGGTCCGGCGACGAAACCATTGCACATGAGAGCATTCGTAACCTGACTCCGTGAACCGTAACTTCTCCCCTTGACCACACGTGCAAAACAGAGTATAGTTAGGAGCAGCATATTATGAAGGGAATTAAAGACATGGCTAAGCTTGTATTTAACTATGGAGCAATGGGCTCCTCTAAAACCGCTAATGCACTTATGGTTGCATATAATTACGAAGAACGAGGGCAGCACGCTCTGATTTTAAAACCGGCTACTGACACTAGAGATGGCATTCACACCGTTTCTTCAAGAATTGGTCTTTCAAACACATGCCGTCTGATTGACGAATTTCTGGATGAGTTTACGAAAAATCCAGACTGTGTATTAAATTACAATGCGATTATCGTTGATGAAGCACAGTTTGCTTCTCCAGAGCAAATTGATTTATTTTCTGATATCGTAGATACTTGGCAGATTCCTGTCTTATGCTACGGACTAAGAGCTGATTTTCAGAATAAATTTTTCCCCGGCAGCCGCCGCTTGATGGAAATTGCTGATGAAATCAAGGAAATCAAAACGATCTGCTGGTGCGGCAAAAAAGCAACCTGCAATGCCCGCTACGATGATCACGGTATTATAAAAGAAGGCGCCCAGGTTGTTCTTGGCGCCAATGATAAGTATATTGCTCTGTGCAGAAAGCACTTTAAGGAGGGAAATTTAGGAAAATGATCTACCATCAGGCAAAGGATCCAGATTCGTATCAAACCATTTTTTACAAACAGATTGGTCTAAAGCGCCGGTCTGCTTCTTTGCCTGAAAATGATTGGGCAAACGATCAGATTGGCTCTATCTATACCTATGGTCGCATGGACTCCATTCAGTTTGGAATCGGTGATTACACCATCCCAGAGGATTTTCTTGTTGAATTTCAATATAATACCGAATATCTTCATGCTGGTATTATTTACGAGGGCATCACCTACTCTCTCGTTGAAAATCGTATGGAACAGTCTGCTATTCCATCGCCATTTCTTGCGATTGAGCAGGCAAGAGGTGGTATCAACTGTTGGAAAAAGGGACAGCATTTTAAAGGAGTGGAAATTTCAATTGAGACCAACTATTTGAAACATAAAATTTTGCCATATTTAGGTGCTTCTGAAGATTCTCTTGACTTTTTGATCAAAAATGTCCGCCACATTCATCTCCCAAAGGAACTGACTGACCTGATTTTACAGGTGCAAAGCTTGCTCGAATCACGTTCCATGACACCAGCGCTTTTGCTTGCTCTTAGCACTTCCTTTACTGCCCTTTTGATTCGTCAAGCCAACCGCCAATTTTTCTTTTCAGGTGCCGATTTGATGTCTGAGCGCATTTTCGTTGGAAACAGACCCATTCGAATTCGCCCTGATGAATATAAAAAAATCATTGCCGCCCATGATCTGCTTCGTGATCATTCCGATTCCTTTGTCACTATCTATGCGCTCAGTCAGACACTTGGCATCGGAGAACAAAAGCTAAAGGCAGGATTTCAAGAGCTTTATCAGCAGACGATCTGGGACTATTCCAATCAGATTCGCATGACAAAAGCAGCTTCATTGTTAAAAAATACTGACAAGACAGTGGACGAGATAGCAAGGCTGACTGGCTATCAAAGTCCGGCTGCCTTTCGCACTATGTTTAAAAAATGGAGCCAAACTACCCCTCGGAAGTTTCGCTCCTATTTTTCAGGCACAGAATAATTTTTCGTTTTGTGCCTCTTTATGATGGCGTCCCTCAGGCACGATCAATGGTGTGCCTGATACCGGATCCTCTATAATCTGACAATCCAAACCATAAATTTCTTTCATCAGCTCTCTTGAAATAACCTTTGATGGTTCCCCCTGTGCGATAAGTTTTCCTTTGCTCATGGCAAAAATATGATCAGCATAACGTGCAGACAAATTAATGTCATGAAGAACCATCAAAATTGTCGTGCCTCGTTTCTTATTCAATTCCATTAAAAGATCTAATATTTCAACCTGATAAGCAATATCAAGATATGTGGTTGGTTCATCAAGCAGCAAAATATCAGTCTGCTGCGCGAGTGCAAGTGCAATCCACACACGCTGACGCTGTCCGCCGGAAAGTTCATCTACACAAGCGTCTGCAAGCTCAGTAATGCCCATCATCTCAAGTGCCTCTTCTACAGCTGCAAAATCTTCTTTTTGCAGACCACCCAAAAGCTTTCGATATGGAAAACGTCCTCTTGCGACAAGATCCGTCACTTTAATCCCTTCCGGCACAACAGGTGACTGCGGAAGAAGACCAAGCGTCTGTGCCATCTGTTTTGATGGAATGGCAAAAATGCTTTTTCCATCCAAAAGAATGCTTCCCTGCTCTGGCTTTAGCAGTTTTGCAAATGTCTTTAACAGAGTTGATTTACCACATCCATTTGCGCCAAGAATTACGCTAATTTTATTTTGTGGAATCGTAATATTGACATCTGAAACAATTGTCTTTCCGTCATAGCCTGCTGATAAATTCTGCGCTGACAATTCGATTTTGTTTTTTTTCATAAGTGTCTACCTCTTCTTATTCATTCAGCTCTAACCAGATGCGATTCTGTCCTCAATTGATCCCTACACGCTTTCACTCTTCTTATTCATTCGAAGAAGTAAAAAGATCAAATACGGTGCACCCAAAATTCCTGTTACAACACCAACCGGATAGCGTGATGGAAGTGCAAACTGACCGATTAAATCCGATGCCAACACCAAAACACTTCCGACAAGTGCAGACGAAAGCATATTGGTTCTTCCGCCACCGCACAGACGTGATGCAATCGGTCCTGCCAAAAAGGCAACCGATGCGATTGGTCCTGTCACTGAGGTTGCAAACGCAACCAATAGAAGGGATAGTAAAATCAGTATAAGACGAATCCTTTTTGACTTTACACCGAGCGTAATTGCGTGGCTTTCTCCCATCTGAAGCATTGTTAATTGCCGATTCAACAGAAGGATTCCACAGCCTGCCGCGCCGACAACAATTGCAAGCGGCAAAACTTCAGAAAGCTTCACTCCATTTAAACTTCCAGAAAGCCAGCGAAGTGCATTCGCCACATCATACTCGGATGCCTTTAATAAGAGCCATGAAATAATCGCATTTAAAAATGCCTGCATACCAATTCCAGTTAAGATCAGCCTCGCGTTGGAAAATCCGCCTCCCTGAGACAAAACATAAATCAGACAGGATACCAAAAGACCTGATATCACTGCAAGAAGTGATACAATACCAGTTGGCAGTTTTAACACAAGAATGCCAAACACGGCAGCAACACTTGCTCCTGAAGTCACACCGATAATATCCGGGCTTGCCAATGGATTTCCAAGAAGCTGTTGGAATGTATTTCCAGCCATACCAAATGCAAAGCCTGCCAAAATTGCAGTGAGCATTCTTGGAAGGCGAAGTGTCTTTACCGTGAAGACTGCACTGCCCTCCACTTCTTTTAAGGCATCCCATACCTCACTTGGCGTATAAATTGTATTTCCGTAAAGCATCATAACTGCTGCTAGCACGAGCGCGATTGCCAAAAGCACAAGCGAAACCACGATGCTTTTTCTCTGTCGTCTGTGATATCCTGCCTCTACATTAGAGATTCCATCAAAAGACACATTTTTAGATGTTCGCAATGTCGTTTCTTTCACAGTGACTTTACCTTTGCCTTTCTGATGATGAGAATAAATACCGGTGCACCGATCAGTGCTGTGACAATACCTGATTCCAATTCGCCAGGACTTCCCAAAATTCGTCCCATTGTATCTGCAAATAGAAGTAAGGCTGCGCCACCAACTGCAGACAGCGGAAGAATCTTTTTCATATCTGGACCAATTACCAGACGAAACAGATGCGGAACCATCAGACCCACAAAGCTGATCGGTCCGGCAAGTGCTGTCGTTGATGCACACAAAAGTACGCCTGCAAGAGAAGCAAATGCTCTTGTAAGCGGCACGTTCAAGCCAAGTCCAGTTGCCGCCTCATCCCCAAGTGCCAATGTGTTTAGCGGAGCTGCCATGCAAATGCTGACGACAAATCCAATCACAAAATATGGAGCAAGCAAGCGGATATCTGTCCAACTTGCTCCGCCAATATTTCCTGTCTGCCAAAAGCGAAACTGATCCATTACCTGATTGTTTGGAAGCATGACTGTGTTGACAAGAGATTGGAGTGCCGTTCCTGCTGCCGCTCCTGCAAGTGCAAGCTTAATCGGTGTGGCACCATTTCCACCAATTGATGCCAAACCATACACGAGGATTGCTGTCGCTGCTGCCCCGGCAAATGCCAGCCAAATATACTGACTGCCCTTACTAATATGAAAAAAAGCGATTCCGCATACAACAAAAAGGGAAGCCCCCGTATTGACTCCTAAAATACTTGGATCCGCAATCGGATTTCTTGTCACTGCCTGCATCAGTGCGCCTGATACGCTAAGCGATGCTCCTGCTAAAATGCCAAACACAGTTCTTGGGATTCTCGCCTGCACAACATTGTTTTCAAATGTCTCCTCGCCCAAATGAAAAAGACTTCGAATAACAGTGGGAAAGCCCACGGATTTTGATCCGCAGGCTATCGATGCCAGTACACAAAACAGCAAAAGCATGATAGAAGCAGCTGCTGTTAATAGGAACCGTCTGTCTCTCATTTGATATTCTCCGCTGCATCAGAAAGTAACTGAAGATACTCGTCAATCTCATACGGGATCGAAAGAATGGACGGAGTGGAAGCGCCTGCAAGTGCAGAGGTACTGTCAACCAATGCAACTGCACCGTTTTTGATTGCCGGAATCTGACTCATTAACTTATCCTCCTGTAAAGACTTCAACAGATCCTCATCTCCGTAAACAACCATAAGCTGAATATCATCAAGCTGATCCGCATTCTCACGACTCACTGTGATATTAAAATCATCCGTCTCGCCAGCAAGCTTCTGTACACTCTCTGGAAGTGTAAGACCAAGATCTAACAGATATGCTGCTCTCGGATCGGTCGGAAGATATACATAAAATGTGCTGAAATCATCTGCACTGATCCAACAAAATGCAGTTGGAATTCCTTCAAGCTGTGGATACTCTTCCAGCTTTTCTGCAATTAAATCCTCCACTTCCTTTACCTTCTTCTCGCCTTCCGGCTTCATGCCCATACCCTCGGCATTCTCGATAGTCTGCTCTCTCCAGCTTGTCTGCCAAGCCTTCTCCTTGTATGGAATAACAGGTGCGATCTGGCTTAAGGTATCATAGTCTTCCTGAGTCATACCAGAATATGCTGCCAAAATGACATCTGGATTGCAATCGCTGATCTGCTCGAAATCAAGTCCGTCTACATCATCAAAAACAACTGGCTTTTCTACGCCAAGATCTGCAAATGCTTCATCTGTCCATGGATGCAAATTGTTATCTGTTACCATTCCGTAGTTTGCTGCTGAAACACCAACTGGTGCAACGCCAAGTGCAAGTGGAGTATCCTGATTTTCCCAACCGATTGTTGCAATACGCTCTGGTTTGCTCTCAATTACAGTCTCACCAAATGCATGCTCAATGGTAATTGGGTAGGTGACCTCCTCACTAGTCTCCTCCTCGGATTCTGCCTCCTCGCTGCTTGCAGCCTCAGTCGTTTTCTCTGCGCTCTTTGCGTAAGAAACGCCTGCTTGCGCAAACAAACTCATACCGGAAACTGCTGTACAAAGTGTGCCAAGAAAAAGTGCTTTTTTGATTCTCATAATTTCCTCCATATGTCAAACTTTAATTAGTGTTTTCTAACTTTCGGTAGGAGTATATCACGAGATTAACATTACGTCAATTCAGGCACCGTAAATAAAAGTTTTTCACCTGATTCAGTCGTTTTTATTCGTAGTACTGTGCCTGCGCATTCCACATCTGGCGATACAGCCCTTCTTTACCGATCAGCATCTCGTGGTTTCCCTGCTGCACAATCCTGCCATCGCAAAATACAATTATATCCTTTGAGAATCGGCATGCAGACAAACGGTGCGATATAAACAGAGCTGTTTTATCCTGCACAATCCGATGAAAATCGCTGTAAATCTCGCTCTCGGCAATCGGGTCTAGTGCCGCTGTCGGCTCATCGAGAATAACAAATGGCGCATCCTTATAAATAGCGCGTGCCATCGCTGTTTTCTGTGCCTCGCCACCTGAGATTTCCATGCCAGTTTCAGAAAAATCTCTATTCAGCATAGTATTTAAACCGTCTGGCATCTTATTATATAGGCGCATCAGATCCACACGGCGAATGGCATCCATCGCACGCTCCTCATCTACCTTTTCTCCTGCCGCAATGTTCTCCCCAAATCTGAATGAAAAAATTTTAAAATCCTGAAAGACAACTGCAAACAGCTTGCGATACTGTGCCTCTTCGTACTCCCTGATATCCACTCCATTTAAGAGAATATGTCCTTTAGTTGGGTCATAAAGCCTGCATAAAAGCTTAATAAATGTAGTTTTTCCTGAGCCATTCAGCCCTACAAATGCCGTACTTTCTCTGGCACTTATCTTTACATTGACGTCGCGCAGCACATATTGTTCTGTCCCTGGATATCGAAAAGATACATCTACAAACTCAACTTCCGGATTTTCCATATCAGTCAAACTAACAGGGCGAGACGCCTTTTTCATCTTATTTTGCAGACCCATGTACTCAAGATACTCATCCATCTGCATTCTGTCATGATGCAGTCTGCTCCAGCCTGCAAACAAATCAGTCATTCCCTGAATGAACTGCTGCACAGCACCTGCATAACGCACGACATTTCCGATTGTAATCATCCCACCGTATGCACAGAACGCCACATACAGATAGATGATTCCGCCTACACACGAGGAAAGCATTCCCTGTAACCCAAAATGACACACATCATTCTTGGCATATTGAAGCGTCATGCGTCTCCAGTTTGCATTCATCTGATCACCGTAATGTTCCATCATCGGCTCCTGATGAAAAATTCGAATATCCTTTCCTGCCTTTTGGGACAATACAACTTCATTCATCATATAGCTGTTTAAACGATTCTCATCTTCATGCTCATTGTGGATTGCCAAACGGCGTTTGCCTTGCTCTAATACAGAACGACGATTCAGATACAACACAGCAAACAGTGCCGCTATTGCTATGATTCGAAACAGCGTTTCCTGTGTCCCAGCTGTCTTTGAAAACTGTTTTGCAAAAAATGGACCGATTGTAATAATTGCTGCCGCCATACGAACTGCCGATGTCAAAAGAATTTCAAGCTGTGTCAAAAAACGCTCAAACACATCCTTCTCACGCTTTCGGTACTCATCCTGGCGTGCCCGAAGAGTACGCACGCGCTCATCCCCGATCTGCTCATAATCCATCTGCATTGTTTTTGTCATGATGGGTTCTGTCATTCGATGCTGCATGCCCCACCACATAATATTTTTCTTTTTTGTGACAAGATGACGAAGAATTGCTGTGACAAAGCTCGCGCCTGTTCCTGCAAGAACAAGCAGTGCCATTTCCTGCATGGAACGTCCAGCATAGAGTGCATCTAGCAGCATTGATGAGAGAAAAATTGCAATAAATGGGAAAATGCCTTCCAGCAAGACACCAATCAGAATGATCTTCCATCCCGGATTGTATTCATTTAGAAGGTGGATCATTTGAATATACGTTACCGCATCCTCGCGAAACTGTGACTTTTTCATCTTCATGCACACGCCTCCTCTGCACCATCTTTGTTTACCCGATAATATTTTCCCTGTATCTCAAACAACTGCGCATAACGGCCATTTAAGCGAATCAGCTCATCATGTGTTCCCTGCTCAATGATCGTACCATCCTCTAACAGCAAAATACGGTCACAAAAACGCGTGCTTGCCAGTCGATGTGAAATAAATAATGATGTTCGTCCTTCCACCATCTCCATATATTTCTGATAAATCTGCTGCTCGGCTAATGGGTCGAGTGCTGCTGTCGGTTCATCTAAAAGAAGCATCGGTGCATTTTTATAGAGCGCACGTGCCATCCAAAGCTTCTGGTTTTCTCCTCCGGAAAGTGCGATTCCATCATCAAGAATACTAGCGCCAAGCGGTGTATCTTCTTTTTTAGGTAAGCTGCTAACTTTTTGCCATAGTCCGGAAAGCTTTAAACATTCGCGCACCCGCTCACGGTCAATGTTTGTTCCAACATCGGATGCCACATTCTGAGCAATAGTCATAGGCAGAAGCTTTACGTCCTGAAAGACAACGGCAAGCAATGAAAAATATTCCTCTTTACTATATTCTTCCTGTGGTCTTCCATTGATAAAAATCGTTCCCTGCGTTGGACGATACAGTCCACAAAGAAGCTTTACAAGCGTTGATTTACCAGCACCATTCAGACCGACAAGTGCGATTCGTTCACCTTGGCGCAGCGTGACATTGATATCCTTTATGGTAGGTTTTGTACTTCCCGGATAGGTGAAGCCTACGTGCTCCAGACGAATTTCAACTGCATCGCCTGCTAATTTATGCACTGCCTTGTCTTTTATTTCTGATTTTTCATTGATACTGTTGTCTTTTTTAGAAATAGTTCCACGAAAAGCTGATTTTTCCCATGAGTACAGAAACTGACGAAGACGCGAATAGTCAAAGCTTAGCCGTCCCAGTTTTTCTCTGCTGTCAAGAAGTGCGCTGCATGCCTCTTGACAGCTTGCTGCAATCGCTGTATACCAGACAAAATCTGAAACTGCCATATCGCCGTTTATAATTTTCCAAATAAAATAAAGATAAATTCCAAAATCACGTATAAAGCAAAAAACTGCATCGCAGATATTAACTGCAAAATAGCCGTTCTCCCAATGCTTCACGTAGCCGTCAGCTGTCTCCTGTTCTCTATGGAAAATGGCAGTCAGCCACCCAGCAAGATCATACATGCGAATGTCCTTGCCGCCAGCTAAATCACAGGCGCATTCCTCCACATATTTCATCTTTCGGCTTGCCTTATCTGCTTTGGGGCGAAGTTGTCTGTCATACGCTGCCGCACGCTCCTTTAAACCTAAAATCAATAGTGCAGGTACCCATACAAGAAGTACAGCCACAATGCTTTGTCTCATTAAAATCGCGCTGTATAAAACAAGTCCTGCTGCAGCAGTCAAAAAACGCTGCCAGATCATGGAGCTATCACGCAGGACGGAATTATTTCGATACAGCGAGTCAAATACTGCATGTGCATCGTCATTAAATTTTTTGCTTTCTAACACATCATAATCTACGTACAGTCTTTTCTTTAACATACGCAGATTAAAATCATCCTCAAATGGTCCCTGCATACGTTTTATGTAGGCATCGAGTGCACTTTTTATCATGTTTCCTGCTGCCAAAATAAGAATCAATATACCTACCTGCAGCACAAGCTGCTTTAATTCAATATGCTCCTCCAACCCACAAAGCACCTGCTTGGGAAGTCTCGCATTTAAAAGTGGAAGCACCACGGCAATTATAGAGAGGGCAATCACCGAGATCACCATGCGCGGCTCACGCCTAAACTGCTCCTTCCAGTGCCATGCGGCATTAGAAGTGAATGTGTATGTGCCATTCGTTTTCATTTCAATTTTCTCTTTACTCATGTAACTCACCATCCATCCTTACGACTTCCTTTCCCTTTTCTAAGTCCCACAGCATTGCAAGTAAAATCATGCGCTTGAATGGTTTTAAATTCGTGAGGATATAGCAAAGATACTTCTGCGACTCTGACTGAAAAAGTTCATACTGCTCTTTTATAAATGTATCATTCGGATCATTTTCCTTCACTGTGTAACTATATACACGTATCATCCACATCACCAGTGCATACGCATTTTCCTGTTCTAGCTCTGGAAAATCGCGTTTCGCATCTTTATATCGCTTGATTACTGAATCCAGCTCATCTACTCTTTTTTGATGAGAATTTGTATTAACAATACTATCTTTACGAATATAATAATTATATTTACTTTCAGGCAAGTACACTAATTTTTCTATTTTTCTAATCAAATCATACATTACACTAATATCCTCGTATATTACTCCGATTGGAAAATATACACCCTGAAATAATTTTCTTTTATATAATTTATTCCACACATAGTTTTGAATTTTCCTATCAAACAGTAATTCTTTAACTGCTTGCTTCTGATTCATTACAATTAAGGATTTATCTTTTAGTTTGGCAATTTTTTCACCCATTTCTATTTCTCTATATGCTACCATGGATATATCAGCATCATATTGACATATCAAGTCATATAATAACTCAAAAAAATCCTTTTCTACTGTATCATCACTATCTACAAATCCAATATATTGTCCTGTCACCATATTTAAAGCAAAATTTCTTGCTGCAGCAGCTCCGCCATTTTCTTTATGTACCACCTTTACTCTATTGTCTTTTCGAGCGTAAAAATCACAAATATCGCCAGATTTATCAGTTGATCCATCATCCACAAGAATGATCTCCAAATTGGTATAGGTCTGACATAAAATACTTTCAATACACCTTGCAAGATACTTCTCAGTATTATATATCGGAACGATTACGCTAATTCGTTCACATATTACCTCATTTTTCCCTTCCATTAAATACCCCCTTTATAATATAACTTTACTAGTTCACCTACATACTTCTTAAAAACTTTAGTATCCACGACCTGTTCACAATATATCTGAGTATTTTGAATAATTGTATGAGCTAACCACATTTCAAATTCTCTTTTGCATTCACAATATCTTCCATCTTCAAGCAGAATTTTATATACATATATGAGTGCTATTGCTAATTCTTTTACTCTTTTTTGCTCATTAGATGTCATAATTGAATTGGGCCTTATTCTATATGAATATAAATCTTTATTTGCAAATATAACTTTTTCTGCCTTCAAAAATGTTTCAGCCAAATACCGTACCTCTTCAAAAATACAGTCTTCTACAAAAGAAACATCTTCCACTATATTTCTTTTATAAAGCTTCCCCCATGCTGGTCTTGTATTATACTTTCCAAGCATTTGAAATTTCAAGGCTTCCATTCCACTTACAGTTATAACCTGAGAAGGTGTTTTTGACTTATCGTAAACATTATCAATATATTTTTCTCTGCCCGCAACAGCAATATCTGCATCACCAATTATGCTCAATAAATGACTACAATAATCCTCCATAATCAAATCATCACCATCAACAAAACTAATATAATCCCCTTTAGCAACCTTGATACCTGCATTTCTTGCAGCTCCTACACCTTTGTTTTCTTGCTTTATGTAAGAAATATTTTTATATTTTTCTTTATACTTCTGGATAATTATTCCAGATTCATCAGTCGATCCATCGTTCACTAATATAACCTCAAAATTAGGATAGTCCTGTTTCATAATAGAATCCAAGCAACGTTCAATATATTTTTCAGTATTATATACAGGAACGATTATGCTTATTAATGTTTTCTTTGTTTCCATAGCTTTATCTCCTTTTTTCTGTTTTTATATCATACAAAAGTCCTTTTCGTAAACAGACAAATCACTTCCATTTTTTTTTGGAAGTGATTTGTCTGTTTACTTTTTTTGTTTTATATTATAAAATCACTTTCATCACACAACAATTTAACTTCAGGAGGTACTTAACCATGAAAAAAAAATTATTTATCCCACTAATTTGTCTTACTGCCGCATCAATTACTACTTTATCTATTAGTTATGCGGACACAGCTTCTTCAAAGGAAAAAAACTACACCATCGAAGAAACAATCACTGAGTCCGAAACTGAGATTGAATCAGGTTCCGATGAAAATGTACCATTGAAGCCATTATCTGATATAGCTCCCAACAAACATTAATCGTCTTTCAGATATTTATTTTCTCGCATTTTCAGTAAATTTATTAGCTCTTCTTTTCTATTAAATTCTGCAAAACGCTGCGCAGCCCAAAACTTTCTCTGGATTTTTTGATTATTTTGTTCTCTGTCAATTTCATAATAAGCCCACGCTTGGTTATATAACAAATTTTCAATGTGAATTAAATTAAAATCATTTAATTCATATTTAAGATTCACGCTATCAATATAAAGTGCCTTTTCGTAATTCATTATATCTCCTAACAAGCGTGAATATTGTCCCAAAATAATAGCACTAGCAGAAGAATTTATCTTCAAAAATATTTGTTTTTTTTGATAAACCGAACTCAATTTTTCAAAAAGTTCTTCCGATTTTTTCAGATTTCCCATATCATGATAAATATCTGCTATATTACTAATAATAATCCCCTCTTCACTTCTAATAAATGGAAGCTCTTCGAGTGAAAGCCATGAAAGTTCAAAAGTATAGGATAATGCTTCGTAGTATTCTTTTTCAGCTTCACACGCAGTAATCCTGTTAGCTTCCAATTCATACATGGCCTCTATAAACTGAATCTCCTGCTGTATTTGCGGTTCTTTATAATCTTCTGCCCCTATTTTAGTTTTTAATTGTTCCAATATATTTTGAGCCTTTTTCCATTGACGCATACCAATAGCGTAAATAATGTCTTGTCTCATCGATAAAACTTCTATCGAATCTGTTTCAAGCATCGGCATAATCCAATCAAGTTCTCGTCCCATCTTACGGGTCAGAAATTGAAAATTCTCTGTAGATGGTCGATTTTCCCCTTTTTCTATACGAGATAGCTGACGTACATTTAAAAACGAAAAACCTTTTTCATCTATGCATACTTCTTCCTGTGTCTTTTCCTGTGCCATCCGCATTCTTTTTAATACCATTCCAACATCGTAGCTATTTTCTATACTTCCACACTGCCATACTCGCATATACGGAATTTTATTTTCTTCATACACTATCTCAAATGCTTTTTGAAATTTCTGAAACTGCAGAAGTTCCTCAGATTTCTCTTTTTCTAACATTATTCCAATACGCACTAACTCTGCCAGTAACGGATATGCGTACCGCTGACTGCTCTGCTGACGCAATAATTCCAAAGATTCCATTCCAATCTTATATCCAATATCAATTTTCTGCATTCTTTCATACAGTTTTATTCCAATTAAAGCAATCTGCGCACAGATCATTTCTCTCATGCGAGGTTCCCAATTGTGTATCTTAGGATATCTTTGTATTTGGTCAAATAATCTAAATGCATCCATCAGCTCATTTTTCTTTAAAAGGGACCAAACAACTAACAACATGGCTTCTAATTCCTCTGGACCCACATAAAGTACGGACAAATTTTCTTTCCAATCTTCTTGTACTGTGCAGCAAACAGCATCCTTACTTAACTTATAAAGTTCCTCGTCACTTTTTTCATTTCGTGAAAGTAGCCATTCAATCTTTAAGCAAAACTGTCTCTCTATGTTAGACATCTTTATATGCGAATTTTTATATTCCTCTAATAGCTTTTTTGCCTTCTTGCAATCTTCACGCACAGACA
>OIXA01001969.1_pt1 | contig 24585 bp, 17 predicted proteins | sample 1587721 | NCBI WGS metagenome assembly OIXA01 (sample SAMEA3888900, study PRJEB22519) | human gut metagenome | biome: human gut; feature: human-associated habitat; material: faeces | place: Denmark | collected 2013
ATAAGATTTCCGGGAAAAACACGTACGTGATTTATGAAAAACACGTACGACTTTTCCCGGAAACACATACGTGTTTTGAAAGAAAGATAGCAATGTTTTAAACATACTAATTCTCAACACATTATACACCTATGTCATTCGCTTGCTTATTGTCTGGAATTTGTCTTGGAATACAACGCATCCTTACTTGCCCTGTATTTACATCCACGTAGAGACGCAGCACGCTACGTCACTACAATTAGAGGACATAATGCGGTGAAAATCGAGCAGAAAAAGTCTTTCGCAAATCATACCATTTGCCGCATAAAGAGTTTTCATTATCTTCGCGGAAAATTAATAGAAATGTTATCGTTCTTTATCATGCTTCCAATCCTGTATCTTGCAGGGAATATTTATATTTATCTAAAGGGAAAACAGGCTTTGAAAAGCCAGTCTACCGGAGTTAAAGTATTGTTATCCATTGTTTTTTGGGGAGGAGTTTTGTCATTCTTCAGTAGTTTTCTATTCAGGAACCTAGATATGCCGGCTTCTTTCGCTCAAACAGTTTCTCAAGTAGGAACAGGATGGCTCGTGTTCACTTTATACATGGTATTGGCCCTGTTGGTATTTGATATCTTACGACTTTTCCACCTACGTTTCAAATACTCATTCTATTTATCCTTATTCTTAACACTCAGCTTATTAGGATATGGAAACTATAATTACCAACATCCTGATACACGAGTTATCAACATGGTTATCAACAAACCGGCCGATACCGATGGACAGTCGCTGAAGGTCGTAGCCATTAGCGACATACACTTAGGATACGCTACCAACAAGACGATGCTTGCCGGATATGTGGATATGATAAACGCCCAACGCCCGGACATCGTTCTTATCGGTGGAGACATGATAGACAACAGTGTCGCACCTCTGCGATACGAGCATATGGAAGAGGAACTGTCCAAGATATACGCTCCATTAGGCGTTTATATGGTACCGGGTAACCATGAGTATATCAGTGGCATAGAGGAGAGCGAGAAATTCATAGCGCAGACGCCCATCGTACTTTTAAGGGATTCCGTGGCTATCTTGCCCAATCAGATCCAACTCATAGGACGGGACGACCGGCATAACAAAGGACGGAAAACTTTAGGTCAGCTTACCGCGAACCTTGATAAAAGCAAACCTGTTATCTTACTAGACCATCAACCCTACGATTTAGAGAAAACGGAAGAGGCTGGCGTAGACTTACAGTTTAGCGGACATACACATCGAGGACAAGTATGGCCGATGAACTGGATCGTGGATCATCTGTTCGAATTAAGTTACGGGATTAAAAAAATCGGAAATAGTACGATTTATGTCTCATCCGGCTTATCTTTGTGGGGACCGCCTTTCCGTATCGGGACGGACAGCGAAATGGTGGTGTTCAATATTACATTCAAAGAGTAAAGATGAAAGTATTTATTCAATCGATCGTAGCGCAGCTATTACTAAATCCGTATATTTTCTGGAGAGGATATCAAGCGCTTCCTCCTAAGAAAAGTTGCCGGATTCCTTTTATCTTGTTTTTCGTACTCGAACTATCGCTTTATTTTTTCGGATTTATTTTTAGGAATGAACTACCTGATAACGTGATAATCACGATCCAATACATCTGTAACACTTGGTATATAGCGTCCATTTATATCACTTTATCTCTCTTGGTACTTGAGTTGATCAGGCTCTCCCAACGTATCAAGCCATGGTTCCCCAAATGGATGAAAGGGCATTGGCAACAAACCAAGCTAACCCTGTTTTTTCTTATCGTATTCGGTGTTACCGGTTTAATGATTCACGCATACCATACGGTAATGAATCCGATTGTTAAGAACGTATATATCACGTTGCCCAAAGCCACGGGGGATCGGGATAGCCTGACTATTGTCATGATGAGCGACTTACATATCGGAGAGGTTATCGGGAAGGACTTGGTACAAAAATATGTGGCACTCAGCAACGCACAGCATCCGGATATGGTGGTATTAGCGGGGGATATTATGGATTATGAATCCCGATTCGCGGAAAACGCCCACATCGAGGATGATTTAAAACAATTAAAAGCTCCGTTGGGCGTATATATCATTTACGGGAATCATGAATACCGGGCAAACCGGAACGCGAAATATCGTTGGTTGCAAAAGACCGGAGGTACGCTACTAATAGACTCGGTGGTCCAACCGGACTCAACTTTTTATTTGATAGGGAGGGATGATTTCATCCATAAGAAACGAAAATCGCTTCATTCGTTAATGGAAGGGGTGGATACCGGCAAACCGATTATCGTTTTGGATCATCAACCTTGGTCGTTCGCCGAGATGAATATGAATGGGGTGGATTTGGGACTGCACGGACATACGCATAACGGGCAGTTATGGCCTTATCCCCTGCTGATGAAACTTGTGTATGAATGCCCGTACGGATATTATAAGAAAGGACCTACGCAATTCTATGTATCTTCCGGCATTGGTATAGCAGGACCTCCTTATCGGGTGGGAACCGTCTCGGAATTGGTCGTATTGCATATCCGCTTCAAAGCCCCCAAACAGACTGGCGAAAGAGGGAAAAGCACGATGCCCATTCAAGGGAGCTGACAATGGGCATCGTAAGCTCGCTTGAATGGGCATTGTAAGGCCCTTTGAATGGGCATCGGCAGAACCCCGCCTATTCGGTACCCTTGGTGGCCGCTTCCAACTCAACCGGCACGCTCAATGTACGCCTGTATAAATCCGGATCGCCCAATACCTCCAACGCTTTCTCCAATACAAGATCATCTTTCAAGCTTTCTTGCAACTCTCCTCGTTGGTAATAATAACGTTTTACGATCTCGGCGGCCATTACTCGTTTCACCTCATCCTTGAAACGATCGAAATCTCTTTCCAGATTCGGAGTCAGCTTAGCCTCTAATTCCTTGAACGCAGTAGAATCCTCCTCCAGATACCCCTCGAACTCAGCCACTTCTTTCAAGTTCTTCAATACTTTCTCGCTTTGGCGGTCATACGTGAAATTCTTGGACTTGGCGTATTGCTTCAAAGCTTCGAAATCCTCATCGGAAACCGTAAATTCCTCGATGGGAGCGATTGTCTTATGCTTTTGTGCCCAATCCGTAACGAAGTCGAACAAGACCGTATCCGCCGCCAAATAATACATCATGGTAGGCACTTTCGGCTCCTTCACCTCAAACTCCGGACGTACGCCACCCCCATCACGAACCGGACGCTTCTTGGACGTATAGAATACGGAAGTCAAGCTATCCGGAATAGCCGCCACGCTACCATCCTCTTTCCGGTGCGAATAATCGATTTGCTGGATGCAACGACCACTCGGGATATAGTATTTACTCATCGTGATTTTCACTTTCCCATTATAAGGCAGGTCACGAGGAGCTTGCACCAACCCCTTACCAAACGAACGTTGTCCCACCAACACGGCACGATCCATATCCTGCAAAGATCCCGATACGATCTCAGCGGCGGAAGCCGTACCTCCATTGATCAATATAGCCAACGGCATTACCGTATCCAAAGGCTCCGTAGAGGTTCGGTACGTACGATCCCATTGCTTGATCTTTCCTTTCGTTGAAAGCACCTCGCTGCCTTTCGGTACGAACATACCTACGATTTGTACGGCACCTTCCAGCACGCCGCCGCCGTTACCGCGCATTATGATTTTTCTTTAAATCCAAGAATGCCTCTTTCACCTCTTGAGCACTCTTGATAGTAAATGCCTTTAGATAAATATAACCGATACTGTCATTCTTAACCCCGTAGTAAGTAACTTGAGGTGTCGTGATCTGCTTACGGGTAATCTCGAACTTCCGGGGTTTCTTCTCGCCCGGACGTTGGATCGTCAAAACCATCTTCGTATTCGGAACACCTTTCAACAACTCGCTGACCCGGGAGTTTGTCGCCTTGGAAACATCGATCGTATCGATTGCCAAGATCAGATCGCCCGGCTTCAGACCCGCTAAATCGGCCGGCATTCCCTCGGTAGGCTCGGCAATCATCACGCCTCCCTCGTTGTTACGCTGACGGATCAAGGAACCGATACCTCCGTATTCGCCGGTCGTCATCAGACTCAATTCCTCCGTTTTTTGCTCAGGATAGTATTCCGTATAAGGATCTAAACCAGCCAACATTGCCTCGATTCCCCGCTGAACGGTTTTATCCACATCCACTGAATCCACGTAGAACATCTCTACTTCTTTCAATAAAGAATTGAAAATGTCTAGGTTCTTACTCACCTCAAAGCGGTTATCTTTTTGCGCCCATCCCGGCACTACGCTACTTGCGACGAACAGCAAGCAAAATAAACCTATAATTCCTCTTCGTTGAACCAATCTGTACATACAATATTTAGTTAATTAACGGCATAAATGTAAGGAATAATACGCCGCCTAAGCCAATATCCCTTTTACTTTTAACTTTATTTGTTCCCATTTATTATACGGAATCTCCGGGCCAACCACGTCGATCACATAGCCCGCCAACATCGATCCGATGCGTGCGGATTGTACCAAAGACGCTCCTATGGATTGACCGTACAAGAATCCGGCGGCGAAGTTATCACCGGCGCCTGTCGTATCAACAGGTTTGCCCCCCTCAGCCGGGACAGAATAAAATTGACCATGACTACCGATCAAGGCACCTTCCTTTCCCAATGTAACCAATGAGACCTCTACCAACTCAGACAAGGTATGTACGGCCTCAGCAGCCTTCTGCCCGGTAAAAGCCTCAGCCTCACTCTCATTAGAGAACAAAATATCCACATATTTAGGAATGATATCCTCCAGCATTCCTTTAAAAGCATTCACGATATTGAAGTTCGACAAATCCAGCGCTACTTTCAAGCCCAACTTTTTAGCCTTCTCCATCGTAGAACGAACCAACGGCTCGTTTACGAGCAAGTAACCTTCTATATAAATACATTGATATTTACTTAGCATCTCCTCGGTGATCTCATCCGGGGTTATTGTCGGGGCCGGGCCAAGGAAAGTCCCCATCGTACGTTCCCCATCCGGAGAAATCATCACCGTACAGCTACCTGTAAGTCCATCCGTCTTGATAAAATAGGAAGTGACACCCGCTTTTTCCAACGCATCCTCATAAAATCCGCCGATCGAATCATCCCCGATCTTACCGATAAAACCGGAATTCGCCCCTAAAGAAGACATCGAACGCATCGTGTTGCAGACAGATCCTCCCGGGGTTTGCGTACGTGGCAAGCCGGCTAAAGTTGTACGGATAGCGATCATTTGTTCCCTGTTAATCATATCCATAGCTCCTTTCTGTATCCCGATTTCCGATAGGACATCATCATTTTCAAGCCTCAATAAAACGTCAACCAAAGCGTTTCCTAAACCTATTGTATTCATTTTTTCGTAATTTTTTTCGCAAAGATATTGCATATTTCGAAAATACCCCGTACTTTTGCAGTGCAATTTCAGAAAGGGGTTACGGAATAACCTTTGAAAGAGCGAAAAATTCTTCCTTAGCTCAGTTGGTTAGAGCATCTGACTGTTAATCAGAGGGTCCTTGGTTCAAGTCCAAGAGGAAGAGCAAAAAGGTTCGTCAATTAGGCGAACCTTTTTTGTTTTCCCACATTATCCCACACAAAAGACAAACATTTCTATTTCATATTCAAAGATTTAACATACATTTGCCAAATGTAAAGTAAGGAGTTTCATAAAAGCACCTGTCTTTATTTATTAGAAAAACATATTTTAATCCAAACACCAAACTACAATGAAAACTCTTTTATTCTTTTTAGTCATAGGATTCAGCCTATGTACCGCTGGTAAAGCACAAACCTCTCTTGTTTCTACGCGAGAAAAATTCCGCCACCATGAAATATCCGTCAGTTACGGCTTCCTCCCCATTACCGACGCCAATAGTATAGCCGAAGAGTTTATTGCTCCGACAGCAAGTTTTGGAATCTATACACGCGAGAAGACCAGCTATTACGGCGCTCTGAATATCAGTTATATTTATAGAATCAACCGTAAAATCAGCCTAGGCGTAACCGGAGGAATAACCGGTAATAGAGGGACGGCCAGTAGCCTTTATGAAGTTTTGGATGAGAATAAGAACGATGACCGGCGCTATCTGTATATCCTCCCCACCTTCCGGTGGCATTGGTTCACCCGCCCCCAATTCTCCCTATATTCCTCTGCAGGGCTCGGCGCCTATTTCCTCCGGAACAGCTTTGGAGGAGACACTTATCACAAAAAGGAATTTGCCTATCAGTTCAGTTTTCTGGGTATCGAATATGGAAATCAGTTTGCCTTCTTCACCGAATTCGGCGTAGGATATACGGGAACAATCGTGGCAGGCGGACGTTTCCGCTTCTGATTCACGAACCCGCCACTGCCAGCGTCAGGATACTAACATGTACGCCTCCCACATCTTTAAGCGCATCGGCACATGCAGTTGTAGTGGCTCCGGTGGTCAGTACATCATCCACAATAAGGATATGTTTCCCCACAAAGCGTTCCGGATAGCGGAGAAGGAAAATACCGTCTACATTTTCCCAACGCTCGTAAGCAGACTTTCGGGTCTGCGTTTCCGTATGTCTTCTGCGCAGCACGGAGGACACATCAATAGGAATACCCGTTACGGCAGAAACGCCGCGCGCTATACATTCACTCTGATTGTATCCGCGCAACTTTTGTTTGCGGGGATGTAGAGGAACGGGGATAATTACGTCTATACCACGGAAAAAACCGGTAGCCGCCAGCTCCGCTGCCATAAAACGCCCCATTATTTCTCCCAAATCTTTCCGGCCTCCATACTTCAGTTGATGCAGGATGTGGCGGAAATCACTTCCTTTGTGATAATAAAAGAAGGAAGTGCCGCGTTCCAGAGGTATCTTCCCCCAAAACATACGCTCCACGGAGTTGTCTTCGCGAAGATGATAGTTTGTCCGTGGCATATTCATATTACACCTGATGCAAATGCCCTCTTCTCCCTCTTGCAAAGAGCTCCCGCATACAGCACACTGACGCGGGAAGAAGAGATGGACAAAGGACAAGAACCAGGCTTTAAATGTGTTTTCCATAAAAAAGTGTAATAAGGCAATAAGAACCGTATCAGAATGGCAGCGCCTCCCGTACCAACCGCAAAAACAACGGATGCAGCGGCCCGTTGGTGGCTATGATATGATGCCCTTCTATAAAGTTCTCGTTTCCCAAAAAGTCTGTTACCTTACCGCCGGCTTCCAACACCATGAGTGCAGCCGCAGAGAAATCCCACTTACCGATAAAAGCTTCCAGCCAAGCGTCAAAACGTCCGGCAGCCACATAGCAGAGGGCAAGCGCCGCCGAACCATTCATGCGAATGCCTGCAACCTTACCGTAAAGTTCGTGTATCAAATGTTCGCCCGTACGGGCATACTGCTCGAAATTGTAGGGTAACTCTGTCACCACAAAAGCGTCTTTCGGTTCACTGACAAGCGAAACACGCAACCGTTCTCCGTTCACATAGGCTCCTCCTCCTTTCCAAGCATAAAAACACTCGTCTCGGCAGGGTTCATAAACCACACCCAGCAAAAGCGACTGCTTGTCACGCAAGGCAATACTTACACAATAGGGAGCATTGTCGTGAATATAGTTCGTTGTCCCATCCAAAGGATCCACTACCCAGCAATACGTTTCGTCACTATAGGCAGCAGACCCTTCTTCGGCAATGAATCCGGCTTCGGGAAGCAATTTCCTAAGGGCAGATACAACCTTTTTCTCGGAAGCCTTGTCCACATAAGATACATAATCGTGCGCATGTTTTTCCTGCACCACCTCCCGACGGAAACTTTTCCGCTCTTCCTTCAAAAAATGCCCGGCTTCACGGGCTACACAGCAGACAGCCTCTGTCAACGCCTTCAAATTTTCCATATTCTTATATTATTTACCATTCGCATCTTCCTGATAAATGAGCCTCCCCCGTTGGCTGACCGTCCACTCACCGTCTTCCAGACGTACGTTTTTCGTATCATCATCTTCCACATTCCAGGCATATCCACCGGCAGGCAGACCTCGACGGTCCAGAATTTCGTTCGAAACACCTTCCTCCGAGAAAAACAACTCCACTTGCGTAGAGTCCGGACTGAACACCAAGAACAAAGTCTTCCCGGCATCATCCACTGCATTCATGCGGACACCTTTCTCCCACAAACGGATGCAATCTTTCTGCACCTCGCTCCACGTATATCCGGCAGAAGCAATACAACCATGTTCGTCTTTATCACTACCAACCACGGCCTCTTTTTCCTTTCTCTCCGAAGTTTCCGCTTCCTTTTTACCGCCGTTTCCACAACCGGTCAACAAAGCTCCGGCACATATCAGGCACATAGATACAACCTTCATATTCATACGCTTGTTTTTATTAGTTTTCAATTGACAAAGTTAAAAACAAATCGGCAGTACTAAAAGTTTCTTCCCTTTTTATACGCACGGCTCTTTCGTTTAAAGGAGTTATCGGGAGTCAGAAGGAGTCATCAGCCGGCAAGTCGGCTTAGGAGTTAAAGCCGATAGTTCTGTGAATACATACACAAGAGTATCGGCTGTAACTCCTAGCGGAGCAAAGTGATAACTCCTCTAACTCTCTTGCTTGTCATGGCTTGAGATATACCACTGTTTTTCCACTACCATATTTGCGAATAATACCTTCTTCCAGAAATAGGTTCAAATCGGCCACCGCCTGATGTTTCGCCTTTCCGGTCAGCTGTTCATAATCAGTACGCGTAATGCAGCCATACTTATTCAAATGCTGCAACAGTTTTTTTCTCCGCTCCTCCAATGTCAATTTGGAATGAGAGATATAGGGAGATGCTTTCCGTTCCAGCTCCATTGTCTGAAAGCGGTTGCGGAATCTACTGCTGATACGTAAGTTCACATTCTGAAAATGTACGGACGGAGAGCGAATATCCTTTTTATTCGCCACGGCCTTGTCGCACTTCAATGACAACGAAAAGAATCCCAATTCGCCCACTTCAACTATCCATCCGTCTGCCAGCCAGCTGTGCAACTCATCCGTTATAGCCTGCAACGTGCCATCGAGAATGGCAGGGCTGAAACCGGTAGCCTTGTGAACCAGTTCGCGGAATTTATCGGCAGGAATGGTTCCTTTGGGAAGAATACGGGCGTGAAGCAGCTTTTCTTCACCGTCCTCCGGAGAAGGATTGGGGGTCTGGTATAAATCGTAATAAGCACTCATATAATTTAGAATATCAGTTGGGCAATATTATTCATTCAATGCTGCAAGAACAAGTCCTGATGCACCGAGTTTAATTCATTAGACAATTGTTGCTGTTTCGTTAAACGTCCATCTTACGAAAGAACAACAATTGTCTAACGGAAAGAAGACATCTGTCTAACGAATTAAAAACAACGCCCAAAGGTATTAATAAAAAGGGAAGTAGGGATTAAAAAAGGGGAAAAATCGCTCTAATAATAGGTTCATTGGCGTAATAAAAGATTTTATTCAGTTTGTTTTTAAACAGACTCTTAAATGAGCAAAGTTGAGAATAAAAAGTTGCCGTTCCAAACAAAGAAAGAATATTTGCCCACTTAATCCCATTCTGCAGCCACATAACCATTAAATAGAGCAAATAGCCCATTGCCATCTAAAACCGTTTTGTAGAGCTACACATATTTTGTATATTTACAGAACGTTATACTTCTATACATACAATAATACAATTAAAAAATGAAAAAGACTTTATCCCTTTTAGTATTCTTATTAAGTTCCATGGTAATATCGGCACAATCAGTAGAATATCAGACATTCATTTACACAAGCGATGATTTGGCTGATGAAATTCAGAATCTTTGTGAAGAAAGGAACTCCACTCGCAGCTATATGGGAGACTTATTCAATGCCAGTAAAGAATCGGTTAAAGGTATTGCATCCGGATACGTAACGTCCTTTATCGATTTGGGAGTGAATGCTATCGGCACGCTGTTGACACGTAATTCGCGACTAAAAGATGAATGGGAAGAGACTGTCAGGAGTGAAAACATTTACACCACAAAAATCAGCACTGTTTCAGAAATGAACGACTTTTATAAAGAGACCTCGTTCGATGGCGCATTAGACCCCAAAGGCATGAGATTCGACGGTATAGGCTGCCTGCGAAAAGATGGAAATGATACTGTTTTCTACATTTCCTGCCACATAGACCGGAATAAAATCAACCGTATCATAAACCATTCCAAATTCGAGTTGGCCCTCGACACACTGATAATCTGTCCCACCCGTTCCAATTTGCCCAACTCTATTCTGGATATTCCATTTTCATTTGAAGAACGAAAAAACTTCTGCCTTTCCATAACAATGAAGCTTACTTCATCCTGGATGAACGAAATAGTACAATTACAAAAAGACCAAGAACTTGGAGAATTTTCATTGGAAATACCTGTAGATTCGAGCCAGCTCGACAAAAATGGATTCTTTCGTTACGTACGGAAAGGGAAAGAGACTCCCAAATATAAGATTAGAGGGGAAAGCTTCATTGTTCCCCGTTCCTATATGGGCTTCCGTGACGAGAATGATGAATACAGAATCAGCTTCGGTACCGGAGAATACAAGTTATCCATGGAATTAAAAGAAACTTGCGATATAACAGAACAGTATCGCAAGAATTGGAAGAAAGACCGGAAGCGCAGAAAAGAAATGGAACCATCGGAAGACATATTAACCCGCAGTTGGCAAGTTGTTTCCAGCCAGCAATGGAATGAATTGACCAAGCAATGGGTTATTACGACACTGAAAGCACCGGCAGACATCATTACCAAAGATGTGATAGACAAGCTGGGGTTTGAAGCGGAAACGGAATATTAAGTTCATAGACTTTTTCTTCCTATCATGCAGAAGTGCACTCAATATAGCATACAACCCTAAATAAGCAGGTAGGCATATGAGATTATTTTTCCTTATTTTAAGTTTATCAATAGGCATCTGTGCCCATTCACAGAATAAGCAAGCGTTAAGCAAATCAGATTCTCTCTTTGCCAAGGGGGTGGAGCTTTATAATCAAGGGAATTATAAAGCTGCCATTCCTTTGTTTACCGAAAGCGATAAAATAGACAAAGCAGAACTTGATTCGACCAGCAACCGCAGGGAGTATTCGGCAATGTGGCTGGGGAGTTGCTATTATAAGTTGGGGGATGAAGAGAAGGCAAAAGAAATTTCTACTTTTGAATATATGTACCCACCCACCGATAGGAGACTGACTGTTAAATCAGATTCGCTGGCGGCAATAGGAGTGATTCTATTTAAACAAAATGAATACAGAAAAGCTTTGTTGCATATACAGAACTGTGCAGAAATCGAAAAACAAGTATTGGGGGACCAGCACCCTTATTATGCAAACAGTTTAAGCAACTGTAGCCAACTGCAGACTTTACTGAAAGATTCTATCAGCGCTCTTCAATTTGCAATTGAAGCAAAAGATATCAAAGAGAATGTTTACGGACATTTTTCTTATCAGAACCTATCAGAGACATGGAATGTCGCCACAATATACAGAGACTTCAAGTTTGACAATAATAAAGAGAAAGCAGCATCTCTCTTTTTAGAAGCCTATCAAATAGCTGATTCGCTAAAATTGGAATATGAAAGCAATGGATGTCTGCGCGAAGCAGCTATATGTTATAATCATATAGGATTTCAATTAAAAGAAGAAAATAAAGAAATGGAACGCGACTATTATGATTTGGCTTTATGCAATTTAAGCAAAATCACACAGAATGACAATTATTCAAACAAATTGAGACATACCATTTCTTTAAACAAAGCAAATTCATATACAACAGAAGCTTTATTACAAAAAAGCTTAGCAAATTACAATAAGGCTATAGAATTAGAATTAAAATCTTTAACAATAAGAAACAACATTTGCGGCAATGAATCATTTGAAAGTTCAATCTCACTTAACAACTTATCGACCTACTATTCAGACTTGGGAAAATATAAAAAAGCTATAGAATTAGCAATTGCAGCTATAAGTATACAAGAAAGAACAGTTGCTAAAACCTCTCCTGATTACACTGCATCACTGAACAATTTAGCTGGATATTATTCTCTTTCAGGAAATTATGCGGAAGCAATAAGATTAGCAACTGAAGTTTTAAATTTAGATGAAATTATCTTTGGGAATGAGCATCCTAGCTATGCAATTGCCCTTTCCAATCTTGCCGCTTATAAAAGCGCTATTGGAGAATACTCCGAAGCTTTAGATTTAGAGAAAAACGCATCAATTATTTACGAAAAAACGCTAGGAAAGGATCATCCAACCTATGCAGGATCCTTGTCAAGTATTGCAAACTACAATTCTATATTGGGGAATTACCAAGAAGCCATTAGCCTCAACACTGAAGCTTTAAAAATTTATGAAAAAACGCTAGGAAAGGAACACCCGACCTATTCACTATCAATAAATCGTTTAGCAGAATTACAAGTCCACATAGGTAACTATCCTATGGCAACCAAACTATTTACACAAGCATTAGAAACTGCAAAAAAATCATTAGGTCCAAATCATTCTGCTTATGCAACAATACTTCACAATATGGCCACATGTATCAGTATATTAGGAGATGACCGCAAAGCAATTACCTTAGAAAAAGAGGCGCTTTCCATTAGAGAAAAAGCACTAGGAAAAGAGAGCGATGCATATTCAGTATCACTTCATAGTTTAGCTGTTTTAAATTCTTCAACTGGAAACTATGTAGAAGCTATCAAATATGAAACAGAATCATTAAATATCATAAAAAAAACGTTAGGCAAAAACCATAAATCATACTCAACGGGCTCTTCATGTCTTGCCTCGTACTATTCGGCATTAGGAAATTATGAAGAGGCAATAAGATTAGACAGCGAAGCATTATATACAATAGAACAGACATTTGGTAAGAACCACCCTGACTATGCGAATATTCTTTCAAATTTAGCAAATGATTATTATTATTATGGTAATTATTTAGAAGCTTCAAGATTAGGACATGAAGCATTAAATATTCGAGAAAAAGTATTAGGAACCCAGCATCCTGATTATGCAGAAGCACTTTCCAATGTTTCAATGTTCAATATTTCATTAGGAAATCTAGCTGAAGCTAAAAGACAAATAATGGAAGCCTCAAAAATATTTCAAATAACGTTTGGTCAAGAAAGTCATAATTACTCTATTATGCTCCATAAATTAGCACTATGCAATGCTTTGCAACACAACTTCTCGGAATCCATTAGACTAGAAAAAGAAGTGCTAAAAATATTTGCAAAAACAATAGGGAAAAACCACCCAGATTATAGACTAGCCCTTAACGATCTAACCTTTTACTATTTTAATTCCAAAGATTATATTAACACAGCACAACAAGCTATTCTAACAACCGAAGAATGTAACAAAATAGTATTTTCTACTTTTACCGATTTGACATCTCACGAAAGAACTCTTTTCTGGAATAAATATTCAAATTGGTATAATTACTATTTACCAATGTTTTCTTACTATATATCAGAACCAGAATTATCTGTTGCAACTTATAATGGAGCATTACTCGCAAAAGAGCTTTTACTTAACGCAGATAGAGAGATGAGCCAACTAATTCTTGAAAGTAACGATAAAGCTTTTATCCAAGAGTATAGAGACCTACAATTCAACAAGACTATTTTATATAAAATGCTACAAAAACCTAAAAAAGAGCACATAACAGACATAGACTCCATACATAGAATAGTAAGAAAGCAAGAAAAAGAATTAATAACTAAATCCAAAGTTTATGGTGATTATACTCGTAATTTACAAATTACATGGAAAGAAGTACAAAAGAAACTCAATAAAGAAGATATAGCAATTGAGTTTCTTGCTTTTCCTGCCGGAAAAGACAGTATAATATATGCAGCATTAATACTAAGACCAGAAACAACATCCCCTAAAATGATTCCGCTCTTTGAAAGAAAACAATTAAGCAATATTAATAAAAAAGACTTCTATACAACACCGACTTTAAGTCAACTAATATGGAAACCTTTGGAAAAAGAATTAAAAGGAATAAAGAATGTTTATTTTGCTCCTGCTGGGCAACTCCATAACATCGCCATAGAACACCTTCCAAGCAGCGACTCTACTTTTATAGCGGAACAAATAAATTTCTATCGGTTGTCGTCTACGCGACAATTGGTTATGATAAAAGACAAAAGCCATATTAAAGAAGCTGTTCTCTATGGAGGTCTTAAATATGATGCTGATACAACAGCTTTAGTAGTCGAAAACAAAAAATATACTGATATTCCTCGAGACTTGAATATTCAACATACCTTCTATCCGGATTCCCTAAACCTGCGTGACGGAGCCAAATACCTTCCCGCCACTAAGATAGAAGCTGAACAAATTAAACAAGCACTAGAGAATACGAGACTTCAGCCAGCCTTATATATGGATTTACGAGGTACAGAAGAATCTTTTAAAGCTTTATCAGGTAAGAATATCAGTATGCTACATATCGCCACTCATGGTTTCTATTGGACAGAAACAGAAGCCAGACAGACAAAGGATCTTGATTTCTTGATGATGGGAGACAATAACCAATCACGCTACGTAGAAGACAAAGCATTGACTCGATCAGGACTGCTATTGTCAGGAGCAAATATTGCACTGAAAGGAAATCCTTTGCCGGAAGGATTAGAAGACGGCATACTCACCGCCAAAGAGCTTGCCGGTTTAGACTTACGAGGGTTAGACCTGGTAGTACTTTCTGCCTGCCAAACCGGACTGGGAGAAATAACCGGTGACGGAGTATTCGGCTTGCAACGCGGTTTCAAAAAAGCGGGAGCCAACACATTATTAATGAGTCTCTGGAAAGTGGACGATAATGCTACTCAACTCTTGATGACACAGTTTTACAAGAATCTGCTCGCAGGAAAGAGCAAATTTGAATCTTTGCGCGAGGCCCAGAAGTATGTACGTGACTACGAAGTTGAAATTGAAACAACTCCCGACAAGCGCTGGCAGTCAGAAGCCAGGCAAAAAGAAAAACAGAGCAAAAAGCCTATGCCCAAAGAGTTCAAGAAAATAAAAAAATATAAGGATCCCTTTTACTGGGCTGCATTCATTTTATTGGATGCAATTGATTAACTCTTAATTTATGAAAAACATGAAAAATTACTTATTGTGCATATTCCTTGCAGTATTTACCATTAGTATTTATGGGCAAAACCACAAGAATGCTGCGGACTATAGGACAGATGCAATAAATGGAAACGCGATTGCACAATTCTATCTCGGACAGAGCTACTTTAGGGGATGGGGTATAAAACCTGATACCATACAAGCCGTTTATTGGTGGCGAAAGTCGGCTGAGCAAGGAAATCCTGCTGCACAAAACAATATGGGTGCAGCCTATAGTAATGGCTGGGGGAATTTAACTCAAAATAAAGAAACGGCCATCTATTGGTATAAAAAAGCAGCTGAAAAAAATGGGGCTTTTCCACAAAAGAACCTTGGACGCATATATGAAGACAAAGAAAACTATGAAGAGGCTTTTATCTGGTATAAAAAAGCCGCCGAACACAATAATAGCCCGGAATCTTATTATGCACAAAGCCGCTTAGCCTATTTACTGAAAAACGGGTTAGGAGTCACAAAGAATTACCCCGCCGGAATGGCATGGACAAAACGAGCAGCTAAAAACGGGAATGCAAGCGGACAGATTTCGCTTGCAATCTCTTATGAATACGGCATAGACAACATCTTGAGAAAAGATGGGAATTCAGCGTTATATTGGTACAAAAAGGCTGCTCTCAACAAAGACATTGGAGAACTCCAGAAGTCTATAGCAGAAGCTGCCATAGAAAGATTGGAAGAAGCGGGATTCAACGGACAGAATACTCTCCTCAAAATGATACCGGACTATAAACCATTCTACACTGCACCTTCGGAAAGTGAACAGAAAAGCATGCATGAATCTGTTCGCAATAGCACGGTAGAGTGGGGAAAAACAATAGGAGGGGAGGCTTCTCTAGGACAAACCCAAAATGATGAAATAAATGGATTCAGGGTAGAATTCAAAGAAGATAATATTAAAATTGGCTTTACTAAAAACTCAGAATTCACTTTATTCATCTATATTCAAGAAGATGACATAATAGTTAAAAATGGCTCTGAAAATGGTGTAGAATACAACCGAAACACCGGAAAACCGTATATGCTGCTCCGCCCCTACAGTTATGAAATAGAAGCCAAAGAATATCCCGGACAAATATTTGAACGGACAAACTACACAAACGGGAATAAATATTGGGGAGAAACCTATAATGGACAACGCCACGGATACGGCATTCATATCTGGGAAAATGGGGATATGTGGTTCGGCCCTTGGAAGGATGGTGAAAGAAATGGATACGGCGCTTACTTTGATATTACGGCACACACCATTCAGTCAGGAAAATGGATTGGAAATGAATTGATAGCCGGTACTTCTTATATCTGTAAAGAAAAAGCGGAACCGGTTCTTCCAGCCAGAACCAGAACCGTTTCAAAACCATTTTCCTATAGCGGTACTGTTCGCTATATAAATTTACCGACCAGCTCATACATGTCATACATCACAGAAGCCATCAACAAATGGGGGAAATGCCGTACCGGAGCAATCACTATGTATGGAGCAGGAGTAGGAGTGTATGGGAATAGTGGATATGCCTACACCGGCAGTACTCCCAGCAAGCTTAAGAAACGTATAGAAGAAGCCAACAGCAGCAATGCTGAAATAACAGACATCAACATCACTGAAAATGGCAACTATGTAATTATCTTAGGCGGTTCAGGGTATTGGACTCTTGGTTATCCGGATGCATTCCTCAAAAAACTGGAACAATATCGTACAGGAGATTTAAGAGACGACAATATTCTTTCGGCCTGCTTCAATGATAGAGGAGAATGGGTAGTTATCACGGACAAGCATTACAGCTATTCAAATGAAACCATCAAAAATTTCATACTGAAAGCCGAAGAACTATACGAAGAGGTTTACTATGCCTATATTACCAAATTACGGGATGATAGCTTGCTGCAAAAACGGAGTATATTACAAAAACATTCCATCCAATTTGGCAGAGGCATTGAAGAAACTCACATTCAAACCCAAAGTCATCAAGTTTACAGACAATGGATTGTACTTGATTACAGATGGAGAATCACAAAATTATTATTTTATGTAATCACCCATTTTTTTTAAATATAGGCAATAGGTTATAGCATAGGACTTTCCATGTCGTCAAATGGCTAAATACAACGTTAAAAAAAGTCGTTCAGTCCCGTTAAAGCACCATGCCGTTTTTAAGTGTTGTAACTTCGCACCGTGGTCACAAAGAAATAGGTCTCGCTAACTGACGAGTGAACGAAACCGCAAGTAACAACCATTAAAAACAAAAAACATTATGGCATTTCGTTATGTAGTAAAAAAGAGAATGGTAGGCATTGGTACCAAAACCGAGAAGTATGTAGCTGCTTCTTATTCCGTAGCAAATATTGATTTTGATAGATTATGCGACCAGGTGACCAGTCAAGGGATGGTGCCAAGAGGTATCGTAAAAGCCGTATTGGACGGTATGATTGACGCGCTCTGCACCTATGCCAGCATCGGTGCAACCGTACGGCTGGGAGACTTCGGAAGCCTCCGACCGGGATTGAACGGCAAAAGCCAGGAGGATGCAAAGTCTGTAACGGCTGATGTCGTTTACCGCCAGAAACTGATTTTCGTGCCGGGACAACGTTTGAAGAACATGATGAAACAATCGGGCATCACACGATTGGTAACCGGCTCTGAAATCGTGCCGGACAATGAAGAAAATCCCGGAGGAAACGAAAGCGGAGGCGGCAGCAATGATGGTGACCAAGGTGAAAATCCATTAGGATAAACTGATAGAGTTTTATCAAGGAAACAAACAATTCCACAGAGGAGGCTTCATGACAAGTCTCCTCTGTTTATTTATATGACCTGTTTCGCTATCCATGCACAAGCCTCAGCATCAGCCAACGCATGATGATGATGTTCCAACTGATAGCCACAGCAAACAGCCACTGTATGCAACTGATAGTTAGGCAATCCCTTTATAGCACGACGTGATGCCTGCAAAGTACAATAAAACTCATAATCCGGATAATCCATGCAGTAAGTACGGAAAACAGCTTTCAGGCAGCTTTCATCAAAGGCCTTGTTGTGCGCTACCAATGGCAAGCCTTCAATGCGTGGAGCTATTTCCTGCCACACAACGGGAAAGATAGGAGCATCCTGGGTATCTGCCAACGTCAGACCATGCACGCGGGTATTCCAATAAGTGTAATACTCCGGTTCGGGACGGATGAGGCTATAATAATGGTCCACAATCTCTCCATCACGTACGATAACCACTCCTACACTACAAACGCTGGTACGCTGTTCGTTGGCCGTTTCAAAATCAATGGCAGCAAAATCTTTCATCCGATATGGTTTTATAGTCGCCAAAGATACGAAAAATTCACTCTGTTCCTTTCATTCTACACCTGGTTTCCATTATCTTTGTCCCCCGGACAAAGGCTAAAATATCATGGAACATCCACTTTCGCAATTCAAATATTGTCCGAAATGCGGTTCAGCCCATTTCGAAGTTCATAACGAGAAGTCGAAGCAGTGCGCCGACTGCGGTTTCGTCTACTACTTCAACCCCTCTTCCGCCACCGTCGCCTTGATACTGAACGAGCGCGACGAGCTGCTGGTGTGCCGCCGCGCCAAAGAGCCTGCCAAAGGGACGCTAGACCTCCCCGGAGGCTTCATCGACATGACCGAGACCGGTGAGGAAGGCGTTGCCCGCGAAGTAAGAGAAGAAACCGGCATGAAGGTGGCAAAGGCCGAATATCTCTTCTCCCTACCCAATATTTACATCTATTCCGGCTTCCCCGTACACACGCTGGATATGTTTTTCCGTTGTACGGTGGAGGACACCTTGCACTTCGAGGCGATGGACGACGCGGCAGACCTCTTCTTCCTCCCCTTAAAAGATATCCGTACGAAAGAGTTCGGACTCGGCTCCATCCGCAAAGGAGTGGGTATCTTCCTGGAAGACATGTGGAAGAACAAAAGCGAATGATTATTCGTTCCTATTATGGTATATATCCTAAAAAAGCCAAACAAGTGTAACATTTCCGGGTTAAAACCCGTATTTTTGTAAAATACCTATTCTAACAAAAGAAGATGAAACATAAAATCTCCCGAATATTGTGCACAGCACTCTGTTGCGCACCTTTACTCGCCTCAGCACAAACAAGCGAGAAGAGTACTTCTCCCAAGCGACTCTACCAGGAAGGACAAACGCTGTTCCAGCAAAAGGCCTATGCTGCCGCCATCTCTCCGTTGCAAGCCTATGTACGCCAGATGAATGCAGACGGCAAGCCTCTGCCCGATACCGGCGAGCGGCAAGAAGCGGAATACATGCTGGTATGCGCCGCATACGAGCTCAGAGACCCCAAAAGCATAGACTTGCTCCGCGCCTTCCTGGACGAATATCCTGATACTCCCCATGCCAACCGCATCTATGCATTAATCGCCTCCTCCTATTTCTTCGAAGGCAATTATGACGATGCCCTCGCCATGTTCAACTCCGCCCGCCTCGACCTTCTGGGTACCGAGGAGCGTGACGACATGACCTACCGCCTTGCCACCTGCTATCTGAAGACGGGCAATGTAAAGGAAGCAGCCATCTGGTTCGAGACCCTGCGCAGTACCAGCAGGAAATATTCAGCGGACTGTGCTTACTACATCTCTTATATCCGATATACCCAAGGACGGTATGACGAAGCGCTCAGCGGTTTCCTGCCTCTGCAGGACAATGCCAAGTACAAGAACCTGGTCCCCTATTACATCGCCGAAATCTACTTGTTGAAGAAACAGTACGACAAGGCAGAAATTGTAGCGCAAAATGCTTTGTCGGCCCACCCCGACGGTCTGAGCTACACGCACACGGCGGAGCTGAACCGCATCCTCGGTACAGCCGAATACCATTTCGGGAAATATCACGAAGCCATAAAGTCCTTCGAGCAATACCTGGAGCACAATGCCGAATCTGCCACTCATAGAAGAGATGCCCTCTACATGCTGGGTATGTCCTATTATCAATGCGGCGTGTATTCTCAAGCTCCTGCCATCCTTGGCGAAGTGACTGCAGAGAACGACGCTCTCTCCCAAAATGCCTACCTGCACATGGGACTGGCTTACCTGCAACTGGCCGACAAGACCAAGGCACGTATGGCCTTCGAGCAGGCTGCCGCTTCCAATGCCGACCCGAAAATCAAGGAACAAGCCGCCTATAACTACGCCTTATGCATTCACGAGACCTCCTATTCCGCTTTCGGCGAATCGGTGACCGTCTTTGAGAAATTCCTAAACGAATTTCCAAACTCTCCTTATGCCGAGAAAGTCAGCAACTACCTGGTGGAAGTATACATGAATACACGCAGCTATGATGCCGCACTCAAGTCCATCGACCGTATCTCCCATCCCAGCAAAGCCATTCTGGAAGCCAAACAAAAGATTCTGTTCCAACTCGGGACCCAGTCTTTTGCCAACACGCAGTTCGAGCAAGCCATCGGTTACTTCAACCAAAGCGTCACGTTGGGGCAATACAACCTCCAGACCAAGGCAGACGCCCTCTACTGGCTCGGCGAGTCTTATTACCGCCTGAACCGGATGAGAGAAGCTGCCCGCAATTTCAACGAATATCTGTCACTCACCCGGCAGAGGGATACGGAGATGTTCGCCCTTGCCTACTATAACCTGGGCTACATCGCTTTCCACCAGAAAGACTATTCGACGGCAGAGAACCGTTTCCGCAACTTTGTCCAACTGGAGAAAGGTGAAAACCCGACCGCATTGGCAGATGCCTACAACCGTATCGGTGACTGCAACCTGCACGTCCGCCGCTTCGACGAGGCCAAGCAATACTATACAAAAGCAGAAAGTCTGGGAACACCTGCCGGAGACTACTCTTACTATCAGCTGGCCCTTGTAGCCGGCCTGCAAAAAGACTATTCCGGAAAGGTTACTTTACTGGACCGCCTTGCCGTCAAATATCCCAATTCGCCTTATGCCATCAATGCCCTTTACGAAAAAGGGCGCTCCTACGTACAGAGCAACAACAGCCCCCAAGCTATCGCCGCCTTCCGCGAATTGCTCGGCAAGTATCCCGAGAGTCCCGTCAGCCGTAAAGCAGCTGCAGAAATCGGCCTGCTTTACTACCAGAACGACGACTATGACCGTGCCATAGAAGCCTACAAACATGTAGTCACCCAATATCCCGGAAGCGAGGAAGCCCGCCTTGCCATGCGCGACTTAAAGTCCATCTACGTAGATGCCAACCGCGTGGATGAGTTTGCCGCCCTTGCCGCCCAAATGCCGGGAGAAATCCGCTTCGAACCCAGTGAGCAAGACTCGCTGACTTACATCGCTGCCGAAAAAGTATATATGAAAGGCGAAGCCGCACCTGCCAAAGAGAGCTTCACCCGCTATCTGCAAAGTTATCCGGGAGGCGCTTTCAGCCTGAATGCACACTACTACCTCTGCGTCATAGGCAAAGAGCAGAAAGATGACGAGGCGGTATTGGAACATGCCGGAAAACTGCTGGAATACCCCGATAACCCATATTCTAAAGAGGCTTTGCTGATGCATGGAGAAATTCTGTTCAACCGCCAGCAATATGACCTGGCATTGGCCGACTACAAGAAATTGCAGGCCAAAGCCACCACGGCAGAGCGCCGCCAGCTTGGCGCTATCGGTGTACTGCGCTGTGGAGCACTGATGCATGATGATGCGGAAGTCATCAACGCCGCCACAGCCTTGCTTGCCGAAGCCAAGCTGTCTCCGGAGCTCCGGAACGAGGCATTGTACTACCGTGCCAAGGCATACCTCAACCAGAAAGCCGACAAGAAGGCAATGGATGACCTTCAGCTGCTGGCCAAAGACACCCGTACCCTTTATGGAGCCGAAGCCAAATATCTGGTGGCATTACAATGGTACAATGCCGGTAATTATGCCTCTGCAGAAAAGGAAATCCTTAATTTCATCGACCAAAGCACACCGCATGCCTACTGGCTGGCACGCAGTTTCATCCTTCTGTCTGATGTATATGTAGCCATGGACAAGAAGCTCGATGCACGCCAATACCTATTGAGCCTGCAGCAGAACTACCAGGCCGATGACGATATAGCAAGCATGATTAACGAAAGACTGGAGAAATTGAAGTAAGAAATATAGCACATTATGAAAAAGAAACAATATATCCTCGCAGGAACTATGCTTGTCTCCCTCTCTTTGGGAGCACAAGCCCAGACACAACCCCAAGACACCACCATGAACCGTACGGTAGTCGTGGAACAAGAATATAATCCGGACATCATGGACGCCTCCAAAGTGAACGTGCTTCCCAGGGTGGAACCTCCTACCGTCAGCAAAAAGGCGGTGGAATATGACGCCACCCTGATGCCGGCAACCCATATCCCGGCAGGTATCATGCAAGCCTATACCGGAAAAGAGACGCAGGCGAAAGCGCTGCCCGGATATGTACGCTTGGGATACGGTAACTACGGTAACCTCGATGTACGCGCCAACTACCTCTTCTCCTTATCCCCCAAGGACCGCCTCAACCTGACATTCACAATGGATGGCATGGATGGCAAACTGGACTTGCCGGATAATGGCGGGAAGTGGAATTCATTCTACTACCGTACCCATGCTGCCATGGATTATGTACATGCCTTCAGCAAAGTCGATTTGAATATTGCCGGAAAGTTCAACCAAAGCAATTTCAACTTCCTGCCCGACTTCGTCAGCAACAAGCAGAAATTCGTTTCGGGTGATGTACATTTCGGGGTAAGTTCCACGAGCGACGATATGCCTCTCCAATTCCGCGCCGAAACCAATTTGTTGGTCTACCAGCGCCAACACGACCTCATGGTGAGCAATATCAAAGAGAATATCGTGCGCACCAAAGCCGATGTCACCGGTTCCATCTCCGATGAGCAGACCATCGGCATGGCTTTTGCCATGGACAATACATTCTACAGCGACGGACGTTTCGAGAATCACACCGACGTAGACTTCAATCCATACTATCTCTTTCAGAATGACGACTGGAAAATACGTCTCGGCGCACACGTCGACCTGGCTTTCGGCTTCGGCAAGAAGTTCCGCGCCGCTCCCGACGTAGAAATACAATACATCTTCTCGGACAGCTACATCCTCTACGCACAAGGTAAGGGAGGACGGCTACAGAACGATTTCCGCCGTCTGGAAACCATTACGCCTTATGGCATTACAAACCAGCAGCTTGACAATACCTACGAACAGCTCAACGCAGCCATCGGCTTCAAGGCAAGTCCGGTCAGCGGATTGTGGTTCAACCTATACGGCGGGTATCAAGATTTGAAAAACGACCTGATTGACACTCCGACTGTCAAGTCCGACGGGATAAGCAATGTTTTCCTCACAGAAGACACCAAGAACCTCTACGCCGGAGCCGACCTGAGCTACAACTACAAGGATGTTTTCTATCTCGCCGCCAATGCCGTCTATCGCCATTGGACAACGGACTCAGACGGTTCTGATGTCGTAGTAAGTTTCAAACCGGCCGTAGAAGGCAATCTCAATCTCAAGGTACGCCCCATCTCCCCACTGCTTGTCGGCATCGGCTATCAGCACATCTCACGCCAAGGCGTGGAGGGCAACAAGGCAGACCCCGTCAGCAATCTCTATCTAAACGGCAGTTACGAACTCTTCAAAGGAATCTCCGTGTATGCGCGCGTGAACAACTTGCTGAACAAAGATTACCAGTACTACTGGGGATACCCTTCAGAAGGTCTCAGTTTCTTAGGTGGAGTAAGCTTCCTCTTTTAATAGAGGTAGCACAAGCCGAAGCTCTAATTTGAACAAAAAAGGTCATTTTTGCTAAATTCTCCTTATATTATAAGGTGGAAAGAATCTTTTTTTCCTACTTTTGCGAGCGAATTCAGTGGCGGGAGTCACTAAAAAACAGAAATTTATGCAGAAAAACCTTGTCATAGTCGAGTCTCCGGCGAAAGCAAAAACCATCGAGAAATTCCTTGGAAAAGATTTCAAAGTCCTTTCCAGCTACGGCCATATACGTGATTTGAAGAAAAAAGAATTCAGTATTGACGTAGACAAAGACTTCAAACCGCATTACGAGATACCGGCGGATAAAAAGAAACTCGTAACCCAGTTGAAAGAAGAAGCCGAGCAGGCAGAAACCGTATGGCTGGCTTCCGATGAGGACCGCGAAGGGGAAGCCATCGCATGGCACTTGTACGAAGTGCTGAAACTGAAACCGGAACACACCAGACGTATCGTCTTCCATGAAATCACCAAAGGTGCCATCCTGAAAGCGATAGAAAATCCCCGTGACATTGACATCAACCTGGTCGATGCCCAGCAAGCCCGACGTATCCTGGACCGTATCGTAGGTTTTGAACTTTCACCGGTATTGTGGAAGAAAGTGAAACCTGCCCTTTCTGCAGGGCGTGTACAGT
>OIXA01001973.1_pt1 | contig 24555 bp, 18 predicted proteins | sample 1587721 | NCBI WGS metagenome assembly OIXA01 (sample SAMEA3888900, study PRJEB22519) | human gut metagenome | biome: human gut; feature: human-associated habitat; material: faeces | place: Denmark | collected 2013
TGGCGGTAGATTTTGCTGATAAGAGGTTCCACCTCTTCATACACATTGATCTCCTCCGGATGTTCCAGATCCAGGTTGTTGAGAGGTTCCACCACCCTGCCGGAAAGTCTGGAGGCAAATACCGCAGAAAGAACAAGAATCAGAAACAATACGCCCAAAAGCGGCGGTACCAGCTGCCACACAAGCGCAAAAGCTGATTTCTGGGTGCTGGAGACACGAAGAACATTGCCATTGTCCAGGCGCAGCGCATAGTACATGGTCTTTTCGGAAAGCGTGGAAGACATTCTCTCATCTTCTCCTTCTCCGTTAAGCTCTGCCTCACGGATCTCTTTTCTGTGACCGTGATTCTCCATATTTTCCACATCTGCTTCATTATCATAGAGGACTTTTCCACTTTCATCCACATAGGTAATCCTGGAATCTGTGTTACTCAGCTGATCCAGATAATCTGTCCCTGCTGCTTCTACTCCTCTGGAAATGAAAACAGCTTCTTTTTTCAGCTCATTCATCAGCTGACGCTGGAATGAATGAGAAAGGATTCCAATGACAAATGCCAGTCCCAGCACAGTAACCATGGTTGAGACCAGCATAATATACTTAAATATTTTTTTACTCAAAATGATCATTCTCCGGTAAGATAATTGTCGGTGTGACTGGCACTGTTTCTGTGGACTCCCGTGATGGAGTATTCTACCCACTCCGCAATGTTTACAGCATGATCACCGATACGTTCAAAATACTTCGCAGCCATAAGAATGTCAAGCCCCAATCTTGCATCCGGGTTTCCGCTGCTTAAGATCTCAACCAGTTTTTCCTTGATCTCATTAAACGCATTATCTACCTTGTCATCATCATCGATCACCTGTCTGCAGAGTTCCAGGTCACCTTTTACAAAGGCATCGATGCTTTCTGTAACCATCCGGACAGTATCCTCTGCCATCTTCCGGATATTAATGATATCTCCGGTAACTGCTTTGTCCTCGATATGCTTGGACAGATCCGCAATATCTGCTGCCTGATCACCGATGCGTTCCATATCGGAGATCATCTTCAGCGCTGCGGAAATGGATCGCAGATCTCCGGCTACCGGATGCTCATGAAGAAGAAGCTTCATGCAGAGATTTTCGATCTCTCTTTCCTGTGCATCGATCTCTTTTTCCGTCTCAAAGATCTTGCCAATGAGAGTCATCCCGCCTTCACCCTGAATAGCTTTGGCAGAAAGTGAAATTGCTTTTTCGCAGAGACTTCCCATGGTGATCAGTTCCACGTGAAGCTCTTCCAGCTGTCTTACAAAACGTTCTGACATAATATCAACCAAACCTTCCTGTAATATAATCCTCTGTACGCTTATCTGCCGGCATGGAGAACAGCTTGTCTGTATCCGCAAATTCCACAACCTCACCAAGAAGGAAAAATGCTGTCTTGTCGGAGATACGGGTTGCCTGCTGCATGTTATGTGTGACCATAACAATGGTGTAATCCTTTTTAAGCTCTACTGCCAGATCCTCGATCTTGGAAGTGGAGATCGGGTCCAGGGCAGATGTGGGCTCATCCATAAGAAGCACCTCCGGCTGTACTGCCAGGGCACGGGCAATGCAGAGACGCTGCTGCTGTCCGCCTGACATTCCAAGAGCACTTTTTTTCAGGCGGTCCTTGACCTCATCCCAGATTGCCGCATCACGGAGAGATTTTTCCACGATCTCGTCCAGCTTCGCCTTGGAACGGATACCGTGTGTTCTCGGACCGTATGCAATATTATCATAAATGCTCATCGGGAACGGATTGGGCTTCTGAAATACCATTCCCACACGTTTACGCAGAAGATTCACGTCCATATCTCCGTAAATATCTTCCCCGTCAAGCTCTACCTTTCCTGTGATGGAACAGCCTTCCACAAGGTCGTTCATACGGTTTAAGGATTTCAGAAGTGTGGATTTACCACAGCCGCTTGGTCCGATAAATGCTGTGATCTCTTTTTCCGGGATCTCCATATTGATTCCCTTCAGGGCATGAAAGTTTCCGTAATGGAGATTCATATTGTCAATTGAAATTTTTGTATTTTCACTCATGATCGATCATTATCCTTTCGCAATTTTTCTGGCTACCAGACCGGACAGTCCGTTGATAACAAGTACAAATGCCAGAATGACTACTGCTGTTGCAGATGCCTGGTTTACATGAAGTCCCTCACTGGAAAGCACATACATGTGAAGTGCCAGGGTACGTCCGGAACCCATCAGGCTGTTTGGAACTGCCGCAACAGTACCGGAGGTATAAAGAAGTGCTGCAGTCTCACCTACCACACGTCCGATGGCCAGGATCACACCTGCCAGGATTCCAGGAACTGCGGAGGGAAGTACAATCGTAAAAATAGTACGGAGCTTGCCTGCTCCAAGTCCGAAGCTTGCCTCACGGTAAGAATCCGGAACAGATTTCAGTGCTTCCTCAGCGGTACGCATGATCAGGGGAAGTACCATGATCACCATGGTCAGGGCACCGGAAAGAAGAGACATGCCCCAGTGCAGTGCAGTTACAAAGAACAGCATACCGAACAGACCATATACGATGGATGGAATACCGGAAAGTGTCTCTGCGGTAATACGGATCAGCTTTACAAAACGGCTGCCTTTTTTTGCATATTCCACAAGGAAGATCGCTGCAAAGATTCCTACCGGAGCGGCAATCGCCAGAGATACCAGTGTCATGATCAGGGTATTGATCAGTGACGGGAGAAGGGAAACGTTCTCTGAGGTATAGGTAAGGCTGAACAGACTTGCATTCAGATAGGGAATACCTTTTACAAGCACATAGCCGATCAGGAAGAACAGCAGTGCAAAAGTGATCACTGCTCCCAGCAGTGTGAGAAATGCCAGGACTCCTGCACTAGGATGTCTTGCATAAAACTTCAGCTGGTCTCCTATGGTAAGTATATTTCTTTTTTTCATGGTTGTTTCTGCCGCAGGATCTGCAGTTACTGATACGTTAGTTTGCATGCTCCGCCCTCCTGTTCAGCAGTGAAAGACTTAAGTTGATGATCAGGATAAATACAAAGAGTACAACTCCTGTTGCGATCAGTGCTTCTCTGTGAAGTCCTGATGCATATCCCATCTCTGTTACGATGTTTGCAGTCATGGTACGTACACCCTGAAGAAGTCCCTTCGGCATACGTGGCTGGTTTCCGGCTACCATGATCACGGCCATGGTCTCACCGATGGCACGTCCGATTCCAAGGACAACGCCTGCCAGGATTCCTGACTTTGCTGCAGGAAGCATAACAAAGAAAATGCTTCTTTCTTTTGTTGCGCCAAGTGCAAGTGAGCCTTCATAGTAGCTTTCCGGAACGCTTCGTACTGCCGATTCCGTAACTCCGATGATCGTCGGAAGGATCATGATTCCCAGAAGGATACATGCTGCCAGCATACTGCTTCCGGTTCCTCCGAACAGCTGGCGGATCAGCGGTACCAGGAGAACCAGACCAAAATAGCCATATACGATGGATGGAACGCCTGCCATAAGCTCAATACCGGATTTCAGTGGTTTATAGATTTTTTTCGGGCAATATCTTGCCATAAATACGGATGTAAAAAGTGCGATCGGAACTCCGATAAGGATTGCTCCTGCAGTTACATAAATACTTGCCACAATCATTGGCAGGATTCCGAATTTATCGTTTGTTGGTCTCCATTCTGTTCCGAAGAGGAATTTTAAGGGACCGATCTTTCCCATTGCAGGAAGGCCGTTTGCAAAAAGGAACACACAAATAAGAAATACTGCGAGAACCGATGCACAGGCCGCAATGAGGAAAACGACCTTCATGGCCTTTTCTCCTAAATGATTCATAAGACACCTTTCTCTCTGTTCCAGTGGATATCCACTGTGCTGATATATAACGGAGCGGCTTTCCTGACCTTGTCATGATCGCCGCTCTTTGTAAGATACTTCAATCGTTTTTTACCTGGAAATTTATTTGGTCACGTCTTCCCAGTCTGTGATATCACCTGTGAAGATGGATTTTACCTGGTCACTTGAAAGCTCCTCAAGGTCATTGTCATTGTTTACGATGACTGCGATACCATCTTTTGCGATCTCTGTAGCTTTAACACCTTTCTCTGTTTCCTCGTCCTTCAGCTCACGGGATGCCATTCCGATATCACATACACCCTCTGTTGCGCTATTGATTCCTGTTGTGGAGTCGCTGACCTGAACTTCTACTGTGATGTTTTTGTTTGTTTTCTGATATGCCTCTGCAAGCTTCTCCATTACAGGTCCTACGGAAGAAGATCCCATAACTACGACTTTGCCTTTTGCATCTCCGGCTTTGTATGCCTCTGCTTTTTCATCTACTTTGATGTAGCCTTCTTTTTCGATGATGTCCTGTCCGTCAGAGCTCATGATGTAGTTGATGAAATCCTGTGCTGCATCGCTGAGCTTGTCGCCTGTTACGATGTTGAACGGACGTGCTACCTTGTATGTATCATCTGCAACGTTCTCTGCTGTTGCCTCTGCTCCGTCGATCTTTACTGCTTTTACTGTATCGTTGAGGGAACCCAGAGATACGTATCCGATAGAGTTCTCATCGCCTGCTACTGTGGTAAGCATTACATCTGTGTTGTTTGTGATGCTTGCTTCCTGTGTTGTCATATCTACTTTCTCGCCGTCTTTTTCTTCTTCGATCCCAAACAGCTCTACGAATGCTCCACGTGTTCCGGATCCGTCCTCACGGGAAATTACGTCGATCGCTCCGGATGGTGCTGCCATTACAACGGTTCCCATTACTGTAGTTCCGATAAGTGCTGCTGTTAAGATACCTGCGATTCTTTTTTTCATGATTTTTTTCTCCTCATTTCTATAATCATTTTTACTTGCTTACTGCTTAAATACAGGTGTTATTATAGGAATGGAAGGTAAAATATAAAATCGCGGTTTTGTAAAATGTTAGTAAAAAATGTGATATAAAAAAAGCTGCTTGCGCAGCTTTTTTTATATGATATATTCGTCCGCCTTCACGGCTTGCCAGTTCATCAGGTCTTCCAGTGTTATATGATCTACCACACCTTTGATGGCGTCGTCCAGCTTTTTCCAGAGGATCTGGGTGACGCAGTTCTCCTCACGGTCACAGATGGCTCCGTTGTCGTCCAGACATTCCACAGGGGAAAGGCTTCCTTCTGTGAGACGAAGGATCATTCCGACCGTGTATTTATCCGGGGTCTGCTGCAGTGCATAGCCGCCCTGAGGGCCACGGACACTGCGGACAAAGCCTGCTTTGTTCAGAATGGAGATGATCTGCTCCAGATATTTATCGGAGATCTCCTGGCGCTTCGCCACATCCTTCAGGCGGATCGGTTTTCCTGTATAATTTGTAGCAAGATCCAACATCAGTCTCAGCGCATATCTTCCTCTTGTAGAAATCCTCATGTAATATTTACCTCCAATATTTCAGTATTCTTCTGATTTATAGCCTTTTGCTCTTTCTGTTATTGTGCAGCTGTTCAGCCGGAAATATTCCTCTGTATTCCATGACCGGCACCCTTCTCTGTGATGCACAGGCAGCTTCCTGTATCTTCTTTCATAGGAAGCAGAATCTGCTTTGCAGACTTTATTCTTTATATTGTTAATAGGTTTTGTTTGTTTTCTCTATTATACCTGAAAAAGCTACAAGATACAAGCAAGTCCCCACACACTGCTTATTGCTTTTCGCGGGACCTTACCAGTGAATAATAACCACAGCCCCACAGAGGGCTTACTTAATTCGATGAAATCAAGAATAAAACCGGCGCTCCGGCAGCCTGCTTGGACAGGCATTCAGGAGCGCCGTAAATAATCCCGCAGAATCACACTTCGGGGCAAAAGAAGCGGTCTTCGGATCGATTATTTTGTAAACAGTGGTGTGGAGTAGTAACGGTCTCCACTGTCCGGAAGAAGTGCTACGATCACTTTCCCCTTGTTCTCCGGGCGTTTTGCAAGCTGGATCGCAGCATAGAGAGCTGCACCGGAGGAAATTCCTGTAAGGATTCCCTCTTTCTTGGTAAGGAGTTTGGATGTTTCAAATGCATCCTCGTTCTCTACCGGAATGATCTCGTCATAAACCTTGGTGTCAAGTGTGTCCGGAACAAAACCTGCGCCGATACCCTGGATCTTATGCGGGCCTGCTTTTCCCTCAGAAAGTACAGGAGAAGTTGCAGGCTCAACAGCAACTACCTTCACATTCGGGTTCTGGCTCTTCAGGTACTCACCTGTACCTGTGATCGTTCCGCCTGTGCCGACACCAGCTACAAAGATATCTACCTTTCCGTCTGTGTCATTCCAGATCTCAGGGCCTGTTGTTGCTGCATGTGCCTTCGGGTTAGCCGGGTTCTCAAACTGTCCGGGGATGAAGCTTCCCGGAATCTCCTTGGCGAGCTCTTCTGCCTTGGCAATGGCACCCTTCATTCCCTTGGCTCCGTCTGTGAGAACTACCTCTGCACCATATGCCTTCAGGATGTTTCTTCTCTCCACACTCATGGTCTCCGGCATGGTGAGGATCGTCTTATAGCCCTTGGCAGCTGCGATGGCTGCAAGTCCGATTCCTGTGTTACCGGATGTTGGCTCGATAATGGTTGCGCCTGGTTTCAGGACACCTTTCTGCTCTGCGTCCTCGATCATTGCTTTACCGATTCTGTCCTTAACGCTTCCTGCCGGGTTAAAATACTCAAGCTTGGCAAGTACTGTAGCCTCAAGTCCCTCAGACTTCTCTACATTCTTAACCTCTACAAGCGGTGTGTTTCCGATCAGTTCCAGTGCGCTTCCGTAAATTTTACCCATGATGATATCCTCCTTATTTCCTTTATGTCCATTTCCTTATTTCCTAGTAACTATATATGTTTTCTGTGATTTGATTGAATTATATCATAGTACAGGGATTTGTCAATACATTTCAGCCAAAAAACGCAGGAATTTTTCTCCGGAAAAACCCCTGCGCTTCATATAATTTCATTTATTCTTTTTTAGGATTTTTACAAGCAGATGCATAGTCAGGCGGATATTCATATTCTTTATTTTTCAGATTCTGTTAATGTAATATCCCCATCGCTGCATTCCACATTTAAAGTCGGTGCTGAAGCACCGGCCTTGTTCTCATAAACAGAGGTGTCTTCCTCATTGTCGGTTTTTCCCCTGGAAAGCCCCTCCGTATCCACATCTCCGTCTGCAGCTTTCAGATAAATATTGGTTTTCTCCACACTGCCGTTTTTCATTTCTACAGAAACATCACCGCAGGAGCTATTGATCTTCATATCTCCGTTAAAGCTGCCGTTGTCTATCTGAAGATCTCCGTCGCTGAGAGCTATCTGTCCATCTGCAAGCTCTGCCTTTTTTATGGTCACATCTCCGTTTCCGGATTTCAGCTGCATGTTATCTGTACATTGAAGTTCTTTTACATTCAGATCCCCGTCGGAAAGCTTTGCATCAAACTTTTCGAACTCGCCCTTATCCAGCATCAGATCTCCATTGAGAAGTTCCAGGGTCATTTCTTTACACAAAAGCTGATCGGCAGCAAGATCCCCGTCGGAAAGCTGAAGCTCCGCTTCGGAAAGCTGTGCCTTCTCCGGAATATAAAGAACCACCGTATTCAATGCATCTTTCTTTTCTGTCAGATCCGCATGTGTAGAGAATATCCCCAGATCATAGGTTATATAATAACTTCCACTGCCGCCTGCAGGCTCCTCAAGCGTGAGCTCTCCATCCTTATCCTTCCAGGTCAGAGGATTTTTCCTCCCGTTTTTCTCAAGCTTATATTCCATATAATAATGGTCATCATCTGAGGTACGGATATCCAGATCAAAATCCTCAAAATCCACATTCAGCTTCGTAAAATCATCAATCTGTTCTTTTTTCATTACTGTAAGATTTTTACGACTGGAAGAATTTCCTCCGGATACATACATATGATCTGAAGTATATGTGAAATCTTTTCCCCCTGCAAAATATCCTGCTGTGGAAAGAACAACTCCCGCTGCACAGAGTGCTGTACCTGTCATCAGCACTGTTTTTGCAATCTTATTCATTTTTATGCACCTTCTTTCTTACAAGTCTGTTAACCAGACGGCCGATTCCCATTGCACACCATTTACATATATATATGGTAAGTACTCCAACGAGGATTCCCGCACCTGCCATCAGAAATCCACTGCCGACCATCATGCAGGCTGCTGCCAGAGATCTTGCGATCAATGTCACGCCGAAACCTGTGAGCACGATACCTCCGGCAATTGCTGATACACCTGTAACTGCCATGGAAAAGATCACTGCTGCGATGACAATCACCACTGCTGCCAGTACTGCAAGACCTGCAAACAGCAGCGCAATGCTCACCGGCGATGCACAGATCACCAGAAATGCGAGAAGAATGATCTTTCCGGGGGAACGCTTCTTTCCTGCGGATGTACTGTACCCTGTTGTACTCAGGTTTCTTGAATCTGTCCGGCTATGTGCATGGGAGCTCTCTCCGTAATATGAACCTGCTGCCGGCAAAGCTGCTGTTTTTTCCTCGGTGATGTCTTTACTGTCACCAACACTCTCCTGTAAAAGGTTCAGAAGCAGTTCCCTTGCCGCCTCTTTAGGCTGTCCCAGTTCTTCCATAACCTGCTGTTCATTCTCAGGTCCAGCCTCATCGAAGTATTCCGAAAAATACTCAATGGCATTGTCATAATCTTCTTTTGGAAGCCGCTTCAGATATTTCTTCAACTGCTCCATATACTCTTTTCTTGTCATTTTCGAAGTCTCCCTTCCACAATATCGTCTATAGTATCGCGGTATTCTCTCCACTCTTTCCTCAGATATTCCAGCTGATCACGCCCGGCTTCTGTGATGGAATAATACTTTCGCTTCCTGCCCTGGAACTCTTGGGAATACGTTGTAAGATAACCACCTGTCTCCAGCTTCCGCAGGATGGGATACAGGGTAGACTCCTTGATGGATGCAACCATCTTTACAGTCTGGCTGATCTCATATCCGTAGGAATCCTGCTGTTCCACAACAGAAAGGATCAGACATTCTGTCAGCACAGCTGATACCGGATAGTAATACATACGCTCACCTCTTTATGTAATTATTTTATATATAAAATTTTTATATATAATTATTTTACATATATAGTATCATATTTTCCCCTGTTGTCAAGCCCAATTTCACAATTGCTTTTTCCTATCTCCTTATTTATAATATTTACAAATGCAAACACCCACCAAGAAAGGACGTATTTTTATGGAAAAAAAGCCTCATCTGATGGCGATCGTCCTGTTTCTGACGGGTCTTATCTGTATTGGACTGCTTTTTGGACTCAGCTATAAAACCTACCGGAAGATCGATGCCGTTGACCAGAAAATGGCCTCCGTGATCAAACCGGTCCAGAAAAAGCAGAAATCCATGAAAGAGGATATCGAACTTTATACAGCTAAGATCGAAAAAAAACAGGCAGCCAACAAATACCTGCAGCAGCGGGCACAGACAGAAAAAGCTGTCAAAAACAACACCGGTGAACATGAACGGGCACCGGAAGCCGAAAACAGTCAGAAAACGACCAAGCCCTCTGTTTTCAGTGAAGCCGGTGGTGAGGGATTCACCGATGGCGGTAATGATACCTCTTCTGCTTCCAACAACGGCCATATCGTCGGGATCGATCCCGGACATCAGAGTGAAAATGTTGATATGAGTGCCACAGAGCCGAACGGCCCCGGTTCCTCCACCATGAAGGCCAAGGCTTCCACCGGAACCAGAGGTTCCTTCAGCGGTCTCCCGGAGTATCAGCTGAATCTGGACGTTTCTCTTCTGCTTAAGGATATCCTGGAACAGCGTGGATACCAGGTAATAATGACAAGGACAGACAATGATACCGCTATCAGCAACAAGGAGCGTGCAGAGCTGGTCGCTTCCCAGGGTGCAGAGATCTGTGTCCGTATCCATGCAAACGGGGATGATTCTGCAGATGTCTCCGGTGCTCTGACCATGTGTCCGTCCCAGCAGAATCCTTATGTTTCCAGTCTCTATGACAGTTCCAACAAACTATCCAAATGCATTGTGGATTCCTACTGCGCAGCTACCGGCTTCCAGAACCGCGGGATCATCTACACAGATTCCATGACAGGTATTAACTGGAGCACGATCCCGGTGACGATTGTGGAAATGGGATTTATGACCAACCAGAGCGATGATCTGAAAATGGCGGATTCCTCCTTCCAGCAGACTATGGCAGAAGGGATCGCCAATGGAATCGATGCTTATTTCCAATAATAAAAAGGAGTTTGTTTATATATGAAAAAAAATACATTTCTATATATTGTGATCGCAGTGCTTGTCATCGCACTGGCAGGACTTGGGGCACTGAATGTCCGCTCCCTGGACAAGCTTGCATCTCTCCAGACAAAAGTTAACAAGCTGCAGAAAAGTGTGCAGGAGGTTTCTGATTCTGCCGCTGAGCTCAGCAGCAAAGCCGATCAGCTGGATGCTCTTTATCCTGATGATCCTACCGTTTCCAGCGCTGCTGCCGCAGCATCTTCAGCTGAGGTCCAGGGTCCTTCCGCACAGGAAGAATCCACAGATACATCTGCAGCCTCCGATTCTTCCGAAGCTTCTGGCAGCAAGGACAGTTCTTCTTCCACTCAGGAAGAAGGAACTCTTTCCCCATCCAGCGGAAGCACTTTCACAGACAATTCGGATTCCAGCATGGACAACCTTCTGAATCAGGTACAGTCTCTTCTTCCCACCGATAACGGAACCTGGTCCGTATATGTATGCAATCTTGCAAAAAATACCGAAGGTACCATCAATGATCAGCAGATGCAGGCTGCCAGCCTGATCAAGCTCTATATCATGGGTGCTGTATATGAGGATTATGACAGTCTTTCCTCCAAATACAGCAAGGATCAGCTGGACAATGCACTGAACTCCATGATCACAGTCAGCGACAATGATGCTGCCAATACACTTGTCAATTATCTTGGCGGCGGGGATGACGCAGCCGGAATGGCCCGTGTGAATAAATTCTGTCAGGATCACGGATACACCAGCACTTCCATGGGACGTCTTCTTCTTGCAGATAATTCCAATGGGGATAACTACACTTCCGCAAAGGATTGTGGAAAATTTCTGAAGACCATCTATCAGATCGACAAGGGTACTGCTACCGATAACAACGATACTCTGGCAGGAGCCGAATATATGTATCGTCTTCTGAAAATGCAGACCAGGAAAAACAAGATCCCGGCTCAGATGCCTTCCGAGGTAAAGGTTGCCAACAAAACCGGTGAACTGGATCACGTAGAAAACGATGTCGGCATCATCTATGACACTGCAAAGGGGATCGACCTGGTAGTCTGCTTTATGTCACAGGATCTTAACGATACCTCTGCTGCACAGAACACCATCGCACAGGACAGCCGTGCGATCTATGGATACTATAACGAATAACAAAAGAAAATATCTTTATATTATATTGGTAAGGAAAACATCATGAATCAGACAAAAGAGAAAAAAACAAGATACTTATTATGGCCTGCGCTACTGCTTCTGCTTCTTCTGCTGGCGCCGGGCAACATTGTCCGTGTGCAGGCCGCCTCTGACCAGACTGCTGTCCAGCTGAAACTCAGTCAGGGTATCCGCCGCTATGATTATGCTTACCAGGTCCTTGATCTGGTAAATCAGGAACGTGCCAAAAAGAACCGGAATCCTGTCACTATGGATAAGAACCTTCTGGAATGCGCCATGACCAGAGCAGAAGAACTGACCGTTTGCGCCAGTCATACCCGTCCCAATGGTTCCATCTGTTTTTCAGCCTTTCCTTATTTTGAGAATCCAAGTGAAAATCTTGCGATCAACCAGGGAACTCCTGAAGAAGTTATGGAATCATGGATCGAATCTTCCGGACATTACACGAACATCATGAATTCCAAAAATGTTTCTGCCGGAATCGGCTGCTACTCACAGAACGGTCATCTCTACTGGATCCAGTGCTTTTCTTCTCACGCAACAGAAGCCTGCACACAGCCTGCCAATCAGACTGTGTCACCTGTTATTTCCGTGCTTCCAAAGCTGATAAATATCCATTTCAACGAAGCTTCTCCGATCACATTCACAGAAGAACAGAAAACACTGGCTATCTATATAACCTGTAATGGATTCAGCTATATGAGTTCCAGCCTTGACCCAGCTTCTTTCACATGGTCAACCGGAGATCCTTCCATTGCCACTGTGGATCAGAGCGGTGTTATCCGACTGAAAAGCAGAGGAACCACTACGGTTTCTGCCACACTGAAATCCTGCCCGGACAAAACACTGTCTGCAGATCTCAATGCATACTATGATCTGGAAAATTCCAGAGAGACTTCTCTGCGTTATACAAGTTCCTGGAACTATACCGGAAGTCCCATTACTTTTTCTCCTGAACTAAAATTCCATGGTCGTACGCTGACTGAGGGAAAAGATTATACGATTTCTTTCTCCAACAATCAGAACAGCGGTGTGGGAACTTTCACGATCACAGGTCTTGGCCTTTATTCCGGAACTCTGACGAATAATTTCGGTATCTGGCAGATCAATCTCTCTCAGGCAGAGATTGATTTTTCCCAGTCCTCCTATCTGTATACCGGAACTCCACTAACTCCGAAGCCCACTGTCACCTGGAATGGTATAACCCTGACAGAAAATGTAGATTATACACTCTCCTGGCATAACAATGCCCAGCAGGGAAACGCTTATGTTACTGTTTCCGGTAAGGGAAATTTCACCGGTGAACGTAATAAATATTTCTACATCGACCTTACCCCGATCACGGAAGCTGAGATTGGTGATATCCCGGATTATGAATATGCTCCTGGCAAAGAATTCAAGCCGGAGCCAACGGTCACATTAAATGGTATTACTTTAAAGAAAGATGTTGATTATACCCTTTCTTATTATGATAACACCATGGCAAGTTCCAGAACCAACAGACCTCGTGTCCATATAACCGGTATCGGCATTTACAGAAGCGGTTTTTCCAAATACTTCACCATCAATCCACTGAAGCTCTCCGGTGAGACCATCCAACTGGCAGATCCAAACTGCAAAAGTGAAAGTGTAACCTCTTATCTGCGAAATAACCTGGTCATCACCTATAATGGCACACAACTGACCTCTGATGATTTTCGCATTACTTCTGTATACTATTCCTCCAGCAATGAGATCCTGGATTTTTCACTTTCCTATAAGCAGAATTATTCCGGTTCAAGGCATATGACATCTGTAAAGCTTTGCGATCTTTCGGATATTCCGGAACAGATCTTCAACGGCAATGCAGTAACTCCGAAGCCTACCGTAAAATACGGCTCGGACACGCTTCAGGAAGGCACGGATTATATCCTTACCTGGAAAGATAACGCCAAAACCGGCACTGGCTCCGTAACGGTTACAGGAATCAACAATTATTTTTCAAGTCAGTCCCTGACCTTTAAAATATCCTCTCCGGCACCAACGAGCACTCCAACTCCGAAGCCTACTGCCACCCCGACTCCGAAGCCTACTGCTACCCCGACTCCGAAGCCTACTGCCACTCCAAAACCGAAGCCTACTGCTACTCCAAAGCCGAAGCCTACTGCTACTCCAGTTCCGAAGCCATCCACTACCCCGGCTCCAATGCCATCTGGCACTCCGGCTCCGAAGCCATCCACTACTCCGGCTCCTGTGATCACGAAATTAACTGCACCGTCAATTAAGGCGTCTGCCTCCTGGAACAGCTGTACGCTCCGCTGGAACCGTATAAACAATGCCCGGAACTATATTCTCTACAGAAAAACAAATTCCGGAAAATACGCAAAGATCAAAACTTTAAACGCAAATACTACTTCATACAAAGACACAAAGATCACTATCGGAAATAAATATTCTTACGTGATCCGTGCAAGCAAAAAAACATCCTCCGGTTATATTTACAGTCCAGCTTCCAAAGCAGTGACTGTGAAACCGAATCTGCTCCGTCCGTCCACAAAGCTTAAAACCCTCAAAGGAAAACAGACACTTTCCTGGAAAAAGATTTCCGGAGCAACCGGCTATGTCATCTATCAGAAAAAAGGAAATGGTTCCTTCAAAAAAGTAAAAACTATTTCTTCCAAAAATACCAGCTATACATTTAAGACAGCAAAAAATGTTACATATAGCTACAGACTGGTTCCATACCGCACAGTAAACAGGAAGGTAAAGACCGGACCTGCAAGTGCGGTAAAAACCGGAAAAGCAAAATAACAGACTTACCGGATCGGATCGAGTAGGAGGCGGTGACTAACCGCCGTCCTCTCACACCACCGTGCATACCGCTCGGTACACGGCGGTTTCAATAGTTGACGTGCATGGACTGATAGGCTGTGGCTAAATCATAAAAGCCCCAGTTTATCAGTCTTTCTTTTGTTAGTGCTCGTTTGACCACTCCTGCATTTGCCATTCTCCAATAAGCTTTTCGGCTGTAGGCTCCTTCACAGGCTGCCCATTCTGGCATTCCCAACCCCATCAGCTTCCGTTTTCGTGTCTTTGGCAGTTTCCACTGTTTCCAGATACACATTCGTATCCTTCGATACAGCCACCTGTTCAGCCTTTCGACGTTGTTTTTCATGTCTGCCATACTGTAATAGTTCAGCCATCCTCGCATATATTCTTTTATACGTTCCATGGTCTTTACTATACTTCCGCACCTGCTCCGGGAAGTGAGCTTTCTCAGCTTCTCCTTGGCTTTCTTCCATGACTTTCCATGGACACGGACATAGATTCCTTTTCCGCTCTTCCCGAAACAGAAGCCAAGGTACTTAAAATTTCTTATTGCAAACACACTGACCGTACGACTTTTCTCTCGGTTCACCTTTAGTTTCAGTGTCCCTTCCAGATATTTCGTACTGCTTTCCAACAACCGTTCGGATGCACGTTCGCTCTTCGCTAGCAATACGATATCATCTGCATAGCGAATGCACGGTACTCCTCTTTTGTTGAACTCCTGGTCAAACTCGTTAAGATATACATTGGCTAACAGTGGGGAGAGATTTCCTCCCTGTGGTGATCCTTCTTCCGTCTTAATGACTACACCGTTTTCCATCACTCCACTTCTAAGATACCTCTTTATCATCTGTATTACACGTTCATCCTTTACATCTCTGCGCAGGATATTTACAAGTAACTCATGGTTCAGTGTATCGAAATACTTTGACAGGTCTAGGACTACTGCTTTTGTATATCCCTGTTCTGCATACTCCTCTATCCTCTGAACTGCGTCTTTCGCACTCCGTCCCGGACGATATCCGAAACTTCCATCCGAAAACTTTGGCTCATAAATCGGTATCAGCTGTTGTGACATTGCCTGTTGGATGATACGGTCTATGACAGTCGGAATACCAAGTTTTCGTACTCCTCCGTCTGATTTGGGAATTTCCACTCGTCTCACAGGCGATGGGGTATAATGCCCCTTTCGAATCTGTTCTGTCAGTTCGTGGTTATGTTCCTTTATCCACTGGAACGCCTCTTCAATGGTCATCCCATCTACTCCCGGCGCTCCCTTGTTTGCCTTCACTCTTTTGTAAGCTCTGTTTAGGTTGTCCTTATTCAGTATCTTACCTAAGATATCCGGCTCTGCACTGTCCCTTTCTTTCCATATCCGGTTGAATGAGCGGTGCGCTCTTACATACCCTTTACGTTCCGCGCTATCTCTCTGCAAGCAGCTTTCCTTGTTTTCTGCATCCATCTGCTCATTTCTCCTTTCCGGGTCATACTTGAGACTCCTATTGATTCAGTCCTTCACCTCTCGGCTACTATGACCTCTGCTGACTTCTGTGCGTTCAGCACTGCTTTTGGCAGTGGTTACCTCTTTCGAGGCATGTCGCGCAGACCTCCCCGGGTATCACACGCTTCTTTCTCTCCATCTATCTGCCACATCTATTCCGCATGATTCCGTGTAGTTATTGGGCTTTGACTTGTTGTGCAGCCTTACCCTCATGCAAAACCTTATATGTGATTTCTGTTCGTCAGACCAGAGATTTGCCCGTGGTTAGTTTATTCCCACATCCGGCTTCCTTCAGATTCCACCTCACGATGGACACCCTTGCCTTCGGCTATATCCTTCCCACTACCAGGCGGATTCGGGACTTGCCCCCGTTAGAAACGTGCGCCGCCGGGCGCACACAAAAAAAAGGATGATGCGTCACCGAAACGCATCATCCTTTTTTCAGTTCTTTTCTTCTCCCTCTTCATAGGATTTTTCCCAAATCTCGGAAAATACTGCCAGCGGACAGTCTGTCAGCAGGCACATCAGAAGAAAGCACTCATATGGATTCACTATGTAGATCTCACTCATTTCGCAGCGGGCCAGGATCTCCTGGATCTCCTCCAGGAAATGGCGATATCTCGTATACGGATCATCCTCTGCCATCTCCTGAGAGATCACAAAAAACTCCAGCGTGATCAGATCAAACCGCTCCACCGGAAATTTATGGTTCAGGATATTGTTGATCCTCTGGCGGCTGAAGCGCTTCTGGCTGAAATGCTTTGCCAGAATGGATGCGGACATCTTTTTGAGATTTCCCATTTTATTAATGGGGATCCCGCTGCAGATAACCTTTTCCAGATCCGAAGCACTGATATTCTCAGGCTTCCAGATCTTTTTGCCACCGTTTTCTTCCTCATCTTCCTGATACATGGCTGCAATGATCTTCCTTGCCCGCTCCAGAAGGAGCATAAATTCCTGAAAAGCCTGGCTCTTCTCTGATTTCGGATCATCATGTCTTCCTTTCAGAAAAGCCAGATATTCCAGAAGCTTTTCTTCACTGTCCAGACAAAGCCCTGTGCCATACACGATCTCTCCGGTCTTTTTTTCCACCGGAGTCATCTGTTTGTAGGTTTCTTTATATTCCTCCGCTTTATAATAGCCAAGATGATTCCGGTAACAATACCAGTAGATCACTTCTTCCGGATTATGGAAATCAAAATCCTGCTCACGAAGCACCCGGGTCAGAAAATCTGAAACATCCTCTGTACTCATCCGAAGTCCGAACCCCAGCAGAAAAACTGTTTCACGCTTCACAGATGCCTGAGTCAGCCAGTTATTCACCAGAGAACTCAGCTTGGCTGATGTAGGTGACATGGATTTCGGTGTGTAGGTTTCCTTGAAGGATTCCACAACGATCTCTCTGTAGACTTCCTGCGGCACCTGGGAAAAAGGCTCCTCAAGCTCTGCACGCTCATACACATATCGTTTCAGATAGTCACCAAAGGAAACCAGTTCCATCTCCTTGTAAAGATAATGAAAAATAACATCTGCATCCTCATCCTCAAAGGAATCCAGACTGACAACCTGGCGGAACTTCTGTGCCGCCTTTCTTGTAAATTCAAAATCCTTCACTGAATCGAAGGCAACTGTCTGTTCAAAATCAAGATCCTGCATTCGATTTCTCATCGCAAATTTTCTCCTTATCCCTTTTCTTACTCCCCGGTTTATTACCGTCCGGTACTGTGGCGCTCTGCCCAGCGTTTGAGAATATTTTTTTCTTCATAGCCGCTGATCTGTGCAAGGACCAGTGTCACATTATCTCTGCCGCCTCTTTCCAATGCCTGTTCCAGGATCTTACCTACTTTTTCTTCTGCGGTTTCTGTCCCGTCAAGGATCTTCTGAAGCTCCTGATCAGAAAGCATGTCTGTCACTCCATCTGAACAGATCAGATACGAGCTTCCCGGCTGATAACCGATCTCCACGATAGAAGGCTCCAGTGCCATGTTTTCTTCCTGGAAGCCCAGATACTGCGTCAGCGGAGCTTTTCCCAGCATTTTTCCGCCGATCACATGGTCCGTGGAAATCTGCTGGAATTTCCCCTGAAAATGACGGTAGATACGGCTATCCCCAAGGTTGCAGGCATAGATTGCCTTTTCGCTGAAAGACAAAAGTGCCATGGTTGTTCCCATGCTTCTGATACAGTTTTCATTGCTGTAGCGACATACTGCCTCATTCATATTTTCGCAGGCTCCTGTCAGAAAAACCACAGGCTCTTTTTTCAGGGTCTTTTTGTTTTCTTCATAGAAGCCTCCCAGCGCTTCCACAGCCGCAGAAGCTGCCATTTCACCGCAGCTTTCTCCGCCCATGCCGTCAAAAACAGCCAGCATTGGAAGCTGCCAGTGCTGTGTATGACCTGCCAGGATTCCGTCAACCCCCTGGTTGTGCACCGGCAGGCGCACTCCGCAGCACCAGAAATTATCCTCATTATTTGTCCTCACCTTTCCGGTGTGACATGTATACGCATAATCAATCTGATAGGCCATTCTTTTTCCTTTCGTAAAAACCCTTCGACATTACTGCTGAAGCTCCACTACAGAATTACTCCAGTATTTGTCTCCCAGTTCTACATATTTGTCGTTATCGCTCTCTTTATCATGAACCTTACCATCTGCATCGATCCATCGGATCAGAAGGCCGTCCTGATAATAAAAATACTGCTTCTCATCTCCGTCCCATACATAAGTATAAAACATCTGCTCGCCCCAGTAAAAATATTCCTCATAAACGCCATCTGCGGAACTGCCGGGATATACAAGTACTTTGGCGATCTCTCCTGATCCATTATAAAAGCGCAGGCGATCCCCCTCTGTACCTTCACGTCTATAGCTGTCCAGAGCATTTTCTATGGTTGTCGCATGGTCACGTATCGTTTCCATTGCCTGTGCGAAACTTTTATCCGAATTGTCTGCAGTACCGAAATTTCCTTTGTTCAGAGCATCAGAATCATCGGAATCTGTATACGAAGGTTCCCCGTTATCCACAGGTTTCCGTATCGTTCGTACCGCAAGGATCCCGCCGATCAGCACAACAAGGATCCCGGCTGTTATAAGCATTCTGAAAATACCTTTCCGTTTCCTTCTGTCATCGTCATTTCCGTCATTCTCTGGTACGGATCCTTCCCACTCCTGGAGATTCTGGTCACGGTCGTCTTCCAGATCTGTGATAGAGGTAACTCTGGGCTTTACAGCTCCGGTTTTTCTTATACCGGGATCTGACTGACGGGAACGTCCTGACGGATAACCGGACAGGCTATCCTTTTCGGATGCTGTTTTTCCGGATGCAGATTTCTGAGGCTTCTGTATTGTGCTCTGAGCCTTTGGCGTATTCCGGGCTGCATTTTTTGCTATTTCTCCGGCTGTCGGTTTCTCCGGCTGTATGGATACCGGCACAGGATTTTTACGTGCCTGACGGATTGCATCCGTATTCAGCTGACTCGTTCTTGCCAGCTGTCTGGCTGCACCCTCCTGAAGAAACTTCGGCATGGACTCCGGAACAGGTCTTTCCTCCACTGCTTTCGGTTTCTCATGAACTCCCTGTTCTCTGTTTGCTGCTCCATACCGGATTTCTTCCAGTGCTTCCCGAAACTTCTCAGGAGTCTGATATCGTTCTTTTGCATCATAAGCACAGGCTTTTAAGATAACGGAGCCGAAAGCCTCTCCTGCATCCACAGGTAGTGGCGGTGTTTCGCCTGACATCCTCCTCGTGAGTGCGTTTTCCTTATCTCTGTATGTGATCAACTGTTTTTCAAGATTCAGAAACGGAAGCCTGTTATGATTCATCAGTTTATATAACACCAGGCCAAGTGCATAAATGTCCACTCTGCTGTCGTACTGTTCTCCCCTGTACATCTCCGGCGCCATATAGGAATAAGTTCCCTTTTTGGAAAGGGTACTCATGGTTTTTTCCAGTTCTCTGGCGATTCCAAAGTCCCCCAGCTTGAAATCCCCGAACCTGGATACAAAAATATTCTCAGGTTTGATATCCCTGTGGATGATGTGAAGCTGCCCACAGTATTCCAGTGATCTGCAAAGATCGATACCCAGCTTCATCACTTCTTTTTCTGTGAGATTTTTTCCCGCATAATATTCCATGAAGCTTGTGAGATATTCCATGCGGATAAAAATATCCCATCCGATCTCGTCCAGATATTCCATCACCTTGTAATCTTCTACAGATACAATATGGGAATTTCCCCGGAAATACTCCATGGTGCTTACTTCCTGAATGCACTCCTCCACCAGATTTTCGAAATAACCGCGGACGGATCTTTCATCGCCGGATTCTGAGCGCACACTGTCCAGCTCCCCTTTACTGGCGGGGATTGTGATTATCTTAATTGCCGAGTAAAAAGAACGTCCCTTCTCTGTTCTCTGAGCTTTATACACTCTTCCAAAAGAGCCTTCCCCGATCTTGCTTACGATCTTCCATTCCGGCCACGGGGAAATTGGCAGTTCCTTGTCCATCGCAATCCCTCCTCTCTCAGAAAATCCCTGCTTATAAACAGAAATCTCCCTCCGGATTTCCGGGGGGAGATTTATTTATATTAGCAAGGTATATCGACTTATTCTTCTACCGGTGCAGTTTCCTCTGCTGTCTCTTCAACAGCAATGGTCTCTTCCTCCGGAGCAGTCTCAGTCTTCTCTTCCTCTACGGAAATTTCCTCTGTATCCTCAGGCTCCTCGGAAGCTGTTTTTACCTCCGGCATTCCTGTGTCAAGACTGATCTCACTGTAACGCTTCATACCTGTACCTGCAGGAATCAGCTTACCAATGATAACGTTCTCTTTCAGACCGATCAGCGGATCGATCTTACCTTTGATAGCAGCCTCTGTCAGGACTTTTGTTGTTTCCTGGAAGGATGCTGCTGACAGGAAGGAGTTGGTAGCAAGGGATGCCTTGGTAATACCAAGCATAACCTGTTTGCCCTCTGCCGGCTGTTTGCCCTCTGCCTCAAGTTTCTCGTTAACTTCCTCAACATCAAGGACATCAACAAGTGTTCCTGGCAGGAACTCTGTATCTCCGTTATCCTCGATACGGATCTTCTTCAGCATCTGATGAACGATAACCTCGATATGCTTATCGTTGATCTCAACACCCTGCAGACGATATACACGCTGCACTTCGCGGATCATGTAATCCTGCACGGCACGTACACCCTTGATCTCGAGAATATCATGTGGATTTACGCTACCTTCTGTGAGCGGCTCACCTTTCTCCAAAGTCTGACCCTCTAATACCTTGATTCGAGAACCGTATGGGATCAAATATGCTTTCTGCTCACCGGTTTCTTCATTTGTAATGATCACTTCGCGCTTTTTCTTAGTATCGCGAATAGATACTGTTCCGCCAAATTCAGCGATAATTGCAAGTCCCTTCGGCTTACGTGCCTCAAACAACTCTTCGACACGAGGGAGACCCTGTGTGATATCGTCACCGGCCACACCACCTGTATGGAACGTACGCATGGTAAGCTGTGTACCCGGCTCACCGATGGACTGTGCTGCGATGATTCCGACAGCCTCACCAACCTGTACCGGCTCACCGGTTGCCATGTTGGCACCATAACATTTTGCACAAACACCGATATGTGACTTACAGGTAAGAATGTTACGGATCTTAACCTTAGCCTTATCGCCTGCATCTACAATTGCCTTTGTATTAACAATACGAGCAGCACGCTTTGGTGTGATCATGTGATTTTTCTTAACAATAAGCTCGCCTTCATCATCGTAGATGTCTTCGCAGGAGAAACGACCTGTAATACGCTCTTCCAATGACTCGATAAGCTCTTTACCATCCATAAATCCGGTTACTTCCATTCCCGGAATCATATCGCGGTCTGCACAGCAGTCTACCTCACGAATAACCAATTCCTGAGATACGTCAACGAGACGACGTGTCAAATATCCGGAATCGGCTGTACGAAGCGCTGTATCCGACAATCCCTTACGGGCACCATGTGCGGACATGAAGTACTCCAATACATCAAGACCCTCACGGAAGTTAGACTTGATCGGCAATTCGATCGTACGACCGGATGTATCCGCCATCAAACCACGCATACCTGCGAGCTGCTTGATCTGTGCCTGAGAACCACGGGCACCGGAATCAGCCATCATGAAGATGTTGTTATAACGATCCAGACCAGCCATCAGAGCTTTGGTCAGCTTATCATCGGCTGCGAACCATGTATTGACAACTGCCTTGTAACGCTCCTCCTCGGTCAGGAGACCACGGTGGAACTTACGCGTGATCGTCTCAACTGTCTTTTCTGCATCTGCCAGAATATCCTTCTTTGCAGCAGGCACGGTCATATCAGAAATTGATACGGTCATTGCTGCACGGGTAGAATACTTATAACCTAATGCTTTAATATGATCCATTGTCTCAGCAGTACCTGTTGCACCGTGTACATCGATACATTTCTCCAGAATCTGCTTTAACTGTTTCTTACCTACATGGAAGTCTACCTCCAGTGTCAGGAAATTGTCCGGATTGCTTCTGTCTACAAAGCCCAGATCCTGCGGCAGGATCTCGTTGAAGATGAAACGTCCCAGAGTAGACTCAATGTTTTTGATCTCAACCTGTCCCTCGGCATTAACACCGCTTCTGCGGACTGTAATGCGTGAGTGAAGTGTAACCACGCCGTTTTCGTAAGCTGTGATCGCTTCATTGACAGACTTGAAGAACTTGCCTTCGCCCTTTACACCCGGTCTTTCCTGTGTCAGATAGTAGATACCAAGTACCATATCCTGTGAAGGAACGGCAACCACACCACCATCGGACGGTTTCAGCAAGTTGTTTGGTGAAAGAAGAAGGAAACGGCACTCTGCCTGAGCCTCTACGGACAACGGCAGATGCACAGCCATCTGGTCACCATCGAAATCGGCGTTGAACGCGGTACATACCAGTGGATGAAGCTTAATTGCCTTACCCTCTACCAGTGTCGGCTCAAATGCCTGAATACCAAGACGGTGAAGTGTAGGGGCACGGTTCAGCATAACCGGGTGCTCACGGATAACCTCCTCCAGCACATCCCATACCTCCGGCTGAAGCTTCTCAACCATCTTCTTGGCCTGCTTAATATTGTGTGCTGTTCCGTCTGCTACCAGTTCCTTCATAACGAAAGGCTTGAACAGCTCAATAGCCATCTCCTTTGGAAGACCACACTGATAGATCTTAAGTTCAGGACCAACGACGATAACGGAACGGCCGGAATAGTCAACACGCTTACCTAACAGGTTCTGACGGAAACGTCCCTGCTTACCCTTTAACATATCAGACAGAGACTTGAGAGGTCTGTTTCCGGGACCTGTAACAGGACGTCCACGACGACCGTTGTCGATCAGGGCATCCACTGCCTCCTGGAGCATTCTCTTCTCGTTGCGGACGATAATATCAGGCGCACCTAACTCCAGCAGTCTCTTCAGACGGTTATTTCTATTGATGATACGACGATACAGATCGTTCATATCAGATGTTGCAAATCGTCCTCCGTCCAACTGTACCATAGGACGAAGATCCGGTGGAATTACCGGAATAACAGTAAGGATCATCCATTCCGGCTTGTTTCCGGAACCACGGAATGCCTCGATCACTTCCAGTCTCTTGATGATACGTGCACGCTTCTGACCGGATGCGTTTTTCAGCTCCTCCTTGAGGGTATTGGACTCTTCCTCAAGGTCAATGCTCATCAAAAGCTCCATAATAGACTCAGCACCCATGCCGGCACGGAATGCATTGCCATAGTTTGCTCTTGCCTCCTGATACTCTGCCTCAGAGAGGATCTGCTTCTGCTGCAGACCAATACCATCCTGCGCCTCCAGTACAATATATGACGCAAAGTAAAGGACCTTTTCCAGGTTCTTTGGAGACACATCAAGGATCAGACCCATACGGCTTGGAATACCCTTGAAATACCAGATATGTGATACCGGTGCTGCCAGCTCAATGTGACCCATACGCTCACGACGTACGCTGGCCTTTGTTACTTCGACACCACAACGGTCACAGACAACGCCTTTATAACGAATCTTTTTATATTTACCACAATGACACTCCCAGTCCTTGCTCGGTCCAAAGATCTTCTCACAGAACAGTCCGTCCTTTTCCGGCTTCAATGTTCTGTAGTTGATGGTCTCCGGCTTCTTTACCTCACCACGGGACCACTCTCTGATCTTTTCCGGAGATGCAAGACCAATCTTGATCGCATCATATGTGATATGCTTTTCTTCCTTTACAGTACTATCGATCATAGTAACCTCCATTCTTCCACATCCAGGTTGTGTAAATCCGAAGTTTCGTCTTATAACAGATCCGGCTCCTCTGAAGCTTCAAAATCACCAAAAATGTCGTCATTCTCTAACTCTTCTGCAGTTCCCTCTTTAAAACCGGCAGATTCAAAGGACTCACCACTGCCAAATGCAAAGTTGGCATCGCCATCGATCAATGGCTTGATGTCCTCCGCATTATCCTCTTCTACACTCTCCGTCATCGGTACTTCATTACCGTTCTCATCCAGAACAGTTACATCAAGAGCAAGTGCCTGCAGCTCTTTGAGGAGTACCTTGAAGGACTCAGGGATACCAGGATCAGAGATATTCTCTCCCTTGATGATCGCCTCATATGTCTTCACACGTCCAACCACATCATCGGACTTCACAGTCAGGATCTCCTGAAGTGTATATGCAGCACCATAAGCTTCCAGTGCCCATACCTCCATCTCTCCGAAACGCTGTCCACCGA
>OIXA01001977.1_pt1 | contig 24531 bp, 20 predicted proteins | sample 1587721 | NCBI WGS metagenome assembly OIXA01 (sample SAMEA3888900, study PRJEB22519) | human gut metagenome | biome: human gut; feature: human-associated habitat; material: faeces | place: Denmark | collected 2013
AAAATGGTTAAAACTTTATTTGCGCCTGCGGGCGCAAACTCTGCGAGGCTTTTTCCCATAAATTTCAAAAAGGAACCGGTAAATTCAAACCGGTTCCTTTTTGTATTTCTCGTAATATTTCGTTGTAAGCTGCCGGAAGAGCATCAGAAGTCCGCGCACGCATAGCTCGATCGCCATAGCGATCCACATGCCGCGCAGTCCCATCTGCGGCACGAGCACGAGCGCAAGCCCCAGCCGCACGATCCAGATGCTGCATAGATTCATAATGCTCGGCACGAACGTATCGCCCGTTCCGCGCAGCGCGCCCGCCGCGACGATGGAAACGCCGTAGAGCGGCTCGGCGAGCAGCGCGATGCGAAGCACCTGCGTGGCAAGCGCGCGCACACTCTCGTCCGGCGTCAGTAGCCGGAATACCCACGGACAGATCAGCGCCATGATCCCCGCCGTCACCGCCATAAAGAGCGCGCCCATCGCGGTGCATATGTTCCCCTGCTGGCGGGCGAGCCTTGTCTCCCCCGCGCCGACGCTCCGCCCGACGAGCGTTGCCGCCGCCGCGCCGAGACCGTACCCCGGCATATAGCAGAAGCCCTCCGCCGTGACCGCGAACGAGTTCGCCGCGACCGCCACCGCGCCGAGCGGCGCGATGATGCGCGTCTGCACGACCATCGCCGCGCAGAGGAACACCTCCTGCAATGCCACAGGGAACCCGATGCGGAACGCCTTTTTCAGTATCGTGCTGTGAACGGTGTCCTTCTCCTTCCGGCGCATGTGCAGATGCGAATTTCGCAGCAGGCACTGCGCCGCCATGAGAAGGCTTACCACGGCGCACGCGCTCGCCGTGCCGAGACCCGCGCCGAAAACGCCGCAGCGCGGGATGAAGAGCGCGTTGAAGAAAACGTCCAGCACGCACATTACCGCGTTCAGAACGCTTGGCGAGACCATATCTCCGGCGCTTTGCAGGAACGAGGCGCACAGCGAGTTGAGCTGCGAGAACGGCACCATGAGCGCAAACGTCAGGAAATACGCACACGCATCAGCGCGGATCGCCTCGTCGCCGTGGAGCCAGCGCGGGAGCGGTTCGCTGATAAGCGCGGCGAGCGCGGCAAGGATCGCCGCGATCAGCATTCCGGTCACAAGGCCGTGCCGCACAATGGTGCGCGCGCCGCGGTCGTCCCCGCCGCCGATGCGGTGCGACGCCTGCACGGAAAAGCCCGCCGAAACGCCGCCGATGATACCGCCGATCAGCCACGTGCTCGTCGATACAAGACCGATGGACGCCGAGGCGTTCGCGCCGAGCGCGCCGACCATCGCGGAGTCGATGTACTGCATGGCGATCGTCGTTATTTGTGTAAGTATCGCCGGAAGGCTCAAACGCCAGACCTCGCGGGCCTGCGCCTTCAGCTCCGGCATCGTTTCTCTTTTCATATCGTCATCCGGTCCGCGCCGTTTTTATTGACGGGGCGGTTTTTTCTGGTAAAATATAAAGATACAAACTTTTAAACTTTCGGGAGCATGCCCAATGAAGAAACTGAAAAACCGCTTCAATAACATCAAGCCGCAGACGATGCTCACGCACGTTATCGTAACGCTTCTGTATCCGCTTGCGCGTGTGGTCATGGCCTCGTCGCAGCGGCTGCTCATTTTCACCGACTGCCTGACGATCGTCGCGGCGATCCTGCTCATCGCGGGTGTTGTCTACTCGCTCTATCTCCACGGCGACTTTGACATCAGCAGCTACGTGATGCGCCGCGCGCGCGGCAACGCGCCGAAGCAGACCTTTGAGGCGTACAAGGCGAACCGGAAAGAAAGAAGAGAGGCGTCTTTCAACTATCCTCTCTTCCTTGGAGCCGTATATATGGCGGCGGCGCTTTTTATCGCCTACGTCTTTTACTGATTCTTTGCGTTCTCGATCCCGGCGAGCTTCTTCTCGTAGCCTTCCATCTCTTTGTCCGTAGCAAAGACGAAGTGCCCGGGGCGGATCTCGCGCAGGGAGCGCAGCGCGCCGGACTGGTCCAGCTTGGAGGGGTCGTACACGATGGCGCGGCGAGTCCGTTCAACGACGGGGTCGGGCATCGGCACGGCGGAGAGCAGGGAGATGGTGTACGGATGCAGCGGGCACCGGAACAGTGTCTCGGAATCCGCGATCTCCACGATCTCGCCGAGATGGATGACGGCGATGCGGTCGGCAATGAACCGGACGACCGAAAGGTCGTGCGCGATGAAAAGGTACGTGAGATTCTTTTCCGCCTTGAGCTTGTTCATCAGGTTGAGCACCTGCGCGCGGATGGAAACGTCCAGCGCGGAGATCGGCTCGTCCGCCACGATCAGCTTCGGGTCCATGATCATCGCGCGGGCAATGCCGACGCGCTGACGCTGTCCGCCGGAGAACTCGTGCGGATAACGGGACTTGTGCTCGGGCAGCAGGCCGACGTCCTTGAGCGCCTGATCGACCTTGGCGATACGCTCTTCCTCGTTCTTATAAAGGTGGAAGTTGTACAGGCCCTCGGAGATGCAGTACTCGATGGTGGCGCGCTCGTTGAGCGACGCCGCCGGGTCCTGGAAGATCATCTGGATGTTGCGGACAACGTTGCGGTCTTCCTCGCGGGAGATCTTGCCGGAAATGCGCTTGCCCTCAAAGAGGATCTCACCGTTGCTGCACGGGTTGATGCGCATGATGGCGCGGCCCAGCGTTGTTTTGCCGGAGCCGGACTCGCCGACGAGAGCGAAGGTCTCGCCCTTATAAATGTCGAAATTCGCGTCTTTTACGGCGACGAATTTTTTTTTGCCTCCGACGTCAAAGGAGATGTCCACATGGCTGATCGAGAGGATGACCTCTCTATCGGCGTTATTATTCGACATGGAAGGCACCTCCCTTATCGGTCATCTTCTTGATCTTCTCGTGCAGATTCTGAATGATCTCCGGCTTTTCGAGCTTCGGCGCGCGGGGATCCAGAAGCCACGTTTTGGCATAGTGCGTTTCGCTCACCGGGAAGAACGGCGGCTCCATTTCAAAGTCGATCTTGAGCGCGTGCTCATTGCGCGGGGCAAAGGCGTCGCCTTTGATCTGGTTGTACAGAGACGGCGGAGTACCGGTGATGTAGTAGAGCTCCTGCCCCTTGATGCCGAGCTGCGGCAGACTGGAGAGCAGCGCCCAGGTGTACGGGTGGCGCGGATCGAAGAACACTTCCTCCACGTTGCCGTACTCGATGATCTGGCCGCCGTACATAACGCCGACGCGGTCGGCGACGTTCGCGACAACGCCGAGGTCATGCGTGATGTAGATGGTGGTGAACTTGAGTTCCTTCTGCAGATCGCGGATGAGCGCAATGATCTGCGCCTGGATCGTAACGTCCAGAGCGGTCGTCGGCTCGTCGCAGATGAGGATCTTCGGGTGGCAGGAGAGCGCGATCGCAATGACGATGCGCTGGCGCATGCCGCCGGAATACTGGAACGGATACTCGTCGAAGCGATCGGCGGCGTTCTGGATGCCGACGCGCTCCATAAGCTCGATGGCCTGCTTCTTCGCGTCGCCGCGGGAAATGCCCTGGTGCTTCTCAATGACTTCGGTGATCTGCGAGCCGATCGTGCGGATCGGGTTCAGCGACGTCATCGGGTCCTGGAAGATCGTGGAAATCTTCGCGCCGCGGATGCCTTCCCAGTCCTTATCGGTTTTGAGCTTGGTGAGGTCCTTGCCCTCGAACATGACCGAGCCGTTGGTGATGGAGCCGTTGGACTCGAGCATGCCGGTGAACGTCTTGGTGAAAACGCTCTTGCCGGAGCCGGACTCGCCGACGATGGCGAACGTTTCGCCCTCGTAAAGGTCGAGGGACACGCCGCGGATGGCCGTGAGGTAATTGTCACGGACGCGGAATTTAACTTCAATGTCCTTTGCGGACAGAACGATGTTTCTGTTATCTGCCATTACTCTGCCCCCCTCACATATGCGTGCGCGGATCGGCAGCGTCGGCGAGCTTCTGTCCCACGATGTAGAGGGAGATGGAGATAAACGCCAGAACGCCGACCGGGATCCAGAACAGGTGCGGATAGCCGTTCATATAAGAGGTATAGAGCGAGATGGCCTGGCCGAGGGACGCGTTGGTCGTGCCGAGACCGAGACCCATGTAGGAGAGGAACACCTCGTAGGAAATGAGCGAGGGGATCTGCCGGGACACATACGTCATGATGACGGAGATGAGGTACGGCAGGATGTTTCTCACGATCATCGTCCACGTCCTGGTGCCGAGGCATTTGGAGGCCATGTTGTACTCACGGTCGCGGATGATCATGACCTGCGTGCGGATAAAGTACGCAACATAGATCCACTCGGTACACGTCATCGTGATGATGAGCGAGCGCATGCCGGCGCCGAGAACATAGGAGAGGATCATGGCGAGCAGCAGGAACGGGACGTTGGAGATGACGTTGTAGACCTCGATCATCCACTTGTCCATTTTCTTGGAGAAGCCCCACAGCGCGCCGATAATGACGCCGACCACCATATTAATGGCGGTGCAGACGAAGGAGATGATGATGGAGTTTCTCGCGCCGGCCCAGACGGCGTCAAAAACCTCGTTGCCGACGTGGTCGGTGCCGAAGATGTGCTCGGCGCTCGGCTTTAGGAACTTCATCTCGGCATTGTTGATGTTCGGCGTGTTGATCGGGCTGTAGCCGGACTTTGTCGGCTGAATAAGTGCAAAAATGATAACAGCGAGCAAAAGCACTGCGACGGCAACCGTAAATTTGTTACGGAAGAATGTTCTCCAGACGGACTTCCAGTAGGAATACCGGGGCGCGGCGATGTGCTCGGATTCCATCTCGTCAAAGGCGGCAAACTCAAAGAGGCTCTTATCGATGTTTTCTGTATTCATCTTTACGACCTCCCTGCCTTCTCACTGAGCGAAATGCGCGGATCGACCTTGGTGAGAACAATGTCGCCCGCCAGCACGGACAGCACCGAGACCAAGGAGAACATGAATGCAAGCGCAACGATCATGATGTTGTTGTACTGATTGATGGCGTTGGGCAGCATTTTGCCCATGCCGCCGACGGAGTAGATCGACTCGGTGATGATCGCGCCGGTGATGCAGGCCGCGAGAGACGCGGGAATGCCCTGCGCGATGGGGATGATAGCATTTTTGAAGATATGACGGCTGAAAATCTCGCGCTGGTTGAGGCCCTTGGCCTTGGCGAACTTCACATAGTCGGCGCTCATCTGATCCACAACATAGCGGCGCGTCCAGAGCATGAGGCTCGCAATAGACGGCAGCGCCAGCGAGATGATGGGCAAGATCCAGGATCGCACGTCGCCGGGGCCATAGGTCGTAAAGACCGACGGCAGATTGAAGAGCGTTGTGCCGAGATAGCGGAAGAGATAGATGTACGCGAGTGAGGGCACGGCGATGATGAAGATGATATACACCATGCCGAGCTTATCGGCGAACTTATCCTTGTTCCGCGCCATGAGAACGCCGAACGGCAGTCCGAGAATGTAGGAGACCGCCATGGCGAAGAGACCCATGATAAACGAGGTTCCGATCATGGACGGCTGACCCTTCTGCGTTTCATAGGCTGCGTAGTGGTCGGTGAATTTCTTCATGTCCATTCGGTCAAGAACGGACTTATACTTAAGCGAGCCGAAAATGATTCCGGACTCGGCTTCATAACCGGTTTCAAAGGTGACAGGGCGCTTGACCTCGGTGCCCTGCGACTGGAAAAGCACGCGGAGTACGTCCAGGCCCTGATAGGTCGGATAAGAGGTTCCGAAGTTCAGCGTGATAATGTTCTGATGAATCCACGGAAAACGGCTGTCGGTATACAGCAGGTACTTGTGCGTCGTGCCGCTGCCGATGAGAGCCACGCCGCCGGTGGGCGTCGTGCCGAAGCGAAGGCCGCGCTCAAGATCCGGGTTCGTCTCATCCTTGACAGACCAGGGAGTATCGATCACGATCAGATGGGCGAGCCAGTTCGCCATGCGCTTGATGACGGGTGTGTCCTTATAGGCATAGTAACGCCCGCTCTTCGTGAAGTTGGCGATGGTGTAGCCCTGCGCGGAATACTGCTCCACAAAAGCCTGGCTTTCCGGAGAATCCGGCTCGATAGCGGCGATCATTTCCGGGCTGCCGGCTTCATAGAGATTAAGGCAGTAGTCGTTGATGCGGACGTAGTCCAGATAGCCGAGTCTTTTCCACGTGGTGTATATGTATTCAGTTTTATCGTCGGCTTTGCCGCCGAGCTTGCGGTATGTGCTGTCCTCAAAGAAGATGTTGTCACGGGGGATCATCGTATAGACCATCGTAAATACGATGAGCATGATAATAAGGACAGAGAGGAGCGAGCGCAAAAGGCGGCTCCAGATGTAGCCTTTTTTCATAGGGGTACCGTTCCTTACAATAATAGAATAGGTACCGGTCGGCGGAGGGCAGGGGCTCTCTGCCGAACGATGCAAGAGAGAGCCGAGAAGCAAGGCCACTCGGCTCTCCCTATTCAATTAGTCAGTGCTGTGCGTATATGTTTGTGCGAGATTATTCACCCTTGAGCCAGGCTTCTTTCGCGGCATAGTAGTCGTCAGCGAGCACGGGCTCGTCGAGGAGCTGCATGTACTTGAAGTACGGCACGGCGTTGTACGAGGCCTGACCATAGAGGCTGTAGGCGACGGTGAAGGGCTTCACGCGGCTGACGGCGAGAGAGCCGCCGGAGGTGCTGAACGGACGGAGGAAGCCGCCGCTAAGCAGCATGGCCTCTGCCTTTGCGAAGAGCTCAATGCGCTCGTCGCCGACAGCGGCGTCGGCCGCGTCAACAACAGCCTGAACATCATCAAGGCCGATGGTCTTGAGAAGCTCCGCCTGCTCTTCGGACTGATCCTGATCCTTGGTGTTAATGCCGGAGTAGTTGAGCATGTCACCCTTTTCGACATCGAAGCAGCACAGATAGGTCAGAGGATCGCCATAGTCGGGACCCCAGCCGGCGCTGAATGCGAGGTCGGTGGAGTTGTCCACGCCGGTCGGCATGCTGTAGTGGGTGGAAAGGAACGCAGAGCGCGGCTCCAGGAACTGGAGGTCGACCTTCACATATTCGCCGATGGCGTCCTCAATGGACTTCTGCATGGCAAGAGCCATGTTCTTGAAGTTCTCGTTGGCGCCGTCGACAGGAATATCGATGTGAACGGGCCACTCGGAGACGCTGTCGCCCAGCGCTTCCTTGGCGCGCTCGGCAAAGATCTTGGCGTTATCGGGGTTATACCAGGCGTCGTGGCCGTCGTTCAGGTCGATGCCTTCATACTCGGGAAGCATTTCGGAAACGTACTTCTCAACGAGAGAGCCGTAGTTGTGGCCGTCGGAGGTCACAACGAAGGTGTAAGGAACGAGGGTGTTGCGGATAACGTCGTCTGCGAGTTCCTCGCCGCGGGCAATCGCCTCGTAGGCGTGCGCGGAGAAGGCGGCGTAAACGGCGCGGCGGAAGTCAGCGTTCAGAATGGCGGCCTTGGTGTCGGCCTTCTGGGCGTCGGTCTTGCTGGTGGTGGCGACGGAGGGATCGTTGTACAGAGCATAGCTCTGGCGATCCCAGTTGAAGGCGCCCCAGAAGGAGGTGGAGGTGGTCATGCTCTTGTACTGGTTGTCAGCAAAGAGCTCGTCGGCCTTCGCCTTGACCTCGGGCAGGGACTGGTTGACTCTGGTGGAGGTGACTTCGCCGTTCACGAACATGTTGAAGTTCTGGGCGGGGTCCTTACCGTCGGAGTAGGTCACGACAACGTGCTGAACGAAAACGTTCTTCGCGTCGTAGTAGTTGGGGTTGGCGTCGAAGCGCACTTCCTGCGACGGAACGAGGGAGGACAGGATGTAGCAGCCGTTGTAGAGGATGGAGTCGGGTTCAACGGCGCCGAAGTCGGAGCCCTTGGACTCGAGGAACTCGGCGTTGACCGGGAAGAGGATGCTGTAGGTGGTCATGCCGTCGAAGTAGGCGCAGGGCTTGGTGAGCGTGTAGGTGAGCTTGTTGCCATCCGCCTTAACGCCGACGTCTTCCCAAGAGCCGGTGCCTTCGGAGTACTCGCGCAGGCCGGCGATGAGGTCGACAATGAGGCCGAGGGTCTCGCTCTTGGAGTCAGCGGCGTGCTTCATGCCGGTGACGAAGTCCTCAGCCGTAACGGCGTCGTACTCTTCGCCGGCGCTGGTGGACCAAACGGCGTCGTCACGAATGGTGAAGTACCACTCGGAAGCATCGTCGTTGTGGCTCCACTCGGTGGCCATACCAGCAATGAGCTTACCGTGAGGATCCTGAGTAAGCAGGCCTTCGATGAAGTTGTTGGTGTAGTCACCGTTGGAGGACTTGTTCGTGAAAAGGTAGTCCAGCGAGGTGATGTCGAAGGCTTCGATCATGGAGTAAGTGTCCGGACCGGTGTACTCTTCGACAGGCTCCGCGGTCGGCTCTTCAGCCGGCTGCTCGGCCGGGGTCTCAGCAGGCTGTTCCGCCGGGGCTTCCGTGGGAGCCGGGGCAGGAGCCTCGCTTCCGCACGCGGCCAGGCTCAGCACCATGACAACGGCAAGAAGCAGCGCAAGGAATTTCTTCATTGTTTGTTCTCCTCCTTATTGGATTTTCAAACTTTTTTATTAAACGCGGGAAGCGTTAATAAACTTTATGTATTTCCGGCGCTTCAGTCCTCAAAGAGCCGCGCCATGGAAATGCCGAGCTTTTCGCTCATGAGAAAGAGCGTTTCGAGCGACACGCCCTTGACCTCGGCGGCATTGTTCGCCTCGATCTGGCTCACAAAGCTCACGCTCCGGCCGATCGCCTCGGCGAACTGCTCCTGCGTCATGCCGCGCATCTTGCGGTAGTAGGCGATCCGCAGACCAAGTATTCTGAATCGTTCTCTGTAGTCCTCACGCATACATTTTTCCCCTCACGGTAAACCCGTTTACCGGAGCGTGGTTAGTATGTACAAAGACCCCCGGTTCGATTTACTAATTTTAACGAGTAAAGCATAAAATAGTAAATCATCCAGTAGTGTGTTTTTCTACACTCAGAGTGTAACATTTCCGTACAGTGGCGAAAATTGTTTCACTGGGACGGACGAAATCCGTCATTCTGCCGAAAAGCGGACGTTTTTCCTCCGGCGCGGCGGTCACTCCGCGCCGCTGATCTCGACGTATTCGCGCAGGCCGTCGCGCATGGTCTCCTCATAAATTTCCCGCGCGCCGGATACGGAGTCGAGCGCGCTCTCGTCGCAGGCGAGCGCGTAGGCGACCGAGCCGTCCGAGCAGGTGAAGGCGTAAAACGGCAGACCGCGCACGCTGCGAAGCTCCACGGCGGTCACGGAGACCGTACCGTCGTCGGCGCTGTCCCATGTGACGGCATTCGACGCCGCTTTTTTGATGGCAAGCGCCGGTACGTCCGCGGCGCCGTCGAGATACACCGCGCGGAGGACCGCCTGGTTGAAGTCGCCGGTATAAAGAAAACTGAAGCGCACGCTGCACTCGCTCTGCGCAGTGCTGCCCGTGCCGCGGAAGGTGATCACGCCGTTGTCGTTCTCCGCCGCCGTGCCGAGCTCGAGCCCGTAATTGCGCAGCAGGCCGATGAGACCGCTGTGCTCCAGAAACGTCCGCGCCGCGTTTTCCGGCTGGGAAGAGGCAAGGAACGCCTCCTGCTTATCGTAATTGTCCGGCGTGAGCGCCGGGGCGTTGGGGTTCTGCAAAAGGAGCGAGCCGTTTTCCGAAACGGAATATGTCACGCTGCCCCAGCCGTTTGCGGCGACGTTCGCCGCCACGGTCTCGCCGAGCGCCGTGAGATCCACAGACTTCAAAACGCCGAGCGTCACGGTATCGGGCGGGGTGTAATCGCAGTCGAACCGGTTGACGGAAACGTGCCGCCCGCTGCCGGTCTTGCCGGTTTCGATGGGCGCGGCGGTCTGCTCCGTCTGAAAGGCGCTGCCGCCCGCGCCGGGGTCAAGCTGCGGCACGGACAGGGGCCGGTCCTCCGTATCAGGGGTCTTGTCCCGTCCGGGAAGCAGCAGAATGATGGCAGCGACCGCGGCGATGAGCATCACGCCGAGGAATATCCAGCCCGCAAGCATGACCTTCTTCTGCGAAGCGCGCCGCGCGCGGCGGGAGGTATTTTCTTCCTGACGGGGTTTTCGGTAGTTTTTCATGGTGAGTTCCTTTTGAAGCCTCCCTTGTGTAAAGGGAGGTGGGTTTTGCCGCAGGCAAAAGCCGGAGGGATTGTCGTTTACCCCTCAGTCAGCCTTACGGCTGCCAGCTCCCCTGTTAGGGGCGCCAAGTTGGTTTTCTGCAAGCCCACTTGCCTCCCCTCGACAGGGGAGGTGGCAAAAACGAAGTTTTTGACGGAGGGGTTATCATTTTCCGAAAACTACAATCCCTCAGTCTCGCTTCGCTCGACAGCTCCCTTTACACAAGGGAGCCTTTTTCGTTTATGCCAGCGCTGCCCAGGCGCAGCCGAGGAGCGTGGCATCGCCGGCGAAGAGGAATTCCGCGCCGCCGAGACCGTGCCGTTTCGTATACTCCGCGATCAGCGCTTCCATCCGGGGACGCAGCACGGGGTTGAGCTTGAGCATCGTCCCGTCCGCGCAGATGCCGGTGAGCGTCCCCGCGCCGAAGCCGCGCTCGCGCAGAATGGCGCACAGGCACGCCGCGGCGATGCGCGCCGCGCGCTCGAGAAGCATCGTGTTGATCTCGGAAGCGAAGCGGCGGTCCTTCTCCGTTTCGAGCGCTTCGGCAACGGCGTTGCCGCCCATGGGGTCAAGACAAAAAGCGTCCACCATTGCGCTCGTAACGGAGAGCGCGGCGATATTCTCCCCGCTCTTCGCCGAGAGAAATCCTTCCTTTGCCGCAAGGAGCAGCGTTTCGCGCAGCAGCAGACGGTAGTATGCCCCGGAGATCATTTTTTCCGCCGGGTGGTCGCCGGGCAGCCCGGAGGCCTCGTCCACGGCGATGTCCGCCGTGCCGCGCAGCGCGCGGCCGAAGCAGCCGGATTCGAGATTGACGAGCGTTTCACCGCCCATCGCCACCGTTTCGGGCGATTTCGTGACGTCGCACGCCTTCACATGGCAGCAGGCGTTCGTGCCGGTGCCGAGAATAAAGCCGATGAAGTCGGCGTAGCGCGAGCGGTCGCACGATGCCATGCCGCCGAGCATGGAGCCGACGGTGTCGTTGATGAGCCGCCAGCGGCGAGCGCCGGACGCGCCGAGCGCGCGCATTGCCGTTTCGATGCCCTCGCATACGAGCTTTCCCTCCGCGCCGGTGACGCGCGATTCCTTGCCCATGCTGATGATGCGCCCGTCGCCATTCGGCAGGCACTCGCACGGAAACGAGAACGCGATGCACGCGCGGTCGGCATCGAGCGCAACGGTGAGAGCAAGCTCCGCAAAGGCGCGGAACATCTCTTCCGCGCTTGTGTCCCTGCCGAGCGTGCCGGGCATACGGCGCTTTTGGAGCGCTTCCGTGACGGGCTTTCCCGCCTCGTCAAAGCGGACGCGTCCGGCGCGCAGATTCGTGCCGCCGGCGTCGAGCACGAGAACGCTCTCGCCCGTGCGCGGCGCGCTCGCCGCGGGAAGGAACGACGGCAGCATCATCAGCGTAGAGGCCTCTCCGCGCAGACCGGCGCGCATGTCGGCAATGTAGGCGTCCGTCAGATCCTCAAAGGGCTGCTGCTCATAGAACATGTTGTGTCGCCGGAGAAATTCTTCGGCGGTTTCCTTTGTACGCATAGCGGTCTCTCCCCCGTTCGGGCGCGTTTTCCGGCGTCCGGGATGTAATATTTCTTCGGTCAGGCGCGCTCGAGCGGCGTGCATGTATTGCCGGAGATCTTCCAGCGGCTGCAGCCGCCGTTGAACGCGAAGGGCGCGAAGTAGATGTCCGTCGGCCCGCAGTGGACGGAGCCGTCCGCAGCGGTGGACCAGCCTTCGCCGGTGTGGGGCTTGCCGTCCGGGTCGGTGATGGTGAAAAGGCCGTCGTTGCGCAGCTCCAGCTTCCATTCGCCGCCGTCCGCGTCCACATAGGTGTACGTTCCCGCCGGGACGGGCGGGGCGGGCGTGGGCGTGGGCTCCGCCGGGGTGGGTTCCGCTGTCGGCTCCGGCGTTTCCGTCGGGGCGGGCGTGGGCGTCGGCGTCGCGGTCGGCGTGGGCGTGGGCGCTTCCGTCGGTTCCGGCGTAGGCTCCGCCGTCGGCACGGCGGTGGGCTCGCTCGTGGGAAGGGGCGTGGTCTCCGGCGCGGCGCTCGTGCCGCACGCGGAAAGAATGCCGAGCGCCGCGATCAGTATGGCGGCGGCCAGGCGTTTCGTGCTTCTTCTCATGGGCTGCTCTCCTTAGTACAAATTTTCACACATATACGATACTACATTTTTTGCTTTCTGTAAAGCGTCGATCAGCAAGGGCACACGCATTTCCGCCCGGCAGAAGCGCGCGCCCCTGACGATCGGCGCAGCCTCCGGGACGCGGTAAAATCTTTCACAGACTCTTTTCAGCGGCTGACGAGTATGCTATACTTCGATTATAAGACAAGTATAAAAAAAGGGGGGGCTTTCTCCTTGGATACATACCGCCCGGAACAGGCTTGGATCGACGGGACGAATTTCGACGCGCAGAAGCTCTTCGGCGCACGCGCAGAGCCCAACGGCGTATCGTTCTCCGTATGGGCGCCGAACGCGCGGAGCGTTCGCGTGACGGGCGATTTCTGCTCGTGGAGCGACAGCGCGCACTGGCTCAGCCGCGGCGATCTCGGCGTATGGCGCGGCTTTGTGCCGGGCGCGCGCGCCGGACAGCTCTATAAGTACATTATCGAGGGCGCGGACGGCTCCGTTGTATGGAAGGCCGATCCCTTCGCGCTCGCGGCCGAGGTGCGCCCCGGCACCGCCTCGCGCATCCACACGCTCTCCTATAACTGGACGGACGGCGAATGGATGGCCGGCCGCCGCGCGCTCGGCGGGCCGCGGAATATTTATGAAGTCCACGCCGGTTCGTGGCGGCGGCACCCGGACGGGAGCTTTTATACCTGGTATGAGCTTGCCGATTCGCTCGTGCCGTACATCAAGGACATGGGCTACACGCATCTCGAGCTTCTGCCCGTGACGGAGCACCCGTTCGACGGCAGCTGGGGCTATCAGGCGACGGGCTTTTTCGCCGCCACGTCCCGCTTCGGCGAGCCGGAGGGGCTGATGCATCTCATCGACGAGTGCCACCGCGCCGGGATCGGCGTCATTCTCGACTGGGTGCCGGGGCATTTCTGCCGCGACGCGCACGGTCTCGGCCGGTTTGACGGCACGGCGCTCTATGAATCCGGCGACATGCCCGGCTGGGGCACCTATAAATTCAACTATGCCCGCAATGAGGTGCGCTCGTTCCTCATAAGCTCGGCGCTTTTCTGGCTGGAAGAGTACCACGCCGACGCGCTGCGCGTGGACGGCGTGAGCAGCCTGCTCTACCTGAACTTCGGCGTGGACGATCCCGCGCGGAAAAAGTATAACGAGCGCGGCGGCGAGGAGGATCTCGCGGCGGTGGCGTTTTTGCAGACGCTCAACACCGTCATCGGCAAGCGCGTCCCCGGCGCGGCGATGTATGCCGAGGAGAGCTCGGCATGGCCGCTCGTGACGTATCCGCCGGAGAAGGGCGGGCTCGGCTTCCATTATAAATGGGATATGGGCTGGATGAACGACACGCTCCGGTATATGTCCATCGACTTTGACGGCCGTAAATACAATCACGGCCTTCTGACGTTCTCGATGATGTACGCCTTCAGCGAGAACTACATTCTCCCGCTCAGCCACGACGAGGTCGTGCACGGCAAGCGCTCGCTCATCGGGCGGATGCCGGGCGACTGGTGGCGGCAGTTTGCGGGCGCGCGGCTGCTGCCGCTGTATGCGGCGTGCCACCCCGGCGGAATGCTCAGCTTCATGGGCAACGAGTTCGCGCAGTTCATCGAATGGCGCGATTACGAAGAGCTTGAATGGTTCCTTTTGCAGAACGCGACACACGCGGGCGTGCAGGCGTTCATCCGCGAGCTGAACCATGTTTACCGCGCGGAAAAAGCACTCTGGGAGATCGACAACAGCTGGGACGGCTTTGACTGGATCGACGCGGACAACAACGAGCAGGGCATCCTCTCGTTCGTCCGCAAAGCGAAGGACGGTTCCGCCGTGCTGTGCGTGCTGAACTTCCGTCCCGAATCGCATGAGAGTTTCCGTCTCGGCGTGCCGCTCGCGGGCGCGTGGCAGGAAATTTTGTCCTCAGACGATACGCGCTTCGGCGGCAGCGGAAAGACGAACCCGCGCCGTCTGCATACAAAGAAAATCCCCTCGCACGGGCGCGATCAATCGCTCGTGCTCACCGTGCCGCCGCTCGGCGGGACGCTCATCAAATACATAGGAGAAACGACCCATGCCCGGAAGAGAAGAGTTTAAGAGAGAATATCTGGAGAGCATCGCCGAGACCTGCTCAAAGCCGTTTGCTGAGTGCTCGCGCATGGAGCGCTATACCGCGCTCGCGGCGATGATCCGCGAATGCTGCTCGGGCGTGCGCGCCGAAACGCTGCGCCGCCGCGCCGCCGCCGGAGAAAAGATCGTCTATTACTTCTCGATGGAATTTCTCGTCGGGCGGCTGCTTGAAAACTATCTCATCCAGCTCGGCATCCGTGACATGACCGCCGACATTCTCGCCGAGCTCGGCGAGGATCTGGACGCGCTGCTCGAATGCGAGCGCGACCCCGGTCTCGGCAACGGCGGTCTGGGCCGTCTCGCGGCGTGCTATCTCGATTCGCTCGCGGCGGAGGACGTGCCGTGCGTCGGCATGGGCCTTCGCTACCGTTACGGTCTTTTCCGCCAGCGCATCCGCTCCGGCTGCCAGACCGAGGAGCCGGACGACTGGCTCTCGGACGGCTACCCGTGGGAGACCGCGGTGCCGAGCGAAGCCGTGGAGGTCCGCTTCGGCGGCACCGTGGACCGGCGCGAGGAGAACGGCCGCATGGTGTATGAGCTGCGCGATTACCACAGCGTTCTCGCCACGCCTTACGACGTGCCCATCCTCGGCTACGGCGCGCACGCGGTGAACAATCTCCGTCTCTGGCGCGCGGGCCCGGTGCACAAGCAGCTCGATCTCGACGCCTTCAACGCCGGAGACTATTCCCGCGCGCAGAAGGCCAACAACGACGCCGAGGCGATCACCTGCCTTCTCTACCCCGACGACAACACTCCCGCCGGGCAGCAGCTGCGTCTCCAGCAGGAATATTTCTTCGTCTGCGCCGGGCTGCAGAGCATGCTGCGCACGTTCCGCGCCACGCATCTTCCTTGGGACAAGCTGCCCGAGCGCGTCGCCATTCACACGAACGACACCCACCCCGCGCTCTGTGTGCCGGAGCTGATGCGTCTTTTGATGGACGGGGAGGGTCTCTCGTGGGAGGAAGCGTGGGACATCACCTGCCGCACGATCTCCTACACGAACCACACCATCATGCCGGAAGCGCTCGAAAAGTGGCCGGTGTCGCTCATGCGCTCTCTTCTGCCCCGCCAGTTCCAGATCATCGAGGAGATCGACCGCCGCTGGCGCGAGAGCTTTGACCAGTCCGTTCCCGGCTGGCACGACCGTCAGCAGGCGACCGCCGTCATCGGCGGCGGCTTCGTGCGCATGGCGAATCTCTCCGTGATCGGCGGCCACTCGGTGAACGGCGTGGCGAAGCTCCATACGGAGATTTTGAAAAACACCGTCCTGCGCGATTTTTACGCCATCGCCCCGGAGAAGTTCAACAATAAAACGAACGGCGTTTCGCACCGCCGCTTCCTTTTGCAGTCGAACCCCGGCCTCTCGCGCTACATCGCCGAGCGCGTCGGCGACGGCTGGGTCGAGCAGCCGGAAAAGCTCGAAGGGCTTCTCGCCTATGCGGACGATACCGAGTCGCTGCGCGAGCTTGCCAAGGTGAAGCTTGCGGCGAAAAAGAACCTCTGCGATTATATCGCGCGCGACTTTGGCATTGCGTGCAACCCGGACGGCGTCATCGACGTGCAGGTAAAGCGCATCCACGCCTACAAGCGTCAGCTCCTGAACGCCTTTAAGATCCTCGCGCTCTACGACCGGCTCAAGGACGATCCTTACGCGAAGGTCCCGGCGAGCACGTTCGTTTTTGCCGGCAAAGCCGCGCACAGCTACGCCTTTGCCAAGGAGAGCATCCGCTTCGTGTGCGCCGTGGCCGATCTTGTGAACGCCGACCCGGTGGTGAGCCGCCGAATGAAGGTCGTGTTCATGGAAAACTTCGGCGTCACCATGGGGCAGCGCATCTACCCCGCCGCCGACATTTCCGAGCAGATCTCCACTGCCGGAAAGGAAGCGAGCGGCACCGGCTGCATGAAGTTTATGATGAACGGCGCCGTGACGCTCGGCACGCTCGACGGCGCGAACGTCGAAATCCTCGAGCGCGTCGGCGCGGAGAACATTTCGATCTTCGGCCTTACGAGCGAGGAGACCGAGCGCTTCACCACGCAGGGCGGCTACAACGCCCGCGAATGCGCCGAGAGCGATCCGGTACTCGCGCGCGTGCTCGCCCACCTCACGGACGGCTCGCTCGGCAGCAAATTCTGGGATCTTGAGGACGCGCTGCTCAAATATAACGACGAGTTCTTCGTCCTGCGCGATTTTGCGCCGTATCTCGCGGCGTGGGACGCCCTCGCCGGAGAGACCGGCAATCTCTCCTTCCAGCGCAAGGCGCTCGTGAACATCGCCAAGTCCGGCTGGTTTTCCAGCGACCGCGCCGTTGCCGAGTATGTGAGCGACATCTGGAAGATCCGCTGAAAGCGGGCGGGGCAGAGCCCCGCCCCTACGGGAGCTTCCCGATATCTTCCTGTAGGGGAGGGGCTCTGCTCCTCCCTCTCGGAGAAGCCCCTTTTATTCCCCCGTTTGTTAAGTCCATTACGATATACTTAGGGAGGTACTTGTCCATGCGAAAAAAAGAATGCGTAGCCATGCTCCTGGCGGGCGGTCAGGGCAGCCGTCTGGGTGTTCTGACGGAGAAGATCGCCAAGCCTGCCGTTTCGTTCGGCGGGAAATACCGCATGATCGATTTTTCCCTTTCCAACTGCGTCAACTCCGGCATTGACACCGTCGGCGTGCTGATCCAGTATAAGCCGTCGCTGCTCAACCGGTATCTCGGCACGGGCGCGGCATGGGATCTGGACGCGGCCTGGGGCGGCGTGCACATTCTCCCGCCGTATGCCACGCAGACCGGCGGCGAATGGTATGAAGGCACCGCCGACGCGATTTACCACAACATCGACTTTCTCGACGGCTACGACCCCGAGTATGTCATCATCCTCTCCGGCGACCATCTCTACCAGATGGACTATAACCTGATGCTCGACTTCCACAAGCTCATGGGCGCGGATCTCACCGTTGCGGTCAAGACCGTGCCGTGGGAGGAGGCCAGCCGCTTCGGCATCATGTCCGTCGATCAGGACATGCGCATCACGCGCTTTGCCGAAAAGCCGAAGCAGCCGGAGAGCAATCTCGCCTCCATGGGCATTTACATTTTCACCTGGCCGGTGCTGCGCGCGGCGCTGCTCGCCGACCACGCCGATCCCGAAAGCGACAAGGACTTCGGCAAGAACATCATCCCGACGCTGCTCGCCCAGGGCAAAAACCTCTTCGCCTATCAGTTCTCCGGCTACTGGAAGGACGTCGGCACGATCCCGAGCTATTACTCCACGCAGATGGAGCTGCTCGGCGAAAACGCCGAGTTCCGTCTGCACGACACGCGTATGCACATCCTCTCCAACTTCAACGAGCACCCCTCCCACTTCATCGGTGGGGACGGCCGCGTGGAGCACAGCATGATCTGCAACGGCTGCGAGATCTACGGCGAGGTATACAATTCCATTCTCTCCCCCGGCGTCACGGTGGAAAAGGGCGCAGTGGTGCGCGACTCCATCCTGCTCCCGGAATCGACCGTCGGCGAAGGCGCGTGCGTTGAGCGCACGATCCTCAACGAAAACGCCTCCATCGCCGCCAACGCGGTCATCGGAGTGCCGGGCAAGATCACCGTCATCGGCGAGAACGCCGTGATGGAAGTGGACGTTTAATTTAAGGGAGGGAACATTATGAACCGCACGATCGGCCTTATTTCCACCAACTATTCCGTTCCCGGCTTCGGCTCCGTTACCGAGGCGCGCCCGGCAGCGAGCATCCCGTTCGGCGGGCGCTACCGCCTGCTCGACTTTGCTTTGAGCAACATGGTGAACTCCCGCATCCAGACGGTGGGACTCGTCACGCCGTATTTCTACCGCAGCATCATAGATCACGTCGGTGCGGGCAAGCCGTGGGACCTCTCCCGCAAGGAGGGCGGTCTTTACATTCTGCCCGGTACGGTGTTCGGCTTCCACGAAGAGAACGCCCGTTTTCTCTTCCGCGATCTGCTGCACAATCTGGAATATCTCCGTCAGGGCGACGGCGACTATATCCTCGTCAGCTCCGGCACGCTCGTGGCGAATATCGACTATCAGCCGATGATCACCAAGCACGAGCTGGAGGGCAAGCCCGTCACGCTGCTCTATAAGAAAATGCAGCCGGGCGAGAAGCGCCCGGGGCGCTATCTCACGCTCGACGGCGACACCGTCGCCGGCATCCGGCGCGCGGACGAGGGCGAAAACCTCCTGCTTGACTGCTTCATCGTCGATAAGTCGTTCCTGCTCCGCATGGCGCGCGACTATGCCGCGCTCGACTATATGGATTTTCTTGACATTCTCGCCCACGTTCTGCCGGAGGTCGCCGTCGGTTGCTGCGCTTTTGACGGCTATGTCGCCTTCATGGACGGCATGGAGGACTATTTCCGCGCCAGTCTTGATCTGCTCGACAGCTCCGTCCGCCGCGAGCTCTTCCAGTCCGACCGGCCCATCTGCACCAAGGCGCACGACACGCCGCCCGCGCTCTACGCCCCCGGCTCCGCGGTGAAAAACTCCGTTATGACCGCCGGCAGCATCATTGAGGGCAGCGTGGAGAACAGCGTGTGCTTCCGCAACGTCCGCATCGAAAAGGGCGCGGTCGTAAAAAACTGCGTGCTGATGGAAAAGTGCGTCGTCAAGGCGGGCGCGCGGCTCGAAAACGTCGTGTGCGATAAAAATGTCACCGTTTCCGAGGACAAGATCGTCTGCGGCACGGCGGAGCATCCCTGCGTGCTGGCGAAAGGCGGCGTTGTATGAAGGAAAAGCTGCGCGTTCTCTTTGCCGCGTTTGAAGCCGCTCCCTTTATGAAGACCGGCGGTCTCGGCGACGTGGCGGCGTCTCTCCCCGGCGCGGTGCAGTGCCCGACGATCGAGATGCGCGTCGTGCTGCCGAAGCTCCGGCAGATCCCCGCCGAGTATCAGAAGAAGATGAAGTTCCTCTGCTCGTTCTATGTCCCGCTCGGCTGGCGCAGCCAGTACTGCGGGCTCTTCGAGCTGCGGCGCGGCGGCGTCACTTGGTATTTCCTCGATAACGAATATTACTTCGGGCGCGACGGCGCTTACGGCTACTTTGACGACGGCGAGCGCATGGCGTTCTTCGCCAAGGCCATCTGCGAATGCTGCCGGTATCTGCCGGACTTTTTCCCGAATATCCTCCACTGCAACGACTGGCACACGGCGCTCGCGCCGGTGTTTCTGCGCGAGCAGTACCGCTACGCCCCTGGCTACAGCGACATCCGCACCGTGTTCACGATCCACAATCTCAAATTCCAGGGGCAGTATAACCCCCACGTCCTCAGCGACATTCTCGGTCTGGACGGCGTGGCCGCGGCGCGCAATCAGCTTCTGCGGGACGACGGAAAGTGCGTCAACTATCTCGCCGGGGCTGTCAGCTACTCCGACCGCGTCACGACCGTCAGCCCGACGTACGCCAGGGAGATCTGCACGCCGTATTTCGGCGAGGGACTGCAGGATCTCTTTCTGCGGCGGCACGACATTCTCTCCGGCATCTTAAACGGCATCGACACCGTTTCCTACGATCCCGCGAAGGACAAGGCGCTCGTGCAAAACTATACCGACCCCGACGGCAAAGCGGCGAACAAGAAGGCGCTGCAGGAGGAGCTCGGCCTCACCGTCGATAGTGAAGCCCCCCTCTGCGTGTGCGTCAGCCGTTTGACGGAGCAGAAGGGCTTCGATCTTCTCAACGCCGTGGCGGAGGAAATGCTCTCCTGCGCGCAGATCGCCGTGCTCGGCACGGGCGACCGGGCGTATGAGGACTACTACCGCGCGCTGGAGGCCCGGCACCCCGGCCGGTTCAGCGCCCAGATCCGCTTTTCCGAGCCGCTTTCCCGCCGGATGTACGCCGGAGCGGACATTTTCCTCATGCCCTCGCGCTTTGAGCCGTGCGGCCTGAGCCAGATGATCTCCATGCGCTACGGCACCGTGCCCGTCGTGCGGCAGACCGGCGGACTTGCCGACAGCGTTGAGCCCTACAACCGCTACACCGGCGAGGGTACCGGTTTCGGCTTCCTGAATTTCAACGCCCACGAGCTGCTCTTCACGACGCAGGAGGCGTGCCGCCTGTACACCGAAAGCCCCGTCGCGTGGGGCAATCTCGCCGCGCAGGGCATGGCGAAGGATTTCTCCTGGCGCGCGAGCGCGCTCGAATACCGCAAGCTGTACCGAGGTCTTTTCACATGATCGTACACGAATCCAGAAACAGTGCCTTCCGCCGTCCGTTCGGCGCCGCCGAGACCGGCACGGAGGTATATCTCGCCGCGGAAAAGGCGGGCGCGGCGGACATGACGCTCCGGCTGCACCCGTTCACGGGCGAGGATACGCTCCTCCCCATGGCATCCGAGGGCGGCGGGCGGTTTTCCGTCACGGTGACGCTGCCCGAAACGCCGTGCGTGCTCTGGTACTCGTTCCGTACCGGAGACGACGAGACGTGCGCCTGGCAGATCACCGTATACAAAAAAGCCGCCGTCCCCGACTGGTGGAAGGACGGCGTCGTCTATCAGATCTTTCCGGACCGCTTTGCCCGTGAGCGCGACTGGACGCCGCGCGAGCCGGAGGCGCGCCGCGGCACGCACCGCTTTCTCGTGCGCGACTGGGATACGCCGGTGTTCTATCCCCGCGCGGAAAACGGGGACGTATCCTCGTGGCCGTTCTGGGGCGGAACGCTCCGGGGCATTGAGGAAAAGCTGCCGTATCTCGCCTCGCTCGGCGTCACGGTCTTGTACCTGAACCCGATCTTCGAGGCGGCGAGCAACCACCGGTACGACACGGCGGACTACACCCACGTCGATCCGCTGCTCGGCAGGAAAAAGGATTTTGAATCGCTCTGCGAAGCCGCACGGAAGCGCGGCATCCGCATCGTGCTCGACGGCGTATTCAACCACACCGGCGCGGACAGCGTGTACTTTGACAAGTTCGGCAACTACGGCACGGCGGAAAAATACCGCTCCTGGTTCCGCTTCGGCGATCAGTACCGCCACGGCTACGAATGCTGGTGGGACGTTCCCGATCTCCCGAACGTGGAGGAAAACGATCCCTCGTTCCGGGAATTTCTCTGCGGCGAGGACGGCGTGGTGCGCCGCTGGCTGCGGCGCGGCGCTTCCGGCTGGCGGCTGGACGTTGCCGACGAGCTGCCGGACAGCCTCATCCGCGACATCCGCACGGCGATGAAGGAAGAGAAAGAAGATTCTCTCCTTCTCGGCGAGGTCTGGGAGGACGCCTCCAACAAGGTGAGCTACGGCGCGCTGCGCGAGTATTTCCTCGGCAGCGAGCTGGACGCGACGATGCACTATCCGTTCCGCACCGCAGTGCTCGACTTCCTGCTGGGCAAGATCCATGCGCTGGCCGCCTGCGACGCGTTCTGGACGATCCAGGAGCATTACCCGAAGGAGAATCTCTATGCCGCGCTCAATCTCATCGGCAGTCACGACCGCGCCCGCGTGCTCACGGTGCTCGGCGGCGATGTGAACGCGCTGAAAATGGCGATGTTCCTCCAGTTTGCTCTGCCGGGTGTGCCGAGCATTTACTACGGCGATGAGGCCGGCATGACCGGCGGCACGGACCCCTATAACCGCGGGAGCTTCCCGTGGGGCAAGGGCAACGCCCCGCTCACGGATTTTGTCCGGAGTCTCACCGCCATGTATCAGGAAACGCCGCTGCTGCGGCGGGGTGAGTGCGAAATGGTGTTCTTCGGCGAGAACGTGCTCGGCTGCCGCCGGTTTGACGAAAGCGGCTCCGTGCTCGCGCTTGTCAACCGCGGAGAAGAAGCCGTTGAATGCTTCGGCGTCACCGTACCGGGAAGGGGGTATATTCTGGAATGAAGCACTACATTATTTCCAAATTCCGCCCCGGCACACCGTGGCGGGAGTATCTGCCGGAGATCGAAGCGATCTTCGCCCGGACGCTCACGATCGAGGGCGTCCACGGCGTGGACATATTCCCCTCCTGCTCCGAGCGGCCGAACCGGTTTGATCTTATGATCTGCATGGACATGGACGCCGCCGCGCTCCCGCTCTACGACGCGAGCGAGCCGCACCGCACCTGGAAAGAAACATTCGGCCCCCTGCTCGATGGCAAGACCATTTTTGACCACGAATAAGCAGCAAAAAGCCTCGCAGAGTTTGCGCCCGCAGGCGCAAATAAAGTTCTGATCATTTTCTCCGGCGACATGTGCGTCGGAGAAAATACATTTCGGCTCGCAAACGTGCGAGTTGTGCGCCAACGGCGCACAGCGAGTGCGCTGCGGCGAGCCGCAGCCTTTTCAAACGAGAGCCCAGCGTAGCGGGTCTCGTTTGAGAGCGTGTCAAAAATATTTTTTGACACGCTCTCCAGCCTGCTTTTAGGATAGCACGGTGTGCCGCGCTTGTCAAGTCTCAGCGCTCATTCTCGCGCAGATGGCCGAGGCTTCCGCCCGGATGCCACTTGACATACTGCTGCGGCGTGACCTTGGCCTCACTCTGCAGCAGAACGCTCAGGGCCTGCAGCACGAGCGTCTCGGCCAGGATGGAGGCGCGGGGCGCACGGTCGAGCGGGCCGCCCTCGGCGTCCGCATGGGCCAGCAGATGGACCTCGCTCTGCTGCGCGAGCCACGAGGAAGCGTTGCCGCTCACGCCGATGACGGCGCAGCCGTTGTTCTTCACGGCGCTGACCGTCGCCTTCATCTCGGCGGTCTCGCCGCTGTTGGAGATGAAGATGACGACATCGCCCGGCACGAGCTGGCCGCAGGAGCCGTGCACGGCCTCGGTGCCATGCAGGAAATAGGCGGGCGTGCCTGTGGAGGAGAACAGCGAGGCCGCATAGCCCGCCAGATGCGCGGGCTTGCCGATGCCGGAGATATGCAGGCGCTTGCCCGCCGCTTTGGCCGCGAGGATCAGCTCCGCCGCGCGCTCGAGCGCGGGATAGTCCATGTTGTCCAGCGTGGCGGCGACGTTCTCGCGCGCCGTGCGGGCGAATTTTTCATAATCGGCTTTCCAGGTACGTTCCATATCTCAGCCCTCCAGTCCGCTCACGCCGCCGGGCATGGTCGCGGCGACCTCGGCCAGCGTGGGAAGCGACGGCATCGCGCCGAGACGGGAGACCGTCAGGGCCGCCGTGTGGTTGGCAAAGCGCAGGGCGGCCTCGGAGGACAGGCCGCTGCAGACCGCCACGCAGAACGCGCCGACGAACGAATCGCCCGCTGCGGTCGGATCGATGGCCTTGACGCCGGGGACGGACGGACTGAGCACGAACCGGCCGTCCTCCACGAGGGCCGCACCGGCCGAGCCGATGGTGATGAGCAGCTTTTCAACGCCCTTTTCGCCGAGCTTCGCGGCGGCGGCGCGGACGGAGGCCTCGTCGACATGGCTGCCCTCGTGGCCGATGGCAACGCCGCTCAGGTCGCGGGCCTCGTGCTCATTCGGGGAGAGGTAGGTCAGGCAGGCAAGCAGTTCCTCGGGCAGCGGGGCGCTGGGGGCCGGGTTCAGCATGACGGGCACGCCCTTATCGTGGGCATATTTTGCAACGATCGTGTTGATCTCCATCGGGATCTCGAGCTGGAGCACGACGAGGTCGAATTCGGCGATGCGGTCCTTCAGGAAGGCGACGTCCTCCGGCGTGATGGTCATGTTCGCGCCGGGCACGACGAGGATGCGGTTCTCGGTGCCGCCGTTCGGCTGCTCCTCGAGGATGATGACGGAACAGCCGGAGGCCGCGTTGTCGTCATAGAGGATGCAGGACGTGTCGATGCCGGCCTCCTCGCAGGTGCGGCGCATCTCATCGCCGTTCGCGTCGTGACCGAGCTTGCCGCACATCGTGACCTGCGCGCCGAGCCGGGCCATCTGCACGGCCTGATTGGCGCCCTTGCCGCCGGGAGCCTTGTTGAAGCGCTCGGCGAGGATCGTCTGGCCCTGACGCGGGAAGACGCGCGTCGTGACGATCTGGTCCATGACAAAGCTGCCGACGACCAGAATTTTCGGTTTCTTTCCCATTGTGTTTCTCCTTTTTGCGAGTCTCCTCTGCAGGCAGGGAGACGGATTTTCATTCACGCAGGCGGCGGACCGCCCGTCAGCTTGTCAAAAAAGTCCCTTCGGGCCTTTTTCGCCAAGCTGCTTTCAGAATT
>OIXA01001984.1_pt1 | contig 24505 bp, 17 predicted proteins | sample 1587721 | NCBI WGS metagenome assembly OIXA01 (sample SAMEA3888900, study PRJEB22519) | human gut metagenome | biome: human gut; feature: human-associated habitat; material: faeces | place: Denmark | collected 2013
TTATTCTACGGCGTTCGCGCCGCGGCGTAAAACTTATAAAATTAACGAACTATTGTTAAGATAAGTAAATGTTAAAAAATAACCTGCTTCATTTTGGTGGCTCTCTTATGCGGCCATTTGCGGCCATGACATACTGTTGAGAACGGTTGAAAAGCCGCCCTGATAACAGCCTCCGAAAAAGTGACAATAATTTAGATTAAACCATTGATTATCAATGATATAGTATAGGAAGACTGGAGAAATTTTCGTAAATTTAAGGGTAATTGCAATGCTCTTAAAATGATAACGGAAACTCCTCCAGAAGTCCTTTCGCCAAGCGATTTGGCGTATATGTCCACGCTGAACGAAAGAGACAGAAGATGGTTCCTGGCCACAAAGGCCGCCGACCTCAAGACTCAAGGGCTCAGCTACCGCAAAGTTAGTAAAATTATTTTGGATTTCTTTGACATAAGGGACGGCCGAAAATGGCTAAGCCAACTTCGAGATGGATCTTTATACGCTTCAGTTCAGGTGGATTCCCTCGCTGATTGATGCTGTGGCGAAGGGGAACTTGCCTTGTCAGGCATTGGCGGACGTACCGTGGTGGGAAAAATGTCTGAAGGAACAGGGGATGACTAAGGCTGACTTCTCGTTTGAGGAGATCAAGGCTGAAGTAAAGAAGATATCGGAGGAGAAAGGGCGGATATGCCTGACATTCCCCCATCCGAAACGCGCTCCACTTGCTAAATATGCTGTCATTGACTTGTTGGCTTCGGTGCGGATCAACTATTACACATTGGAAATGTCCCTCGATGACACATGGGTGCTTGGGTCGCAGGATGTTCACAGGCACAGCTACATCCGTCAGGTGCCTGATTGCCAGACGATGGCGGATTTTGAGAGGGAGGTTGATCGACCTTGTGATGTTGATCGACCTTACGAGCGTCCCACTCCTGAAAGAGCGCGAGTTGTATGGAGATGCGTCTGATTTGGCTATGATGAATCGAATTCCGATCGCAGTCGATTTCACATCGGAAACTTTAGACTGGTGGAGACAAAGCGTAACGCTCACGCCTGATGAGTATGGACCTGTCTTAAGCAGGGATATGGAACCATAATGACAGCTGTTCGAGCGATCTACTTTTACAAACCGCGGACACAGGGAATGGCAGCAGAGATGCGTACATGGCATGTAGGTGTGGCTGACCCTCATTTATGAGATGGGGGTCGGGCACGGCAGGATGGGCTACAGAGGTGCACATGCCGGATAGCCTCTCGGATGCGAAAATGGTTAATAAGGCCGCCCTTGATTGTCCGGACGCACCCCTCGGGAGACATAAAGTTGGGGAAACGTTTCCCAAGAGTGCAGGCTGCACTCTTGAGGAACAAAAGAGGCCGAAAGTGTTACCGAAGGGATTAGGAGCAAGCCTAAAGTGCATAGAGCCGAAAAAGAATATCTCACAATTAAAGAGAATGGACAAAATTGCCAGACAGCGCATTTTGCGTATTCTGTCAGTTTTGCCATATCATCTTTCCTCAAATTTCCGGTTTACCTTTCAGGAAATGCGACATTAACGGTAATAGCACAAGACAATGGGATTGAATATGAGTATAACCCGCAAAGCGGAACACCGCCAGACCGCCCCTCCGTTCAAAGCATCAAGGACGAGAGGCGGAGCGCTTAATGATCAATCCACCCACCTTCCTAAAAATGAACCGATATGAACTTGATTCGGCGGGAATATACTTGTAATACTGCAACCAGTATTTGATGGTACAGCAAAAATGAAAACGTCAGACAGTCGCTTAACAGAACACCGACACCTCCTCTCGAAGTGCCGCTCACAAGAGAAAAAGAGCCATCCCCAACGACAGGAGGGCTGCATTAATGAATATATCAACGGAAACAATCCTCAAAAAAAGTGCTGAAAGTCCGAAAATATCACTACCTTTACAACGTTTCAGACCCTATGATCTGGAACGGACATATTGATGAAAGTGTTTTCGCACTATCCTTTCAAGAAAATGTGGTAGTTTTCAACGAAAGTAAGGATAAACGACAGCACCGTTCATCTGTATTAGTTTGCGTGTATTCAACACCCAACGATACAGGTGTGGGGATTGTTTCCGTTTATTCATACTCAGGTTCTACCACAACCTTCTTGAAGATAAGCGACGAAACGCGCTCCACACTTTCTTTATTAAGTATATTATTCCTTATCGGACACCATAAGTCTATTTTGAATTTATGAAATGACTCGTTTAAATAGTAATTATCCCAATAGGAAGGATAATGAGTTTTGGCTCAATAACAGAGGATTTCGGTTCATTTTCGCTGAACTCCTCTGTAGTTATTGTGTTTGAATACAATACTGTTACAACATATCAAATAATTTGCTATATTTGCTTGTTACATAACAAGCTCAGACATTCAGAATTCAGTTTATTTGTCATTCATCTGCTGTTTTCTGAATGAAGAGCAAGGGAATCAATACAAACCAATTAGTAAATGAAAAGGATATCCACTTTCTTCCTCATCATCTTTTCCACATTTGTGGTAAGCGCTCAAAATAAATTGGCGCTGCTTATTGGTATTGGCCAGTACCCTCAAGAATCAGGATGGCCTACGATTCACGGGGATAACGATGTAACAATCATAAAGGAGTTATTGCTTGATCAAGATTTCAAGGAAGAGAACATTTTCACGCTTACAAACTCCACTGCAACTAAAGCAGGTATTACATCGGCACTAGAAGTTCTGCGACAGAAAGCAAAACAAGGTGATATAGTCTATATTCATTTCTCAGGTCACGGTCAGCAAGTCACGGATCTCGATGGAGATGAAGATGACCACTATGATGAAGCTTGGATTCCTTATGACGCTCGCAAAAAATATGAGGTGGGTATTTATGAGGGTGAGAATCATATCATTGATGACGAATTAAACAACTATTTGAATGGACTAAGGGCAAAAGTTGGGGTTCGTGGGAAAATTGTTGTTGTGGCCGATGCGTGTCACAGCGGAAGTGGTTCTCGTGGCCTTACTGACAAAGATGAATTCATTCGAGGCACCAGTGAAAAATTCGAGATTCCCAGTAAGGGATCAAATGTGGTTAAAAAAGAAGCTCCTGTCCATTGGCTATATGTAGGCGCCTGCAAACCTTATCAGACAAATTACGAGTATAGATCAAACGATGGGATATACTACGGAAGCCTTTCTTATGTAATTTCCAATGACTCCGGGGATTTAGTAGTTTCAACTTATTCGGAAGTGATAAATCTCTGGAAAAAGGCAATTGCGGAAATCTCACGTTATCCTCAGGATATTGATGATGAAGGAAGACCAAGTAGAAAAGCCAACACTTTGTTTTGAATATGACGGACAAAGAATACATAATTGGGTTCAAGAACAATGATGAAGCGGTTATTACCACCTTCTATAGATGTATGCGTTCCTCATTCGTTTCATACTTTCGATCTCATTATTCAAAAGATGATTCTTACATTCTAGATCTCTTTCAAGACTCCTGCATAGTTCTGTGGAACAATATCTCACACGGTAAGTTATCAGAAGATAGCCTTCATTGTTCTCTTTCAACTTATTTTCTCTCGATAGGAAGATATACAATGATGGCTAAAGACCGGAAATATAAAGAGATTGTGGATGACGATGCACTGTCACGCATTTGTCTCATTGATGACGATGCTGAAACTCTCAAGGAAAAGATTGAAAAGGAAGATTTTGTGTACAGGGTAGTCAGCGAGATGAAGCCGCCTTGTTCACTATTACTGAAAGCTCACTATTGGGACAAACTCTCTGGAATAGAAATCGCCAGGAAATACGGATACAGTGGTCCAGATTCTGTTAAGTCTCAAAAGTTCAAGTGTATCAAAAAATTGAGACCCTTGATTGAGGCATTCCTAAAATTGTAGGTTACCTTTTGCTAATATAAGTCATAAAAGGATGTTAAAATTTGACGACATACAAGAACAGATTGACGCTTACATCATGGGCACAATGGGTAATGATGAAAAAGCCATCTTTGAAGAACAACTGCTTCAGAATGCTGATTTGAAGCATGAAGTTGAAGTGCAGACATCTATCGCAGATGCTGTACAGGCTGTTCATTTGAAACAGGTTCTCCAATGTGCTGAAGCCAAACTTGCCGTAACCAAATTATTCTGGAGGAAATTCTATCGATATGTAGGTTTAGCAGCATCATTTGTCATTATCTGTGTCTTTAGTTTATCTTACATTCAAACTAACAAGTTCAAAAAATTAGGTGGAACTCTGTACGCTGATGTGGTTATGCCAAAATCGCGTGATGTGAATAGCCTTGACAGTCTTCTTTCAGCCGCATATTATCAGATAGGTTCTGGAGAATATGGATTTGCTCAAAATTCATTGGACGAAGCTAACAAGCTGATTGCAGAAGAACTGAATATTGAAGCCTTTGATGAAGAGTCAAAGTATCAACATCAACTCATAAGGACAAAACAATACGACACACAGTGGTATCAAGCAATATTATTGATGAAACAGGGTAAAGTACGAAAAGTGAAGGCGATTATAAAGGAGATCGCCAAGTCTGAGGGACCCTATAGTAACGAAGCCAAAGCATTAATACAAAATAAGTTTAACGTTAAATCCAAACAACAATGAAAAGATTCTTTTTAATTGTGTGCCTTTGCAGTATCACTACTGTATTATTAGCACAAGAGGAGAAGCCGGTTTCAGACAAGAAAGCCTCTCCTGAACTGACAGCACTTCAAACAGCAGCCGGGCTGGTAAAGTATGGTTATGAGAATTACTCTGCCACAGCTTTGATTGAAGCCGCCAAGATCATTTCCGAAACCAAGGTTCAGGATTTAGAGGCAGAAGTAACTCACGGATCTTCACCGGATGTTCAAAACAAAGCCTCAGCATTTTCTATGAACCCAACCGTACTTCTGGCAGATGCTCTTAAATATGCGGGCAGAGACAAGGTGGTTACGGCCTATGCAAAGCAGGTTGAGAAATCCATCAACTCTGGAAATACACGAGGTGCTGTCGGAGGGCCAAAATATGCGGAAAGCCGTGTGTATGGTAAAGACTACAACCTCTATCAGGTTAAGTTCTGGGCCAATGAACTTGCTGAAGTTATCGTAGTTGGTGATGGTGACAACGACCTTGACCTTTATATCTATGACGGCAATGGCAACCTAATTGCCAGCGACACCGACTATACAGATCAGTGCGTATGTCGTTGGGTTCCTGCCTGGACAGGTACATTCACAATCAAGATCGTCAACCGTGGTGCCATCTATAGCAACTATGCCATCGCCACAAATTAAGGATTCTATCGGACTATTATCGGGGTTGGGCATTCATTATGTGCTCCAACCCCTTAATTCATATAACTGAACCATTATGAAAAAAAACGTAGTATTCCTTCTTTTCCTTTATCTTCTTCCTATTGTCACCTTTGCACAAGGATACAATTCAAAGGGAGGAAGCCATCGTGGGCATCAAACACCTTACACACAACAGGAACGACAACCTAGCCATTGGTCCGGCTCTGGGATAGCATTAGGAAGCAAAGTGCTTGCGACGAACAATCACGTTGTAGATGGTGCCACACACCTTTATGTATATTTTCCAGAAACAAAGGCGAAGTATAAAGCAAAGACTATTACCGTTGACTCCATTAATGATCTTGCTCTTGTAAGAATTGTAGATTCTGAGTTCAAAGGATTTCCGACCATCAAATATGGATTCAAGAAAGACCTTGAAGATGTCGGCACAGAGGTGTTTGTATTAGGTTATCCACGTGTTGACACAATGGGAGAAGAAGTAAAACTTACAACAGGAGTTGTCAGTTCCAGAAGTGGTTTTCAAGGAAACAAATCCCAGTATCAGGTCTCGGCAGCGGTTCAGCCAGGGAACAGTGGAGGCCCACTTTTCAATGACAGCGGTGAACTTATAGGAATCGTTTCCGCAAAGCACACTGATGGTGCGGAGAATGTAAGCTACGCTATAAAACTTAATTACTTAAGCGACCTAATTGCCAAGTCAGGTGAAAGCATCAACCTCTCTCGCACAAGCCAAATTTCAAATATGAAGCTTAGCGAGAAATGTAAGGCCGTTATTCCGTGCACGGTAATGGTCATCGCCGACAACGAACGTGAAGGCCAGAGTCAAAGAGAAACCTCAACCACTTATGGCACGACCGGCAAATATCCTATCCGTGTGAATATGCCCGAAGTCCAAAGTTCAAATGACAATTATGTCGGTATAATTGGGATTGAGATAACCGAGGAAGAAACAGTTATGTATATGACAACTATAAATCCTACCAATGAAGAACGTTGGTACAATATTAATAAAGGCACCTATATAGTAGATAAAAGTTCTGGCAAGAAGTATCTGCTCAAAGCCGTAGAGAATTGTGAAATTGCGCCTAAGCGTTCAACTCTTCCAGCGAGATGTCAAGCCGATTTCGTCCTCCGCTTTCCTCCCGTACCGTCATCTGTCACCAGTCTTGCCCTCTGTGAACCATCTGAAGAAGGTTGGAAGTTTTTAGGAATTCAGATAAAATAGAAAAAGATGACATTGAACAGTGGATATAATCTATATAGATACAATTTGACAGAGCCTCCTATTAATTGGAGTGAACAGTACAAGAATCCGCAGTATCAGTCAAGCCGAGGTGCCAAGAACGCAATTGGCGCATACTTCTTTTATAGTAAAAAAGACACAGCTATTACAGTTGGTCATAAAGCGATAACAGCTATGGAACGAAAGGACCAAGGTGATAGAAACCTGTATATAACAAAAGCCTATTTAATTTCAGATGTCAACCTTCTTGACTTATCCTTTAATGAGCCATGGCCCGAGTTGATGTTAGATAGATTATATGACAATGGGATTGATGTTCTTACAGATAGTTTTACTCATTTAAATCCAGAATACACTCTTTCGATTATTCGTAATGATTATTTAGCAGTTAAAAATGCCCGGCAAAGTGGATCTCCACTAAGATGGGATGATCAACGGAGCATAAATGTCAACTCTTTTTTCAACTGTAATAGCAGTTATCTTGGTCAATGTCTTACAGACTACAATAATGGGGCGATATTCAAAAACCTACTTACGGAAAAAGGTTACGATGGATATATCTTCGTAGAAGAAATCAATGATCCAACTATCTGCCTTTTTAATTCAGATTGCCTATCTAGGCCAGAAACATACTTGTATAATCGATAAGTACACCTTATGGGTTTTGCATAAAAAGCTATTTGGCTCGGTTCTACATTACAATATGTCATCAATTAGAATTAATCTATATTATGGCAATAGTGTTACTGATTCCCAATAGGGCAATTTGCAGCACACCAAATATATTGTCCTATAAACACTTATATTAGAATGAAGAAGATAATTGTAACGATACTCGCTACAATAGCATATGGATTTTGTTTGGCACAAACCACGAATACAATAGAAGTTTTGTGTCAAAACGCTCTCGCTGCTGCTGAAAATGACGATTATGCGTTGACTAAAAAATATTTTGATGCTGTTATTGCTGAATGTCAAAAGAATCCAGACTCGGACCTTCTACTGAATTTGTCAGAGGATGTATCTGATTACGTTATTCTTAACCAAGCAAAAATCAATCAGCAGGATGCCAAGGCCACCGCATTACAACTTATTCAGTTGCAGTTACAATGCCTTAATTATTGCGCTAATCATGGCCTCTTTCAGTCTGGTGAAGAATATGTTAATGCTACTCATACGGCATTAGTCGGCATGGGGTATACTTTGGCCGATGCTGGATTAATGCAGGATGCAGAAGATTGTCTGAAAGCAGGAATAAGCGTCTTTTCACAAATGAACATCTTCACCGAAGAATATCCTTTGGGCTACGAACGTATGGCATATTTCTATTCTAAGTATCAAGAAGAGTATGACAAAGAGCTACGTTTTCAGTATGAGGGATTCAAGGCTGCGGCCTCATTATATGGTGCAAAAAGCGAATTGAGTAAACAGATTTTCAGTCGTATGTGCACTTCATACTGTTCCGATCTGGCCTTTTTATCATTCGTTGGCACAAAAGGCAGCCTATACGACACCTTCGATGTAAGGATAATTCCATACGATGACCTGATCGAGACAATTGGACTTTGGACTCAATACATAAATGAAATAACGACGCAATATGGCCAAGAAACAATCAATGCCCTTTTTCCCGATAGCCTTCCTAACATCTATGGCGATGGAATGATGCCACTTAATACTCCACTGTGGGATAGTTACAGTAAAACATTGGCAGCCATACATTTTGGCAGAATGGACGATTACGAAAGGAATGTAAGTCAGTTCCTTGATGAGATCACTGACATTTCTGAATTATATCCATATTCAGAAGGTATTATAACTTCACTGAGAAACCATAATTATGTTAATTATGCTATCCGCCTATATGATACTTTAGAACAAAAGGCAGTTGACCATCAAGATGTGATTGAACGTATTAGGTCAGCAGCAGGCAGAACCGCATATGCCTATGGTTTTACTGACAAAGCATGTTCTTATGTCAAGGAACTGGATGCGACAAGGAATCCCCATGCGTATTTGAACAAACAGTCATATTTTGACGATATTATGCTTCTGGCTGCTCTATATGCAAACAAACGAGAGTACACCAAAGAGAACGATATCCTAACACTTGCCTTAAAGCAATCAGATTCACTTGGGAATGTGATTTCGGATAATATTTTGCGGATATTATATAATAATTTGTCAGTGTCTTATAATCATCTCGGGAACAATGAGGAATCAGTTATTGCTTTACGTAAAGCTATCGAAATAGCCAGAAGGGCAATGATAAGCCAATATGAGAATATTGACGATCCAAGATGTGTTCTCTGGCCAGCAATAGAATACGGAAATCTTGCTGATCACTATTACAAGCAAGGAAACCTTGATGACGCAGAAAGAGTTTACAGAAACTGCTTACTTTACTACGAAACCAACAATGCAGAAAGCAGCAGAATAGGTTACGTGCTAGACGGCTTAATGGCCATAGCAGAAGCACGACAAGATCTTATTTCATTAAAAGAATTGTCGAAAAAACTATACTCTACGCAATTCAAACAATATCTTGCGCAATCTTTTGGTATGACAAAAGTCCAGCGAACAGACTTTTGGAATAAAATGAATACTCATTCATTGGAGGTTATCGCACAGTTTGCTCTCAACGATGAATCATTCTCAGATGTCGCCTATGACGTTTCTCTGATCCAAAAGGGTTTCCTTTTGAAGTATGAACAAATTATCGAAAATAATATCGTCAATAGTGACGATAGCCAACTTAAGGCTTCATATTATGACTTCAAAAAGGCTGAGAGCAAGGGTGATAAACAACGTGATGCTCTTGAAGAGAAAGTTATGTATCTTTATTCAAAGCATCCCGAGTTTATCAGAGAAGCGAACTTCACAACTTGGCAAGATGTGAGAGCAAACCTCGTTAAAGGTGACGCGGCGATAGAATTTGTCAAATGCTGTTCAGATGGAAAAAAGGCTTCGTATGCGGCTATTATCATTCGCCCCGAATGGAGTGCGCCTCATACTGTAAAACTTGCTTCTGAGAATGAAATGAACGCTATGTTCTCAAAGGGTTCAAGAGCTTACTATGACAATGATGGGCTCTATTCAATTACCTGGGGACAACTCGAACCTCATTTGAAAGGCGCAAACAGAATTTTCTTCTCCCCAGACGGTGTTTTATCTCAAATGAATATCGAGATTTTACATAATTCAAAGGGCAAGGCAATCTATGATGTATATGATTTACATAGAATCTCCTCAACCGCTAATTTGAACATAACAGATCTTGCTTCGTACGAAACCGCCACTCTTTACGGAGGACTCAACTATGATTTGGATACAAAATCAATGCAAGCAATTAGTCGTAGTTACGATAATCTATGCAAAATCACGGATCAATCAACGTATGTCGCTGGAGATAACACCAGGAAAGGATGGAATTATCTTCCCGGGACCAAGATTGAGGTGGAACAAATCAGCACTCTTCTTGACAAAGGAATGGTTAACAATACCATTTTTACCGCAGACTCCGGAACAGAAGAATCCTTCAAGACGCAATCAGGACATAGTGCACAAATAATTCACATCGCGACTCACGGATTCTATCTAAATGAAAAACAAGCAGAAAAGATGGACAATAATGTTTTCACACATAATGACACAGACTCTCACACATATCCTTTGCGAAGGAGTGGCTTGCTGATGTCAGGGGGACAACATATATGGATGGGAGAAGAAATTCCCGAGGGAATAGATGATGGCATTCTTACAGCTGAAGAAATTGCTGGCTTGAACCTTTCCAACACAGACCTATTGGTTCTGTCTGCTTGCCAAACAGGTCTGGGTGAAATTGGAGGAGATGGTGTATATGGCTTGCAGAGAGGATTCAAGATTGCAGGAGTCGGTACAATAATTATGAGTCTTTGGGAAGTCGATGACCAGACGACTTCCTTGATGATGCAGACATTTTATCGTAATCTCATTAAAGGTAAAAGCAAGCGGGAATCTTTTGCCATCGCCCAGTCAGAAGTGCGAAAGAAGTACGATAATCCTAAATACTGGGCAGCATTTATTATGTTGGATTGAGAATATTTACAGGCACATATGCTGGACCTATAAAACAACACTAAAAGCAATCATAATACTGGAATGAAAAAAACAGCTATATCATTATTGTTATTTCTTATTGCGTTGACAGCATTTAGCCAAAGCAGTGCTCAATTCAACGAATATTCTATTGGGTTAAACAAACTTAATAGCGGGAGCTATCAAGAGGCCGAAACTATTTTTTCCAAATTGCTAGATGCCGTTCGACTTGAGTATGGGGAAACCGGAAGTTATGCGATAATTATTTTGAAAGAGCTCCAGAACGCCTAATGAGAAGGTTGAAAATTTCTACAATAGAGCCAAAATATGTAACTTCGTATCATAGTCATAAAATCACAAACAAAAGGAACGGCAAACAAAATGGGGAAAGTACATAAAAAGAAGAAGAAGCGTTCTCAACCGAGACCAAAAGCAAAAAAGCACATAGTTAAGCCTGTTCACAGGCTGAACTCCAATGTTTCATTCGAAGACAAAATGAGAGCTTGGGGAAATGTGGTAATGGAAGCACTGAAGAATAGAGAACAAATAAACCAACAAATTCAAGAACATGCTAAAATTGTTGAAGGGTATTTCAAGAAATACGACACAGTGCAATTACTTGGTAGCACAGGCCTGTATTTAATGGACAACCTTGCGAACCTTGAAAAATTCTATTTGGCTCAGATTTCCGGAAAAAAACTCGAACTAGACGAACGTGCAGAAGTAATTTCAGAGTATGCCCTAAATTTTGGATTATCAATGCCAAATGATGGAAAGGAAGAACCAAGTAATGAGGTGGTTTTGGATCTAAGAGAACGACTGAGGTCTCTCTCCGAGATATACGGATTGCTTGATATGCCTCTCAACAACGATGCAGAGCTGTTCATTAATTGGCTAATTCACTCAGAGACTGTTATCGTTCGAGGTGATGCATATCCAGTTCATTACAATGAAGTATTCTATGAAATGTTTATGCCCCATTCTGATTTCTATAAAGAAAGATACGGCTTTTCCGTAAAAGAGCTGAGACTATTCTTTGCTGACTTGGAAAATAGGATTATTTGCAAGATCGGTGATCAAGATTCGATTTACGGCATTTATAAAATGTGGGAGCGATGGAAGAACTGGGAAGACAAAAATCATGGCTCACCCGATGACGATAACTTTATGGAAAACCACGATTTCTCAAAGGGCATATTTGGAGAATTCTTTGAATCTAACCCAGATGTTCCTCATGACGATAACAATGAATGCTTTGTGGTTTATCCTCCTGATTTCTATCAGGGCTCCGATAGAATATTTTGGATATATCCACAGAGTGCTGCAGAATTAAACATTCTGAAGGCATTATCGCTTGAGTTCGGAGATAATTCCTCCTTTATTGAAAACGATAAATATAAAGGAAATATCATGAATGGTCATAGTATTTTTGAACGGCCTTTCGTAAAGGATGGTGATAAGTACTATTGTTTTGCGCCTATGATTCCTCATAGAAACGCATTCTTAATTGCAGAGAAATTGATGATGAGGGATCAAGAGTATTACAATAAACATTTTCAACAAAACACTGAACTTTCAAGTCGTGACAAGTATATTGAGAAAAAAGTCCGTTCAGTTCTGGAGTCATTCTTACCGTCCGTTACATTTTATTCTTCAACAAATTATAATTTCATAGCAGATGGACAATGGAAAAGAGCCGAGCTTGATTTATTAGGCATTTCGGATAAGGCAACATATGTCATCGAGGTTAAAGCACACGAACTCTCCCGCAAGGATCGAGTTGGACTAGATGGGGCAAAATATAAATTCAGGCAATCAGTTGGAGATGCCTGCAGTCAATGCAATAGAGCAACAAAACATATTATTGAAGATATTCCTGCATCATTTAGTGAAATAATAGTTGACAACAACAAACCTATTTATAAAATCGCCGTTACTTTCACACATTATTCTGCTTTAATTGGAAACATCGATGTATTAATTAAGGCCGGATTATTAGGGGAAGAAGACCGCGACACCTGGATAGTGTCTCTATTTGACTTAATGGTATTCGCTGATTTTATTACTTCCGAAGAGGAGTTCATTTCATACCTTGATATGCACAAAATCATTTATTCTAACCATAGTATGTATAATGATGAACTCGATTTACTCTCTGGTTTCCTAAATGATGATTTGGCAAAGAAAGTAAGCCCCCAAAAGAAATTGATTATCATGGGTGGTTCAGAGCTAATAAATGAAGAGTATGAAAAAGATTATAAATTGCCTTATGAGCAGTAGTATGCCTAAATTCCGCAAAAAGCAAACATTTTCATCTGAGCCGGCCTGTTGACGATATCCGCCCACACATTCAGGCCGGTGTGGTCCTTAGGCAAGTCTTGCTGGGCGCAAGAAGGTTCTCGAATGCAGTCCTGACACCGACTTTTTCTATAGTCTCCAATGCGGCAGCCACACCCGTGAACGTGAGTTTAACATGTAAGCGGTAACTTTGCATCAGCGGAAATCGGAAGTTTTAGTTTCGGCAGAAATCGGCAGAATTGATTCAGCAGTTTTCGGCAGTCTTTGTTTGCAGATGGTTCTGCAACGTGAGTTCCGCAGGAAAGGTTGGACATAAAAAAGTAAGTGTTTATTTTTAAATGTTCGAAGTTCAAAATAAACACTTACAACATGTACAATCTCTTAGTTATTGTAACTATGTGGAACAAAGTTAACGAATTATCCCGACAAAGCTACAGCCAAGCGCAAATTGCGCAGTTGTTGGGTGTTCACCGCGACACGGTTCGCAGGTACCAGTCGATGAGCGAGAAAGAGTTCAACGACCATCTGGTGCGCGAAATCCGTCGTCATCCTTCTAAGTTGGATCCATACCGCCAGTTCATCACAGATGAGCTTCGGAATGCTCCATTCCTCTCATGCCCTCAGATACTTGATCATCTGAAGGAGCACTTTGACAATCTTCCTTACATCGGTGAGCGCACCCTCTACAACTATGTGCAGCGTATCCGCGAGGAGGAAGAAATCCCCAAGAGCAGTGAACCTGTGCGCCAGATGCGTCATGTGTCCGATTGCGAGTACGGAGAGAAGGCCCAGGTTGACTATGGCGAGAAGATCATCAGCAACACAAAGGGGCGCAAAGTAAAAGTCTACTTCTTTGCTATGGTTCTCCAACGCTCAAGGTACAAGTTTATCTATCTGCAGAATGTCCCGTTCACTGCCAAGACTACGGTCTATGCTCACCATCTGGCCTTCAAGTACTTTGGCGGAATGCCCAAGAAGGTAATCTACGACCAGGACAAGAAGATGCTGGTGCGCGAGAACTTCGGTGACTATGTCATGACTGACGAGTTCGCCAAATATGTTGCCGAGGCCGGTTATGAGCCTGTATTCTGCATGGCAGCCGATCCCCAGAGCAAGGGGTTAGTTGAAAATGTCGTACGCTACGTAAAGGGTAACTTCCTGCTTGGGCGCACTTACATCAACATCGAAAGTCTCAATGAGGAGGTAATCGGATGGCTGGGACGCACCGGCAATGCCAAAATGAACAGCTCCACCCATCTTGTTCCGGCAACGGAGTTCCTTGAGGAGAGGAAGCATCTTCTGCCGTACCGCGTTGAGATGAATGAGCCCGAATGTGAAACACGCGAGTACAATGTCCGCAAGGACAACACCCTGCTCTATAGGAGCAACTTCTATAGTCTTCCTCTGGGCACATATAGTGGACCGGGGGCCAAAGTACTTGTCACTGTTGATGTTGACAGCAACGAACTGTCGATACTCGATCCAGCCGACTATGGACTGATAACGAAACATGTGATCAGCCCTCTGAAAGGAAAGTACATCTCAAAGGAAGGCCACAGCACATCGTGCAGTCGCGAGATCCTTGAGTCTGAGAAGATACTCAGGGAGTACTTCAATCAGTGGGAAGACAGCTCACCTTTGAGTACACTCCTCACGACGATCCGCAAGGACCGTCCAAGATACTACAGCAAAACGGTCCAGGCAATGGCCTCATTGCTTACTGACTATGATATAGCTTCTGCCAGGACATTGGTTGATCTTTACAATGAGCATAAGATCTACAATGCGGCCAAGATGAAGGAGGTAGCCACCGACCTTGCCAACCGCATGGATACGGAGGTGAAGTCCCGCACGAAAGCTATCGTCATGTCTAACGGCCTGAACAGCTGTGATGTCATGCCGGAAAAGCGTTCGGTTAGTGAATATAAGTCAATCATCAACGGGAAGGAGGAATAGCCATGGCAACACCTGCAATCAACATTGACGAGATACGCACATATGCGAAAGCTCTCCGCCTTAGCAACCTTAGGAGCAAATGCTCTGACATCATACACAAGGCCCAGATAGATACTCCAAGCTACATTGACTTCCTTACTGACATACTCAGGCAGGAGGTGAATGTACGCCAGCAGAACGACCTCACAAGACGCATGCGCCAGGCAAAACTCCCGCGCTCATGTAACCTTGATGCGTTCGACTTCAACCACAGTGCCGGCATCACAAAACCGCAACTCAAGCAGCTTAGGGAGCTTGTGTGGCTGGATCAGTTATACAACATCATCTTCATGGGGCCATCCGGAACCGGAAAGACTTATATGACTGCCGGTCTTATACGCGATGCCGTCATGAGAGGATATAAAGCCCAGTTCATAACGATGGACAACCTTGTAAACATCCTCAGGATGAAGGATATATCATCTTCCGCACTCAAGGCATACAATAGCCTTACAAAGTGCTCTCTCATAGGTATAGATGACATCATGCTCATGCCTATGAAAAAGGAAGAAGCAGTTGCGTTCTTCAACTTGATAAACACACTGCATGAGAAGACGTCCATCATAATCACCACCAACAAGGCCCCGACTGAGTGGGTGGAGATACTCCAGGATGAAGTCCTTGCGACAGCACTGTTGGACAGGCTTCTATACCGGTGTGATGTGGTAAAACTGACCGGATCATCGTACCGTATGGAAAACCGTTCAGGCTTCCTGGATGATAATAAATAATGTATAACCAGAACTTCGATCCGTCAGTGTTGTGACGGCCGTCACAACACTGACGTTAAACTATAAAGAGTAACAAAAATGACCAACCTTATGCTGAATGCAGACTGCCGAAATCAGCTGAAATGAAAACTTCTTAAAAGTGCTGAAGAAAAAGTTGCTTTTTACAGCAGGGTCAGGGATGCGCGACCGACAGGGAGCGAATCCAACCGAACCACGAAAAGGCGTTTTTGTTAAACATCGGAGCAGGAAACGGAGTGCGTGAAGCGCGAATTTACTTTCCAATATCCAGTTTTAAGGCTCCCGATACGTTCCAGATATCCTGACTTTTTTAGGAATGCAATCTCGCGTTTGATTGTACCATCTGATAATCCCGTCTTTTCGCATATCCTTTCCCTACTCAGACTTTTGTCCTCAGCAAACATTTGCAAAATCAGCTCCTGTCTTTCGGTCAATTTTATTGGGCCATTTATTGGGTCATTTATTGGGTCATTTATTGGGTCAGGTTGAACATGCAGGGTTAATTTCACTTGCATCAGTTCCGGTTGTTCCTGAAGTTCTGGCTTGAGCCAGTGCTTTTCATTCCAAGCATTGAGAATGAGCGGAAAGCCAGAACCAAGGTTCTCACCATAGCCAATCATTCGGAACATATTCTGCATTCGTTGGTTCCTGGCTTTTGACTCTCCACCATGATAAATCTGCTCTAACGGCAATTTCAATAGACCAGGATTGGTAAGAACGATGCGATCATCATACTTTTCAATCCTTAGCAGTCCGTTCACCATGAAATCAGCATGTATTATCATGTTTGTCACCGCCTCGCGTACCGCCTTATGCTGCGGTGTGTCGTCATTTCTAACAACACCTTCCATATTGAACGGGCGAGGCAAGTCACTTGTCAGTTTTGGCAGCACGGTCCTTATAAAGTTGAAAAGGTTGTTCTCCCATGTTCCATCATACGTAAGACGGTCGCTATATCGCTGGTCACCAATCAAATGAGACTTATCAATATAGTCCATACGCACGTTATCAAACCTTTCCCTTACCGGCAGGCCTTTACCGAACATCAACAGACCCGCCATCGTCAATCCTTCCACTCCATCCTTGCGGTTGATGGCATAACCACCAAGTTGTTTTAGGAATTCCTTATTATCAAGTCCATTCCAAACATGGTCCGGGTTATTTGTCTTGAACATGACACGATATCGCTCCAGGGTCGGGATGTCGATATCATCCATCGCGTAATACTCCAAAATCATTCGGTCGTTACCGGCTTCATTAGCGTCGCGGAGCATCATCTTCAATTCTTGCTCTGAACAATGATAGTCGCCTTCATGATTGCGCTTAAAGGTCCCTTTCGACAGGTTGCCATTGATGTAGATGGGACGTATGGTATAATCTGCACGAGGCACGTTAATGGCAACAATTGCTTTGCCTTCGACATCTATGGTTTGAACATCGTCATCTTTCAAGAGGTTTACATTAACCTTCTCCTTGTTATTGACAATATCCCACAAGTTCTTACGAATCTTATCAGCATCGTCAACACCGATTATTTCAAATCGTTTGGATTTATCCGGCTCGTCCATGTGCTCTACCACACCCAGCAGTAATGTTCCGCCGTATGTGTTGGCGAAAGCCGAATAGGTCTCCCAAAGAGAAGCCGGTAATCCCTTTGACGCCTTCTTGCATTCGAGCGTTACACGCTCACCACCAGATAGAAGTTTATGTATATCCATAGCACAAATATTCAATAAATTGTCTTACACTAATTTATGTTTATTCCATTAGACGGTCCACTGCCAATGTCAGTCTATTTTCAAGACTTCCAAATATCGGAATAGCCAAGATAACTCATAGTTGTCAGAACCTTGATTAGCATATTTCAAAGCCATGTCAAGGTCCTCCTTTGCTATAAAGGATTCATTAGGAGTTAGGTTGGTTTTTTCCATTTGAAAATCGTATATGTTCTCTGTTTTAGCTCTGTTGTCATTGTTATAGGAGACAATTAGCTTCCCAATCAAAAAAATCATAGCTTGATGATCACTCCTCAGGTCATACGGATTGGGTTTTGTGTCTAACAATTTCATATACCTCGTCTGAAACTCATCAAGAATTTTCTGGCAAGTCCACTTATGATCTCTTAATGCTGTATAGAATTGATAATCAAAGAACCTCAAATATGTCACAAATAGACTGAGTGTCGGATAATAATATGTCCCGACCGGCATATTTCTCAACGACAACTTCGTAAATGCCGTGATACGCTCTAGTTGACGAAGCGACAGCCCATTTTTTATTCCCAAAGACGACAGAAACCACTTGAAATCCTCCGCATTGTTTTTGAATATAGGATACTTAAGGCGCTCTTCAGACTCAAAAAAATCATCCAATTGGTAATAGTCATAAAGATGCTCACAAAACTTGGTATAGTCCGGTAACGGGAGACCAATTTCCAAGTCAAAGAAGCGCCGGAGATATTCAGACGCATTAATCCTCTCACTTCCATAGAAGCCACAAATAGAGTCTTCCAGATGCTTTTTATCAACAGCGCATACAAAAACTATATTCTTTACAACAAAGAAATGTTTGAGAACTTCCAACATCCTTACCGCATAGTCCGGCCTACAGCGATCCAGTTCATCAATGATAAATACCAAGGGCTTTTCATCACCACTTTCCTGATTAACATTCCAAGCGAGTTTTTCCAAATTCTCTTTCAAAGACACCATGGACTTCTCTTTTCCATCAAATGAAGTCACAGCCTTTTCAAAAGCTTGCCCTGTCTGTTCTTCAATCGATTGAGATACGTCGCCGATGTGATTATCTATCGACGCTTTTACAATTGAACGAATCATTTGTCGTGGTTGCTGAACGAATTCTTTGGCTATGCAGAGGAGATCATCTAGAGCCTCTTTTTGCCCACAAGACCTTCTAATACATGCGATTACTGCGATCAACGGGTCTTCCGCCCATTCAGTTTCCCATGCATTCAGCAGGACAACGGGATAATGTTTGTCTTCCAAAGATTGCTTCCACATCCTCAAAAACGTGGTCTTACCCGATCCCCATTCCCCAGTAAGTGCAATTGTCCCCCCAAGGTCAATACTATGCACAATTGATGTGAGAGTCTCTCCGATTCCTTCCCGTCCTGTAGAACAATTCTTAAAAGGGTTCCCTGACTCAACACTCGGTTCTATGTGCTTCAAGCGCATAATATATCTATCCATAATACATTCTAAACAAAAAATCGTTTCTAATCAAAATTCAACACGAGTTACTCTTTGTTTTTCAGGAATGAGTTCTTTAGTTTATATAGGGTGACGCCTTTGTAGGAGAAATACTTAGGGCCTTTGCAGACACCTGATTTACTTACGCTGTTTTCAGGCATGTTTTCCGCCGTAAATTCCGCCAGCGTCATGGCATTGCCACCGTATTCAACTTTATTGTCTTCCAGGACTGTCAATTCCTGGCCCGTTGGAGTGTATGTGATACGATCTCCAACATTGACACCATGTTCTGTCAGGTTGAATGAACCGTAATTAGGATCGAGTGTGCTTGCATCATCGAACAACTTATCCTGAGGCATCGGCTTAATCATGGATTCGATGTAAGCGATTTCATCTGGCGATAAGTTGTATTTGGTATATAATTCTTCGTCAGTCCATGGCTTCGACCAGTCTTGGAGAGGGACCAACTGATACACTTCTTTATCTCCATGCTGCGTTTTTTTCTTAATAGAAACCATAAAGCGGAAGAAACGTGTTCTGATGTATGAGATTATATTAAAGCATTGTTCTTTTGAATAATTGTGCTTTTCTGAATCAAAACCAATAATTAAATAAGTTTTGGAGCACACACTATTGGGTTCTCCATAAAATGGTTTTCCCAAAACAAGCGCATCGTTTCCATTGCCTCCTGCTTCGGGGATATACACTTTGTTAATGTCTATAGTTTCTTTATTCTTTTGAATTTCAGAACGAGGCATCCAACCATAACCCATCGGAGCAAGTCGTTTATTCACATAACACTTGGTATTATTAATATTATCTTGCGACATGCTAAAACCAACCCAATTGGAATTCAGGTTGTAATCCTGCCCAAAGAAAGCTTGAGAGCTAACCAATGAGCTAAAATTGTTAGATTTAAAATAATCTCCTTCAACATCAGCAACTTTTGAGAAAACGCTTTGTGCCAAAACGTCACGAATGACTACGCCTGTTTTACAATCATTCAGATAGCCATATTTATCATTAATTTTGCTCCCATTATGTATATAATGATGACATTTACCTTCAAATGTATCTGAATATAGAAAATAGTTAACGCCACCTTTTATCTCCACACCCGTGAAGCACTCTCCGGCATCAAGATAATCATGGATAAGAATCATGTGCTTTGTAGATAACATATCATCAATCCACCTATCAGATATACCTTGAGCGCCTCGTGTCATCCAACGACTTGGTGTAATCATCGAAACATAACTCGGCTTCAACGATTTGGCGATATCAATAAAATAATGATAAAGGGAATTATATCGATTGGTTCCTTCAAGAACTTTTTGATACGGTGGATTGCCCACCACTGCATTGAATTTCATATATTCTTCTAATTCGTCGTTGTTCCAATAATTCTTACCATCGTGCATCTTCTTGATAAACATATCACTTTGGTTCGTGATTTTGTTTATCAAGTCCTCAAAATAGCGGGCATTGACCTTTGCCCGTCGGAAACCCCTAAGCGTACGTTTGGTTATGCTCTTCGCCATTTCTGTCTTACAGATGACGAATATGTTATCTTTCAAGACATTGTACCAAATCTGATTTTGAATATCAACAGGAACATCTGTAGCCAGCATGTGGTTGTCTCTGTAGTCCTTGAGTTTCTCCGCAAAGACACTATATGCCATATAGAGAGGATAGAGTCCCGTCTTGGAGTTGATTTCCAGTATTCTGGTATTCCTATCCTTAAAAACCGCGTCCGTAACTTCCCCGTGATCAATAAAGCGAGGTGCGACAGACTCTGTTTCCATAGCCTCATCGAAGAAGACATATCCACCTATGCAGTCCCCGATATGCATATTCACGACTCTCCATGGAGTAAGCACCGTTTCCTTGTCCGGATTGCGGAAGTAAGAAAATATCCTGGACACAGCCTTCACTCTTTCCATCGGTGCGAGCTGGTCTGCTTGTCTCACAAGGTCCCTATAGTTACGTCCGACAGCACGGAACATATCAGGGTCGTAATACGGAATAAATTCTTTGAAAAGTTCCTTGGTAACACCTCGCGGCATGAACTCTTCCCAGGACTGATTGTCTATCAATTCTGCAAAGTTGTCGAGTGTTATATCTTGACTTTCATCTTTGAGTTCAACGCCATACATAAGAAGAGGAAGGCGGATGGATATGCCACGAAGTATTGATATCGCCGCATCCGCATTTTTCTTTTTCTCTTTAGCGTCTTCAAGTCTTTTCCTATCTGCGTCGGTGAGTTCCGCTTTCTTTTTCTTTTTGATTCTTTCTATCTCCGCATACTGTTCATTGGTAAGCCCAGTCTTAGCCATATCCACATCGGTAGAACTATGATTGGCCTTTGTCGCGCCAATAATCTTATGGAGGCCTTGGAACTTGGCAAGAGCTTCAGCATCAAGCTTGCGCAACATTTCTTGGTTATATAGTCGCGAGTCATCGCATCCGTTCTTGGTTACCCGGATAATATAGGCTCTCTTCAGTTGCTCAAGCATACTTTCGACATTGAAGGTAGCCATCTTTGTTCCATTATATCCGATGACAGGGCAGAAGTTCAGGAATTCCCCGAGCTTGACTCTGTCAGATTCATTTGCAGTTGTTCTCGCACTTACTCGTGCAGTATCTGCAAGTACCTTGAGAGTCCTGTCTGGGGCAAAGTCAAACACATAGCAGTTCTCTTTTCTGCGGCCATCCCTCGTCGTGTAAGGGGTCTGCACGCGGAAAATGGTCTGCATATATGCCTTTGCATCAGTATTATGCGAGCCGGAAAGCATCATGACAGCCGTCCACGGCTTCACGGATACTCCTGTAGTAAGTTTACCGCACGAGAGTGTAATCGTCCTCGTATCTTCCGGATTGTCTCCCATAGCATTCTCCACAAGCGAGAGTGCATTGTCATCAGGAACATCCTCATCACCATCACCGGCAACATTGACAATCTGGAATTGACCGAAGATATCATGCTGCTGCAGAAGCGCAGAAAGGGCTTTCGCTTCCTTGACTCCCGGGATCATCCATAGTGTGTGACGGAAATTGTTTCTGAATTCAACCGTCGAGAACGGATAATTGCTGTCCGGATCGTATTTGACAATCAGATCAAGGAAACCCTTCACATGTTCTTCATGGACGAATTTGCCAAGTGCACCCTCCGGCATTGCTCTGTGATCACGTTCAATGTCTCCTGTCCAAGTTCTGAAAAATTCCTTAAAATTAAATGCCGAATCTTCTACGTCATCAAATCCAGCAAGAACTTTACCCAAGTCAAACGTAAAAATGTTAAGCCGAGGAAGCCCCGCATAAGGATTAGGATCTCCGAAGTGATTCAAGTCCCAGTCTGATTTGGCTTTCTGCTCCATCACATAGTCCCAGGTAAAAATCTCATCTTCCCTATAGTCTTCGAGGAGATTGAACGGCGTTCCTGAGAGATTGAGAATATGGGTATTATCGTGTTTGAGAAGAGCGATTACATTCTGGCCAAGTTCCGTCTGTGTTCCCTCATGAGCCTCATCAATGATTACCATATCATATTTGGCGGCAAATATAGCTGCGTTCTTATCGTACTTGCCTCCTGCCAGCTGAGCGCCACGAAGGTCTTGCATTGATGCAAAATAAACATAGTGAGCCTCAGGGTTTTTCTTTGCCGCTTTTTCGAGATGTTCAAAGGTCTCCCCCATTTCGCGGGAACCATAAGTGTATCCATCCAACATTCCGAAGATTTTGCCGAAGTCTTCAAACCATCCCTTGTCCACGACAGGTCTATGCGTAACAATGATAGTTCTATGGTAATGGCATTCTTTCACCACCTGAAGCGCAGTCAGCGTCTTTCCAAAGCGCATTTTCGCATTCCAGAGCATTGCCTTGCCACCGCTGTTGAATTTCTTGATGGTCTTGTCGATGGCTTCTTGCTGCTCCGGACGGAATACTATAGTTTCATGTATCGGGACGATTTCACTTGAACTGATAGCGCTGCGGCCTTCCTTGACAGCTTGAATTGCTTTCAGCGCAGTCTCTACACTACATTCAAACCATTCTGTTCCCTGGCTCTGTGTGCTGAAACTATGGCGCTTTATTCCGGAACGAAGCAGAACATTGTGGACTTCCTTGTCATTGAATGTCGTAAACACTCCACCTCTTATAGACAATGTCAATTCCGTATGTTCAAGTTTATAACTGATGCCTGCAGTCCGCGTATATTGGTCTATTCTTTTACGAGCCGCATTGTTTAATTCTTTGCAGTTAGGCAGCAGTGAGGAATCAGTAGCCTCCTCAAGTGTTGCTTCACCGATCTTCACACAGCCTCTGTGGGTGCTGTCGTTGATGGTGAAAATGTAGATTAACTTAGCATTTAGTGTCGAATAATACTGCATAAGTTACTTGTTTAGAAGGTCTATAAATCTTACAGTCTTTCCCTTCTCCCAATCCTTCAGTATGCAATATATGCCGTTGTGCTTGGTGATGTCACCTTTTTCACAACCTGTGCATTTAGTGATAGTCTTCTTGCTTTCTCCAATCAGATTAAACTCCTCTTGTACTTCTTCATAACAACTTCCGGGTATCACACCCTTCAGGCCATCCATCTGCCAGAGATTCCATGATATAATCTCAGCAATCTTTTCACCCTGAAGTTGAGCCGGCGTCTTGCCGAACTTTTCTTTGTAATAATCAAAGAAGGTGTATAGCATAGCCTCGCGTGCAAGTAAAAGATTATCTCCTTGCCATTCGAAGCCATAAGTATTCTGGTATGCGATTGTAGCCCATTTAATCCATTCGCGTACATTATCGACATTTTCGCTGACAACGCGCAGCTTTCTATCGAGAATGCCGATACGTTCCTTGATTGGAATATCCATTCCAGAGACGACTCCATACCGGCTGACCAGATATGGAGCTTCCCCGCAAGCCATTTCCAGCCTGGTGTCTTTCACATAATCCTGCCATGTTTTTCCGTCCGGAGTCGGGAATGGAATTTTCCCAGTTGCACTCTCCCAAGTATTATCGTCGTTTTCAATGTTGAACGGTGACGTGCCAGAAAACCAGGCTGCATCTATGAGATTATTCTGCTTGTTGCAAATCCATGCTGGAGTGAATACTTCTGCTTTATCTCTGGAACGGTATTCTTGTTCCGCCTTGGATTTATTGACTCTTGGGCGCAGCAACATGCCATTTTCTCCAGTAATGCGCTCAATATTTATCTCATCCCACTCTTGATAACCTTGCCCCATAGGCGCATAATTATCTGTCGCCCACATAATATTATGAACATCCTCATTTGTCGTCTTTGTCCGATCAATCAGGAGGAGTTCCAATAGTTTAGGATCTTCGTTATATATTACATTTTCTTTTATATCAGAATTTTCGCTCATCTTGAAAAACTAATGATTCGTTCTTTTACAAAAATAACGATTTTTCAACAGTTTCCGTAAAATTAGTCCGGTATTATATGCAATTTCATGCAATCATAGCATCCAAAAAGATCTCCTCATTCCGCAACTCGACTGCCGAGTAATGTAATGATAATGAAGATACTGTAAGCCTCCGACGAAGCACGTGTGACACCCATTAACAGCGAAGTGGCAGCA
>OIXA01001991.1_pt1 | contig 24426 bp, 21 predicted proteins | sample 1587721 | NCBI WGS metagenome assembly OIXA01 (sample SAMEA3888900, study PRJEB22519) | human gut metagenome | biome: human gut; feature: human-associated habitat; material: faeces | place: Denmark | collected 2013
CTTTTAGCAGAGTTACTGTCGGGAAAAGTGTATTTTGTATTTGTGCGGTGTTACCTTAAATTTATCAGAACTATTGCAAAGAGGAGAAAAATTAGATATAGTATATTTAATTTAACATGGCGGCAAGCGGAGGGACAACCATGATCGGTGAGAAGATAAAGGCCATTCGGATGGAGAAAAGGATCACAGCCAAGGAGCTGGCGGAACGGGTGGAGGTGACCCCCGGCTATATTTCGCAGATCGAGCGTGATTTGATCAGCCCGTCTCTGTCTGTTCTGATGCGCATTGCAGATGCCATAGAGACTCCGCTGGCCTCGCTGCTGTCGCAGGAAGCGCGGGAACAGGTGACGGTGGTCAGAAAGGATAAGCGGACGAAGATACGGTTTGCCGATATCAATATCGAATACGAATTTGTAACGCCGTACAGCCGCAAGGGGGATGTCTGTTCCCAGATGGAGATGATCCGTGCAAAGCTGGGGCCTAAAAGCTGGGGCAGCACAATCGTTCAGCACCACGACGAAGCGGGGGAGTGTACGTTGGTTCTCAAAGGTACGCTGGAATATCACACTGGGGATACAGTGCATACCCTGACGGAGGGGGACAGTATCTATATTCCGCCCAAGACGTATCATCAGCTCTACAATCCCGGCGAGGAGGACGTTGAGCTGGTCTCTGTGATCTCTCCGGCCTGCTACTAAGCGCATATTGAAAAAGCACCCGCCAGGGAATGGATACTCTATTTCCCGGCGGGCGTTTCTATAACTAAATAATTTAGTCATATTAAAATAATTTATCAAAACTGTTGACAATGAAGGGCATTTCTCCTATAATAACGCTAAAGATAGAAGTAAATAAATTTAGTAAAAATAAACCTTCGGGAGGAAAGCGTATGAAGCCATCTGTCGAGAATTGTATGCAGTGGGTCGAACGGGACAAAAAGGTCATCGCGCCGTGTTCCCACCTTTCCTATTTTCCGCTTGTTGTCGCAGAGGCAAAGCAGGACATGGTCTATGATGAGGACGGAAACGGCTATATCGATTTTCTCTCCAGCGCGTCGTCCTTGAATCTGGGCAGCGGTCAGCCCGCCGTTCACGCGGCTGTTATGGACCAGATGGGGAAGGGAACCCAATACACCATCGCGTACTCCTACAACCGCGCCAGCATCGAATACGCGGAGCGCCTGACGTCCGTCTATCCCGGCGGCGCGGCGGCCAAGGTCTGCTTTGGCCTCTGCGGCAGCGACAGCAACGACGCGGCGGTGAAATTTGCCCGCGCCTATACCGGGCGGCCCAAAATCATCACGTTCCTTAACGGCTACCACGGCAGCACCTACGGCGCGGCATCGCTGACCGCCGTCTCCGCCAGGACGCGGCGGGGGATGGGGCCGTTTCTGCCGGAGGTCTACAGCTTTCCTTTTTTTGATACATCGGTGGAGGATGCCGCTTGTGAGAGAGATTGTGTCCGGATGATCGAAGAGGCATTTGCCGCCTATCTGCCGCCAGAGGAGGTGGCGGCGGTAATTATCGAGCCGATTCAAGGAGACGCCGGCCTGCTGGCGGCCCATCCCATCTTCGTGCAAAAGCTCTATGCCCTCTGCCGGAAGCACGGTATTCTTTTCATTGCAGAGGAGGTGCAACAGGCGTTTTTCCGAACAGGAAAGTGGTTCTCCATCGAGCATTACGGCATTGTCCCGGATGGCATTGTTCTGGGAAAGGCATTGGGCGCGGGCCTGCCGCTGGGCGCTTTTATGGCAAGAAGTGAGATCATCGACGCCCTGCCCGCACCGGCCCACCTGTTTACCTTGGGCGGAAACGCCTTGGCCTGCCGCGCCGGTATTGCGGCTTTCGACTATATGTGTACGGCGGAATTCCAGCGGCTTCTGGCGGAAAACACGCGGCAGATGCAGCGGCGCCTGGAGGAACTCTGCCGCCGGTATCCGGAGAATCTGACGGGCATCTGCGGCATGGGAATGTCCCGGGGTCTTGCGGTGACACGGCGGGAGCCCGGCTCCGGCCGCATTGTTCCGGATGCCGACGGGACGTTCAAGATACTGTATCGGGCCTATGAAAAGGGCCTTCTGGTGATTTCATTGGGACAAAATATCCTGCGCATTCAGCCGCCGCTGAATATCCGCCCGGAAAAACTCCAAGAGGGATTTGAGCTTCTTGCGGAGGCGGTGGAGGATTATCGTGTTGGCAGGATCCCGGATGACGTGTTTCGATTCCGTCAGGGTTGGTGATGTTAGCGCCAGGAGCGCACAGCCAATTTGGGTCGGGAAAAAACAGCCAATTTAAGCCGGAACGGTGAGCCAATCCTTTTGAGGATGCATTCAGTTTCCTGCCATTTTGGTTTCACCTAAACAAGCGAACTGGGTTTAAAATGTACAGCCAACAGCCCAGTATGGGAAATCTCATTTCCGAAGAAACCCTTCATAAATTGGAAGCTGATACATCGTTCCAACAGCTGTCTCAGAAGATGCAAACGCTGAACATTTTTGAGGTCTTGGGTATTACAAATGCCGAGATCCGCCACAGTAATTTCTTGGCCTGGCTTCTTGATCCCAACGGCAATCACGGAATGGGAGATAAGTTTTTGCGGGAGTTTGTCTCAAAGTTAGGGCAAAGAGAAGTGGTCCCCAAAAATGTGACAGTCTGTATTGTGAGGCGTGAGTGGCAGCACATTGACTTGTTGGTTTTATGCCAGAAAGAAAAATACTTGCTGTGTGTCGAAAATAAAGTGTTCTCTGAAGAACACGATAATCAGCTTCGCCGTTATCGGGACATGCTATTAGAAGAATACCCCGGTTACACCATGTCGTTTGCATTTCTATCTCCGGATGGAATTGCTCCGTTATCGGCAGATGACCAGCAATACTGGCAGCCAGTCAGCTATGCAGATATTTTAGACGCAATCGAAAGTGCGAAAGGCGGTAGTGCTCTTTTGCCGGAAGTAAATATGCTGTTGGATCATTATACAGCAGCTGTCAGGAGGCACATCGTGGGGGACGATAACATTAAAAAGCTGTGTCAGGACTTTTATGACAGACACAAAGAAGTGCTCGATACCATTTATGAAAACTGTAAAACCTCGCTCAACCCAATCTGTGAAGTAGCGGAAGATTGGTGTAGAGAAAAAAGCGAACAAGGCGAGTTGATTTTCAGTCCTCAGTGGTCCAATAATACATATACCCGATTTACAACCGAGGCCATCCGAAAGTTGTTTCCCCAGCATACTAAACCCATCAGTGGCTGGAAAACAACAGATATGGCATTTTATGAAATCATCAAGCGCGAAAACTATTTCAAAATCACGCTCTCATTGTGCAGCGACAATCTAACAGATGAGCAACGTGCGGCTTGTGACCGCGTCAGTCAGGCACTGAATCGTCCCGACAGAAAGGAAGATTGGCGATGGAAACGCATCCGGAATTGGCCGCGTCATACAATCGAGTCCGAGCCAAACAGCGAAAACTATAAAGAAGAAATCTATAGATACTTGAATACAAATTGGCGAGAAATACAAAAATTCGAGAATGATTTGCTCAATAAAACAGAGTAATCGCGCGGCACCCTGTACAGACATTTGTACAGGGTGCCGTTTTATTATATTCAAGTTTTATTATATTCAAAGAAGGTGAGTGAGGACATGAAATGGCGATGCAGGAAAAAGTACTACAAAATTGAGGTTCTGCCCCTCCTTTTGTTGAAACGGCATCAATAGCGGATACTGCTGATCCCGCCGTAATGCTCGGTGGACAGGCTGGCCTCGGCGCAGGCCGCAGCGGCGATCTGCCGCAGCTGCTCCGCCTCCAGCTCCTGAGGACATTTGCCGGTGCGCAGCAGCTGCGCCACGGCACTACCCATAAATATATCTCCGGCACCGGTGGTATCCACGGTGCGGACCGGCGGGCAGCCCACATGACCCGCGCCCTGCCGTCCGGCATAATAGCAGCCGTCGGCACCGCAGGTGACGAACACCAGCTTAGCGGGATACTCCCGCAGCAGCTTTTCCGCACCATCCTGCGGCGGCAGTCCCCACAGGAACTCCACCTCCTCGCTGCTGATCTTCACCACGTCCGCCGCGGACAGTCCCCAGAGGATCTCCTGCCGAGCCTGAGACAAATCCTTCCACAGCGGGGTGCGGAGGTTGGGGTCGTAGGTCACCAGCTTGCCCCGGTCTCTGGCGTACTCCACCGCCCGGCGGGTGGCGTCCCGGGACGGCTCATCGGTCATGCTCACCGAGCCGAAGTGGAACACCCGCGTCTGGTTGATCAGCGACAGATTCAGTTCGTCATAGCGCAGCAGCATATCCGCGCCGGGCTTGCGGGCGAAGGAAAAATCTCTGTCACCGTCGGTGTCCAGCGTGACGAAGGCCAGCGTAGTAAACACGGACCCATCCACCACGATCCCCACAGTATCAATGCCCGCCTGCGCCGCCGTCCGGCACAGCAGGCGGCCAAAGACATCGTCACCCACCTTGGCCAATAGTGCCGTTTTCATCCCGTAGTGTGCCAGCACCGCCAGAAAATTGGCGGGTGCGCCGCCGGGATGCGCCGCCAGCACCGGGTAGCCGCCAGCATCAGTACTCTGGCAGGCAAAGTCCACCAGCAGCTCGCCTATTGCAACTGCATCATACATATACACACCTCTTACAGCATCTGATTGAATTCGATCTTTTCGCCGTTGGGGCCGGGCACCGTGAAGAATCGGACGCCCCTGTCCCAGAAGGGAAGAAAGCGCACCTCCGGTTCCAAAGCGGCAAGTCCCTGCTCCACGGCCCAGGCATGCACCGCATCCACGTCGCTGACATTCAGTGCCAGATGATCAATCGCACCTGCCTTCCCCGCCGCCTGATCGCTTTCGTATACCTCCAGAGTCAGATCCTTCAGCCGCAGGAACACCACGCGCTTTGTGCCGTTCTGCGTGTCGCAGGCAATGTGAAAGCCAAGCCTCTGGTAAAATGCCAGCGTCTTCCCGATATCTGCGGTGGGCAGCCCTACATGCTGCAGACCGCTGCAATACTGCTCCAACTTCATACTCTTACTCCTGCACGTCTATGATGACCTTCATGGTCATCTCACGGTTCTCGTCAATGTACTGATATGCCTCCAGGTAGTCCCGGAAGGCAAAATGGCGGCTCATCAGCGGACGCAGCTGCACCTTGCCCTCGGACACCAGCCGGATGGCGTCCACATAATCCTCGTGACGGTACATCATGCTGGTGTTCAGCTCCAGCTCATGGTCGTTCAACACCGCCAGATCCACCGATGCCATCTTGGAAAACACCGCCACCAGCACGATGGTGCTGCCCTTTCGGGCACAGCGGATCGCCTGGCCCATGGTAATGTCGCTGCCGGCACAATCGTAGATCACATCCGCCTTGTCCGAGCCGAAAGCATCCCGCAGAGCCTGCTCCATGTCGGTCTCCCCGGTGTTCACCGCGTAGTCCGCGCCCACCGAACGTGCCACGGACAGACGGTAGTCCGAGACGTCCGTCACCAGTACGCTGGCGGCGCCAAGTGCTTTGCAGCTCTGCATCAGCAGGATACCGATGGGACCGCAGCCCAGGATAGCTACTCTGGCACCCTTCAGCTCCGGAAAACGCTTGGCCGCATGGACGGTGACGGCCAGCGGCTCAATCATAGCACCCTCGTCATAGCTCATGGTCTCCGGCAGGGGCGTTACCTTGGCCGCGTCCACGGCAAAATACTCGCTGGCGGTGCCGGTGGTCTGGAATCCCATGACCTTCAGCTCCTCGCAGAGATTGTATTTGCCGTGGGTACAGGGATAGCAGTGCCCGCAGCAGACCTGCGGCTCGATGGTGACCTTCTGACCCACCGACAGGCCCTCCACGCCGCTGCCCACAGCCTCGATCCGACCGGACACCTCGTGACCCTGTGTGACGGGATATCTGGTGAAGGGATGCTTGCCATGGTAGACATGTATATCCGAACCGCAGATACCGATACGCATGATTCTGACCAGTACCTGTCCCTCCGCCGCGATGGGACGCGGCGTCTCCCGGAATTCGATGACGCCGGGTGCCGTCATAACTTGCTGCAGCATATACATTCCTCCTTTATGGACGGATCAGCGTTTTGCCGGGTCGCACGGCACCGGTCAGTGCCCGAGTGACATCTTCCAGTGCCAGTTCTTCGCCTACCAACTCCCGCACGCGCAGGCGGCCCGAAGCAATGAGGCGTATGGCCCGCTCGTGGGTATGGGGATTTGTGAAGGACGCCGCCACCGTCAGCTCCTTCTGGAACGCTTCAAAGGGCTTGAAGGGGATTTCGCAGTCGGGCGGCGTCAGGCCGAACAGCAGCACCGTGGCACCGCGGCCGGCATAACGGATGGCGTCCAGCATCGTCTCTCTGCGACCCACGCACTCGATGGAAACATCCACATGGCCGATGCCATAGTGCTTCAGCTCCGCCGGCACATCCTGCGTCAGAGGATCCAGCGTCAGCGCAGCACCCAGCTTCATCGCCAGCGCGCGCTTTTCAGCAATGGGCTCTACCACGGCCACCGCCGCCGCGCCGGAGAGAATCGCCAGCTGCAACATGATCTGACCGATGGGGCCTCCGCCGACGATCACCACATAGTCACCGGCGTGAACGCGAGCCATATCCATGCCATGCAGGCAGCAGCCCACCGGCTCGCACAATGCCCCCTCCTCAAAGGAGACCCCGTCCGGCAGCAGGTAGGTCTGCTCCTCCCGCACGTTGCAAAGCTGGGCAAACCCGCCGTCCAGATTGACGCCCGTCGCCACCATGCCCTCGCACAGATGGGGTCGTCCGGTACGGCAGAAATGGCAGGCGTGACAGGCGATATTGGGGTCCACGGTCACTCTGTCTCCCGCACGGAAGCGGGTGACGCCTGCGCCCACCTGCTCCACCACGCCGGAAAACTCATGTCCCAGCACCACCGGGGGCTCGCACTCCGTAGCACCCTTGGCACCGGCATAGATATGCATATCTGTTCCGCAGACACCGGCGGCCTTGACTCGCAGCTGCACCTGGTCTGCCGCGGGAGCGGGAATGGCATGCTCCTCTACCCGTATATCGCCCTTTCCGTAAAATACAGCAGCTTTCATCTTACTGTCCTTTCCTGCATGCATTCTCACTTCTGCTCCGCGATCTGCACGATGTTGCTGAGGATCACCGCCAGCAGGAACACACATCCCTTGATGATCCACTGCCAGTACTCGATGACGCCCAGCATCACCAGACCGTTGGATAGGATGCCGATGATGAAGGAGCCCACCAGCACGTTGACGGCATTGCCCTTACCTCCCTGCAGCGAGACGCCGCCCAGCACAGAGGCCGTCAGCACGTCCATAGCGAAGTCGGAGCCGACGGAGGCCATACCGGAGCCAAGGCGCGCCGCCATCAGCGTACCGGAAATACCGGCCACAAAAGCGGAGCAGACAAATGTGCCGATGACGATGCCCGTCGTCTTGATGCCGGACAGGCGCGCCGCCTCCTTATTGCCGCCCACTGCATAGATGCGGCGGCCGATGTAGGTCTTGTTCAGCACGAACAGACCCAGCAGGAAGATCACCAACCATACCACCACAGGTACGGGGATACGACCCAGCAGGAAGCCCTGTCCCATGAATTTGAAGTTATCCGGCAGACCGCTGACCGCGGTGCCGCCCGTCATCAGATAGGTGCAGCCTTTGATGATGATCTGCATGGCCAGCGTGGCGATTAGGGACGGCACCTTGCAGATGGTGGTCAGCGTGCCGGAAAGCAGACCGAAAAAGGTGCTGATGACGATAGCGATAAGGCAGGCCAGTGCCACAGGCACGGCTGCCTTGGTGATGAGTACCGCTGAAAGGCAGCCGCTGAACGCCAGAATAGAGCCTACTGAGATGTCGATCTCACCCACCAGCAGCACCATAGTCATACCCACAGCGGCAATGCCGTAAAACGACACCTGCCGGCTGACCAACAGGATATTGTCCAGCTTCAGAAACGTGGGGCTCTTTATGGAGAAGAAGATGACCTCCAGGATCAGGATCACGATGATGCCGTACTTTTCATACAGGGCAGCCAGTTTTTTGGAATTTGGTTTCACTGTCATGTTGCATTACTCCTTTCAGGCCGGGCGACACCGCTCCGCCTGTTTCATTCTGTTGCCGCGGGTCATCAGGCTTCATAGCCGGAGGCGATGGACAGGATCTTCTCCTGTGTAGCCTCTTGATACAGCAGCTGACCCTGCACACGTCCTTCGTGCATCACCAGGATCCGGTCACTGAGGTTCAGTATCTCGGACATCTCCGAGGACACCATGATGATGCTCTTCCCTTCCTGCTTCATGCGGAACAGAAAATCGTATATCTCCTTTTTTGCGCCGACGTCAATACCCCGGGTAGGCTCATCAAACAGCAGGATGTCGCAGCTGGTGGACAGCCATTTGGCCAGCACCACCTTCTGCTGATTACCGCCCGACAGGTCGGACACCGGCCTTGCCAGCGAGGAATTCTTGATGGACAGCAGCTGCACGCTGCGCTCCAGCGTCTCCTGCTCCTCCCGCTGGGAGATCATCAGCAGATGGCTCAGCTGTTTGATGATGGTGATGGTCATGTTGTGGGCAATGGGCTGAAATAGCATCAGTCCCTCGCGCTTCCGATCCTCTGGGATCAGGGCTATCCCGTTTTTGATCGCATCCTTGGGATGCGTTAATTTCACTTTATTGCCGTGGACGGTGACGGTACCTTCAACGATGCGGTCCGCGCCAAAGACGGCACGGAGCAACTCCGTGCGCCCGGCACCCACAAGACCCGCAATGCCCAGTATCTCACCCTGCTTCAGCTCGAAGCTCACATCCTTTAGGCTCTTGTTGGTTAAGTGCTCCGCCTTCAGAACGGTTTGTGCGCCCTCGTACCGGTAGTCGGCCTCTCTGGGCGGAAATTCCTGTGTCAGTTCGCGGCCGATCATCATGGCGATCAGCTCTTCGCGGCAGGTATCCTTCACGTCCAGCGTGCGGACGAGGTGTGCGTCCCGCAGCACGGTAATCCTGTCGCAGATCTCAAATATTTCATCCAGTCTGTGGGAGATGTAGATGATGAGGATGCCCTTTTCCCGCAGCATCCGCACCACGCGGAACAGCATCTCCACTTCTTTGTTGGTAATGGGTGCCGTAGGCTCATCCAGGATCAGCACCTCACTGTCGTCCAGCAGAGCCTTGGCGATCTCCACCAGTTGACAGTACGCCACGGAGAGATCTTTGATCCGGCTCTCGCAGTTGAGCGTCACGCCCATGGTCTCAAATATCTCCTGGCTGCGGCGGATCATCTCCGCCCTGCGGATGACGGGTCCGTTCCGCAGCTCTTTCCCGATAAACAGGTTCTCATACACCGGCAGCTCAGGAACCAAATTGAACTCCTGATACACCATGCTGATGCCCAGCTTCTTGGCCTGCATGGGCGACAGCCCTGTCACCGTCTGACCCTTGATGGTCAGGGTTCCCTCCGTGGGCTGCACCGCACCGGCAATGATCTTGCTCAGTGTGGACTTGCCCGCGCCGTTCTCGCCGACCAGAGCGTGTACCTCGCCGCGCCTGAACGCAACGGAAACGCCCTCTAACGCCGTTGTGGCACCGTATCGCTTTGTCAGCTCATTTACTTGCAGAATAGGAGTTTCTTTCATGTCGTCACCTACCAGAATCCCTTTATACCGGCTGCGGCCCAGAGGACCGCAGCCGGTATAAAGCCTTGCTCTACTCAGTGCAGCACCGCTTTACTGGGCGTTGCTGTTCACAAAATCGATCAGTGCCTGATCCACCACATAGCTGGGCTCTCTGGAGCGATAGTCGTTGACATTGTCATAGGTGACAGCCATAGTGGTGATGGGGAAGGGATCGTCATAGTCCATGCCGAGGATGATCTTGGCCATGTTCTGCGCCCAGTAGAAGCCGATTTCGGACACATAGCGGTCATTGGCGACGTCGCAGCGGAACACGGTGTTGGCCGCCACCAGGTCAAGAGCCTCGTTGGTGCCGTCGCAGGCGCCCAGGAACATGTCGCTGGTGTCCAGACCGGAGCTGGTCAGAGCCTCATAAGCGGCCAGGCCATAGGTATCACCCAGTGCCAGAACCATCTTGATGTCGGGATTGGCCTGCAGCGCGGACTCGGTGGCACTGATGCAGGTGGTGGCATCCGTGGCGGCAGCCTCGATCCACTCGATGTTCTCCTTGCCGTAACCGGCCTCGCAGGCCTCGATCCAGCCGCGAGAACGCTCAACAGAGGCTTCCTCCTGGGGAGATGTGATGCTCAGAACCTTGATCTTCTCGCCGTTGAAGTGGTCGTTGGCCCACTGGGCGGCACACTCACCCAGGCTGTAGCCCCAGGTGTACTCGTCGTAGCCGAAGTAGGTAGTGACATTGGCAGTGCGGTCATAGGGATACACGCCGACGGGAATGCCCTTGTCAATAGCCTGACGCAAGGTGTCCTTCAGTGCCTCCAGAGAAACGCACTGGACGAGGATGCCGTCCACACCGGCGGAGATGTAGTTCTCCACGTTGGTGACCTGCTTTTCCACCTCCATGTTGCCGCCGTCCGTCAGCAGCATGTTGACGCCGGTCTGTTTCATGAATTCCTGATAGCCCACCACCAAGTTTGCCATGAACTCCTGTTCAAAGGACATTACGCAGGCTCCGATGGTGATGTCGGACAGATCCACCACATAGTTCGTCTTGTCGTTTGTCTTCGTCTCATCCGCCGCGGGCTGGCTGCCGCAGGCCACCAGACTGAGTGCCATGACAGCGGCCAAAAGCAGACACAAAAACTTTTTCATGTTTTTTCCTCCGTTTTCTGTTGTTTTATGGTGATACCCGGCAGCGGCCGGGTGCGACCAACTCCGCATCAATCGTAGAATGCCTCCGGCGACTTCTTCAGCCCGGCGAACTGCTCTGCGTCGTGACCGAACAGGATCCTGCAGCCGTGCGCCGCACAGTATTTTTCGATGACCTTGGCCGTGCGGGCATAGCCGATGGTGTCGTACACGATCCCCGGCATATGCACCGGCGGACCGTAGTTCTCGGCACTGTACAGTGCGTCGGACACCAGCAGGAAGCTGCCGCTGTTCTCCAAGTCCACCCGCAGCCCCAGCATACCCCAGCTGTGGCCAGAGCCGAAGTTCACGATGGTCAGTCCCTGCGCCACAGGCACTTCGAACTCATCCTCCATCACCGGACGCCATGTCAGCTCTGCGTCGATGATGGCCTTGATGTCCGTGGGGATGTGTACATCGGACGGCTCCTTCAGCACATAGTTGCGCACCGCCGTGGTGATCTCTGCGTTGTTGACGTAGACCGTGGCTTTTTTGAACATGTGCAGACAGCCGGCATGGTCGTTGTGCAGATGGGACATGACCACCGTTCCGATGTCGTCCGGCAGCAGACCCAGCTCCCGCAGCCTGTCCGGCAGCAGCCCGTTTTCCGGATAGATGTACGGTGACCGTTCCAGCATATCCGCCGGCCAGTGCTGTGCGAACTCCGGATCGCATGCCGTGTCGAACAGCACATATCCGTCGTCACACTGAAACAGGAACGTCTGGATGGGGATGGTAATGTAGGTCGACACCTTTTTCTGATCGCGGAACGTCGCCACATTGTAGCCAGCCAGCATGGTAGACTTGTCATTGTACTGTACGCCGTTATCAAACACATACATCCGCTTCAGCTTGCTCATGCGTATCCTCCCTTTACATTTCTTTCGCCCTTTGCGTAAACGTTTAACTTTTTATAAAATTATATATTGCTTGTCTATTTTTGTAAATAATCAATGCATACATATTTTTGCGAACTTTTTTGGCGCTTTTCACAGGTAACATGTTAACTCTCCAAGAGAACATTTTCTTGACACAACAAATTCCGCACATTATACTGACAAAGGAAGAAGAACGAGGTGAAACAAATGAAGACAAATATGCGCGATGTCGCGCGTCATTCCGGCGTTTCCATCGCCACGGTATCCCATGTCCTAAACCAGACGCGGCACGTCTCCGCCGAGACGACACGGCGCGTGATGGCCAGCGTCAAAGAACTTGGGTATGTGCCCAACTCGTTGGCCAGAAGCTTCAAAATGGGAAAGAGGAACCTGATCGGGTGTATCATCCCCGATATTTCAAACCACTTCTGGTCTATGATCATCGATGAAATCGAGACATATCTTGCTGCACAGGGCTTTCATCTCATCATCGCAAACACTAAGGAGGATGAGCAGCGGGAGCTGGACAGCATCGCTCTCCTCTCCTCCGGCATCGTGGACGGGCTTATCATCGCCAGCACCCTCACCGACGGTCAGCGGATCAGGCAGGTACTGCCGGAGAACTTCCCCGTGGTGTTTATCGACCGGACGCTGCCGGATCTGCCCTTTGACAGCGACTGCATCACTATCTCCAACTATGAATCCATCTTTCAGGGGGTCACGCACCTCATCAAGCGCGGACACCGCAACATCGGATATGTCTCCGACCTGTCCCGCCTCTCTACGGCGCAGGAGCGTTTGCAGGCCTACCATGACGCCATGGCAGAAAACCATCTGCCCGTCTCCCCGGACATGGTGCGCGAAAGCAATTCTGCTGCTGCCACTGCCATGACGCCTGCCATCAAGCTGCTGCGTCAGGGCTGCACGGCACTGGTCATCTCCAACAACGTGATGGCCATGGACATCCTGTCCTACCTTTTTAGAGAGTACCCGGGCGATTCGCGGAGGATCGAGGTTCTGGGCTATCAGGAGAGCAGCCGCGACATCTACATGATGCAGCCCGCGGGTCTTATCAGCCAGCCATCCCGACAGATGGGTCGCATCGCGGCGCGGCAAATCCTGACCCGCATCCTGGAGCCGGACAGCGAGATACAAAAAATTGTGCTCAGCAGCACGCTGACGCTGTTTGAAGTGCCGGAGCGATGCTGATACGCTGCTAACAGACGCTCTCCGGCTCGACAGGTCCTTCGAACCGCATCCAGTCCATGCAGCCCACGCTAATCTAATCGGCGATCCATCCCCAATCGCGCAGAATAGGCTCGCCGTTTGCAGAGATGCGGAGCTGGGCAAATCGGGCAGAAACGTATTGGTCTGCGCCCACAACAAAAAATCACCGCTTTCCCAAGCGGTGATTTTTTCAGCCTCTGCCTGCCGCGAAGTCCCCTCACTCCTGCGGCGTCAGCTCTCCGGTCTCCGTGTTGATGACGTAGCCGCGGATGGTCACGTCGGCTGGCATAAGCGGGTGGTTCCGCAGCAGCTCCACTGTCTCCGCCACGGACTTCTCCACGCAGTCGAACCCCCGCAGCCACGCCTCGAAATCGACGCCGCAGTAGCGCATCATGTCAATGTGGTCTTGGGAGATCCCCCGCTGGATGAGGTGGCGGATCATCATATCGGCGTTGATGTGCGCCACGCCGCAGTCGTTGTGCCCGATGACCATGACCTCCTCCACGCCCAGCTCCACGATACCCACCAGCAGGCTCCGCACCGCGCTGTCAAAGGGCCCGGTGATCATGCCGCCGGCATTCTTGATGAGCTTCACGTCGCCGTTGCGTATGCCCAACGCCGCCGGCAGCAGCTCCACCAGCCGCGTGTCCATGCAGGTGAGAATGGCGATCTTCTTGTCGGGGTACTTGCTGGTCTGGAACTTTTCATAACCCTTGGAGCGGACAAACTCGCGGTTATATGCCAGCATTTCTTCGATCATGGCGGTTCTCCTTTTCGCGTTTTCTCTATCATACCGGATTTCCCTCCCTCACGCAACCGGAATCTTCCGCCATAGCCTCCCTCCACCCAAAAATCCCGTGTGACGTTCTCCGTCACACGGGACTTTTCTTTCACACCAGCTCCCGCGGCAGCCACCGTTTGCGCCACAGGAAGAATAAAAACAGTGAACCGTGGAAGCACAGCTCGATGCACATGGCGATCCACGCTCTCCGCAGCCCCCAGTGGGGCACCATCAGCAGCGTCAGCGTGATACGCACGCCCCACATACTGACAAAGTTCAGCACAGAGCTGAGCAGTGAGCTGCCCGCCCCCCGAAAAACACCGGCTGTCACAATGGACGCGCCGAACAGCGGCTCGGAAAACACCACGATCCGCAGCACCTGCGTGCCCAGCAGCACCACCTGCCGATCGGGACTCAGCATCCCGATGATCCACGGAGCCAGCGCGTACATCAGCGCGGAGGCCACCAGCCCAATGGCAGCGGAGGCGTCCCGCCCCACAGGATCAAGCGGGATGTTTCCCGTCCCGCCGCCCCTTGACGGCGGCTGCCGCCTCCCCTATAATGGTGCCACCCCCCTCCCCCGTCTCTGGGAGAAGAAAGGACGTACACCATGAAAAAAGCTCTGATCGTTGTGGATATGCAAAAGGATTTTGTGGACGGCTCGCTGGGCACCCCTGCGGCGCAGTCCATCGTCCCCGCGGTGGCGGAGAAGATCCGCGCCTTCCGGGGCGACGCCCTGCTGGTCACGCTGGACACCCACGGCGCGGACTACCTGCAAACGCTGGAGGGCAAAAAGCTCCCCATCCCCCACTGCATCAAGGGCACCCCCGGTCACGCCCTGCACAGCGAGATACAGGCGGTGCTGTCCGGAAAGCCCCACACCCTCGTGGAGAAAAACACCTTCGGCTCCTTTGATGTGGCGCGGCTCCTTGCGGAGCGCTTCCCCGGCGAAACGCCGGAGATCGAGCTGGTGGGGCTCTGCACGGACATCTGCGTTCTCTCCAATGCGCTGCTCCTCCGCGCCGCCTTCCCGAACGCCCCCATCACCGTGGACGCCCGCTGCTGCGCCGGCGTAACGGAGGACGCCCACCGCGCCGCCCTCACCGCCATGCAAAGCTGCCAGATCGACATTCTCTCCCCGTGATTACAAAAAAAGACACGCCTCGGGTAACTGTTCATAAAACAGGTTTTACGAAATAAGAATTATGGCAGTTGCCATGCAAGGGTTGCTGACAAAAAGGGTATGCACATCAAAGTGCATATCGGTAAACACATGACCGCGATAGGAAAGAACCTCCTCGTGCTCAGACTCCGTCGGAATAGGAAGTACATACTTTTTGCACTCGCCGTTGTCGAAAAAGAGCTTTACGGCGAATCGTTCTGTGGGAACGGGGGCAAGCGGGACGGCGTTTATGAGTTTGGGAATATATGCGAACAGATCATCTGGTTCTCGTTGCTCGGTTTTAATAAACTCTGCCACCTTCCGATCACCACCGTCAAAGGGGTGACGGACCATGCTATGCATGCGGTCGGTGGCACGGAAGGAGCTCCAACTGAAGAAGCCAAGACCTTCAATGTAGGGGACAGAGCTGTAAACTACATCGTTATAACGGACATAGCCCAACTTCATATCACCGTATTCCCGATGCATCGTCCGCAGCGTCCCATAGAAGGCGCTGTTCATAAATGCACCGGAGTATTTGGGATCTCCTTCAATGGACGGATTATCATCTGTGATAATGCAGTCATAGATGTCCGTATCTTCACGGTTGAAGGCGTACATGAACTGCCAGGTTTGATCCATCATCTCTTTGCGAGGATAGTATTCAAACAGATACGAGCCGTTGACTTCTTTAAGATGCCAAAACTCCGGGCTGTGAGTATCACTTCCGCAGTAGTTTCTTACACGATATTTGATCTCAGCTCCGGCCATGTAGCGATCGACATTGAGGTAGAGGATCAGGATGATGCTGTTTTCGGCAAAGGGTTCTTTGGCAAGCTTGCTGCAGGAATCACCGTCCAGCTGAGAAGTTTTCTTTTGGCCGTAGGCATACATGAAAATCGTGTAAATATAGCCTTTTCTATTGCACCGGTAACCGATGCAATCATCAAAGATCTGCGACTCCAGTACGCTATAGCCCTGCTCGGGCAGCCACTGTTTGGCATATTCATCTGCTTTGCGCCAAATATAAATCCCATCAGCCGTATCTACAGTCTTATCCCACTTTTGACCTGCAAATGAGCTTCTTATTTCGTTGACATGCCGATCATGTGTGGTCAGTGGCACTACTGTAGAAGGAAGGTCATCGGGAGAATCGGGTCCCAATTCTTCGCCATAAAAGGTTTCATTGAAGTTGCTTGTGTCTCGAGACAGCCATATGCTTCTGAACTTCTCGTAGAGGTCTATCATACAGGCAACAACAGCAACAGGATAATCAGAGCCATACTGATACAAGAGCAGGCCGTACCGGCAGGGATGCATTCCGGCTTGATTGTCCAAATCAGCAAGGGTTAGGCCATTTGCCAGGACAGATTCCAGTTCTATGACCTTGTAAGTATAAGCACAGGTTTCATCAATGTTCTTATGGACGGACTCCACATTTGACAGGATTTCAGATGCCCCCGAAAAGGAGTTGTTTGCATACTGGGAAGCATAGTCACAGTCCGCTGCCATCAAAGGACGCAGTGCATCGATTTCGCCATCAGCGAATGCTTTTCCCAGTATGTCCATCATAGTATACTGATCCATACTTACACCTCCTAAAATCCGTAGATATCCATCATGTCGTTGGGGCCAAGCACCAAATCAGACCACTCTCGGATATCTTTGATCTGTGTTCTGTATTTATCCCGCTCTTTCCAGAAAGATGCGCCTCGGCTATTGAGCTTCCACATCATGTAATTGCCCTTTCCTTGCCGACCGATTAGCTCATCAAACAATTCATCAAAACTATCCGCAGCAAGGATTCGCCATGCCTCATCAAGGAGATCATTCCACTCTTTATGGCTGAAATGATACTCGCCGTACTCATCGAACCAGCTCCCAGTGGCAAGCGAAATGCTCCAATCAAGTATAAGAAAATCTTCAACATAGACATGAAGGCAAGAATCGCCTTTGCCGCTTGAAGATAGTGTCATATATGGGGTATCGGTATATGCGGCTCCTTTTCTCCCGAAGAACAACATATGACTTTCCGCCTCAAACCCGGTAACCTCATCATCGTGAAGGTCCTCCCAGTTGAACAAAGCGTCTTTTAGTTCAGAAAAGCTGATTTTAACCCACTCGTTGCTTACATCAACACACGCAACCTCGCAGTAATCAATGTCCGGGCTGATCTGCAGACCCAATCCATTTCTCAAACGAAGTGTTACATTTGAAACAAGCTCTCTCTGATAAGGAGGCTCATTAAAAGCGCAGAAAAACATCGGATCCTTGTCTGTTATCCGTGTGTTGACTTCGACTGAAACAATCTCCTGGCCGACACAAGGGGAGAAAAGAATATCTGCTTCCACATTAGGTTGATTTGTTCCGGCCTTGATCCACCAAGGAATACAGTTCATGCTCATCCGGAATTCCGGATCCTGCGGAGTATCGACTTCAAAGACATCTCCATCCTCGAACTCAATCAGAAAGGGTTCGTCAATTTGAGCATATCGGCTAAACTGCATGGTGGGATCAATCGTTGAATAATTGGATTTGCGCTGGCGCGCTTCTTCTGGCAGGTGCTCGACCTGTCGATAAGCTGCTTCTTCAACCCAGTCACGGGTATGGAAATCGCTCAAGCCAATCAAACGCATGCGCTTAATTTTACGGCCGCGCAAAGCAAAGCTGTCGATCCGTTCACGGATTTCTTTTGGTGACACCATGGTAGGAGCAGACCACTCTCTTGCAGAAAAGGTGTAATCCTTAAAGTTGTCCCTGCCTTTGCTGTAAATTGTGTTTGAGATCATACGAGCACCTCCTCATGATAGAATTATATCGCCGTTATTGTACCATAAAACGGACTGCAGATTATATATTACCCCTCTGAGGACATTCGCCTTCAGAGGGGTAATGCATTAGAACATTTTCATCTGCTTAGAATCGTCCTCGTCTTCAGATGCACTGAGTGATTTCTTCGTAGCGGATGTCTTCTTAGGTGCTGTAGCTTTCTTTTTGGCCTCAATTTCTTTCTTTTTTGCAAAGAAATACTTATTTACTTGGCTACGAGCGGCCTTTGTAGGAATTAGAGCAGCCATCTTTTCCAGCCTAAGATCGCTCTCGCGCATCTTCTGATAATGCCGTGAATCCTCGGAACACACCCAACGAGGCTCGTTTTTCATTGCGAACACATAGGGTGCTCCACACTTGCAACGAAGAATGCCATCCAGCGGATATTGCTGAGCAACATTTCTGGAATAATCGCCGGCAACGCACTGCCAGTAGATACCGCCTTCATCGCTTTCTTTCACGATCATTTCATCGCCGCAGATGGGGCACTTCTGTTCGTATGTGTTTTCTATTGCGTTGCAGATGTGCTCGATATCGAAAAGCTTTTCATATTCGGCAGTCAGCTCACGATCAGCATGCCGCTGCATAACCTCGCCGGTCAAACCGGTAAAACTTAGTGCATTCAACGAGCCGATCCAAACCGCATTGCTGTCAACAAAAATCAGTTTTTCGTGCATGCCCTTCTTATGAAGAACACTCACGCCGATATCGCGTAATTTTTTCTCACACTTTTGGTACTGCGCAAGTTCGGATTTGCCACGATCAGATAGAGCCTTTGTAACAACAATGATCTGCTTTCCGGCGCGGACGGCATCAGAGAAGGCCGGCAGAAGTGTGCTTAGGCGTGCTTCCGTCATAAAAGCTGAGTACACAATCAGGCGCTTTTTGAAGGAATGGATATCAGCCATGAAGTAGTCATTGAAGACATCTTCTCGGCAAACGATGTGTTTCCCTGTAAGGTTTCCATCAAAAGCAAAATCGGGTTGCCGTGCGAACACAATTTCAGGAAGCAAAGTCTTGGCATCCACTTTGACAAGCCTATCCTTTTTGATGAGCTTGTCCAGCAGCTCCGACAGAGCGTTATTCTTGGCTCGTTTTTGGCAATATGCAAAATTGCCGACGATATACAGCTTGAACTTAGCTCTCGTGACAGCCACATTGAACATCTTGCGCAGATCTTCATTGACTTCCTTATCCGTCATAAACAGATTTGCCTTCCAATGCGGTTCATCGATCACTAGGTCAAATATTACGATATCGGCCTCGCTGCCTTGGAAACTGTGAATCGTTCCGGCTCTAATGAAATTGAGGTTTTCTTTAAAACCTCGATTGTGATACTCCAGTTCTACAAGTTGATTGATCCTTGCAACATGGGGTTTATACGGAGCGACGATCAGCACAGAAGCCTCTTTTTCCGGTTCGGCAGTAGCAGGATCGAGTTCCTTGAGTTTGTTTTCCAAGAACTTGAATGCAAGATCCACAGAAACGGCTGCTGAGAAACAATTCAGCCGGCTATGGCTCTTTCCTTGAGGCACACCGGTAACCCAAGCATGGAGACTCTCTGTGTCTATCAGGTGAACATTTCTCTTGGTTCTTTTGCCAGAATACCAACTATAGAATTTCTCGCGATCCTTGACTCTGAAATCGTTGTTATCATCCGAAAGAAGGCCACCGTATGCTCCGTAATACATGTTTGCGATGTCTGCAATATCAGACTCCATGCGGAACTGATTATTGAGCATAACGAAATTTTCAGGACAGGTTTCCTTGTTCCGAGCCCGCTCCTGCATCCCGCTATGGTAGAAGATATCCTTACCCAACCATTTTTGAGCCATAGGGGTATCTGCCATAACAATAGGCGGTAACTGCAGGAAGTCACCGACAATTACAATGCTGCTTTCAGTGAGGTAGCTGGCACACCAAAGTGCAGGAATAGAAGCCATGGAGGCCTCGTCCAAGATTACTGTGTCAAACTTTCTCTCTCGCAGAGTTTCACTCAAATAAGACTTCGCAAGTGTGGCACCAACAATCTTGGCGCTCATAATTGCCTGCTTTTCGAGCTCCTGCATTTTCTCTTTCAGCTCATTGAGCTGCCGGAAGATTTCGACCAACTGCTGATCCGCATCTTCTTTTTCTTTTATGATGGCATCCATATCAACAGAAGCCATCTCAGCTTTTACAGATGCAAACAGCTTGGAAAGCTCATTAAAGAGGGGAGAGATTCCTTCAGAAGTCGGCTTGTACAGGAAGGTAATACAAAAAGAGATCTCTTTTTCAAGTTGCTCAGAACAAGCGTTATTCTCCTTATCCCGCAGCTTCGTAACCTCAGCCAGTTTGTCCTGCTCCAGGCGGACTTTTCTACCCAACTCGCTAAGAACATCAAACGAAGACTTCGCCTGGCTCTGTTGTCGTTCCAGTTCGCGAACTTTTTCATGCAGTGCGTTTTTTCTGGTGGTCAGCTCCGGAAGAGCCTTTTGTGCGGCAGAAAGTTCGGCCTGCAGCTTATTTACCTCAGCATTCCAGTATTCCGGAGTTTTCGAGGGAGTGACTGCACGGATCTGCTCCTGCAAAAGCAACAGGCTTTCCAGCTGCTGAGAATACTCTTGTTTCAGGTCTTGTTGACGGCGCAAGTCGCCATTAGCGATTGGAATCTCTCGGCGGACGCGCTCCAAAGTAGTCTGTGCCTGAGTAACAGCACTCTTGCCGGCAAAAAGTTTTGCAACAGAGCTCTTTTTCTCATAATCCGAGATTGTTTGCTGTGCCGCAGTCTGTTGCCGAGTCAAATCACTGATTGAGCTTTGGAGGCGGTTGATCTGCGCATCAACTTTGCTGATTTCACCTCTAAGGAAGGAAACGGACATATACTTTGCTTCTTGAGCGCGAAGCTCCGTATATCGAGCGTGTTTTCTAACCTCATCCTGCGCCCTTTGGATCTGATCCGGAAGCACAGAAATAGCCTGTTCAATTCTATAAAATTGACCGCATACGGTATCGTAATCGCGCTTTTTTGCTTTAAGCGTTTTCGATAGGATCAGATAGTTCGCGTATTCAGGATGAGCCACCTTTTCCCTCTCTACGGAGACATTGATGGCGTCGCTCCTGCGCTGAATCTCGGTGATTTCCTTCTCATGTGCAGCAATACTCTGAAGTGCTTTCCGAATGACATCTAGATTGCTTTCTTTCAACCAAACATCCTTGGCGAGCAAGGGACGGATCTCGTTGATATGGTGCTGTAACTCAGCCTGCTGTTTTTCAAGAGCCGCCTTTTGCTCGTAAAGCTCTTTCCCTAAGGCGGCAACATGCTGTGCCAACAAAACCCGATCCGGCAAGGGCCTTGCAGGAGTACCAATTCTCAAAATCGGGTAATTGGTGTCATTATCCTGATTGGATTTGGAGTATGTTTTGTCGGCTTTTTCGATGGCACCGTCAACTGCCGTATTGGTATGAGACACAACCAATACGGATCTATCATGCTTATATAATTCATCGATAATCTGCCCAATTACGGTGGTTTTACCAGTACCAGGAGGTCCCCAGATGTATGGAATGTCGCTTGAAAGCGCAGATACGATAGCATTGTTTTGGCTTTGGGTGTTGCCGGTATTCAGTGCCAAGTCGTCATACTCGAATATCTTCTTTACAGGATAAACGCCGCAGTCAGAAGACAGCATACGTTTTCCTGCAGGATTTTCTTTTTCGGCATTCTCTTCGATACACTTGATCAGCCGCTCCATCAGAACTGTAGCGCCATTTTCAAGTCTGGCCTTGCCGATTGTGTCAGGCAGAGTCGTTTTTGTAGAGATGACAATGGAGTTCTCTTCGTAGCTTATAACGGTAACATCAAATTGATCCTTACCGATTACCAGCTTACAGGGCGTATCTGCCGGAAAAGAGGGGACATATTCAACATTAAAGCGATACCAGAGGTCGGCACCATGGCTTTCGATTTGGCGCCCGCCAAAGAGTAGCGTGGAAGACTGACCGCTTTTTTTGATCTTATCAATTTCTTCTTCAAGCGCATCCCGGAACTCTGATAGAATTCCTTTTAATTCCACTCGGTCAGGAACATGTTGCCTATCCTGAGCATACATCATGTCTTTCACTTCCTTGCTACATAAACTGCTTTAAAAGTTGATGCAGAAATCATCCTGTACAAAAATCATTCCTCAACTTCTATTGGATTCCGATATTTCTTCGGTGTGTACTTTTCTTTGTTCCGCTCTTTTGCCATCCAGTAGGCATCCTGCAAAGCGCGCATTACGGCATCCTTATCATTCTCGGACAATTCACCACCGGCAAAGAGCGCAGACACATCGGCAACCAATTTTTCGGCATCTTTTGCACCTTTGTAGCCGTAGCTCTGTTGTGCCTGAAGAACAAATTCTTCGTCTTCGGAAAGCAGGAAGTTTATCTCGCATCCAAGTGCAGTGGCAAGTTTGGCGTAAACCTCGCGCTGTTTGGGATAGCGTCCGTCCACCTCATAATTGCGGATCGTCCGCAGGGACAGACCACACATTTTACCCAGTTCCGTCTGGGACAGCTTCTTTTCATTTCGCAGCAGTCTTACCTTTTCTCCAAACTTCATATTGAAAACCTCGCCCGGAAAATAATTTGCCTATCATTTGCCCAATTCTATTGATAGAGGTATATTACTTGCTTATAATATAATTAGGCAAATATCTTACCTATATTATAGGCAGCTTTGAGCCTTTTGTCAACGGGTCTTGGGAAATTAGCAGAATAGCAGGCACAGCCAGTGTATGTACACTTGCAAAAATCCTCGTGCCGGCATTCCGAATGGCTTGCTATATAGCAAGCACATCCGGTGTTGCCACACTCGAAGATTTTTCCTCATTGGGATATCCCAAACCCTTAGTCTTTCAAGCGAAAAGGAAGGTGGAAATGGAAGAAAAGAAACGCAACATCCGCATCGACCAAGACGGCACTCGCCATGCTCCTGTTCCTATGTGGCAGGAGTTGCCGCAGATTACGATAAGGAGAGCGACAAGCAAGCGGGAATTCCCCGATTTGTGTGGATCGGTGAGAGGAGTGAGGCTTAACCATGATCGGTGCTGCCGCTTTTGGAGTGGCTGTGCGTTCAAACGCTATGTGACGCAGTGGAACTCATGTCCTCTTTTCCTGTGACATGAACGCCTCTGCGTCCGGAGGAGTACGTTGGCAACACCTTGTTTCAACCTTAATAAAGAAAGCCGGCGCAGGAAATTCCTGCGCCGGCTTCTGCATCAGCCACCCTTGTGCCACAATGTGTACTTGTGAAAATGTAGCCTCGGGCGTCTCTTTTTTACGCTCAATAGTTTTCCTCGCGGACCTCGAAGTAGCTCCGGGGGTGGTTGCAGGTGGGACACACCTCCGGCGCGCTGGTGCCGATGACGATGTGGCCGCAGTTTCGACACTCCCACACCTTCACCTCACTCTTGGCAAACACCTCCGCCATCTCCACATTGTGCAGTAGGGCGCGGTAGCGCTCCTCGTGGTGCTTCTCGATGGCGGCCACCAGGCGGAAGCGGTGGGCCAGCTCGGTAAAGCCTTCGGCCTCGGCGGTCTTGGCGAAGTCCTCGTACATGTCCGTCCATTCGTAGTTCTCGCCCTCGGCGGCGGACTGCAGATTCTCGGCGGTATCACCGATACCCTCCAGCTCCTTGAACCAGAGCTTGGCGTGCTCCTTCTCGTTCTCCGCCGTTTTGAGGAACAGGGCCGCGATCTGCTCGTAGCCCTCCTTCCTGGCCTTGGAGGCGAAGAAAGTGTATTTGTTGCGGGCCTCGGATTCGCCGGCAAAGGCCGCCAGCAGATTTTTCTCGGTCTGAGTACCTGCGTATTTCGTCTGTTTCATGGTCGTACTCTCCTCTCAGCCTTATGGTTTCTTGCAGACAGTATATGCATTTTGCGGGATTTTTTCAGTGATAAATGCCACAGTTTCCGCTTTTTCCATGGTGGGCGGTAAAAAATGGCGGCGCGGCGGATGTGCATATTCACTTGGTGCCGCGCGGATACTACCTTTGTAAATTTTGCTTTGACTGGAGGAAATTATAGATGAAAGCAACAGGGATCGTGCGCCGGATCGACGATCTGGGACGCGTTGTCATCCCCAAGGAGATCCGCCGCACCATGCGTATCCGCGAGGGCGACCCGTTGGAGATATACACCACACGGGACGGCGAGGTCATCTTCAAGAAATACTCCCTCATCGGCGGACTGGAGGATTTCGCCGCGCAGTTCTGCGACACGTTGAGCCGCAGCACTGACTTCACCGCTGCTGTTACCGACCGCGACGCGGTCATCGCCGTGGCAGGCGCCGGAAAGCGGGAGCTGCTGGGCAAGCCCGTCTCCGATCAGCTGGAAAAGCTCATGACCGAGCGCAGCGTCTATCATTTCGGTGGGATGGGCGCCATGCCGCCGGTGTGTCAGGACAACGCCAATTTTACCGCCGCCGTGGCCGCCCCCGTCCTCTGCGAGGGCGATGTGCTGGGTGCGGTGCTGTTCCTCACCGCCGATGACCGCACCGGCGGCGAGACGGAGTGCAAGCTGGCCCAGACCGTGGCCGCCTTTCTGGGCAAAAATATGGAGAGCTGAGGGACAGCAAAACACCGCCCGCCCGGGAGACCCGGGCGGGCGGCGGTTTTATTCACATTTACGCAAGCGTCACGCGGATATAGTCACTCAGGCGGCCCATGTGGTCCACCAGCTGGGCTTCATC
>OIXA01002002.1_pt1 | contig 24370 bp, 19 predicted proteins | sample 1587721 | NCBI WGS metagenome assembly OIXA01 (sample SAMEA3888900, study PRJEB22519) | human gut metagenome | biome: human gut; feature: human-associated habitat; material: faeces | place: Denmark | collected 2013
TACATCTCGGCTTCTGCTATCGGATCTAAGCTATTTGCAGGTTCATCAAGAATTAGTACACCCGCATCCTCGTATAAGGCACGCGCAATCGCAAGCTTCTGGCTCTCGCCGCCGGAAAGCTCGATTCCTTCCTCATCAAACTCTTTTCCGAGTACACTATCCATTCCCTTTGGAAGATGACTCACTCGCTCCCAAAGACCGCTCTCCTCAAGCACCTTTTGAACACGTCTGCGGTCGTTATCATTTTGTACTTCTCTTAACAGGATATTTTCTGCGATTGTGAAGGAATAATGTACTGGCTTTTGCATGACGGTGGCGATGCTGCCCCGAAGTGATTTTCCGTCAAATGTTTCAATTGGCATTTTGTCAATCAAAATGCTTCCGGCTGTCGGGCGATATAAGCCCTCGATCAGCTTGATTAATGTCGTCTTTCCAGCTCCGTTTTCACCCACTAATGCAATCTTCTCGCCACTTTTGATATGCAGGCTGATTCCATCGGTTACCTCGCGTGCAACGTTTGCACTGTAATGGAAATGGACATCCTGCAATGTGATTTCATGCATACCTGGTGCAACAGACACAGTTCCTTTTGCTTCTTGTGTCTTGTTTAAAAAATCCTGTAATTTTTCGATGTAAAGTGCATGTTTTTTCATCTCACTCAACTCATTGCTGACCCAGCCCACAGAACCGCTCATCGTCGAGCATGCAAACATAACACTTGTAAAAGCCGATGCACTGACTGTACCCGCTGCGATGTCTCGTGCCATAAGAAGTGCGCTGAGTCCAAAATTCAGCGTAAAAATTTGCAGAATATTCAGATCGTTCCAGTGCGCGATGGTAGGCTGGTGACTGCGAAGCACCTGCTTGATATCACTGACACTCTCATCATATTTCTGGAGTAAAAATGAATTGGCATTGGTCAGACGAGTCATCTCATTATATTCCGGAACATAGAAGATGCGCTTAATATAATCACGCTTTCGCTCATGACGAATCAGTTCTTCACGCTTTTGTACTTCCTTCTGTGCGATTTTATTTCCTGCAACTGCACCAATGACTGCTGACAGCGCTGCAATCAAAATAAAACGAATGTCAATAGTAAGAACAAAGATCATTGTGACGGCGATATTGCAGATTCCAGTTAATAAATTTTCGGTGCTCTGAAGAAAACTTCCACTTCTGCTTCCGATTTCCTCCAGCACAATCTTGTACTGGTCATACATCTCTGTATGGTCAAGCCGTTCAAGCGATAGTGCTTCTGCCTGACGAAACATTTCTGCGCCAAGCTGCTTTTTGATGGTATTATTTTGAATTTCTTTGTCAAGCCAATCAATTTTACATTCAATTAACGCAAGTAAACTGGACACAATACGCTCCGCTGCAACAAAACCCGCCAGATACCAGAAGGAATGATACGTCACGATGCAGTCCAACGCCACCTTGATTGTGATTACACTAAGCAGTGTTTTGATTGCACGAATAAGAATCAGCGCCGCCATACTGCCAAAGCGTTTTTTGTCATACTGATAAAGCTTTTTCAAAAACCATAAATTCATCTTCATCGTCTTTTTCATTGTGCCGCCCCCTTTGCATATAAGCTGACCTGCAGATGATACATTGCCGCATACTTTCCGTTTGCTTTCATAAGTTCTTCGTGCGTGCCTTCTTCTGCAATTTTTCCGTTTTCGATGTAGCAGATGCGATCCGCTTTTCTCGTAGAATAAAGGCGATGCGAGATTAAAATAAGTGTGCGGTCTTTTCCTGCTGCAAACATGCGCTCATACATCTCGGCTTCTGCTATCGGATCTAAGCTATTTGCAGGTTCATCAAGAATTAACACACCTGCATTTTCATACAATGCTCGTGCAATGGCTAGCTTTTGGCTTTCTCCTCCCGAAAGCTCAATTCCATCCTCGTCAAATTCCTTTCCTAGCACACTGTCCATTCCTTTTGGAAACTTTGACACTCGATCCCATAGTCCACTCTCTTCGAGCACCTGCTGAACCTGCTCTCGATCTGCATCACTTTGGATTTCTCTCATTAAGATATTTTCTGCAATTGTGAATGAATAGTGGACTGGTTTTTGCATGACAGTAGCAATGTTACATCGTAGCGACTGTTTATCTAGCTGCTCAATTGGCGTACCATCAATCAATATTTCACCCTCTGTCGGATGATACAGACCTTCAATCAACTTAACTAATGTCGTCTTTCCAGCTCCGTTTTCACCAACGAATGCAATCTTCTCGCCTTTTTTGATATGCAGGCTGATTCCATCGGTTACTTCTCGCACAGTGTTTGCGCTGTAGTGAAAATGAACATCCTGCAACGTAATTTCATGCATGCCAAATGCAAGTGTATGCTCGCCTGTAGTTTCTTTTTGTACGGATAAAAATGTTCGAAGATTTTCGATATAAAGAGACTGTTCCCGAATTCCTGGAATGATACACCAAATGCCAAATAAACTACTGCTCAAGTTTGACACACCGATCACGCCCGTTGAAAACTCACCTATTGTTGTAATTCCCTGAAAAACCTGCCAACCTAACACAAGCATCGGAATTCCATAATTAATTAAAGAAAACAAATTTGCACCCGATGCCGATATCAAAACAATTTTTGGCATCTGCGCTTTTGTTTGGCTACTCACCTCGTCCACGGCATCATGATAACGCTTCTGCAAAAGTGCATTATCATGAAGGCGAATCTCCTCACGATATTCTGGTTGATAAAATAATCTTGTGATGTACTCTGCCATACGGTTTGGCTTCACACAGGACATGTTGTACTGATATCTCATTTTCACGATCTTCAAATTTACCAGTGCAGATGTGCAGACTGGAATGATGGCAAGCAGCACTAAAATCCAGTTCATTGATGCGATAACCGCAATGATTCCAAATATGGAAAATAAATTTCCAAACACTGCCTGAATGGTGTTTAACACAGCTTCCGTTCTCATATCTGATTCATCGAGTGCCTTTTTATATGCATCGTAGAACTTCGGATCTTGCACCGTATCCGCCGACAATGACTGATACTGCTCATAAATTTCCTTTGATAGTGATTGCTTAATCGTCTCATTCCAAACTGGGTATTTTACCTGCGTCAGATAGTTGTTTACTACGCTATGAATGACATGTACTGCCAGATAGATACCTACCACAATCGCCATTTGCTTTAATACTTTCTCCTGATACAGCGCCTGCACCGCATATTTATAAAACAAAATGATGTTCACAGCATTCACGGCATCTAACAGCGTCACTAGCAGCATGGCCGGCAATCGCTGCGGACACGCCTTTGCGCTCTTTTGTAAAAGCCAAATACAATTTTTCATTCGCTCACACCCTTTCATATAACTATTTTTTTAATTTGTAGTTGTTTTTCTTTATAAAAAATATGGTATTTGATTTCATTTTCTCTTGTTTTCAAATACCATATTTTCATGTTCATCTATTCTATTTTCTTCTCGCCTTTTTTGCCTTTTTGGCCCATTAACCCTTAACGGCTCCGATCATGACACCCTTTTCAAAATACTTCTGTACGAACGGATATACACATAAGATCGGGACTGTGGATACTATGATAACCGCGTATTTAACCTGATCAGCTGAAGACTGACCATAACCACCCTGTACACCACCGTTTCCATTTGCATATGACTCATTCAGAAGAAGAATCTGACGCAGAACTGTCTGTAATGGCTGAATCTTTGCATCATTATTGGTATACATCAATGCAGTAAAATAATCATTCCAATGATAAACTGCATAGTAAAGAACTTCTACTGAAATAATTGCCTTAGAAAGTGGAAGGACAACCTTTCCTAAGAATGTAAAGTGACTGCAGCCATCTAGCTGTGCTGCCTCATACAAATCGTTTGGTATTGTATTCTGAATAAAGGTTCTTGCAATAATCAAGTTATAGGTATTGACAAGTACCATCAGAATCATAATCCATCTGTTTCCAATAAAACCAATGCTCTTGATCGTCATGTACAACGGAACAAGACCACCAGAGAAATACATCGTAAAAACGAAATACATCATGACCGCATTACGAGCCTTAAAGTCCGGTCTGGACAGCGCATACGCTGCTGGAAGTGTTACCACCAGATTCAGAACGGTTCCGACTACTACATAAATCAATGTATTCAGATAGCCAGTCCAGATACGGGAATCTTCCCAAATCTGCTGATAACCGTAAAAACGAATATCTACTGGCCACAAAATAACCTTTCCCTGATTAACCATGTTTGAATTACTGATTGACGCAATCACGATAAACCAAAGTGGATAGGCAATTACAATAAATGTCGTAATACTTAAAATAATTACTGCTGCATTGAAAATTCGGTCCGAAGCATGACGCTCACGAATCTCTTTTCCTTTTTTTGCTGCCATACTCACACCTCCTTACATCAGACCTGTACCGGTCAGTTTCTTACCCAGCCAGTTTGTCAACATTAAGAATGCAAAGTTGATTACATTTGTGAACAATCCTACTGCTGAACCAAACGAGAACTGAGATGATTTAATACCAACCGTATATACATATGTTGAAATAACCTCTGAGGTCTTTTTATGATAAGCAAAATAACAATTGTTGGAATAAGTGCCGGGAAGTCGATGTGTACGATTATCTGCCAACGGTTTGCTCCATCTATCTTACATGCATCATACAGCTGTGTATCAACAGAAGAAAGAGCTGCTATGTAAATGATACTGTTCCATCCCATGCTCTGCCAGACACCGGAGAATACATATACCCATACAAAGTAATCATTACTGAACAAATTAGCTTTTTTGGGAATCAGGTGAATTGCCTTCATTGCTTCACTGATTACGCCACCCTTGCTTGCTAACATAATATTTAAGATAGAAACCATAACAACCGTTGAAATAAAGTATGGAATATAAACCGTTGTCTGAACAATTCTCTTCCATTTCTGCTGACGAATTTGGTTTATAATCATTGCAAGCACAATCGGAGCTGGAAATCCTAAAACAATACTGAGTGCTGCCGTTACAAATGTGTTGCGCAGTGTTGTTCCGAACATTGCACTATCAAAAAACTGTTTAAAATATTTAAATCCAACCCACTTTCCACCGTAAATACCAGACTTGAAATCGTACTCACGAAATGCCAGCTGTACACCGTACATAGGAACATAGCAGAAAATAAATATATAAATAATTGCCGGAAGCAGCATGACCCACAGCTGCCAATCATGGGCTAAATCCCAGCCAATACTTTTTTTCTTTCCGGTTGCCACTTTTTTCCTTGCCATGATGTTCCTCCCTTCCATTGTTCTGAACCAATTTGTTTTTTTAAAAGAGGCGGTACGGATTGCTCCGCCCCCGCCCTTTTTACCATCTGATTTTATTGCTTATTTTTTCAATCAAGCCTTCAATTATTGAGCCTTCCAAGAATCATAAGATGCCTGACGAATAGCAAGGATATCCTGCAGACCTGCTGCATTTACTTCCTCTACATAAGAATCCCAATCATCTTCAATATTAGACTCACCAGTCAGCCACAGACCCCAGTAAGCGTCAGTAACGTTGGTAACATTTGCCTGTGTAACTGCCATGTTGTTCTGATCTTCAGATGTGTACTTCATCAGCATCTGCGGATAGTATTCCTTATCCATGTCGATTCTTGCAATAGCTTCCTTATACTGCTCTCTTTCTTCCAGTGCATAAGTCATATCCTGTGCCATATCGATGGTAGTTGCTCTTCTGATATACATCGGGCCATTATCAGCCATGCTGCTGGTCCACTTCCATGTACCTGAGTCGGTATCTGGATCAAGCGGATCAAGAACCTTATAGGAATTGTCGCCAGTCTTCTCAAGACAACCATCACTGATACCACCAAACAGAACCTCTACAGAAACTTCTGAATCATAAAACTCGTTCATGAACTTCATTGCTGCTTCTGGATTTGCGCAGCTTGCACTCATACAGATACGATTAGAGCTCATATTCAGACCAGAGTAATCATAAGTCCAACGTGGTTCGTCTGTTCCAAGATCATCCACATCGTCTGCGAACGGTCCGCATGGAACATACTGATCATGTAAGGTCGGTCCAAACTTATCAGTTTCTTCCCATCCTAATACAACACCAACAAGTGCATCACCATTCTCATCACCTCTTGACAGAGACTGGAACATGGAATAGTCATTTGTGATAGCATTCTCATTGATCAGACCTTCGGAATACAGATCAGCCAGATAAGAAATTAATGCCTTATATCTCTCATCTACTGCGTAGTTTTTAACCTGTCCATCTTCTACAAAGTAACCATCAGTACCCCAGTTGGTTAACTGAATGCCATAGGAACCGATCAGGTTTGTAAGAGAGTAAGCGGCGCCGAACCAGCCGTTGAAGTCCATCGGAATCTCATCAGAAGCATCACCGTTGCCGTTTGCATCGTTGTCACGGAATGCAACTAAAACGTCCTTTAACTCGCCGAGAGTAGTCGGAACCTCAAGTCCTAAGTTGTCCAGCCAAGTCTTGTTAATGAACATAACACCATTACAATCCGGCCACTTGCCCTGGAACTTAGGCAGTGCATAAATCTCACCCTCATAGGTCTTTGCAAGTGATAAGGTATCTGGTTCTTCCTCGAACATTGCCTGTACGTTCGGTGCATACTGATCAATCAAATCAGTCAGTTCCATGAACAGACCCTTATAAGTTGCATAATCTGAATCAGCTGTTGCATTGATCAGAATATCCGGAATATCTCCAGATGCAAATCTGGTAGACTTTGTCTGATCCCAATCGGTGTAGATCTGCTCCCACTCGACCTCAACACCTGCCTTCTCCTCAATCTCCTGCAGCCACTGCATATCATTTACACTCTTGGTAAGCGAATGTGAGATAAACAGACCAGTCAGCTTAACTGGCTCCTCTGCGGAATCTGCAAATGCAGTACATGTCGGCAGTGCCATTGCTCCTGCCATTGCCATTGCCATCAGTTTTCTTGTTTTCATAAACAATTCCCACCTTTCTTTTTGATCACTTTCTTGGTAAAAGTATCTTTTTACAAGTTTTTTTTGCCAAACATCATATGTATATAATATACATATTTTCGAGTTGCTCAGCTCTTTGTGTTGGCTATATTGTAAACGATTTGCCACCCAAAAGTAAATATCACTTTCCTAGATTTGGTGTCATTTTCACACTTTTTTCATTTGTTAATCATATTTTTTTCATAGTTTTCGGTGTTACTTTTCTCTTTTGGCTGATTGAACTGTGCATAAATTTTCTTTTTGCAGAAAAAAATATCGGACTAGCTATGCTTTTTGCACAACCAGCCCGATGTGAAATTATCTTCAATCGTTACTATTATTTTGTAAATCGACTGTACATGTAATACCACTGCATCTGTGGAATCTCGTAATATGGATAAAATTCTCTTGTCAAATACTCATACGGTCTTACATGGCCTGGCTTTGTTCGAAATGCAAACGAATAACCATCCTTTTGAATTGGCTCGATCCACTCCTCTGGAGTCGCACGATCCCCGTCAAAAAGAGCCAGATCTTCTCCACCGCCGCCGACAACCAGACCTCCGTGGAGGTCAACGTGCTGCAGGGCGAGCGTGAGATGGCCGCCGCCAATAAGAGCCTGGGCCGCTTCCATCTGGACGGCATCGCTCCGGCACGCCGCGGCGTTCCTCAGATCGAGGTCACCTTCGATATCGACGCCAACGGCATCGTCAACGTGTCCGCCAAGGATCTGGGCACCGGCACGGAGCAGCACATCACCATCACCTCTTCCTCCAACATGAGCAAGGAGGATATTGAGAAGGCCGTTAAGGAGGCGGAGCAGTATGCCGCCGAGGACGCCAAGATCAAGGAGAAGGTGGAGGTCCGCAATCAGGCCGACCAGATGGTCTATCAGGCGGAAAAGACCCTGAATGAAGTGGGCGACAAGGTTCCCGAAAGCGAGAAGGCCCCCATCAAGGCCGGTGTGGAAAAGCTGAAGGAGACCCTGAAGGGCGAGGATACCGACGCCATCAAGGCCGCTACCGAGGAGCTGACCCAGCTGTTCTATAAGATGAGCGAGAAGCTGTATCAGCAGCAGGCGCCCCAGGGCGATCCCAACATGGGCGGCCAGCAGCCCGGCGGCGACCCCAACGGCGGCCAGCAGTACTACGACGCCGACTATAAGGTCGTGGATGACGACGATCAGAACAAGTAAGTGATTCATCCCGCAATAAGGGGCAGGGTACACCTGTCCCTTGTTGCGGCGTTTAGGAAAAGCGCGTCTCTTGCGGTAAGATTTTCCGCATGGGCATCGCATCAAAAGGCCCTCTCTGCGAGGGAGGTTTTGGCCTAAGCGACACGCAGGCAATAACTTCAAAAAGGAGCGGGCATGACGGAGTTCTTTGTAGTACTGTTCGCAATACTGTGTGTCGATGTGACATACCGCATTTGCACCGCGTCGGCACGGGATTGGAAGCACAGCAAAAGCTATTGCCGCCAGTGCCGCGCGGAGACACCGCGCTGGCGGAAACTGCTGGGGCTTTACCCCGACGGGGACTGTAAGGCCCCGTACCACCTGCGAAAATACCAGCGTTTGCGGCGGCTGAATCTAATACTTGCCGTTCCGCTTCTGCTGCTGTGCCATGCTCTGCCGCTGTGGGGCTTCTTTGCCTACATAGTGGTGATGGCTGTTCCCGCTGAAGCCGACGACATTCATATGAAACGGGCGAGCAAATGCTGGTTCGGTCGTCCCCACCAGTATGTGGATTACAGTACATTCCCACGTCCCTGAATTCCCGATAGAGTGAGAGGTCAATTTATGGCTCAGGAAAAACGAGATTATTACGAGGTTCTCGGCGTCAGCAAGGGCGCGTCGGAGGACGAGATCAAAAAAGCATATAAAAAGCTGGCCCGCAAGTACCACCCGGACATGAACCCCGGCGACAAGGAGGCCGAGGAGAAGTTCAAGGAGGTCAACGAGGCCAACGAGGTGCTGTCTGATCCGGAGAAGAAGGCGCGGTATGACCAGTTCGGCTTCGCCGGTGTGGACCCCAGCTACGGCGCAGGGGCGGGCGGAGCCGGCGGCGGCTTTGGCGGCGGCTTCGACTTCGGCGATCTGGGCGACATCTTCGGCAGCTTTTTCGGCGGCGGCTTTGGCGGCGGGCAGACCCGCCGCAACGGCCCCCAGCGGGGCGAGAGCATCCGCGCCAGCGTGTCCGTGACGTTCCTGGAGGCGGCCCACGGCTGCGAGAAGGATGTCACTATCGAGCGCAGCGAGCAATGCCCCACCTGCAAGGGCAACGGCTGTGCCCCGGGCACCACGCCGGAGATCTGCCCCGACTGTCACGGCAGCGGCATGGTGCAGGTGCAGCAGCGCACGCCCATGGGCGTGTTCGCCAGCAGCAGACCCTGCCAGCGCTGCCACGGCACCGGCAAGATCATCCACCAGCCCTGCGCCGACTGCGGCGGCAGCGGTGCGGTGCGCAGGCGCAAGACCATCAAGGTCACCATCCCCGCCGGTATCGACCACGGCCAGACCATCTCCCTGCGTGGGCAGGGCAACGCCGGTAAGAACGGCGGGCCTGCCGGCGATCTGCTGATCACCGTGATGGTGCGGCCCCATGAGCTGTTCCGCCGCGAGGGCTACGACGTGTTCTGCGAGGCGCCCATCACGTTCAGTCAGGCGGTGCTGGGTGCGAAGCTGAAGATCCCCACCATTGAAGACTCCGTGGAGTACAGCATCCCCGAGGGCACCCAGACCGGCGCTGTGTTCCGGCTGCGGGGCAAGGGCATCCCCGTGCTCAACGGACGGGGACGCGGCGATCAGTACGTCACCGTGGTCATCGAGACGCCCCGCGGCCTGAACCGCGAGCAGAAGGAGGCGCTGAAGAAATTCAGCGAGACGCTGGGCGAGAAGAACTATGAAAAGCGCAAGAGCTTTCTGGACTTCCTGAGAAAGAAATAAGGTGCCGTATGTATCTGGCTGATTATCACACCCATTCCGACTGCTCCCCCGACGGGCGGGAAACCATCGCCCGCATGGCGGAGGCCGCCGTGGCCCGCGGGCTGGACGAGATCTGCATCACTGACCATGTGGACACCATCTGCTGGGGCAGCCGCCAGCCCCGCTGGGACTTCGACTGGGACAAGGCCCAGACGGAGCTGGCGGAGGCGCGGCGGCTGTACGGCGACCGGCTCACCATCCGGCTGGGCGCGGAGCTGGGCGAGGCGCCCATGGCCTTCGATCGGGCGGAGCATCTGCTGGATCACGCGCCCAAGCTGGATTTCGTCATCGGGTCCGTCCACATGGCGGGAAAAAAATTCGGATATTTTGACCTTTACTACGTTGAAAAAAGTTCCGAAACGTATTATCATGAGCTTATCGACAGTTATCTGGAGGATGTGCTGGAGTTGGCGAAGTGGGGGCGGTGCAGCGTGCTGGGCCACCTGACGCTGCCGCTGCGGTACATAAACGAGAATCTGGGTGAGCACATGACGTTCCAGTCCCATATGGCGCAGGTGGAGGACATCTTCCGCACCATCATCCCCAAGGGGCTGGGCATCGAGTGCAACACCAACCGCGGCAACACGCCGCTGCCGGCCGGAGATATCCTCCGGCTGTACCGGGAGATGGGCGGCGAGGTCATCACCCTGGGCTCCGATGCGCACTCCCGCGACATGGTGGGCTGCGCCATCCTTGAGCGGCAGCAGCTGCTGCGGGACTGCGGCTTCCGGTATTTCTGCACATTTGAGGGTGGAAAGCCCATTTTCCACCCCCTATAAAAGAAAAAGGAGAACACGACCATGAAAATTGCCATCGGCTGCGACCACGGCGGCTATCTGCTGAAACAGGACATTCTCATCTGGCTGGAGGAGCACGACATCGACTTTGAGGATATGGGCTGCTTCTCCACGGAGAGCGTGGACTATCCCGTTTACGCCGAGAAGGTGGCCCGGGCCGTGGCCGCCGGGGAGTGCAGCAAGGGCATTGTCATCTGCACCACCGGCATCGGCGTGTCCATGGCCGCCAACAAGGTGGGCGGCGTTCGCTGCGCCCTGTGCACCGACTGTTTGCAGGCGGAGATGACCCGCCGCCACAACGATGCCAATGTGCTGGCGCTGGGCGCCGGTATCACGGGGCCGAATCTGGCCAAGCGCATGGTGGAGATCTTCCTGTCCACAGAGTTTGAGGGCGGCCGCCACGCCCGCCGCGTGGCGCTGGTGGACAGCATCCAGCCCTAAGGGAGGGTACGCCTATGGCGACAAGGGGGTACAACAGTTATCGGGGCCGCGTTTCCACCGGCCGCATCGTGCTGATCGTGGTATTGGTGCTGATCCTGCTGGGCGCAGTGGGATATCTGGCGGTGCAGAACTATCTGGTCTACGATGAGGCGGGACAGGTCCATCTGGAGCTGCCCTGGGGACGGCATGACGGCACACCCACTTCGGATAAGACGCCGGTGGAGGATGTGGACATCGACCGTCTGGAACCAGAGAGCACGCTGACGCCGGTAACGGCGCTCCACGCCACACGCCTGCCCGACGACTGCCTGTGGTGGGGCGCGGACTACATCATGAACACCCTGGTGCCGGAGGACATGGTGCTGGCGGTGAAGCGCGAGAACGGCGGCATTACCTACGGCACGCAGGTGTCGGTGCCACAGAACGTCATCGTGGAGCAGGGACGCCCGCTGGACTGCCTGAAGCAGCTGCTGGCCAGCGACCGGTACACGGTGGCGCGTATCTGCTGCTTCAGCGACAGCGCCTACGCACAGGGACTGCCGGAGACGGCGCTGGTGCGGGAGGACGACAGTTTGTGGTACGATGCCAACGGCGGCGCGTGGCTGGATCCTACCAATCCCGCAGTGCTGAGCTACATCACGGCGCTGAGCACCGAGTGCGCGGAGCTGGGGTTCGACGAGATCCTGCTGGACTGGTTCTGCTATCCGGCGGAGGGGGATCTGGAGGCTATCGCCAACGGCGGCAGCGACCATGTGCAGATCCTCACCGACTTCGCCAAGAGCCTGCGCAGCAGTCTGCCGGAGGGCGTGGCCCTGTCGGTGACGCTGCGCGGCAGCGGGGACAACGCCCTGACGGCGACCCAGCTGGCGGAGCTGTTCGACCGCATCTATCTCCCGTCCGGAGAGGACGCGGCAGCGGTGCGGCGGCAGCTGCCCAAGGGCTACGACGCGGAGACGCGGCTGGTGGCAGCGGCTGCGGAGGCGCCGGCGTCCGGCAGCTACGTTATCAACAGCTGAACATAAAAAAGAGGCCGTCCGGCGTATGCCGGACGGCCTCTTTCTTGTGTTGACAACAGCGTGAACCGTTGTTATCATGATGGTATTACATAGAAAAGGAGAGCGTCCCATGAAGCAACTGATTTTTCTGATCATCGCGGTGGTTCTCGCCATTGCCGCAACGGTGCTGGCATTCATCTTCGTTGTACCGGAAAAGCGCCGGGAGAAGCTGAACGCCTTCGGCAAATTCCTGCACGATCTGTGCAGCTTCAAGTTCCTCGTGGTGGAAAAGATCCTGCAAGCGCTGTACATCTTCTCCACCGCCTTCATCGTTCTCTACGGCGTGCTCCAGCTGTTCAATGTCCAGAGGGATTACTGGACCGGCGCAAGCAGATGGATGGGCGGCACCGGCCTGCTGTACATCATTGTGGGACCCATCGCCGTTCGCCTCAGCTATGAGCTGATGATGATGGCCGTCCTGCTGGTGAAAAATGTCATCTCCATCAACCGCAAGCTGGCGGACGAGACCGGCAGCGCCGGCGGCGATGTGTTTGCCGCCCCCGATGTGGAGGAGCTGAAAAAGGCTATCCAGCGCAAGGAGCCGCAGCCCCAGCCTCCGGTTCAGCCGCAGCCGCCGTACCAGCCGCAGCCGCAGCCCCAACCTCCGGTGCAGCCCCAGCCCGTTTGGGAGGAGCCTGCCCGGCCCGCCCAGTTCTGCCGGGAGTGCGGCAGCAGACTGGAAAACGGCGTTTGCCCCCAGTGCGGGAAGCCCGCGCAGGAGCAGTAAGCGTCAGCATAGTAAAAAAGAGGCCGTCCGGCGTATGCCGGACGGCCTTTTTAGCTGCGGATAGATCAGTTGTTGTCGTCGGGACGGGGACGGCGGTACTCCAGTGCCGGCTCCTCGCCCTTGAGCACGCGGAGAGCGCCCTGCGCCAGCGCCAGCAGCTCGTCCTCGCCGGGGTAGACGGTGATGGGAGCGATCCAGCCGACCATCTCGGAGATGGCATCCACCGTCTCCTTGCCATAGGCGATGCCGCCGGTGAGGATGATCTGATCCACCTTGCCGTGCATAACGGCGGCCATGGCGCCGATCTCCTTGCCGATCTGATAGTGGAACGCGTCCACCACACCGGCGATCTTCTTATCGTGTTCGGCCTGCGCCAGCAGATAGCGCATGTCGTTGGAGCCGGTGTAGGCCACCAGACCGCCGCGGCCGGAGAGCATGCGGTGCATCTCCGCCTCGGTGTACTTGCCGGAGTAGCACTGCTTCACCAACTGGCCGGTGGGCAGGGAGCCGGAGCGCTCGGGAGAGAAGGGGCCCTCGCCGTCCAGTGCGTTCTGGGTGTCCACCACGCTGCCCTTCATGTGGGCGCCGATGGAAACGCCGCCGCCCATGTGGCAGACGATGAGGTTCAGCTCCTCATATTTCTTGCCCTGCTCCTTGGCAAAGCGCTTGGCCACGGCCTTCTGGTTCAGGGCGTGGAAAATGCTGACACGCTGGAACAGGGGATGACCGGCATAGCGCGCCACATCAGCCATCTCATCGATGACCACGGGGTCCACGATGTAGGAGGGGATGCCCAGCTCGTCGCCGATCTCGCGGGCGATCAGGCCGCCCAGGTTGGAGGCGTGCTGACCCTGAATGCCGATGGTGCAGTCCGTGACCATGTTGTCGTTGACGGCGTAGGTGCCGCCGCGGATGGGACGCAGCAGACCGCCGCGGCCGCTGACGGCGGACAGGGTGCGGGCGTCGATGCCCTGCTCGCGCAGCGCGCGCATGACCAGATCGCGGCGCCAGTCCTTCTGGGCGGCGATGGTTTTGAACTGGGCAATGTCCTCCGCACTATGGCGCAGGGTCTTGTCAAAGAGCAGCTGCTCATCCTCATAGACACCGATCTTGGTGGAGGTGGAGCCGGGGTTGATGACGAGAATTCTGTAAGACATGGGGGGTTCCTCCTAAGCTCATTTGTTCCGGCGGGCGCATTTTCGCGCGCCCCGCAAATCACTATTCTCCATTATACAAAATTTTTCTCAGTCTGTAAATGGCTTTTTACGCAAAAATCGCGGAGTTTTCCCCATCATGATGGTGTATAGATTGACAAAGCCCGCCGCGTGCTCTACAATAGTATGAATGACTGCCAGTATTTTAAGCCGTCCTTCCATTCGGGGCGGCGGAAAAGGAGATAAAGACCCATGGAGAAGAAGACGTTTTATATCACAACGCCCATCTACTATCCGTCGGACAAGCTGCACATCGGCCATACCTACTGCACCGTAGCCACCGACGCCATCGCCCGCTACAAGCGCTTGCAGGGCTATGACGTGATGTTCCTCACCGGTACCGATGAGCACGGCCAGAAGATCGAGACCAAGGCCGAGGAGGCCGGCATGACCCCCCAGGCCTTTGTGGACCGCATCGTGGAGGGAGAGCGGGGCGTCCGCGATCTGTGGAAGCTGATGAACATTTCCAACGACCGCTTCATCCGCACCACCGATGACTATCACTGTGCCGCCGTGCAGAAGATCTTCAAGAAGATGTATGACAACGGCGACATCTATAAGGGCGCCTATAAGGGCAAGTACTGCACCCCCTGCGAGAGCTTCTGGACTGAGAGCCAGCTGGTAGACGGCAAGTGCCCCGACTGCGGCCGCGAGGTACACGATGCCGAGGAGGAGGCCTATTTCTTCCGGCTGAGCAAGTACGCCGACAGGGTGCAGCACCTGCTGGAGGATACGGACTTTTTGCAGCCCCGCACCCGCGTCAACGAGATGGTGAACAACTTCATCAAGCCGGGTCTGGAGGATCTATGCGTCAGCCGTACCAGCTTCAAGTGGGGCATCCCCGTGGACTTCGATCCCGGCCATGTGGTCTATGTGTGGGTGGACGCCCTGTTCAACTACTGTACGGCGCTGGGCTTCGACAACGACCGCTACAACGACTACGACAAGTATTGGCCCGCCGATTACCACATCGTGGGCAAGGAGATCGTCCGGTTCCACTCCATCATCTGGCCCGCCATGCTCATGAGCATGGGTATGCCTCTGCCCAAGCATGTGTACGGCCACGGCTGGCTGGTCATCGACGGCGGCAAGATGTCCAAATCCAAGGGCAATGTGGTGGACCCCTACGTGCTGGCAGAGATGTTCGGCGTGGACGCCCTGCGCTTCTTCCTGCTGCGGACGTTCCCCTTCGGCTCCGACGGCAACTTCTCCAACGAGCTGCTGATCAGCACCATCAACACCGACCTTGCCAACAAGCTGGGCAATCTGGTGAGCCGCACCACCGGCATGGTGGAGAAATACTTCGGCGGCAAGCTGCCCGCCGCCCGCGAGGACGTGCCGGAGGACTGCGACCTGAAAAAGACCGTGTGTGCCCTGCGGGGCCGCTATGAGGCGGAGATGGACAAGCTCCAGCTGCAGAACGGGCTGGACGAGATCTTCAAGGTCATTGACCGCGCCAACAAGTATATCGACGAGACGGCCCCCTGGACGCTGGGCAAGGACGAGAGCAAGCGCGTCCGTCTGGCCACGGTGCTGTATAACCTGCTGGAGACCATCCGCGTGTGTACTACGCTGCTGATGCCGGTGATGCCGGACACCTGTGAGAAGATCTTTGCCAAGATCGGCGCAGGCGCGGCGGCCCGCACCTGGGACAACGCCAACGTGTGGGGCGTGCTGCCCACCGAGGCTCAGGTCTCCAAGGGTGAGAATCTGTTCCCCCGCGTGGACGCCGAGGCCACTCTGGAGAAGCTCAACGCCATGCAGGAGGCTCAGAAGAAGGCGGCGCTGCCCGCCGTGGAGGTGGAGCCCTTCGTGCAGGAGGAGGTGGACTTCGACACGTTCCTGAAGTCCGACTTCCGCGCCGTGAAGATCAAGAACTGCGAGGCTGTGAAGAAGAGCGACAAGCTGCTGAAGTTCACGCTGGACGACGGCAGCGGCACCGACCGCATCATTCTCTCCGGCATCCACCAGTACTATGAGCCGGAGCAGCTCATCGGCAAGACGGCCATTGCCATCCTGAACCTGCCGCCCCGCAAGATGATGGGCATCCCCAGCTGCGGCATGCTGATCTCCGCCGTCCATCAGGAGCACGGCGAGGAGAAGCTGCACCTGATGCTCATCGATGACAGCGTGCCCGCCGGCGCCAAGCTGTGCTGAGCATCTGACACAACGATAAAAAGGACCTGAACGCATGGCGTTCAGGTCCTTTTTTGTCCAGTTGTCAGGAAATGCGGAACAGGCGCTTGCCGTTCTCCGTGGTGAGGCGGGCCATCTCCTCCGGCGCGACGCCCTTCCACTCTGCCAGCTTTTCCGCCACCAGACGGACATAGCCGGAGTCGTTGCGCTTGCCGCGGTAGGGCACCGGCGTCATGTAGGGGCTGTCCGTCTCGATGAGCATCCGGTCCAGCGGCGTCACCGCCGCCACCTCCGGCGCGCGGCGGGCGTTCTTATAGGTCACGGGGCCATCAAACCCCAGATACCAGCCCAGCTTCAGCAGCTCCTGCGCCATCTCGGGGCTGCCGGAAAAGCAGTGGAACACGCCGGTGACATCGGGGAATTCCCGCACGATGGAGAGGGTGTCGGCGTGGGCCTCCCGATCGTGGACGATCACCGGCAGCTGAAGCTCCCGCGCCAGCGCAAGCTGGCGGCGGAACACCTGCTGCTGGAATTCCCGAGGCGGGTTCTCCTCCCAGTAGTAATCCAGCCCGATCTCGCCGATGGCCACCACCTTGGGCTGCTGCGCCAGGGGACGCAGGGCCGCCAGATCGTCGTCGGTGCAGCCGCCGCAGTTCTCGGGATGGATGCCCACCGCCGCGTAGACGTGGGGGTAGGCCGCCGCCAGCTCCACCGCTCTGCGGGAGCTGGTGAGGTCGCAGCCCGGATCGATGACCAGCCCTACACCGCAGTCTGGCAGGGCCGTCAGCAGCGCGTCGCGGTCGGCGTCAAAGGCTTCATCGTCGTAGTGGGCGTGGGTATCGAACAGCATGGGTCAGTCCTCCAGGTGAACGCGGCCCAGCTTTGTGGCGGCGATGTATTTATCCTTGATCTCCCGCAGGCGGGCCATATGGGGCTGCTCCATGTGGACGCGCTGGTGGGCCGCGCTCTCCCAGCGCTCAATGAGCAGGACCTCGTTCTCGTCCTGAGCGGAGAAGTAGTAGTCATAGGCCAGGCAGCCGTCCTCCTGCCGGATCTGGGTCAGGATACCTTCCTCCACGATGTCGCGAACGAAGGACTCGCGGCAGCCGGGCTTGGCCGTGTAGCGTACGTACAGGATCAGTTGTTCTTCCATGGTTCAGCACCTCCGGATTTTGTTGCACCTATTGTAGCACACGGCGGAGGACGGTGCAAATTTTTTGGGCACGGAGCGAAAAATGTATTTACAATCCGTATTATATAGGGTATGATTTACGGGCTGTATAAAAATAAACGGGGTGAGAGAATTGGCAACGGATTTTTCCAGAACGTTGAGCCTGCTGCGGCAGGAGATGGGCATCAGCCAGCGGAAGGCCGCTGCGGCACTGGGCATCAGTCAGGCGCTGCTGAGCCACTACGAAAATGGCATCCGCGAGCCCGGACTGGCCTTCGTGGCCCGGGCCTGCGACTTCTATCACGTGTCGGCGGACTTTCTGCTGGGGCGCACCAGCTCCCGCGACGGGTCCATCATCGAGGCGGCGGAGCTGTATGACGCCAGCGACGAAAAGGGAACGCTGAAGGGCAGTATCCTGGCCACCTTGCAGAAAAAGCTGGTGGTGAACACCACCGGCGTGCTGTTCGACCTGCTGGGCAAGTGCGGCGACCGGACGGCCATCACCGCCGCCGGCGACTATCTCAGCACGGCGCTGTATACCCTGCTGCGGCACTACTACCGGCGGGGCGGCGGCAACGAGGATTTCTTCGCCGTGGACAGCGTGGACTTCGATGCAGGCACGGTGGACGCCGCTATGCTGCGCAGCCGCGCGGTATACCTGCGGGCGCTGGCTGAGGCGGAGCAGGTGCCGGAGCTGAACTCCGATGCGCTCACCGCCGCCCCCGGCGTGGGGCAGAGCACGGCGCAGGTGGTCCACAATGTGGACGACCTGGCGGCGAAGCGGTAAAAATAATTTTGACATCCTCGGCGGAAATGGATTCCGCCTGCGGCAAGGTTTTGCCCCGCAAAACGCTTGTACGCGCTCCACGCGGGCAGCGTGGATTTCCAAAGGAGGCTTTCTACTATGTTTGACCAGTCCCATATCCGCAACTTTTCCATTATTGCCCACATCGACCACGGCAAATCCACGCTGGCGGACCGCCTGCTGGAGAAGTGCAACGCCGTGCCGGAGCGGGAGATGGAGAACCAGCTGCTGGACAATATGGATCTGGAGCGGGAGCGGGGCATTACCATCAAGTCCCGCGCCGTCCAGATCTTCTATAAGGCGCAGGACGGAGAAACCTACGCCCTGAACCTCATCGACACCCCGGGCCACGTGGACTTCAATTACGAGGTCAGCCGGTCGCTGGCCGCCTGCGAGGGCGCGCTGCTGGTGGTGGATTCCACCCAGGGCGTGGAGGCCCAGACGCTGGCCAACACGTATCTTGCCATGGACCACGATCTGGAGATCCTGCCGGTGTTCAACAAGATCGACCTGCCCGCCGCCGACCCCCTGAAGGCCAAGCAGGAGGTGGAGGACATCATCGGCCTGCCCGCGCTGGAGGCCCCGGAGATCTCCGCCAAGCTGGGCATCAACATCGACGCCGTACTGGAGGACGTGGTGCAGAACGTGCCCGCCCCCAAGGGCGACCCCAAGGCGCCGCTGCGGGCGCTGGTGTTCGACAGCCAGTACGACCCCTACGTGGGCGTGGTGGTGCTGTTCCGCATCATGGAGGGTACTATCCGCAAGGGCCAGACCGTTCGCATGATGGCCAGCGGCGCGGAGTACACCATTCTGGAGTGCGGCTATCTCAAGCCGCTGGGCAACGAGCCCACGGACTGCCTGCAGGCCGGCGAGGTGGGCTATTTCACCGCCAGCATCAAGAACGTTAAAGATACCCGCGTGGGCGACACCATCACCGACGCCGCGGCCCCCGCTACGGAGCCGCTGCCGGGCTACCGCCCCGCCCAGTCCATGGTGTACTGCGGCATCTACACCGAGGACGGCAGCAAGTACCCCGATCTGCGGGATGCGCTGGAGAAGCTGCAGCTCAACGATGCGTCGCTGACGTTTGAGCCGGAATCCTCCGCAGCGCTGGGCTTCGGCTTCCGCTGCGGCTTTCTGGGCATGCTGCACATGGAGATCATTCAGGAGCGGCTGGAGCGGGAATTCAACCTGGACCTGGTGACCACGCTGCCCAGCGTCATCTACCACGTCTATAAGTCCGACGGCACCATGGTGAAGGTGGACAACCCCCACAACTACCCCGATCCGGGCTCCATCGAGCACGCGGAGGAGCCCTACGTCAAGGTGTCCATCATCACGCCGCAGGACTTTGTGGGGAACATCATGCCCATGTGCCAGGAGCGGCGCGGCGAGTTCAAGGACATGCAGTATCTGGACACCCATCTGGTGGAGCTGCATTACCAGATGCCCCTGAACGAGATCATTTACGACTTTTTCGATGCCCTGAAAGCCAACACCAAGGGCTATGCCTCTTTGGACTATGAGCTTTCCGGCTACCGTCCCAGCGATCTGGTGAAGGTGGACCTGCTGCTCAACGGCGATCAGGTGGATGCGCTGAGCTTCATCGCCCACCGGGACAAGGCCTACCCCCGTGCCCGCCGTCTGTGCGAGAAGCTGAAGGAGAACATTCCCCGCCAGCTCTTTGAGATCCCCATTCAGACGGCCATCGGCGGCCGGGTCATCGCCCGGGAGACCGTGAAGGCCATGCGGAAGGACGTGCTGGCCAAGTGCTACGGCGGCGACGTCACCCGTAAGAAAAAGCTGCTGGAAAAGCAGAAGGAAGGCAAAAAGAAGATGCGGGCCTTGGGCACTGTCCAAATGCCCACGGAGGCGTTCCTGGCTGTCCTCAAGCTGGATGAATAATCTCTTTTTGCCTTCCTGCGAGCCGCAAAGCGGCGAGCCGGCGCTGTGCGCCGTTATTTCAATCAGCTTTTGAAACGCGGAGCGTTTTCAAAAGGCAAAAAGAAGATGCGGGTCTAAACAGGGCTCCCGCCGAAACCCAGCGTTAGCGGTTTCGGTGGGAAAAGGAGGCGCAAGGGAGCAAATGAACGCTTTGCCGCAGGCGGAGCGGAAGTTAAGCGGACTTTGCGACGACGCGCAGATGCCTACCGAAGCCTTCCTGGCTGTCCTCAAGCTGGACGAGTAACGGCTTTTTGCCTTGCCGACGCATGGACGCCTTTCGATCCTGTAAAACAAAACAGCCCCCGTCCGGATTACCGGACGGGGGCTGTTTTTGTGAAATCACATCAGGTTGTAGAGGATCTTGGCCATCTGGCCGCGGGTGATGTTGCTGTGGGGCTTGAAGCTGCCGTCACTGTAGCCGTTGATGACCCCCTGAGCCGCCATGGTGCGGATGTAGTAGTCGGCGTAGCCGGGGATCTTGCCGCTGTCGGTGAAGGTCAGGTCCGCCAGCGCATAGCCCTTAGCCTGGGTGCGGCCGATCATGGCGGCAGCCTGGGCGCGGGTCAGAGCGTTGTTGGGATTGAAATACAGGCGGCCGTTTTTCTCCGCGCCGGAGATGACGCCCTCGGTATAGAGAGCCTTCACTGCGGGAATGGCGTATTCCGGAATGATGTCCAGATCCGCGAAGGGCAGAGACACATCGGCATACTTGCTCTCATCCAGCTTCAGATAGCGGTAGAGCATCACGGCGAACTGGGCCCGGCTGATATTCTGGTTGGGGCGGAAGGTGCCGTCGTTGTATCCTGTGGTGATGTTGGCGTTATACAGGAAGTCCACATAGGTGGCGGCCCAGTAATCATTGATGTCACTGAACTTGTGGTCCACGTTGTAGGAATCGATGTCCACGCTGGCCCGGCCGATATTGCCGGAGGCATCCACAGCGGTAACGGTGATCCGCAGGGCCTCCCCGCTCTCGCCGGGGGCGGGAAGCGTGTACTGGAAGGAACCGGTCTTGGCGTCATAGTTTTCCAGAGGCTCCGCGACACCGTTTCTCGTCACCGTAATGGAGGAAGCGGGCAGAACGCCGTCCACCAGATCGGAGACCTTCACGCTGATCGTCTGAGTCTGCTCATCCAGTGCGGCTGTCACCGTCGGCGGGGCGTTATCCACCGTGCCGGGGAAGGCGGCGGTGATCTGGTCGATATAGACTGTGCCGCTGCGGGGGGTGTCGGCGTAGGTCACCTGAATATGGTCCCAAGTGGCATCCGTAGTGGAGGGTGCATAAATGACCACGCCGCTCAGGGTGAAGTACTGGGGCAGCGGCACGTTGATCTGCTTCCAGCCGGTGAAGTCCAGCGTGGTGACGGGCAATTCCAGGTCGCTCTTGATGTCACCGGTGTAAAGGAAAGAGAGCTGGTTGCCGGAGCCGTCGCCGTAGACCCAGAGGTTCAGGGCTGTGTAGGGCGTTCCCAGATTGGAGAAGGAGCCTGCCATGGCCTGAGAATAGTAGCCGGTGTCCTCCGGGAGCACATAGTCCAGCTTTCCGGCGTAATGGCCTCGCTGGACATGATCGCTGACGTTGGTGCGGGAAACCGTCAAATAGTAGCCGCTGAAGAAGCGCGTATCCGGAGTTTCAAAGTCCTCGATGGTTTGCAGGGCCACCTGAGCCACCGTGACGGGGATAGTCAGGCTCTTGTCCCCGGCGGAGACCGTCAGGTTTCCGGTGCCGGGGGCGGAGGCGGTGAACACGCCGTGCTCATCCACCGTGCCGATGTCCCCGGAAACAGACCAGGTAAAGGCTTCATTGGTTGCCGTCAGAGGCAGATGGTTCCAGACGGCCCCAGCGGTGAGAGCGGTCTTGCTGCCGGGGGTCACGGTAAGCTCCGTCAGGTTGGAGGCACCGTTTTTCAGGGTCAGATTGTCCGGGTTGCGGATGGCGTGGACCACGGTGCTGCCCTTGGCCCCCCGGCCAGAGGCCGTCACGGTGATATCGCCGCCGGAGGCGGGGGTAGTCAGCAGATAGCGGCCGTCCTCTTGCTCCGCAATGCTGCCGGCGCTGGCGGACAGTGTATAGCTGGCGTCCATGGGGATGTAATTGCTGTCCACACCGGAGGCTGTGACGGACACGGCACTGCCGGCCAGCACATAGTCACCGGCGGCGTTGACGTAGAAATGATCCAGCCGCCCGCTGGAGCGGTCGGAGGCCACTAAAAACACCTGATTTGTGACCTTGCGCCCGGTCTCGGAGGGACGGTTGATGATGGTGGCCGTTGTGGAATCCGGCGTTGTCACCGCCAGATTGGTTGAGCCGCCGCCATCCAGGCATAGCACGGTCTGGCAGCCCAGTTCCAGCAGCCGCTCCCCTACCTGAGTCAGGGAGGCACCGATGGAGTGGCCGGTCTTGCGGCCGTCGATGGTGTAAAAGATCAGGGTGCCGTCCGCTTTCTGGCCAACGGCGGTGCGGGGATTGCTCCCAGCGGCCAGGTTGGGGACCACAGCTCCGTTTTCCGCCAGACAGTAGAGCGCGCCGATGGCATACTCTACATCCTCCCAGCCATCGTTGGCGGAGACGGTGAGGGTCAGTTCACTTCCCTGTGGGATGTTTTGCAGTGCGGTGGTATAGTAGCTGTCTGCCTGCAAATTGGCGGAGAGAACGATCTGATCCGGCGCAAGGCTGGTGACGGCGGTCTCTTCCACCCGATTCACCCGGAGGGTGACAGTGGAGCCGATGGCCAGCTTCCCCTGCTCCACGGTGCAGACTACATTGATGCCGGGTTCTGTGGTGCCGGTGGTGTGCTTGGCGTTAAAATCGTATGTATAGAGGTAAAGGCCGCTGTTGGTGCGAGCCTTGTTCACCGCCGCCACCGGCCGGACCAGCTCTGTGGAGTTTCCGAAGCCGTCATCCACGGCATAACCCAGATTTGCGGAGACCTTGACGCCGGGTTTGCCCAAAATGGCAGAGCCGTCCGCCCGGAAGCCGATGGCGTAATATCCGGCGTCACTGCTGCGGAGCAGTCCCTCCGTCACCACCATGCCAATGGGCAGGCCGGTGGAGACATTGTAGAAATCGCCGTTGATGCCGGCCACTACCCGGTAGCCGTCATCTTCCAGCAGCGCGGCCGTGTTCGCCACGCTGGAACGGTCTGTCAGCGCGTCGCCGTAGGTGACAATGGGGGTCACAGCCTTGTTAGGCGTGTAGGTGATGAGATTTTCCGTCCGGAGATCGGAGTAAGTTGTACTCCAGAATACATTGGTGGAAAGCTGTGTCTCCTGGTGGAGAAGTGTGTCCTTGGCGGACAGGTCCTCCCCCAGCGCGTTTGACGCGGCGGCGGGCAGAGTCAGCGCGCTGATGAGACTGAGGGACAGCAGCAGGGATGTGAGTTTACGGATGCGGTGCTTCATAGGAACCTCCTATCGGTATAGGTCCGGGAAACCCCGGACAGGGTGGTCTACATAATACCCATAGCATAGCATAGATGCAGGATGAAGTAAATGAAAAAAGTGTTACAAAATCGGTGGGATCTTCCAGTAAGTCCGCAGCCTTTGACGGCGGAAAGCTGTTGCAAAAAAGGAAGGTTTCCGTTATAATATTCATGCGAAAAGGAGGCGGCAATATGACAGTAACGGTTGATGATAAGCGCTGCATCGGCTGTGGTATGTGCGCCGCCGCCGTACCGGAGGTGTTTCAGGTCATTGGGCGGGTGTCCACGGTGCTCTCCCAGCCTGCGAAGGAACGGTTCTTCCGGGTATTGGATGCCGCAAACGGCTGTCCGGTGAACGCGATCCAGGCAGAGCGGCGTTGAAAAAGCGAGACCGCAAAAAAAGAAAAAGAAAATCAGAAAAATGGCTTGACAATTTTCTGCCCATCTGTTATAGTAATTCGTGCCTATTTGAGGCAGATATGGCGGCGTAGCTCAGCTGGCTAGAGCATTCGGTTCATACCCGGAGTGTCACTGGTTCAAGTCCAGTCGCCGCTACCATGATCCGGAGACGTCACGTGACGTCTCCCGGATCTTCCCGGCCCGTTGGTCAAGTGGTTAAGACACGGCCCTTTCACGGCTGTAACATGGGTT
>OIXA01002008.1_pt1 | contig 24299 bp, 20 predicted proteins | sample 1587721 | NCBI WGS metagenome assembly OIXA01 (sample SAMEA3888900, study PRJEB22519) | human gut metagenome | biome: human gut; feature: human-associated habitat; material: faeces | place: Denmark | collected 2013
GGGGCCGGGCGCGCAAATGCAAATGCGCGCCCGGCCCCGCCGTGTCTATATGTGCTCGGTTACTTGTCGGCAGCAGTCTTTTTGGTAGTCGACTTCTTGGCCGTCGTCTTTTTGGCGGCCGTCTTCTTGGCCGCCGTGGCCTTCTTTGCCACCGTCGTCTTCTTTCCCGCCGTGGTCTTCTTCGCCGTGCTCGCCTTGGTCGTGGTCTTGCGGCCGCGGGCGGGCTTCTTCTCCTTGGTCGGGCAATCCATGTTCACGCAGATACGCCACGGGCCGCGCGCCGTGTTGACCACCACGATGGGGGCGCCGCACTCGGGGCAGGTCTCGCCCGTCGCCTCGAGCTTGCCGCGCGCCGGCAGCGGATAGCTCACGCCACAGTCATCGTAGTTGGTGCAGCGGATAAAGCGCTTGCCGCTCTTCTCGCTCTTGTGCGCGATCAGATCGCCATGGCGTCCTGCCTCGGCGCACACCTTGCACTCGCCCACCTTAAGGTCAGGCTCGTAGTTGGTGGGGCACGTGGGGTTCACGCAAATCTCGAAGGCCTTCTGGCGGAACGGCTGACACTTAATGCGCGGCGCACCGCACTCGGGACACACGGCGGCCTCGCCCTCGAGCGGGCTTACCTTGACGCCGCTCGGCACCGGATAGGTCACGTCGCAGTCGGGCCAGCCCATGCAGCCAATGAAGCTGCCGCGGGTCTTGGCGCTCGTCTTCATAACCAGGTCCTTGCCGCACTTGGGGCAGGCGCCCACGCGCGCATCGGCCGTGACGGCGTCGCTGATGGCGTCGCCAAGCTCCTGTGTGTGCTTGAGCAGCTCGTCGAGCACGCCAGCCAGCAGCGCACGCGAGTGCGTCACGACATGCTCTTCGGTATCCTCGCCGCGCTCCACACGGGTCATATCGCCATCGAGCTCACTGGTCATATCGGGGCTCGTGATGCGCGGGGCAAACTGCGTCAGCGCGTCGATGATGGCGATGCCCAGCTGGCTCGGCTCAACGGGATCATTTTTGAGATAGCGCACGGCATACAGGCGCTCGATGATGCTCGCGCGCGTGGACTTGGTGCCCAGGCCGCGCTTTTCCATCTCCTGCACGAGCTTGCCCTGGCTGTAGCGCGCGGGCGGCTCGGTCTGCTTGGCCTCGAGCTTAATGTCGAACACGTCGACCGTGTCGCCCTGCTCCAGCGGCGGCATCTGCTCATCGCGCTTGAGTCCGTACGGATACGCCTCGCGGAAACCGGGGGTCACGAGCACATCGCCCGAAGCCACGAACGGCTCACCGTTCACGTCGAGCTCGAGTTTGGTGTTCTCGATGGTCGCGGGCCCCATGAGCGTTGCCAGAAAGCGACGGGCAATGAGGTCGTAGAGCTTGCGCTGGCCACCGTCGAGCGTGGACGGATCGCCCTCGCCCGTGGGATAGATAGGCGGGTGGTCGGTGGTCTCGACCTTGCCGCGCGTGGGCTTCATGGGGCCGGCGAGCACCTTTTTGCACACCGGCGCCAGCGCCGGGTTGATCTTTGCCAGATCGCTCACCACGGCGCCCAGATCGAGCGTCGCAGGGTACACGGTATTGTCGACACGCGGGTAGCTGATGAGACCGGCCATGTAGAGGGACTCGGCGATGCGCATCGTACGCGCAGGCGAGATGCCCTCGGCCGCGGCGGCAGCCTGCAGCGAGGTCGTCGCAAACGGCGTGGGCGGCTGCTGCTTACGCGAGCGCTTGGTCACCGCGGCAACGGTCGCCGTCGCGACACCGTCGACATGGCCGTACGCCGTCTCGGCAGCATCCTTGTCGGTAAAACGCGCCGTCTTGTGTGCAATCTTAAAGCGGTCGTCCTCGGCGGCGCCCTGCGCGGCACCCATGCCGCGAATCTGCCAATAGTCCTCGGGCACAAACGCCATGCGCTCGCGCTCGCGCTCGACCACCAGGGCGAGCGTCGGGGTCTGCACGCGGCCGGCGGAGCGCACGTTACCAAAGCCGCCAAACTTGGCGAGCGTCAGGTAACGCGTGAGCACCGCGCCCCAAATGAGGTCGATGTGCTGGCGGCTCTCGCCGGCGTCGGCCAGGTTCTGGTCGAGCGAGACGAGATTATCGAAGGCGTGCGTGATCTCGGCCTTGGTAAACGAAGAGTACTGGGCGCGGGCAACCGGCAAGTCGGGCGCAACCTCGCGCACCTTGTTGAGGGCGTCCGAACCGATCAGCTCGCCCTCGCGGTCGAAGTCCGTGGCGATAATGACGCTGTCGGACTTCTTAGCCAGGTTCTTGAGCGAACGAATGAGCTCCTTCTCGGCCGGCAGCTTAATGACGGGCGCCCAGGTGAGGTAAGGCAGGCTCTCGAGCTTCCAGCCCTTGATGGAGATGCCATCGGCAAGGAACGGCTTACGCTTGGTGTCATAGGGCGGACGCGCCAGGCCATCGGGCATGTCGGCCGGCAGCATCTCGCCGTCCTCGGTCACCGAATACCAACCCAGCTTTTTATCGAACAGCACGCTGTCGCAAAAATCGGGCGCAAGGATGTGACCGGCAAGACCGATCGTCACGCACTCCTCGCCCTTCCACTCAAAACGGTAGATGGCGGTGTTGTACACCTTGTCCTTTTTAGGCTTACCCGTGGACAGCCGCTCGGCGATCTGACGCGCGGCGTCGTTTTTCTCGGCGATGATGAGCTTCAAAAGAGGCTCCTATCTCGTATCTCTGCGGCTACGCCCGCCCGTATGGCGGCCGACTTACGCCCTTGCTTGCTCAATCTGCCCGATGAGCCAATCGCACCAGGCATCCATGCCCTCGCCCTTGCGCGCGCTCACGGCAAACCGCGGCGCCTGCGGATTGAGGTCATCGAGTGTCTTAGTATACCTATCCATGTCAAAATCGAAAGCCGGGGCCACATCGACCTTGTTGAGCAGCTGCGCGCCGGCGTGCTGAAAGATGCCCGGGTACTTGATGGGCTTGTCGTCGCCCTCGGGCACCGAGAGAATCATGATGGACAGGTTTTCGCCCAGGTCAAAGTCGACTGGGCAGACCAGGTTACCCACGTTTTCGATAAAGATGACGTCGATGTTTTCCAGACCCACGGCCTGGTCGAACGCGTCAACGGCCTCCATGATCATGTTGCCCTCGAGGTGGCACAGGCCGCCCGTGTTGATCTGGATGGCAGGCATGCCGGCTTCCTTCATGGTGATGGCGTCGACGTCCGAGGCGATATCGCCTTCGATGACGGCGCAGCGCAAGCCGGCCTTGTCGCGCAGGCGCTCGTTGGTGCCCAGAATCGTTGTTGTCTTACCCGAGCCGGGGCTCGACAAGACGTTGATCACGTAGGTGTTTGTCTCATTAAATCGCTGACGCAGCTGATCTGCCAGGCGCTCGTTGCGCGACAGGATCGGCGACGCGATATCAATCGTTTTCTCGGCCATACTCGGCGCTCCTTACTTCTACCATTTATACCCCGTCCCCAGGTTGCTGGCAGGCTAATCGTCGGGGGTCTCGATCTCGATACTTGCGATGTCGAGTTCGCGGCCGTGCAGCAGACGCACGTTGGAGCCGCCACACTGGGGACAGCGACAATGGAAACGGTCGTGATCAAAGACCTCGCCGCAGTCCAGGCACTCGCTTTGTGGATGGACCTCCTCCACGGCAAGCTCGCAGCCGCGCGTGAGCGGGTCCTCGTCGCGAAACGTCTCCCAGGCAAAGTCGAGCGCCTCGCGCACGACCTCGGTCATATCCCCGATACGCAGCGTTACCAAAACGGCGCGCGAGGCCCCCGCCCCACGCGCCGCGCGAATCACTGTATCGAGTATGCCGTTGACAATGCCAACCTCGTGCATACCGATTTACTCCTCGTCGTCCTCATCGTCCGAGAACAGGTCCAGACGACTCACAAACAGGCCCTCCTTGCCCTCGCGCGCGGTAATGACCACACGGGCGATGGCGAGCGAAATCTCGTAGAGCGAGAGCAGGGCGCCATACATGAGGCCCAGCGTAACGGGCGAGCCGTCGGGCGTAATCACAGCCGAGCCCACAAGCAGGCCAACGTATACGTAACGCCAGGCACCACGGAAGGCCGCGTAGGACACGATGTGGAAAACAGACAGGTAGAAGATGATGAGCGGCAGCTCAAACGCCACACCAAAGCCGATCATAAAGAGCAGCTCCATGTTGACGTAGTTCTCCAGATCGGGCAGCGCCGTGGCGACGGCCGAGGTCTCGCCGATGAGCCACTCAAAGCCCGCCGGGATGATGATGAAGTAGCAGAAGATGGCACCCAGGAAGAACAGCACCGTCGAAGCGAGCACCGTGGGCACAACCCACTTGCGCTCGTTGGGGCGAAGCGCCGGCAGGAAAAACGCCAGAATCTGCCAGATAATCATGGGCGTGCACATGACCACGGCCATCTTGATGGCCAGCGAAAAGCGCAAACCAAAGCCACCGAGCGTGGTGGTGATGTAGAACTTGCCGTCCGGCACAAAGGAGCGGATGGGATCTTCCAGGATGTCGAGCACAACAGGCGTGGCGAAATACAGCACGATAGCGGCGGCAAACACCGACACAACCACGATGGTCAGGCGGCGACGGAGCTCTCCCAGGTGATCGAAGAGCGGCATTCGCGCAGGTCCGATAGGCATTACTCATCGCCTCCCTTCGGGGCGTCGGCGGCAGCGGCTTCGTCCTCGGCCTCGAGCTCGCGAGCGAGCTGGTCGACGACGGCTTTGCGCTTGCGGGGACGACGGGCGTAGAGGTCAGCCGTCGTGGGCTCTGCCGGCTCGGGCTCGGGCTCCGGCTCTGCAGCAGGTTCGGACTCGGCGACGGCAGCGGTGGCAGCGGCGGGCTCGGCGCCCCCGGCCTCATCGGCAGCGCCTTCGTCCTCGGTGGCACCCTCGCTCGCGGCCTTCTCGGCAGCAAGACGAGCGCGGCGCTCGGCAAAGGTCTCCTTCTTGGCGGGCGCTGCCGTCTCGGCGGCATCCTCGTCCGCATCGGAATCGTCGTCGACGGCAGTCTTCTTGGGCTTGACCGGAGCCGACGCGGCCTCGCTCACCGGATCGATAATCTCGGACTGAACAACGGCCGTCATCTTTTCCTGCGTCTCGCGGAACTGACGGATGGCACGGCCGATCGTGCGGCCCATCTGCGGGAGCTTATCCGGGCCAAACAGCAAAAAGCCGAAGACCACGATGATCGCGAGCTCACCCTCTCCAATACCAAACACACATACCTCCAAGGCTCGATGTGAGTCGAGCCCGCACCGCGCCATTCGGCCGGAACTCGTCTATTCATTCGGTCAAGTATAGCGCCCGGACGCCAAAACGTCCGAGCGCATCACAAACATATGCCAAACGGCACGCCCTTTTGGGAGCAAAGACTATGCAGCGGTGATCGAAATCTCCTGGTCGACACCCAACAGCTGAACCACGCGCATCACCGGGGGCTGCACATTGGTGCAGCTAAAGCGCTTGCCGTGGTCGACCGCGTGGTGTGCGGCGCCCACGAGCACGCCAATGCCCGTCGAGTCGATGTAGCTCACCTGGGCAAAATCGAGCTCAACGGCCTCGGTGGGCTGCTCGAGCGCCAGGTCGATGGCATTGCGCAGGCTATCGGCGTTAGAGATATCAATCTCGCCGGTTACCTTAATGGTGTAGAGCTCTGGCGTGGGGTTGGTGGAAATACCCAAATCCATGTATACGCTCCTTTACGTATCGAAAGTGCGGATAGTACGGGAAGCCGCGCGTTAGGCGCGCTCGGCACGCGCAAGCTCGGCAGCGACAAGCTTAACGGCCAGCACCAGCACATCGAGCGCGGCCTCCAGGTCCTCGACCGTGGGATAGCTTGGCGCGATGCGGATATTGGTGTCGCGCGGGTCCTTGCCATAAGGCCAGGTGGCACCAGCCGGCGTGAGCTTGACACCCAGGTCGGCACAAAGCGCGGCGACCTTTTGGGCCGAGCCCTCGGGGCCATCGAAGCTTACAAAGTAGCCGCCGCGGGGGTGTGTCCAGGTGGCACAGCCCGTGTCGCCCAAGCCCTCGGTGAGCTTGCGCTCAACGGCCTCAAAGCGCGGACGCAGGAACTCGGCGTGCTTTTTCATGTGCTCCTTGACCGCCTCGATGGTGGGAAGGAAGCGCACGTGACGCAGCTGGTTGAGCTTGTCGGCGCTGATGAGGCCGGCCTTCAGGCACTTGGAGAACTCGGCGATGACCGCGGGGCTCGCACCGATAAAGCCGATGCCGGCGCCCGGGAAGGTGATCTTGGATGTCGAGGCAAAGGCCACCACGCGGTCCTCGGTGCCCGCCACGCGAGCGAGGTCAAAGATGTTTGCGAGCTCGTCGGTCTCGTCGTACAGGTCATGCACGCAGTAAGCGTTGTCCCAGAAGATGCGGAAATCGGGCGCGGCCGTGGGCATCTCGACCAGGCGACGCACGGTGTCCTCGCTAAAGGTGATGCCCGTGGGGTTGGAATACTTGGGCACGCACCAGATGCCCTTAATGGAGTCGTCGGCGGCAACGAGGTGCTCGATCTCGTCCATGTCGGGGCCGTTGTCGGTCATCGCGACGGGGACGTTCTCGATGCCCAAGTCGGCGGTGATACCAAAGTGGCGATCGTAGCCGGGAACGGGGCACAGGAACTTGACCTTCTTGCCGTCGTGCGCGGCCTCGTAAGCCTCCCAGGGCTCGCTGCCGCACGAGCCGCAACGCCAGAACATGCCGGCGATGTCGTGCTCAATCAGCAGGCTCGACGAACCCAGTACGAGCGTCTGCTCGGCGGGACAGCCCAGGAACTCCCCTGCCAACTTGCGTGCCGAGGGAATACCCTCAAAACAGCCGTAGTTGGAACAATCGACGTTGCCGTCGTGCAGATCGGCGTCGGCATTGAGGATATCGAGCATGGGGCGCGAGATGTCCACCTGGGAGGGCGACGGCTTGCCGCGGGCCATGTCGAGCGCCAGGCCCTTGGCCTTGACCTCGGCGACCTCGGCTTTGAGCGCCTCGATGGCGGCATCGAGTTCGGTGGTTTCCATCTTCTGGTAGATCGTCTGCATGGGGTGCGACCTTTCGCGAAGCGGTACGTTGCAGTTCGTCTAAGTATAGACCGCCACCGCCGCAACGTTATGAAGCCGTGATAGATTAAGTACATCGCAATAAATTACGAATCGCCGCGCATGCCGGCGTGGGGCGCCCAAGGAGGCACTATGGAGTACGGATCGTTCCAGGCCGAAGAATTCGGCGACCTGCAGCGCCTGGTCGACGGACTATTTTACGACCGCCACGCCATCGACCGCCTGGATCTGATCGTACAGGCCGAAATCTTGGACCTGGCGCCCGACCTTATGGAAATCGTCAACCTGCTACCGCCCGGCTATTACGACCGCCAGTCACTTTGCGACCAGCTCAACTCCGCCTTGGCCGCCCACGGCTGGGGCGCCGTCTACGGCACGGTGGAATAAGCCTCGAGGCCGACGATTTGGCCCGTTTCCCGACCCTGGCGAGGCTTGTTTTAGGGCTTGTGGCCAAAAAAGGGCAAATATGAGTACTGTTACCTTTTTAGTAGCAGCGATTCTCGGTCGAAATCGGCAAAACTCGACTTGAAACTCCCTAATCACCGTCAGCTAGCGCCAAATTGGAAGTCGATGGTCACTCATTAACGTACAGTTCTTATAACTTTGTTCATTATTTTCCGCACCTAAAATGATACGCCGTTTGTGACAGTACTCACAAACGGCGTTTTTTGGCCACGGGGGTATCTGGCAGTGGGCCAGTAGCACCCTGATCCGAGTTTCGAACGCATCCAAACCGGTTCTGGTGTCTATTTTCGAGCTTTTACTCGTCCTTGGGTGCGGGGTGTTTGCAGACCACGCTCATGTAGATCATGCCGAGCACGGCAGCGGTGACCGAACCGGCAAGGATGGCGGCCTTGGCAGCAAGAACCTCAAACTGGGCCGTCGGGAAGGCAAGGCCGCTGATGAGAATCGACATGGTAAAGCCGATACCGCCCAGAATGCCCACACCGGCAATCATGTGCCAGTTGACATTGTGCGGCAGCTCGCAGGCCTTGAGCTTGACCAAGGCGAACGTCATGCCAAAGATGCCGATCGGCTTGCCAAGCAGCATGCCAAAGTACACGCCAAGCGTCACCGGGTCGGTGAGCAACGTGCTCATATCCACGCCCACCAGGCGAACCTGTGCGTTGACGAACGCGAAGATCGGCAGAATCACAAAGTTGACCGGCGTGGAGATCAGACGCTCCATGCGGATGAGCGGGGGGGTCACGCGGTGCATGACGCGCTCGACCTTGGTGGTCGAGACGGTAAAGTCATGCTGGCCCAGGATGTGTGCCTCGTCGTCGTAGCGGTCGTCGAGCAGCGGCAGGCACTCGCCCAACCAATCGGTGAGGCTATCGAGCTTAACGCCGCACTTGGCCGGGATGGTAAAGGCCAAGATGACGCCAGCAAGCGTGGCATGTACGCCGCTCTTGAACATGCAGAACCACAGCAGCAAACCCAGCACCGAGTACGGGGCAAGGCGGTAATGCTGCGTCTTGTTGAGCCACACGAGCGCGCAGGTCACAAGCGCGGCGGCACCCAGCCAAAACGGATTGGGACTCTGACCGTAGAAGATGGCGATGGCGGCGATGGAGATGAGGTCGTCGGCGATGGCGAGCGTCGAGAAGAACACGCGCACGCCGTTGGGCACGCGATTGCCCAAAAGCGACAGCACGCCCAGCGCAAAGGCAATATCGGTTGCCATGGGGATGGCCCAACCGTTGTGGGCGCCGGCATGGTTAAAGATCAGGTAGATGCAGGCGGGAACGACGACGCCGCCCACGGCCGCCAGCATGGGAAGCATGGCCTGACGCGGATTCTTGAGCTCGCCGACCGTCATCTCGTACTTAAGCTCAATGCCCACCAGCAAAAAGAAAATCGCCATGAGGAAGTCGTTGACGAAAAGCTCAACGGTGAGACCGGCCGTAAGGTTGCCCAGACCCACATACAGCGGGGTCTCCAAAAAGTGATGGATGACCTCGTAGGCATCGGTATTGGCGCAAATGACGGCGGCGATGGCGGCAATCACCATGACGGCAGCGGAAATCGTGCCGTTCTCGGCGATGCGCTCCCAAATGTCGTGACGCTCAAAGCGCTTGCGCTCACGAACGTTGAACAGCTGCTCAGTTGCTGCCATGGGCGGCTCCTTTCACGGGAAAGCTCCCGTCTTAAAAAAGCACGGCCCGCCCAAGTGGCGGCGCCGCGCTCTAACGTATTACGCTTGCATCTAGCCTACCCTGCACGACAAGCGCACAAGCACGGCCGAAAAGCGGAACCACAGGTTGAACATTATTTGCTCAACGGCACGGGCACGCCTGTCCAAGAGACGACGCGGCGCCGTGCACAAAAAACGACCGGAGCGCGGGGCGTCCGCGATCCGGTCGTGGCGTTTGGTCAACTAAACCTAGCAGGCGGCCATGATGGGGGCAGCGACCTGCTTCTTACGGGAGAGGACGCCCGGCATCCAGACGCCGTCGTGCTCGTCGGCAATGCCCAGGCCCTTCTGAGCGGCCTCGGTCTCGCCCTCGAGCAGGACCTGCGAGCCCTCCTCCATGATGTCGGTGATGCACAGGACAATGCCGTCAGCACCCTTCTCGGCGGCGTAGGCGCGCATGGCCTCGCGGATCTCGTCGATCATACCGAGCGCACGGCTCTTGTCGACGGTCTCGTACTGGCCGATGAGCAGCTTCTTGCCAGCGGGCTCGAACATCTTGATGTCGTTGCCGACCATCTCGGCAGCGGTGAAGGAGCCGGACGGACGGGTAAGGAAGACCTCCATGCCAAACTTGACCGGGTCGACGCCCACCTGCTCGCCGAGCTTGGCGGCGACGGCGCGGTCGACATCGGTGGTGGTGGGGCTCTTGAGCATGAGCGTGTCGGTCATCATGGCCGAGAGCAGCAGCTTGGCCTGGACGTCGGAAAGCTCAACGCCGAGCACGCCGGCGAGCTTGGTGACGATGGTGCAGCTGGAGCCCCAGGGCAGGCAGATGTAGTGCAGCGGGCCGGCGGTCTCGAAGTCGCCGATGCGGTGATGATCGACAACGCCAAAGACCGTGGCGTCCTTAAGGCCGGCGACGGACTGGGCAGACTCGTTGTGGTCGGTGAGGACGACGAGCTGACCAGCCTCGACGGACTCGATCACGCGGGGCTCGGCGATGCCGGCGTCGGCGAGCAGCTTGGCGGACTCGGCCGGAAGCTGACCAAGGGCGCAGGCCTCGTAGGTGTTGCCGGCATACTCAACCTGGTTGAGCAGCTGGGACAGGACGACGGCGCTCATGATGGCGTCGTTATCGGGGTTCTGGTGACCAAAGACAAGAACGTTTGCCATGGATATCCTCCACTTGATATGTGTACTTGGACGTAGCTATGGTAGCACGCCGATGCCGAGCCTTCGCAGACGGAAGGGCCACGGCATATTTTGGGGCGCAGGCACGGGGGCCAAGGCTGTCCCTTTTGCACCATGTTGGTGCAATGCAACCTGTCCCCCTTGCACCAGCTATTTACCGGCAGCGCGCAGGGCTACGTAGGCAGCACCGATGATGCCGGCGTCGTTTCCGAGCGAAGCGACCTTAATGGGCGTCTCGCGCGAGGCGGAAAGCGCGTACTGCTTAAAGTGCTCGCGAACCTTGTCGAGGTAGACATCGGCCGAGGCGGAGGCGCCGCCGCCGATGAGGAACATCTCGGGGTCGACCACGTTGGCAATAAGCGCCAGTGCGCGGCCGAGATAGTCGGCCATGGTATCGGCCGCGGCCAGCGCGAGCTTGTCGCCCTCGCGGCAGGCCTGGAACACGTCCTTGGAATCGGAGGGGCCGGTCAGCTCGATGGGCTCGACGCCCGCCTTCTTGCACTCGGCAAGGTAGTTGCTCACCACGCCGGTGGCGCTGGAATACTGCTCCAGATGGCCATGGCCGCCACAGCCGCAGGTGCGCTCCTCGGCCGGGTTCAGGCACATGTGGCCAATCTCGCCGCCAGCACCCACAACGCCCGATACCACGTCGCCGTTAACGATAACGCCGCCGCCCACGCCGGTACCGATGGTGACCATCACCACGTTCTGCACGCCCTTGGCAGAACCGAGCCAGGCCTCGCCCATGGCAGCGGCGTTGGCATCGTTCTCATACTTAACGACCGCATCGGGGCAGTGCTTCTGAATGGCGACCCTCAGCTCGGGCAGGTTAATGGCAATGTTGGCCTTGACCTTGGCATCGCCCGACGCCGGGATGGGACACGGAACGGCCAGGCCAATGCCCGCCACAAAGGCACGCGGAATCTGTGCCTTGGCGACCACCTGGTCGATAGCCTCGGTCACCGCGGCAAAGCCCGCAGCGTCAACGATAGGAGGCGTGGGCACGCTGGCCTTGGCAAGCAGGTTGCCGTCCTCGTCGAACAGGCCCTCCTTAACCGAAGTGCCGCCGACGTCGATGCCGATGTAGTACTGCTTAGGTTCCATGGGAGCCCACCTTTCTCGTTTAAACATTGCCTGTATGGTACCGCTCTCAAGGCAAAAACCTACCAAAAAGGGACAGGTTTGTTTTGGCAGGTTTTATCTGGGGTAACGCAATTGGCTGCCCAACAGGCCGCGCAAGACCATCCCCAAAAATAAAGGCGCCGGGAGGCGGAGGCTCCCGGCGCCCGTCAAAGGGACTATGTTGTCTGTTGGACCGCACGGTCCGTCGCGGCGATAACGCCGACTAGGCCTGAAGTGCCTGCAGCTGCTTGTGAACCTCGATGAGCTCCGTCGCCATGACGCGCATGGTCTCGGTGCCGGCCATCTGGTCCTCGGCATGCAGCAAAATCAACGGGGCCTCGCCGTTACGCTCGCCGTTGGCCTCCTTCTTCAGAAGCCCCATGTGAACATCGTGGCCACCGTTATAGGCCTCGTCGCCCTGCTTGATAAGCTCCTCGGCGGCGTCAAAATCGCCCTCCTTGGCCTTTTGCACGGCATTGATGTACATGCTCTTGGCGGTACCGACGTAGCTGATGATCTCAAAGCAGGTCATCTGCAGTTCGTTCATATCCTCCATGCAGAGCACCTAGCCCATCACGCTGACGCAGTGGTCGATGATGCCGGCAGCGTTCATGCGGCCGTAGTCGACCATGTTGATAACCTCGACCGGGAAGCGGCCGGCGGCCTCCTTCTCAAAATCGCCCTTGGTGTAGCCGATCTGCGGACCAAGCAGCAACATGTCGCACTCGTCCAGGTGATCGTGGGCCTCGTTCATGGGACGAGCCTCGACCTCAATATCCAGACCACGGTTTGCAACCTCGGCCTGCATCTTCTGGACCAGCAGGCTCGTGGACATACCGGCATTGCAGCAGAGCATGATCTTCTTCATGGTTTCCTCCTTATAACTGCGCGGCGCGCAGACGACAACTGGTTTTATTCCTTGCGGCTATTGTGCCCACCCCCCTGTATCTTTACACAAGGGAGAGAGCTGCGGGCACCGGCACCGCGTACCGGCGCCCGCAAAGGTGAAAGGGACGAACGTTAGGCGTTCTACTCGGCGAAAGCCTCCTGCTTGGCGATTGCCTTCTCGGAAATCTTCATAAAGGGCAGGTAGACGGCCATGCCAATGACAATCTCGATAGCCTGCCACACGCCGGCGCGCCAGTCAAAGCCCGTAGCGAGCAGGGCATTGATGACGGGAGGCATGGTCCAGGGCACCTGGGCGATGCAGGGGCTGATGATGCCTGCGCAGGTAAGGCCATAGGTGATGCCGATGAACAGATCGGGAAGAAGAACGAACGGGATCATGAGCGGCAGGTTGTACACGATGGGGTAACCGTAGATAACCGGCTCGTTGATGTTGAACAGACCAGGCAGGATAGCCATCTTGGAAACGGTCTCGGAAGCCTTGTTCTTGGAGAACAGGAGCGTGTCGAGCAGGAGCATGAGGGTGCAGCCCGAGCCGCCGATGAGGGCGAAGCTGTTAACGATCTGCATGTTCATGTAGTGATCGGGCTGGATGGTGCCACCGGCGGCAAAGGTAGCCATGTTGTCGACGATGAGCATGGTCAGGATCGGCTCGACGGTAGCGCCAGAGATGGTGGACTGGTGAATACCGACGCAGAACAGCAGGTTAGCAAGGGTGTAGATGAGGATAACAGCCCACGGACCGGCGTTCATGATGCTCTTGAGCGGGTTGGAGATGCACGTGGAGATGATGGTGCACAGATCGGTGCCGGCGCACACGGCGAGCAGGGCTGCGGCAAGAGCGAAGACCGCGAGGTTAAGCAGCATCGGAATCATGACGTTGAAGGAGTTGGAGACCGCGGGAGGCACGCCCTCGCCCAGCTTAACCTTGAGCTTCTCGACGCCAGAAATCTTGATGAAGAGCGAGACGGAAAGCAGGGCGATGATAATAGCCGAGAACAGACCGTTGGTGCCGGTGTTGGCAGTCGAAAGGGCGCCCGTGACCTCGGCGGAGGTGATCTTGTCGGTGAGCAGTGGGCTCGTGGCGGCAAGCGAGGCGGTGATCTGCTGCGGCATCATGATGACGAAGGCAGAGATGGCGACGACCACGCAAGCGAGCGGGTTATCGAAACGCTTGTTCTTGGCGAGGCTGTAGCCAATCAATCCGGCCAAGATAATGGCAGAGACGTTGAGGGTGCCCAGCGTAATTGCCGAGCCCCACGTCTGAAGGTTGGCAAGGCCCGCCGCATCGAGCGGGAACAGAGGGAACACGACGTTGTTAATAAGAACCGCGATACCCGCAAGGATATAGAGCGGCGTGATGGTCGCGAAGGCGTCACGCAGGGAACGCAGGTGAACCTGGTTTCCCACCTTCGCAGAGAGCTCGGCAAACTTGTCGAGGAAGCTCTTTCCGTTGTCACTGGCCATGATTGCTCCTAACTTTCAAATCCGGCCTTTTCCTATGCGCACGGTGGTCTGTCGCCCTCTGCCACCAGATGTGCCATGTGTTGCGCGCGGCTGCGCGCGGTCCGGGCGTTCGCCCGGTCGCTAATCAACCACGTGGGTCGTGGCGACCTGTTTGAGCCAGGCCGCCGACTTCTTAAGGCGGCGCTTGTAGCCGTCCATGAGATCGACCTCGACAAAGCCGTAACGATTCTTAAAGGCATTGGCCCAAGACCAGTTATCGATGACGGCCCAGTAGTGATAGCCCCGGCACTTGGCGCCCTCGTCGATGGCCTTGGCCACCCACTCCAGGTGCTGACGTACAAAGTCGACGCGGTAGTCATCCTGGATGGTTCCTTCGGCGTCACGGTTCTTGTATTCGTCCATGATGCCGATGCCGTTCTCGGAAACGAACCACTCAAGATCGGGGTAGTTCTTAGCGCAGTCCATGCCAAAGTCGTAGAGGCCCTGCGGGTAGATCTCCCAGCCGCGGCTCTCGTTCATAACGGCGTCGGGCCATACGTACTCGTCGGCAAAGTGCGGCAGGCCGTACTGGTCGACCTTGCTCACCGGCGCCTGAACACGCGTGGGGTGGTAGTAGTTGCAGCCGAGCCAGTCGACAACACCCTGCTTGAGAATCTCCTGGTCGCCGGCACGGAACGGGAGCTTAACGCCGCCCTCGGCCAGGCTGTCGAGCACGTCGGCAGGAAGCTCGCCCTTGGTAATAAGGTCGAGCCACCAGCGATTGTTGATGCCGCTGGTCATACGCACGGCCTCGAGGTCTGCCTCGCTGGGGTTCTCCTTGGTGTATACCGGGGTAAAGCAGTTGATCATGCCGATCTTGGCATCGCTGCGAACGGCGCCCTCGTCATAGGCGCGGCGGTAGTTGGCTACGGCCAGCGCGTGCGCCAGCGAGATGTGATACTGCACGGTGCGAGCGCGGCTAAAGTCGTGGAGTTGCGGGAACCACACGCCCTCCTGATAGCGCTGCTCGGGCTCGACGATGGGCTCGTTAAAGGTGAACCAGTACTTAATCTCCTGGCCAAACTCGTGGAAGGCGACGTCGGCGTAATGCGCGTAAGCCTCGACAACCTCACGGCTCTCCCAGCCGCCACGGTTAAAGAGGTAGGTGGGCATGTCAAAGTGGTACAGGTTGACGAACGGCTCCAGACCAGCCTCGCGAGAGGCGCGGAACAGCTCGTGATACCACGCAGCGCCCTCCTCATTAAGGTTGCCGTCGGCATCGAGCAGACGGCTCCACTGGATGGAAGTGCGATAGGTATCCAGACCCAAGTCCTTCAAAATGCGAAGGTCTTCCTGGTACTTGGCCATAAAGTCATTGCCGGCGTAAGAGCCAACGCGGTTGTAGAACGAACCCAGATCCTGGATGGACCAGGTGTCCCACAGGTTCTCGAGCTTGCCGCCCTGGTTCCACTGACCCTCAGTCTGCGGGCCGGACATAGCAGCGCCAAAGAAGAAGTCGTTGGGCAGCTGATACTGTGCCATCAAAGTCCTCGCTTTCGTGTTCTAGAGCTTCCGGTTGGAGACGGGTTTGCTTTGGCAGGTTATCCGGCGCGGGCGCGCACCGGCCATACCGATATCCAACCCGCCAAAACAAAACCGTCCCCAAACGGTCGATCCTGTTGTGCGGAAGGATTCCGTTCGTTGCTTAAACTATAGCGCTCTAATTTTAAAAGTAAAGCGTCTTTTTCTTTTTTCTTTCTCGAACTTCTTAGATAAAAGTAATATGGATGCCCTGTTGAGGGTTATACTTACTTTTTGTATTCATATATGTCGGAAAGGAGGTTCCATGATTCCCAAATACGAGGCGATAGCTGCAGATATTCGTCGAAGTATCGAGGATGGCGCTCTTAAACCGGGCGACAAGCTTCCCACCGTCGTTGAGTTCTGTGAGCTCTATAGCGTTTCCAAAATCACCGTCAAACGAGCTATCGAGCAAATCACCGAGGAAGGTCTTATTACCAGCCGGCGCGGATCGGGTACCTACGTTAAGGACACGGCGGGGCTTCCCGGCCAGGCGTTTTTCCAGGGCAAAAACGACCGTGCCCAGGGTTTTTCGTATGAGCACCGCGGGGAGAAGGTGACCTCGGTGGTCTACGATTTCTCGATTGTTAATCCACCAGCGGACATCGCAGCCCAGCTGGGAATTGCCGAGGATGACTTTGCCTATCACATCGTGCGCGTGCGTCAGGCCGATGAGAAGCCCATCGTTATCGAGTACACCTACATGCCGCTCGAGCTGATTCCGGGCCTTAAAAAGAAGGACCTGTACGGATCGGTCTACCATTTCATCCGCGAGCAATGCGGGCTGAAAATTTCGAGCTTCCACCGTACCATTCGCGCCGTGGCAGCAACCAAGGAAGAAGCTGAGCGCCTGGACACCAAACCTGGCTCTCCCCTGCTCGAGCTCAAGCAGATTGGCTTTTTGGACAGCGGCGCCGCCTTTGAGTATTCGGTCTCGCGCAACGTTGGCGACCGCTTTGAGTTGCACAACGTAACATTGGCATAGGTTTTTGTAGTCATACAGGCGCTCGTTTTGAACAGTTTTACGCGGCGCCCACGCAGCACAATGGGGGTATGAACATGTCCGATTTGATTAAACTGACGCCGATCTTCCACGAGAAGATCTGGGGCGGCCGCCAGCTCGAAACCGTATTTGGTTACGACATTCCCGATGGTCCCATCGGTGAGTGCTGGGCCATCTCGGCCCACCCCAACGGCGACTGCCAGATCGCTGAGGGCCCGTACGCCGGTCACACGCTGTCATGGCTGTGGGCCGAGCACCGCGAGCTCTTTGGCAACTGTGAAGGCAAGGAGTTCCCGCTGCTCATCAAGATTCTGGACGCCAAGGACGACCTTTCGATCCAGATTCACCCCAACGACGAGTACGCCGCCAAGCACGAGAACGGCAGCTTGGGCAAAACCGAGTGCTGGTATGTGCTGGACTGCGAGCCCGGTGCCACGATCATTGTCGGCCAGCGCGCCAAGGACCGCGTCGAGGCCGCACAGATGATCGAGGAAGGCCGTTGGGACGACATGCTCAACGTGCTGCCGATCCACAAGGGCGACTTTTTCCAGATTGATTCCGGTACCGTGCATGCCATCAAGACCGGCACGCTCATTTTGGAGACGCAGCAGTCGAGCGACGTGACGTATCGTCTGTACGACTACGACCGCCCCGGCACCGACGGCAAGCTGCGCCCACTGCACATTGAGCAGAGCCTCGATTGCATCGACTTTGATGCTCAGGCTCCGACCGACGGCACGGTAACCGCACCCGAGGTCGATGGCGTGACCGAGCTCGAGTCTAACTCCTGCTACACCGTCGATCGCGTGCGTGTCGACGGCAGCAAGACCCTCGACCAGCGCTGGCCCTTCATGTGTCTGTCGGTCATCGACGGCGAAGGCACCGTCTGCGGCGACCCCGTCCACAAGGGAAGCCACCTGCTGGCCCCGAGCACCGTCAGCTCCATCGACCTCGAAGGCAAGATGGAACTGATCATCAGCCACCTGTAGGTCGCACCAACAACCCAAACGCAACAAGGGGCTCTCCCGTCCATGTGCGGGAGAGCCCCTTGCCATATCTATTTATCAGCCCACCCGGCTCTCCAGATCAAAAAGCGAACGAGCAGAGCGACGTTCGCAAGCACCGTTACCCAAGGACCTGGGCGGGCGTATAGGGCAACATCGATCGCGAGTTCCGCACGCAAAGGAGAGCACTTAATGTGCTCTCCGTCTTGCGCAGGACTGCCCGAGCAGGCGATGTTGCCCTATACGCCCGCCCAGGTCCGCCAGGATCACGACAGCTTGACGATCGGCGCAAAGCCCTTCATCAGCTTTTTGGTCTGGCCGGTCTTTTCGAACTGGACCTCGATCATGTCTCCGGCGACCGAGATCACGGTACCCGTGCCAAAGGTCTTGTGGCTCACGGTATCGCCCGCGGCAAAGTCCTGCGATGCGCTGGCGCGATCGACCTTGCGCTCCACCGTCGGAGACACCTTGGACGACGGCTTTTTGGCTCGCGGCGCGCCCGAACCAAAGGTCGAGGCAACACGGCCGGCGTCGGGCGAGACCCCACGATGGCGCTCGGTCCCGTAGCTGCTGCCGCCAAAGAAATCGTCAAAGCTCGATCCACCGCGCGAACCGGAACCGCCGGTCGAGCGCGTATGCGAGCCAAACACCTTGCCGCCATACATATCCGAACCCATGCCCGAGCCAAAGGTGCCGTGACGGTCGCCGCGCTTCTCCCAGCCCGTGCCTTCAAAACCGGCAGAACCGATACCGCTAAACTCGATATCCTCAAACGGAATCTCATTGAGGAAGCGCGAGCGCGGGTTGGCAGAGGTCGAGCCGTAGGTGCGACGCGTGGCCGCATAGGTCAGGAACAGGCGCTTGCGGGCGCGCGTGATGGCGACGTAGGCCAGGCGACGCTCCTCCTCAAGCTTACCCGGGTCATCGCTGCCGCCAAAGTCGTGCACGTGCGGGAAGATGCCCTCCTCCATGCCGGCCACGAACACCGCCGGGAACTCCAGGCCCTTGGCGGAGTGGATGGTCATCATGGTGATGGCATGCGTCTCGCCGGCCAGGGAATCCAAGTCGGAGCGCAGGGCCAGCCACTCCATGAGTGCCGGCAGCGCCTTACAGGTGAGCGGACCGTAGGTGCGCTCAATCTCGTCGGCATGCACGGCACCCGCCGGCATCTCCGTCGGCGCGGCATACGCGTTGCCCGCGATGGCAGCAGCCAGGGCATCCTGCGGAGACAGCGCCGGAGCAGCCAGACTATCGAGCGGATTGGAGCCCGCGGCATCGCGCGCGCCGACGAGTGCCTCAAACGAGGATGCCGGGGCAGATGGCCCCGGTTCGGGCGCAGGCGCGCTCACCACGACGGGCTCGGGCTCGGCGCCGGCAGGCACGTCGGCAACACCGGCTGCGCGCAGCTCTTCCAAGCTCTCGAGCGTACCCTCGATGTCCTCGTGCGTCTCCTCAAATTCGGCAGCGACGCCCAGGAATTCCTGGATGTTCTCGGCGCGGCTCTCGGACTCCATGGTGCCCTCGGCGCGGAAAGCCTGCAGTAGGCCCGTCTTATCGACAATCATCTCGACAACGTCCTTGAGCTCGCCGTCCATGCGGCGACCCTCGCGCACCAGCGACACAAAGCTCGACAGGCCGTTGCGCACCTTGGCGCTAAACATGCCGGTTTCGGCACACGCGATCTCGCAAGCCTGGAAGAACGAGCAGCGGTTGTCGCGCGCCAGCTGCTCGATCTTTTGGATCGAGGTGGAACCGATGCCGCGGCGCGGTGTGTTGATGACGCGCTTGACGCTCATCTCGTCGGCCGGGTTCACGATCATCTTAAGGTAGGCCATGACGTCGCGGATCTCGGCACGGTCGAAGAATCGCGTGCCGCCCACGATCTTGTAGGGCACGCCCGCGCGCAGGAACATATCTTCGAGGATACGCGACTGGGCGTTGGTGCGATAGAACACGGCGATGTCGTCGTAGCTCGTGCCTTTGGCATGCAGTTTCTCGATCTCGCCGGCAATCCAGCGACCCTCGTCGCGTTCGTCGCTCGCCTGGAAGGCCTGGATCTTCTCGCCATCGCCCTCGGCCGTAAACAGGCGCTTGTCCTTGCGCTGCGAGTTGTGACGCACCACGGCGTTGGCAGCGCTCAGGATATGACCCGTGGAGCGGTAGTTCTGCTCCAGCTTGACGGTCTTGCAGTCTTTAAAGTCCTTCTCAAAGTCCAGGATATTGGTGATGTCGGCGCCACGCCAGCTATAAATGGACTGATCGTCATCGCCCACGACCATGAGGTTTTGGTACTTGGCGGCCAGCAGGTTGGCGATCTCGTACTGGACGTGGTTGGTGTCCTGATACTCGTCGACGCTAATGTAGCGGAAGCGCTCCTGGTACTTGTCGAGCACCTCGGGGCGGGTGCGCAGCAGCTCGAGCGTGCGCACGAGCAGGTCGTCGAAGTCCATCGCGTTGGCGGCGCGCAGGCGGCGCTCCAGCTCCAGATAGACCTGCGCAGCCTTTTTGTCATTAGGGCTGTCGGCGGATTTGAGCATGTCCTCGGGCCCGATCATGGCGTTTTTAGCCGAGCTGATCTTGCTGCGGATCATGTTGATGGGGAACTGCTTTTGCTCAATGCCGAGCGTCTGCATAATGTCGCGCACCATGCGCTTTGAGTCGTCATCGTCGTAGATGGTGAACTGCCCGGTGTAGCCCAGCAGGTCGGCGTCCTCGCGCAGCATGCGCACGCACATGGCGTGGAAGGTGCACACCCACATGCCGCGAGTGCCACTGGGGATGAGCGCTGCCAGACGCTCGCGCATCTCGGCCGCGGCCTTGTTGGTAAACGTGATGGCAAGAACCTGCCAAGGCTTAACGCCCAGGTCGCCAAGCATGTGCGCGATGCGGAAGGTCAGGACGCGGGTCTTGCCCGAGCCGGCGCCGGCAAGAACCAGCAGCGGGCCCTCGGTGGTCAGGACCGCCTCGCGCTGGGCGGGGTTCAGGCTATCGATATCGACGAGCGGCTTGGCAGGTTTGGGTGCCGGAGCCGGGGCGTCGTAGATGTCGAGCGGAACGAGCTCGGGTTCCGGCGCGGCGGGGGCGGTGTACGCATCGAGCGGCACGGGTTCCGGCGCGGGCGGCACGGGTACCGCAGTGTTCTTTTCCCAGGGCAGGGGCTGGGTCATGGGCGACTCCTCATCTGACGGACGGCGCGCCTGCGGGCAGCGCCATAGTTTGAGTCGTACCAGTATACCGAGCCGTGCGGACACCGACGCAAATCACACCACGACTCCGTGCGCCGCCGTCAGGCCCGCCCCGGCCGATTTGGTGCATTGGGGTCAGGTTGCTTTGCACCACCACAAAGGTGCCTGGCCCCTTTGTGGTGATCGGCTGCTAAGCGGTGGGAAGCTCTGGCGTGTTAGCCGGCTGCTGCGGCTTGAGGTGGGCGTTGTGCCAGATGATTTGGATGATGTAGCCGAGCATAAAGACAAAGGCCACGCCGCTGATGAAGCCGCCTACGAGGGGAAGCCCCGTGAGGGCGCCTGCGATTACGCCACCAGCGGCTGCCATGGCGTAGCGGTTCTGGCTGTGTCCGACCATGCGCGCGATCGCGCACCCTGCAAAGGCACTCGACACCAGCGCGATGCCAATAACACCGCACATGAGGGCTCCGGCAAGCGACAGACCAGCGATAGAGATAATTAGCAGTAGGACGGCGGGGACGATAGCAATCGTGCCCAGAAGACCGCTCACCCACAGGGGCATGGGGCGCTGGTGGAGCATACCGGCGGCGCTGGCAGTCGCACGCGGAAAGACGAGCTCGAGCAGCAGAGCGACAAAGCAGGTCGAGAGTGCCGCGGCGACGATACCGCCGATGACATCGTTAACGGTGGAAGTATCCTCGTTCTCGGTGCGGTCGATCTTGAGTGCGCCGACCTCGGCTCCCGCGGCGCGCTCGGGGTCCTCGGAGACGTGCGCGTTCACGGTGCCGGTGATATGGGCGTTCTTGCCCAGGATGAGCTTGTCGGCCCAAACCTCGACATCGCCCTCGACGGTGCCATCGATGGTCACCGTATCGCCCGCAAGCGCTGCCGACTTGGTGGAGCCGCGTAGGGCAACCGTCTCGCCTATCGCATAGAAACAGTTGGCGGTGCTGTCGGAATTGAGCACAACGTGCTGACCGACGACCGTGACGCTGCCATCAACCGTGGTCTTGGCGATATCGATAGTGCGTGCCGCCAAGCGGATGGCGCCGCCCACCGTGCAGTCGCGGATGGAGAGGCTCTCGCCTGCCGCAATTATGTCGCGGTCGATGGAGGCGTCATCCAAGTTGAGGGCCTGACCGGCCCAGTACAGGTCACCCTCAACGCCGGACGGATTGGCGTCATTGTCGGTCGCAAGTACGTTGCCTGCGGTGTCCGTGCCGGCGAACGACGCCGTGGGAAGCACGGTGATCGCCAGCGCGATGAGCGCGAATAGGATGGTGATGCGGCCCCATGCTTTACGGCGCTGGGTCAACGGGAATTGATTGCAGGGCATAGTGAATCCTTCGTTAGATACTCGGCATATATCTAACAGGGTACCCAACGCGTGGGCGCTCTAAAAGAACCTCTCGGTTGCATTTCGAAGGGTCGTGCCGTGCTGTCTACTTTTTACGGTGCAAGAAGCGCGCGATATCTTCTTCGGTGGGGCTTTTGATGTCAAAGCGCAGCGAGAGCCAGCGCAGACCCATGGTCACGACAACGCATACGACCAGCGCGGCGACATTGCTCATGATGCCGCTCATAACGAGACACACATAGCTTGTCGATCCGGCGATGGCGGCGATGGCATAAAAGTTAGTACGTTGGAAAATGCCCGGAACCACGCCCATAAAGCCGTCGCGCAACATGCCGCCGCCCACCGCGGTGAAAAAGCCCATCATGATGCACACCGCCGGCGCAAAGCCGTAGACCAGCGCCTTGTCTGCTCCAGTGGCGGCGTAGATGCCGACCGAGATGATGTCGAGCAGGGGAATGAGTTTTTCGGGTTTGTCGACGATTGCCGGGAAAATATAGATGATGGCTGCCGTGGCAATGGAAAGTGGCAGCGCCATCGGCTGGTTGAGGATGTAGACGTTGCCCACCTGCAGCGTCATATCGCGCAAAAGACCGCCGCCCAGACCGCAGACCACCGCGAGCGCGATCGCGCCCACCAGGTCGAGCTTGTGCTCGCGCGCAACCAGCACACCCGAGATCGATGCAGCGACAACAGCGAACATCTCGAGCCAAAACGGAATGGCGACCATGGCATCCGATGCATGTGAGGTAATGGTCATAGCGGCGACGACGGGCAAGATGGGGTCCTTTGGATTACGGATTTGGACAATGCCCGTACATAGTACATGTTCGGCGCCGATTGCGACCCTATTGCTCGGCAAACGGTCGGGACTGGGTGGGGGCATGGCGTTGCTGGAATGCCAGGGGTCCAGAACATGTACGTCACCCTCCAAAAACGACATTTTCCGACATCTTTGGAGGCTGACGTACATGTTTGGATTGAGCTCACAGCATGAGTGAGTTGATTTACTCACATCCGGTATATTTCCCCACTTCAACGGACATAAGAGTTGGATACCGGCTCAGAGCGAGAGGCCCTCAATGGATACCCCTGTTCTCATTTCGCATAAAACCGCATGGCTTGTCCATCATGCACCCCAGAATTTGGTTCAGTCTCTTGCGCGGCACGACTACCAGATAGGCGCACAAGGCATCTCCACCCAGCAACGTGTTGCGCGCATACGACAGGCCCTTACCGACTGCGGCATTCCGTCCGATATGCTTAAGACTATCGATATCGCGGTTGTATTCGAATTTGAGCGAATTCGTACCAAAGGCGTCGTTTGCCACATTCTTGGACAAAATCTTCCCTACGAGCATATTAACGAGTTGACGCCCGGAATCTTCATCACCGACGAAGCCTTCACCTTCGCGCTCGCTGCCGAGTGGATGGATAGGATCGAATATCTCGAATATGGCTATGAAGTTTGCGGCGATTATCGCATGAGGCTCAATCCCGCCGACCCTTATACCGAGCAACCAGCCACCACCTCCAAGGATGAAATAACCGAACTGCTCGATCGGCACCCCGGCAAACCCGGTGCCACACGTGCACGGCTTGCGCTCAGGCACATCTACGATCACTCGGCCTCGCCTATGGAGACCGCTTCGGCAATCGCCCTCTCGCTCCCAACAAGCGAAGGCGGCGTTGGCATCCGAGGTATCGAACTCAACAAACCGCTCGAGATCCCTCAGCGTCTCTGGCATTGCGCCAAAGCTCGAACACTCAAAATCGATGCGCTCGTGACCTATAAGCGCAGGGCGCTCGGTATCGAATATAAGGGCGGTTTTCACGATGAGCTCGAGCGCAAGGGAGCAGATGCGGAGCGAGAGGCCGTTCTCTCCCAAATGGGATATCGAATCGTTACGCTCACTTCGGCTCAGTTCAGTAGTCAGCTCGCCTTTCACCGCGCCATGAACAACATTCGCGAAGCACTCGGCATGCCTCGCTGTGCCGACACCGGGTACCAGAGAAAACAAAACGAACTACGCAAGGCACTTATCCGCAACTGGAAGGGCATGCGAGACGAAGAGGCACCTTCCGAATAGTGCCACTCCCGTGAACTCAATCCAAACGTGTACGTCAGCCTTCAAAGATGTCGAAAAATGTCGGTTTTGGAGGGTGACGTACATGTTTGGGGAAGCGTGGGATCGAGACGTATTTCGATAACAAAAAAGCCCCATTGCTGGGGCTCATACCATCTAATGGCGGAGGAGGAGGGATTCGAACCCTCGTGACCTTATACAGGCCAAACGGTTTTCGAGACCGCCGCATTCAACCACTCTG
>OIXA01002016.1_pt1 | contig 24270 bp, 19 predicted proteins | sample 1587721 | NCBI WGS metagenome assembly OIXA01 (sample SAMEA3888900, study PRJEB22519) | human gut metagenome | biome: human gut; feature: human-associated habitat; material: faeces | place: Denmark | collected 2013
CTCCTGGTGCCCTGTCAGATGCTGCAGCGGAATGTGCTTTGCTCTTCTGGCAATCTGCTTTTTATAAAGCATCTCCTCTTCCGGAGAAACTTCCTTTGATGGCTCCATAAGGTATCTGGTTCTGCTTACATGCAGCATCTCTTCCATAAGATACCAGGCATCCATTTTCCAGTCTTCAATCCCGGCAGACCGAAGTTTCTCTTCTCCTGCTGCCAGCAGCTCCCGGAGCGTCAATATTCCATCTCCTCGGCACTGCCGAACAGTTCACTGTCAAGACTGGGCACTTCCACCTCATCTGTATCCACATCAAGGTTCGGAATCTCCACATCCTGCTCTTCCTCTGCTTTTGCAGGCGCGTCAGACGGATAACCTAAGAATGCTTTCCAGTCAAAGACTGCTTCCACAGCGGCAATGGCCACCTCGATCATATCGTCATCCGGTTCTTTGGTGGTCAGCTTCTGCATGCCCTTTCCCGGAAGACTTAACAGTTTGACCAGCGGATTCTCACTTCTTCCGGCCAGACGGATGAACTCATAAGATACACCCGCGATCACCGGAACCAGCAGGATACGAAACAGCACCCGCAGGGCCGGGGATTCCACCCGGATAAAAATAAAGAAAATGATACTGATGATCATAACAATAAACAGGAAACTGGTACCACAGCGGGCATGATACCGGGAACTTTTCCGCACATTCCGTACATTCAGCTCTCTTCCCCGTTCAATGCAGTTGATGCATTTATGTTCTGCGCCGTGATACATATAAGTCCGCTTAATATCCTTCATACAGGAAATAAGCACCACATACAGGGTAAACAGTCCCAGACGGATGACACCCTCCACAATAGCCAGCAGTGTGTTGGACACAATGTATTTACGGAAGAATCCGGAAATCACATAGGGCAGAACCATGAAAATGGCTACCGCCATAAAGATGGAAAATGCCACCGTGCAGCCCATAACCACTTTTTCCGCTTTTTCTTTGAATACATCTGTCAGGAGTTTTTCCAGTCTGCCCGGCTCCTGATCCTGCTCCTCGTCCTCGTAAAAACTTGCAGAATAACTTAAGCTCTCCATGCCAAGGATCAGAGAATCTATAAAATTTACCATGCCCCGGATCAGCGGCAGCTTTGCCCACGGCTTGTCCGCAGCAATTCCTTTGTACACTTCTGTGTGTACTTCGATCTGTCCGTCCGGTTTTCTTACGGCCACGGAATATTTTTCCTTATTTTTCATCATGATGCCTTCCAGCACCGCCTGGCCGCCAATTCCTGATGACTTCATCCGCACTCCTTTGTTTGTCCTTAAACGACAAAAGAGGTTGAGATAAAAATCTCAACCTGCTTCAGTCAACATCATTCACTCTTTAAACCATACTTACGGTTAAACTTATCAATACGTCCGCGTGCGGAAGTTGCCTTCTGCTGGCCAGTGTAGAACGGATGGCACTTAGAACAGATTTCAACGTGGATCTCCTTCTTTGTGGATCCGGTAACGAACTCGTTGCCACAGTTGCAGGTAACCTTTGCCTGATAATATTCTGGATGGATTCCTTCCTTCATGAGCTCACCTCTTCTTCCTTGTGATGGTTCCCAACCATCATCATAGTCATAATAATTTACGCGCACTTGACACTGTACGAACACAGCGCTTATAACGCAACAATAAAATCATAACACAAAATATTCCTCTGTGCAAGTACTTATTTTATTATTTTTATAACAATTTTTTCATAGCAAACTCATAGATTTCTTTGCTTGCTTTTTCCCAATTGTCGCACATTTTTTCAGCCATCTCCTCTGTCGCTGCCGAAAGCTTTAACTCAATTAGCGTATTCTTGCCTTCCTTTACGACACAATCAATCTCAAAATCATTGCTTGCCGTACTCTTATAATAATTGGCCAGCACAGAATTTTCTGTTCTAAGCTTAAAATTGTTTTCCTTTAAGAAATCATCCATGTCCTGCTTGACTTCGCCTGTTATTTTATTTTCAAAATAAAAGAGCACCTCTTCGCCCTCTTTTGTCAGCTCGTAGCGTGATGTATTTCTGATTGTTTCCTTGTGAATCAGAGAGGTTCCCAGCAGTTCATTGATCACCATCTGAAAGGTAAAATAGTCTGTATACGATTTACTCACAAAGAACTCAGACATCTGCCCGTTTGACAACGGATAATTCACCTTTTTCAATAAATAAAGTATCATCAGTTTATATAATGTCAATGGTTCTGCCATAATCCAATAGTTCCTTTCTATATATCAGCCCTGCTCTTTTAAAAAGCAGCCTTGGTATATTCCCCGTGTCTTCAATTCATGATGAATACAGTTAAGCACACTGCGCTTTGCCCGGCTCCACAGCGGTGAAATCAGCTGATTTGACGGACCATCTCCTGTCAGCCTGTGAATGACAATATCTGGTGAAAGTGCACCGATGCAGGAAACAACAAGATCCACATATGCTTCCATAGACAATGTCTGAAACTTTCCGGCACGAAATTCATCTGCAAGGTCAGTATTTTCAAGCACATGAAGAAGCTGCAGCTTTATTCCAAAGATCCCTGCATTATTCAGATAACGAATAGTTTCGAGCATTTTTTCCTTATCTTCGCCTGGAAGACCAAGTATCACATGAACGATTACAGGAATCTGTGCATCATTAAGACGCTTTAATGCGTTTTCAAAGCATGTCAAATCATATCCACGTCTAATATAGGCTGCCGTGTCCTCGTGTATTGTCTGAAGTCCCAGTTCTACCCACACCGGCTTTCTTTTGGAATATTCACAAAGAAGTGAAACAACATCCTCTCCCACACAGTCTGGTCTTGTCGCAATATCCACCACCGCAACCTTTTCATGTAAAAAAGAAGGTTCATAGACACGTCTTAAATAATCCAAATCTGCATATGTATTTGTAAAAGCCTGATAATATGCAATATACTGCTTTGCATGAAAGGAGCCAAGCTTTTCAATCTGACTGTCGATCTGCTCTTTAATTGACAGCGCTCTGCTGCCTGCAAATTCACCTGAACCGCCTCTGCTGCAGAAAATACATCCGCCGCGCCCGATTGTTCCATCCCTGTTTGGACAAGTAAAACCGGCATCTAACGATGCCTTATAAGTCTTTGAACCAAACGTTTGCTTCAGGTAATAATCAAGCGAATAATACGGTTTTTCTCCCCACAGCATCTTTTTCCTCCTTCACACGTGACGCACTATAGAATAATGATATCAATTTTACATACATTCGTCAAGTTTTGGTTTATTTTTTTACTTTACTTTTTGCCATTTCATTCGTATAATGATAGTGCGATGTTTCGCTGCAGCTATGCGAATGCTGCATCATTTCGAAAGGTGAAATTAAAAAAATATTATAATTTGTATTTTGTCTGACAAAAACATGAGAAAGGCATGGTTATTTATGCGTGAAAAATTAAAATCACTTCCGCTCACTGAGCTAAAACAGATTGCGAAAGAAAATCACATTAAGAACGTTTCTACTCTGCGCAAGGCGCAGCTGATTGATGTAATTCTGGAAAAACTTAGCCCGGAACAGGCACAGACGCCGCAAACACAAAATGTTCAAACATCTGATACGGCTTCATCCGACAACGAACTTGTATCGGCATCTTCTGAGACAAATTCCACTGATACAAAGACAGCTTTATCAGAGACAGATTCTTCACAAATGAGCTCTGCTCCATCTTCTTCTGATGATGTACAGGATTCTTCTGCAGAAAAACTTGCTGATCCAACAGCACAAAGAGAGCGCCGCTCCTATGCTGCTTCTGCAGCTTCCTATGCTGCCGCAAGAAATAATTTTTACAGCAGGAATAATTCCTATTCCTCCTCTTCCTTTAAGGATCTTCGCCAGTCAAACGCCCACACGGTTCATCCGCGTAAGCCACGTGTACGAAACGGTCGCCCTGATTCTAACTGGCGTGAGGATTCTGTAAACCGCTTCGATACTACAAGAAATGATTCCCAAGGACGCTTTGATAATACAAGATTAGATTCTACAAGCCGCTTTGATAATACAAGAATGGATTCCTCAAATCGCTTTGATTCTACGAGAAATGATGTTCAAAATCGTTTTGATAATACAAGAAATGATTCCCAGGGACGTTTTGATAATTCCGGAAGAGATTTTTCAGGCCGCAGTGATTTTTCAGTCAGAAATGACTACTCAAACCGCTATGATTCCAGAAATGATTATCAGAACCGCTATAACAATTCTTCAAGAGATTATACAAACCGCTACGATAATTATAGAAATGATTTCCAAAACCGTTTTGATTCCAGAAATGACTATCAAAACCGTACCGACTTTAATCGAAATGACAGAAATGATGCTATGAACAGAAACGATATGACAAACCGTACCGATGTTGTCAATCGCTTTGATTCAAGAACAGAGCTTTCCAGTCAGAATCGTTTTGATTCAAGAGATACATCTGCTCAATATTCTAATCGTTTTGATAACGCAATGCGTGATGATTTTGCAAACCGCTTTGATAATGATGGTGCTCTTCCAGAAGGATGCCAGCCGGCATGCGGTATTCTTGAGGTTTTACAGGAAGGCTTTGGTTTCCTTCGCTCTGCAAACTTCTTAACTGGTCAGCAGGACGTATATGTTGCGCCGTCTCAGATTCGTCGTTTTGGCCTTAGAACAGGTGATATGGTAGATGGTTTCCAAAAAGCAAATCCAGATGATAATAAATATGATGCTTTGATTCGCATCAATACAATCAATGGTGTTAATCCTGAGCTTTGCTCACACCGCCCGAATTTTGAAAAGCTTACTCCTGTTTTCCCTAACAGTCGTCTGTCTATGGAAGTTGAAGGCGGCTCCACTGCTCTTCGCATTGTTGATCTGATCAGCCCTATTGGAAAAGGACAGCGCGGTATGATAGTCTCCCCGCCAAAAGCTGGAAAGACAACGCTTTTAAAGGAGATTGCAAATGCTGTTACCCACAATTATCCTGACATGCATCTTATCATCCTTCTTATTGATGAGCGCCCAGAGGAGGTTACAGATATCCGTGAATCCATTCAGGGAGAGCATGTTGAGGTAATTTATTCTACATTTGATGAAACACCTGAACATCACAAGCAGGTTGCTGAGATGGTTCTTGAGCGTGCAAAGCGTCTTGTTGAGCATAAGCAGGATGTTATGGTTTTATTAGACAGCCTGACTCGTCTGGCTCGCGCATATAATCTTACCGTGACTCCAAGCGGACGCACTCTTTCTGGAGGACTTGATCCGGCTGCACTTCATATGCCAAAGAAGTTTTTCGGCGCTGCCAGAAATATGCGTGAGGGCGGCAGTCTTACTATCCTTGCCACTGCACTTGTTGACACTGGAAGCCGTCTTGATGATATGGTATTTGAGGAATTTAAGGGAACTGGAAACATGGAGCTTGTATTAGATAGAAAGCTGTCTGAGCGCCGTATCTTCCCGGCAATTGATATTACCCGTTCTGGAACAAGACGTGAAGATCTGCTTCTGACACCAGATGAACTTACAGCTGTTTCCACTATCCGCAAAAGCATAAGCGGACTAAAGAATGATGATGCAATTGAACAAATTTTAAATCATTTTGTACACACAAAAAATAACGCTGAATTTATTGAAACACTTCCAAGGGTAAGACAATAATATTGTAAATCTAAAAAAAGCAGTCAACTGACTGCTTTTTTTTAGATTATAACTATTCAACTGCTCGCTCAATTGCCCATAACACATCTGACAGCGCTTTTGCTGATACCTGTCCCGGTGCACTGGCTTTTCCCATGCTTCCAAAGCTCATTACACTGCCAAATAAGCCGCCGCAAAGCCTGCTCACACATCCTGTGCGCCCCATTGACATTGTAATTAAAAGTGTCTCTGGATGATTCTCCTTCATAGTTCCTGTCGCCAAAAGAAGCGCTGCCACATCTGCAAGAGACTTAGGCATCACTGCTATTTTGCAGACATCTGCGCCATAGCCTGCCATCTGCTCCATTGTTGTAATAAGATTTGAAGCTTCCGGTGTCTTTTTAAAATCGTGCTGTGATACAATCACACCGATACCCATCTGGTGTGCATGTTTTACCAATTCCTGTACACATGCCATTCCCTGACTAAGCTCAACATCAAGAAGGTCAACCACATTGCTTTCTATACTATTACTTTCTATTATTTCATCAAGAAGTGCCTGGTAAGCTGTGGGAGTAATATCCCTTTCACCGCCCTCCCGTCTGCTTCGAAATGTTACTAAAAGCGGCTTTCCCTGCAGATTCTCACGAATTTTTCTCGAAAGTGCATTTCTCTTTCTTGGCTGAAACACATCCTGATACCAATCAATACGCCACTCGGCAATATCTGCCACACTGCTTTTCCCAATGCGCATAGACTCTTCTAAAATTTCTTTTTCCGTTTCGTAGGCAATTGGTACACAGATGCGTACCTTTCCATCCTCAAGTGTTGTATTTCCTGCTCTCAGAACACTCATGCAAGCAATGCCTCCAATCTGCTTCTGATTGCACTAAGAAATTCCTCACTAGTTACTGTCTGTGCATTTGAAAGCGTTGTGATGGCAGACAAATCCTTTGTCATAATGCCAGACTCGATTGTATCAATAGTTGCCTGCTCTAACTTGTCTGCGTAATCACACAGCTTCTCTAAGCCGTCCATCTCGCCTCTTTTTCTGAATGCACCGCTCCATGCAAAAATTGTTGCAACTGGGTTAGTGGAAGTCTTCTTTCCTTCCTTATACTGATAGTAATGTCTCTGTACTGTTCCATGAGCAGCTTCATACTCGTAGCAGCCATTCGGAGATACTAAAACAGATGTCATCATTGCCAGAGAACCAAATGCTGTTGCTACCATATCACTCATAACATCACCATCATAGTTCTTGCAAGCCCAGATATATCCGCCCTCAGAACGAATTACTCTTGCAACAGCATCATCGATCAATGTATAGAAATACTCAATACCAGCCTTCTCAAATGCTTCCTTATAATCGCGATCATAAATCTCCTGGAAAATATCCTTAAAGGTGTGATCATACTTTTTGGAAATGGTATCTTTTGTCGCAAACCACAGATCCTGCTTTGTATCAAGCGCATATCTAAAGCAGCAATGTGCAAAATTCTCAATGGAAGCAACGACATTGTGCTGTCCCTGAATGATACCTGCTCCTGTAAAGTTGTGGATCAGCTCTCTTGTCTCCTCACCAGCTTCGTTTGTGTAAACAAGCTCTGTCTTTCCCGGTCCCGGAATCTTCATCTCAGTTGCCTTGTAGACATCACCATACGCATGTCTTGCAATTGTGATTGGCTTCTTCCAATTTTTTACAAGCGGTTCTACGCCTTTTACAAGAATCGGTGCACGGAATACAGTTCCATCTAAAATAGCACGAATAGTTCCATTTGGACTTTTCCACATCTCATGCAGGTTATACTCTGTCATTCTTGCCGCATTTGGAGTGATCGTTGCGCACTTAACGGCAACACCGTACTTCTTTGTCGCATTCGCACTGTCAATCGTTACCTGATCACGTGTCTGGTCACGGTATTCAAGTCCCAAATCATAATATTCTGTTTTCAAATCAACAAACGGAAGAATCAGCTCGTCCTTAATCATCTTCCAGAGAATTCTGGTCATCTCATCTCCGTCCATCTCTACTAATGGAGTTGTCATTGCTATTTTTGTCATAATTTTCCTCCTCCTGCAGCTTCGAATGCTGACATATCTTCATGTGAAAACATTCACTTTGATAGTTTACCATGTTATTGTATCAAATGCAATCCCCTGATAAAAAAACAAAAGAATCTCCTGCCACGTTTTTCCCTGCTCTAATAGTTGGTACGCACAATTTTGTGATAACCCAATACCATGTCCATTTCCGCCGCCACAAATCACATAGCCTGTCATCGTATCCTGATTCATCACTGGAATCAGACAAAAAAAAGCACTTGGAAGGTAATTTCCTTCGCTTAGCGATACTGTTTCCTCTGATTTATTTTGATATGTACGGTTTGGTTCACTTAAAAGCTTTCTCATAATAAGCTCCCCTGTCACCAAGACACTTCCTTTTTCGTATGTAAGCTTAAGCCCTGATACCATGCCTCCGGCGAAACGACCCGTCACCTGCACAGATGTTAATGTTGAGCTGATGATCTTTTCTAAGCTTTCTCCTTCTGCCTTGATACATTCACTTTGACTGGCGCTAAGCGCTGGAAGACGTTTTAAAAACAGCTCCTGCATTACATCAAGAGGAATCTCACAGCGCCACCTGTACCATGCCATATTTGACTCTAATCCAGCTGCATTCTGGTCCTGTAAAAATGCACTGACTGTCGCCTCATCTGTCATATCACGATCTGGCTCTCCTGTTAAATTAAGTGATTTCAGATAAGGAAGCGTCTGATTTCCAGACCAGGCAAGATTATCTGAAGTATAGCCGCATGATGTTGAAAAATAATATGGCACGATTGGCGCACCGTCACGCGTCATTATCATACCTGATGTAAGCTTTGCTCCCTGCGCTGAAATCTCCTGATAGCCTGCACTGTTATACACCTGATAATCTACAGAATCATCTGCAAATGAGCCATAATTATCAATCGTTTTTTGGTGAAGAATACGTTCATATGCATATGTACGTGCACATACAGCCTGCAGCTTAGCTGCTTCTAATCCATAGGAAACAGGCATCTCGCTCGGTACTACCTTTGAAACATAATCCTCAAGCGGCAGTTCATTTACAATCACAATGCCCTGTTCACTAAGATATAAATCAAGAACACCTTCATATTCATGGCTGATGCCGCGCCTTAAAATACTGTCAATTATAACGAAGCCACCCTCCGATGCCACACGAATCGATCCTTCCTGAAAAAACGGATGCTCCGGTGTAATCGTAACAGTCTGTCCGCCGGTAAAAATCTGCTCCTTTGTGCCAGACTGTATATGAAATGTATCTGGACATGTTATGATTACCTTGGCATGCTCAAATGAGGTGTTGTCTGAATTTTTCAGCTTAACGCGCATAGAGGGCATCGAAGATACAGCTTCCTCAACTGGTTTTGTTTCTTCCTGATTTTGAGTCGCTGTTTTTTCATTTTCCTGTATATCAGACGTTGTTTCTTCTTGTGTCTCTGACAAAACACTTTGTTTATTTGCCGTCTGGATTTGTGTTTCATTCCAAATAGCATTTTTCCACAACACAAAAGCTGCGATCAAGATCTCTGCCGTTGCAATAGCCAGGCAGACGATATGGATACGCCTCACGCGGAAATTTTTCATGCTGACACCTCTGCCGCCTGTTTTTAATGTTTACACAAGAAAAGAAAGAAGGCACTACTGCAGAATGTTCTGCTGTAATGCCTTCGTACGTTATAATTTTATCTTTTGTACTATCCCAGAGTGCCGTCCCTGCCCATTTGACGCCTAGCTAATGCTAGGTGGGCAACCGCAATCAAACTTCTGCCTTCCACTGCACAACGGAGGCCTGACATCTGCCTGACAATATAGGAATCCCGTATTAAGTCATGTAGGTTCAAATAAAAGCAAGACTTCGTACACCCCAGGATCTATTGTTAGTATAACATATTTTACAGAAAAATCAAGTAATCATTACATTTTTTTCTGTTCTTATTCTTCATCCCAGTCATCTTCTAGGATTTCATCGCCCCAGTCATCCTCGTCGGAATATTCTTCGTACTCTTCGTAGTCATCATATGCTTCTTCCTGATACTCGTCTTCGTACTCTTGCAAAGTTTCTTCACCGCTTTCATCAACAAAGCCTTCGTCTTCTGCATTTTCATGCTCTGGATCATTGTCCCATTCGGCTTCCTCAATTTCCTGTGGCTCCCATACAGTGTGTGTATCCTGTACTGGCACTGCTTCTTCTTTTGACTCTTCTTTTGCTTCCTCTATCGGACGTTTATTCTTAGCTGCCTTCTTTCGTGCTTCCTGCTCTTTTGCACTCTGCTTTACGTGTGCCTTCGCTGTCTTTTGTGCACGCTGCACTTTTTCCTGTGCAGATATAGGCGTTGGAACAATTGCTTTTTCTTCGTCGTTTCCGGCTTCCTGCTCATACACATCATCATCATCGTCTTTGTTTCGTCTTCTGATTAATGTAACTGCAAGAATAGCAACAACAATTGCAATCGCAAAGATAACACCAATGATGACCATTGTTAAATTATTAATAGTCAGCTGATAACGGTATGTCTGCTGGGGAATGGTCGGGCCTGCTGCTACAGTTGTTACCTGCTGATTCTGTGCGTTAGTCTCTGCTTCATTACTTTCATTTTCCTGTGCCTGTGATTCAGGCTGCGTGGCTTCGACAGCCTCTTCACTAGCCTCTTCACTGCTTGTCACCTCTGCCTCATCTGACTCCTGTGAAGTCAGAACAGGTGCTGCAGACTTCTGATCATCTGTCAGTGTATTTACAACTTCGTATGTTCCTACAGGTGTGCCATCCTGGAAAATAAGATACTGTGAAGAGACATAACCAACACCATTTGGTGTCTCAACCTGACTCCAGTTTCCAAATGTTCCAATGCGGTGAACTGCATCGCCTGGCATTAAAGAAGCAATTCTTGGTGCTGATGTGCTTGGATACTGACGCACATTTAATCCGGAAGCCAGATCATTTTGAGCCATTACAGAGTCATCTGCCGCTGCATATACTTCCTGCTCGTTTCCCTGCACCTTTAAAAATGCATGGTCGAATAATGTCTCTGTATCACTGTAGAAATTATCATTATCTGATTTCATGATTACACAGATAAGATCCATGCCATCACGATATGCTGCTGTAACTAATGTACGTCCTGCTTTTGCAGTATGTCCTGTTTTTCCTGCATACACACCTTCATATGGACGTGCACCATTAATCAGCTGATTTGTGCTGGTACAATTTCTCTCACCATACTTGTTTGTTGCCGGAATCGTGTAGGCTGCTGTTGAATCAACATAACGAAAAACATCATTTTTGAGTGCTGCATCAAAAATAATCGCCATATCGTGAGCTGTTGTATAATGATCATCATCATCTAGTCCATGCGCATTCATGTAATGTGTATTGACTGCACCAAGCTCTTGTGCCTTCTCATTCATCATCTCAACAAATGCGTCAATGGAGCCTGCCGTATAAACTGCCAGCGCGCTCGCACACTCATTTGCGGAATTAAGCATAAGGCCAAACAACGCATCACGCACTGTCATCTCCTCGTCCAATATTGCCACTGGATTTAATGTAGAGCTGTTGCTGCTGATAGAATCCATAACTTCACTGTTAAATACAACAGTATCGTCAAGATCAGTACAATGCTCAAGTGTGACAAGTGCCGTCATAATTTTCGTGATACTTGCCGGGTAGTAACGGTCATCCATATTTTTTGAATATACAATGGAGCCGTCCTTTCTGTTAATTACACAGTATGCCTCCGCCTTGACATCAGGACCATCCTGCTGTGCAAATACGGATACGACAGACAGCATGCAAAGACATACTGCTACTAGTACTGCCGTTATTCTTTTCATTGTTTGCTTCATAATACGTAACCTTTCTTACGCCTTCCATTTTTCATTTTCTGTTGGTCATTATACATTATTTGTTTGTATTATGCAAGCACTATTCAAGTAAATGGCTGATATCGAGCTGTCCCCACCCCTGATGACTGCGCGGTAAGCCTAAATTTTTCGCACTTTTCCAAAGCTTTAGCTTCACATTTGTATTTGTCATTTTTGGATAACGTTCCAATAAAAGCGCTGCTGCACCAGATACCATAGGCGTAGACATGCTCGTTCCGCTCTTTACTGTATAAGGGCGGTCATCTTCCCCCTTCATTGCATTTGTTGCCACAATATTTGTTCCAGGTGCTACGATCTCTGGCTTACAAATACAGGCAATTGTCGGTCCTCTTCCTGAATAATTATGGTAGAATCTTCCACCCTCATCAATCATTTCCTTATCATCGCAGGAACCAACAGTGATAATTTTTCTGCTTATTCCCGGCGATGTAATATTATGCTGCTGCATACCCTCGTTGCCTGCCGCTGAACAAATCACAAGACCACTATCCCAAAGCGATTCAACAGCCTTGACAAGCTGCGAATTTTCTTTCTGCTTTTTAACTGAACCTACTGAGATATTTACAATTTGTATACCAAGGCGTTTCCCATTTTCTTTAAGCCAGCGAATGCCTTCCAGCATAGCAGACAGCCTTCCTTTTCCGTGAGCATCGAGAACACGTACAGACACAATGAAAGCCTGCGGTGCAATTCCCTGAATATGACCTCCAGAAAGCGTGCCGTCACCTGCGATAATGCCTGCAACATGGGAAGGAGGAAATGGTGTGATCGCAGTTATTTTCACGAAATGCCTACTCGGTGAAGCGCCTGTGTTTTTTCTCCTGTACAAAAAAGAACATTTCCTCTGATATAATCGGTTCATGGACATGTTCTATCCTAATCCACTCTTCTGGCGGAATCTGTATCCTCGCTTGATTTTTGTAGCTGACTGTCCTTGTCTTTCCCTGCACTATTTTCCCGGTGTAACACTCGTTTGCTAAAATCCGGTAAATGCTTCTGCTGCTCCAGCCTGCTTTAGCATCTGGAGATGGATATGCTTTTTGCTGACAGTGCTTCACAAGCTCTTTGACTGATGTGCCAGCCGCATACGCCTCGAATAGTTCTCTTACAATTGATGCCTCTGGTTCTTTTAATATCAGCTTATGTGGATTCTCTGGTGACTTTTGATAGCCAAATGGAGCGCTGCTTCCAATAAACTCACCGCTAAGCACCTTCTGATGCAAGATTTCCCGCACATTTTCAGAAATCTCCTGGCAATACCACTCGTTTACAAGAGCATATATCTGTCTCGTCTTTTTTCCACTTCGACGCACTGCAATATTATTAATTTTGCCTGTATCTACACCGTCCGTCACACCAATAAAACGAATATTAAGATGCGGCAGCTCCCGATGAAGGTACTGCTCAATATGTAAAAAATTCCGTGAAAAGCGTGACTGATTCTTTGCCAGAATCACATCAAAATGACCTTGTCTGGCATCCTCCATCATCTTAGCAAAACCAGGACGCGTGTCTGTTAAACCAGATATTGCTTCATCTGTATATTCTTTTACAACCGAAAAACCATGATCGTTTGCATACTTCCTTAAAAGAGCCCTCTGATTCTCAATGCTCTCCTGTTTATCTTCTTTGCTCAGTCTAAGATATATTGCTGCTCGCATGCACTCCCCCACCTTAAATCTTGCAGGTTATACCCTTTATTCATTCTATGGCAGACACTCCATGCTAATTCTTGTACAATTACAATTCACAGGTAAACCAATATTAATGGCATAGCCTCACCCGTAACTTGTAACCTTGCACATAAATAAAAAAGCACAGCAATCCGCAAATTGCTGCACTTTTTATTTATAATGTTTTTTCTTATACACCTCTAAATCGTCTTGTCTTTACCTTTATCGGCTTTGGCGGCTTGACATCATGGCGATGATCGTACCAATAGAAAAACTTATCATAACCCTTTGTTGCAAGATCAATAATCATTGGTGCGAAGTTTACTGCTGCCAATGTGACTATAACGCATGTAAAGTTTAATCCAACTAGTTCCATAATACGCTGACCAATTACCATTGCTACAAGGTAAGCTGTCTGCATAAGGTAAATAACAAATTTGCGGTATCCTGTCATTGGCGAATATACCTGACGAAGTGTGATCAGATAAACCCATCCCGTTGCCAGTACACATACAGTTGAAAGCATCTCACGCGGTGTTCCAATTGAATGACCAATATTGTTTATAATAGTAATCATTGCTGTAATAGTAATGGCTGCCGGCATTGACATTCGAAGCACCTCTCTAAAGAAATGCTTATTGACTTTCTGGAAGCTTGGTTCTAGCTGCAAAAGCATCGTTGGAATTGCAACTGCACATCCGTTGATGACTGACAGCTGAATCGGCTGGAACGGATAATTCTGTCCTACAATGATTGTCAAAAGTGCTGTCAAAACAGAAAATCCTGTCTTAATTAAGAACATTGAAGCTGCTGCCTTGATATTGTTGATGACACGCCGTCCTTCATTTACAATATGTGGCAGTGATGCAAAGTCTGAATTTAACAATACTAGATTAGCAGTATTTTTTGCTGCCTCACTTCCAGATGCCATCGCAATACTAACATCGGCATCCTTGAGTGCAAGCACATCGTTTACACCATCACCAGTCATAGCTACTGTACGGCCATTTTGCTTTAGGAGCCTTACCATCTGCTGCTTTTGCTTTGGAGTAACACGTCCAAAGACTGAATATTTTAAGATGGCATCCTCCATCTCTTCATCAGTATTGATCGTTGTTGCATCTATATATTTGTCGGCATCCTTTAATCCGGCGCGTGCTGCAATTGCCGCTACCGTTACAGGATCATCACCCGAGATTACCTTTAAGTCAACACCCTGCTCCTCAAAATAACCCAAAATGTCAGGTGCATTCTTACGAACAACATCTGTCATGAAGACGAAACCAACAATCTCAAAGTCCTCTGCTAACGTATAGTCTGTCATCTCATTTGGACTGTGCGCAACTGTCAGCACACGAAGACCCTTACTTGCATATTCTGCAATCTTTTCAAGCACTGCCGGATCTGCCTGTGGGAAAATAAACTGGTATGCACCCATAAGGTAAGTTCCTTCTCCCTCAAACACAACACCGCTGAACTTACGCTCTGACGAAAATGGAAGCACAAGCTTTGTGTTCGTTGACTGGTTTCTCTTATAATGCTGACGAAGCGCCTGAAATGTCTCATTTTCATCGCCAAGTGCTGAAACCATTCTGCCCATCAGCTGCTCTAAATCAATATCTTCCTTTACTGATTCCTCACCCTGCACGCAGAGATGACCTTCTGTGATTGTTCCTGTCTTATCAAGACAAAGCGTATCTACGCGCGCCAAAGTTTCGATACAAAACAGCTCACGAACAAGCGTGCTTCGTCTCGCCAGACGAACTGCACCAAGTGCCAGCGCCACACTAGTCAAAAGTACAAGACCTTCTGGGATCATACCAAGCACTGCGGCTACTGTATCAAGTGCTGCCTGCTCATAGGTGCTGCCTGAGATCCAATACTGCTTTGCAAATAATATAATGCCAAGCGGCACAATAATGATACTGATAAACTTTAAGATCGTATCCAGATTTCTCTGCAGTTCTGTCTTATAGCGTTTAAACTGCTTTGCCTCTGACGAAAGCTTTTCCATATAACAATCATGTCCAACTTCTGTCAGAAGACACATTGCCTTTCCTGATGTCACAAAGCTTCCTGACAGCACCTTGCTGCCGCACATCTTATGGATTGAGTCAGACTCTCCTGTTAAAAGAGATTCATTTACATCCACCTCTCCATCCAAAATCACACCGTCCGCTGGAATCTGTCCTCCGCTCTTTAGCAAAATAACATCATCCTTTACCAGTTCTGAAACTGTTACAGACTTTTTCACACCATCACGTATTACATCTACATGACTTACTGTCAGGATCTTCAATTTATCAAGCGTAATCTTTGCCTTGATTTCCTGAAAAATACCAATCAGCGTATTTGCGATGATGATAAAGATGAACAGCATATTTTTGTAGGAGCGAACAGATAAAACTAGTGCCAGCAGCACGATATTGATAAAGTTGAAAAACGTCAATGTGTTTCCCATCACAATATCTTTAACACTGCGGTTGCTTGAATCCTGAATGGCATTTACCTGTCCGTCTGCAATACGCTCTTCTACCTCTGCCTGCGTCAATCCCTGAAAGCAAAGCTCTCCATTTGCTCCTGTCTGCACACGTGTGTGCTTTTTCGGGTCAAAGTCATCTGTGGAATTTTGCGGCTGCGGCTCATCACCAATCTCTGGCTGATCCACTTTCTGATCGACAGTCTCCTGATCAACAGATAATTCTTCGTTGTCGCCCATACTCTTTTTCTTTCATTCCTACTCTTTCTTCATTTTAATTTTAGAGCCAATGTCTGTAAATTCACAATTGTACAGACAGTTCTTATTTTATCATACCGATTTGTCAAATACAAGTTTTTCCTTTTTTTTTAAAGAACTTTTAATTTTCTCTTCCCATTTTGTTCTTTCTGGTATATAATACCCGTGAACCAAATGAGTCATACAATCGGAAAGGAGTTATTCTCTATGAGACACTTATTAAACCCATTGGATCTGTCCATGGATGAGCTGGATAATATTTTAAATCTGGCTAATGATATTAAAGAAAATCCAACCAAGTATGCACACAAATGTGACGGCAAACGTCTTGCTACACTTTTCTATGAGCCAAGCACACGAACCCGTTTAAGCTTTGAATCAGCAATGCTTAATCTCGGGGGTACTGTTATTGGCTTTTCTTCTGCCGAAAACAGTTCTGCTTCTAAGGGCGAGAGCGTTGCTGATACAATCCGTGTTGTATCATGCTATGCCGATATCTGTGCAATGCGCCATCCAAAGGAAGGTGCTCCAAAGGTTGCCTCCATGTTTTCTAGCATCCCAGTCATCAATGCTGGAGACGGCGGACACCAGCATCCAACTCAGACGCTGACTGATCTTTTCACAATCCGTACCTTAAAGGGACATACAGACAACATGACAATCGGTCTTTGCGGTGATTTAAAATTTGGCCGTACCGTTCATTCTCTGATTGAATCTCTAGTTCGCTATAAAAATGTAAAATTTGTTCTTATCTCCCCTCCGGAGCTTCGCGTTCCAAGCTACATCCGTGATGAGGTATTAAAGGGATTTGAATTTAAAGAAGTAACAAATCTGGATGATGTTCTTCCAGAGCTTGATATTCTTTATATGACACGTGTTCAGAAGGAGCGTTTCTTCAATGAGGAAGACTACATCCGCATGAAGGACTGCTATATCCTGACAAAAGAAAAGATGGATCTGGCAAAGGATGACATGCTCGTTCTTCATCCACTTCCACGTGTAAATGAAATTTCTGTAGAAGTAGATAACGATCCGCGTGCTGCATACTTTAAGCAGGTTCAGTTTGGCGTATATGTCCGCATGGCACTTATTCTGACACTGCTCGGACTTGCACCTGAAAAAATCTAAGAAATTTGAGGAGGAATATTATGCTGAACATCAGTGGTATTAATAACGGTGTCGTTCTCGACCATATCCAGGCAGGAAAATCAATGGATATCTACCATTATTTAAATCTTCAGGAACTGGACTGCCAGGTTGCTATCATCAAAAATGCAAAGAGCAGCAAAATGGGCCGCAAGGATATCATCAAGATCGAGGGCAGCTTAGATCTGCTTGATCTTGACGCACTCGGCTACATTGATCACAAGATTACCGTTAACATCATCAAGGATGGCGTGATCTCTGAAAAGAAGATCCTTCGTCTTCCAAAGCGTATCACAAACGTAATTCACTGCAAGAATCCGCGCTGCATCACCTCCATTGAGCAGGAGCTGCCACACGTATTTGATCTGACAGATGAAGAAAATAAAGTATATCGCTGTATCTACTGCGAGACAAAGCATCGCTAATTGTACTAGCTTGATCAGAAAAGCCAAAATAATAGAGCTACGTGCAAAGGTTATGTTGTTTTGAAAAACCCCATCGGCTTACCTAATAAGCTGATGGGGTTTTCATATTAACTTTAATTAACTCTAATTTTAATAATTCAACACTTTTTAGAAGTATACAAGATCTTCCTTCGGTGCACTTGTCTGAGCAACCTCAGTCGCACGAAGCACCGGTCCCTTCTCGCCATACAGATCAGAATATTCCCACTCAAACGTTGCAGTGACCATTACCCACTGACGTCTCTTTAAGCTCGCTGTATCCTTATACTTGCAGACAAAGCCAAGGAAACGAATATCATCGGCACAGCATGTCATCGCATTTCTTCCTGGAACGAACACATCTGCCGGGAACTCCTTATTCTTCATAACCATTGCCTTGAACACAATGGTCTTTCCGACATACTCATCTGGATTATCCTGAGCATCAATATACCAGATACCGTAATCCTCATCCTCAAGATGAATCACATCCTGATCGCGGTCATAAGGAAGTACATCTTCTGGCTGCAAAGTCTCTCCATCCTTTGTCTCAAACATCACCTCTGCACGACGGTTTACTGCCTTGATTGAACGATTGAATGTATCAATTGGCGTTTCTTGTGTACAGCGATTGAAAACAACCATATCAGTGTATGTTAAAAGCTCCATTGCCAGTGACTTAATATTATTTAAATACAGTTGGAAGGTGCTTCCATCGAGAACAGTGATAGTCTGATACAGTTCCCATGAATATGGAAATGGAAGCTGTGTAATATTCTTTGGAGACCACATACCATTATACTCGATAATAACACGATCTGGCTTGTGGCGCTTTCCTACCTCACGGAAGTACTCTCTGTTTAATTCACTCTCTTCCTCGATTGTCTCTGTCACAACATGATACTTGTCCATAAATTCCTGATCAAGCTCTGTCTCTCCTTCTTCGCAAAGGATTAAAAGTGTCTTAGATCCATCATTAAAATAATCCTGCTGCAGCGTAAATTTCAAAAATGATGTCTTTCCGCCTTCCAGAAATCCGGTGATCATATATACTGGTATCTCATTTGCCATGTTACTGTCTTCCCTTTCTAACGCTTTTATAACGAAGAGCTGCCTCACCTTATTACAGGATTGGCAACTCTATCGCCATGTTTCTCTACTTTTTTATCGCTTACAGCTTAAACAGCTTTTCTAACTTATCGGTATCCATCTTAGAACCAATTACACAAAGTCTTCCTGTGTAATCCGGTGCACCATTACGGATCTCATACTCACCCGGAACAAGGTCGAAATACAGCCATGTGCCATCTGCTGCCGGCAGCATTCCCTTTGCTCTTAAGATAATACCAAACTCGGTCTCCTCAGACAGCTTAACAAGAATTTCATCAAGCTCTTCCTTTGTATACTTTCTAGGAGTCTCCTTGCCCCAGCTTGTAAATACCTCATCTGCATGATGATGGTGATGATGATCATGATCGTGGCAGCCACAGGTGCACTCCTCGCCATGCTCGTCATGGTCATGATGATGCTCATGCTCATCATGATCGTGGTGATGCTCGTGACAATCGCACTCGTCGTCATCATGATCGTGGTGATGATGATGGTGCTCATGCTCGTGATCATCGTCGTCATCGTGATGATGATGCTCGTGATCATGGTCATGGCAGCAGCAATCATCATCGTCGTCATGATGGTGATGATGATGCTCATGCTCCTCTTCTTCATGAAGCTTCATAGCCTCTTCCATCAGCTCCTCTGCCAGTGAATGACCCTGCTCCATAACAGCCAGAATCTGCTCACCTGTCAGCTCGTCCCACGGAGTGGTAATGATCTTTGCCTTTGCATTCTTCTCCTGAATCATGGAAACTGCCTGAGCCAGCTTTTCTTCCTTCATTCCCTGAGTTCTGCTTAAGATGATGGTGTTTGCGCTCTCAACCTGATTGTTATAGAACTCACCAAAGTTCTTCATATACATCTTGCACTTTGTCGCATCTGCAACTGTTACAAAGCTGTTTAAGTCAAGATCAATCTCACCTGCAACGTTCATGACAGCTGCGATAACATCAGACAGCTTGCCTACGCCTGATGGCTCAATAATAATGCGGTCTGGATGATACTGCTCAACTACTTTCTTTAAAGCAGCGCCAAAATCACCTACAAGTGAGCAGCAGATGCAGCCTGAGTTCATCTCAGTAATCTGGATTCCAGCGTCCTTTAAAAAGCCGCCGTCAATGCCGATCTCACCAAACTCATTCTCAATCAAAACGACCTTCTGACCATTTAATGCTTCCTGTAAAAGTTTCTTTATTAAGGTTGTCTTTCCTGCTCCCAGGAAACCTGAAATAATATCAATTTTTGTCATTGTGTAACCATACCTTTCTGTACTCTCGTACAACCAAACAAACGTTGCCGCTTCCAACTTTGTATCTTAGCATGTTTGCTTATATTTTGCAAGCCTTCTTTTTCAAATAAAAATCGTCACAAATATTTTTGTAACCACAAGAGGCGCCAACAGCACCTCGCTTCCTATCCCTACAGCCCATATCAGCGCTATGCGAAATAAAATCCCGATTTGCTCTCCTAATCTAAATTCGCTGCGTTTATAGGCTAGCTCGTAAAGTGCCCAGTATCCAAAAATATAAAAGATAAAGTGCGGCAGAAAAAGAGCCAGAGCCTGCAATATTCCTGTGATGCCAAAAAGCATCGTTGCTGATGTGATTATAACTGCTGCTGATACACCAGAAATAAAGGCGATTGCTGCAAAAGCAGCTGGTGCAGCATTTGTTAAAGCTGACACTGCTATCATCAAAAAAACGGGCAGGCGAAGGCGGCAAACATACTTCAAAAAGCCAGAAGGAAAACCTGCCTGTTTGATTTGAAGATGAACTGCCGGAAGATAGCAGATCGTTTGCTTATATAAATACGCTGAGCGCCAAATACTGACTGCTGTTCCAATAAAAATCCCTACTACAAACATTACAATCGGCAAGCTGTAAAGTAACGAATTTCTCCTAATATCCATCGCACACCTCCCCCTAAGCAAAGCTTATCACGTAACTATATTTTATGCTGGGTAAAAAGAGAATATGCGAAAGTGATATAAAAGAAAAAAGGTGCTGCTCTCACAACACCTTTTGTCATTACTTTGCTATGTCGGTAACTCTGGACTCTCTGATCACACTTACCTTGATCTGTCCAGGATACTCCAACTCTGCTTCAATCTGCTTTGAAACATTTCTGGCCAGAATAACCATATCAGCATCTGACACCTGTTCCGGAATAACCATAATCCGAACCTCTCGGCCCGCCTGAATTGCATAGGATTTCTCAACTCCCTTAAACGAATTGGTAATCTCCTCCAAATGCTTCAGACGATTCGTGTACGCTTCGAGAGTTTCTCTTCTTGCACCTGGTCTTGCTGCAGAAATTGTATCTGCGGCCTGAACGATGCATGCAATTAAAGAGGTTGGTTCTACATCGCCATGGTGGGACTCAACGGCATTGATCACAATCTGGGACTCTCTGTACTTGCGGCACAGCTCGGCTCCCAGCTGAATATGTGAGCCTTCCATCTCATGGTCTACTGCCTTTCCAATGTCATGTAACAATCCGGCACGCTTTGCCATACGGACATCTAACCCCATCTCTGCGGCCAACAGTCCTGAAAGATGAGCAACTTCGATTGAATGCTTTAACGCATTCTGACCGTAGCTTGTGCGGAACTTCATGCGTCCTAAAAGCTTTACAAGCTCTGGATGGATGCCATGAACACCCACCTCAAGCAGGGCTGCCTCTCCCTCTTCACGAATCATTACTTCAACTTCTTTTTGCGCCTTCTCCACCATCTCCTCGATTCTTGCCGGATGAATACGGCCATCAAGGATCAGCTTTTCCAAAGCGATTCTTGCCACTTCTCTTCTCATAGGATCAAAAGAGGACAAAACAACTGCTTCCGGTGTATCATCAATAATAAGCTCTACTCCGGTAAGCGTCTCAAGGGTACGAATATTTCTTCCTTCACGTCCGATAATTCTTCCCTTCATCTCATCATTTGGCAGCTGAACAACTGAGATTGTTGTCTCTGCTACATGATCGGCAGCACATCTTTGAATGGCAGTCACTACATATTCCCTTGCCTTCGCGGATGCCTCATCCTTTGCCTTTGCCTCCATCTCCTTAATCATCTTTGCAGTGTCAAGTTTTACTTCGTTTTCCACGCTCTTGAATAAAAACTCTTTTGCTTGTTCGGAGGTCATACCTGAAACACGTTCCAGTTCCTGAGAAATCTGTGCCGTAAGTTCGTCAGCCTTTGCATGTTTTCTGTTCAGGCTTTCTTCCTTTGCATTCAGGCTCGCTTCCCGCTTTTCTAAAATACTTGTCTTTCTGTCAAGCGCCTCTTCTTTATTGACAGCACGCTTTTCCATTCTGGACAATTCGCTTCGGCGTTCTTTGATCTCTTTTTCGAGTTCATTTTGAGCTTTCAGGTTTTCTTCCTTCGCCTCAAGAAGCACCTCGCGTTTTTTGCTTTCTGCGGTCTTAAGAGCATCGTCTATTATTGTTCTGGATCTCTCCTCCGCACTTCCAACGGTCGCTTTGTACTTGGACTGCTGGATGCCGGTTGCGACGAACCAGACGATAACAGCAACAATCACTGCAGTAACCGCTGCTGTAATAATAATAGGAACCACAGGAGCACCTCCTTTATGAAATTTTCATTGTACGGTTTATATTTCATATATAAACAGGCAACAGTATAATTTTATACGATTCATTTATAAAAGTCAAGACGTTTTGTGGAATCCAACATACATCCAGCCTTTCTTTGCCTATTTATTTGTAGAACCATACTCATCACGCAGTTCCCAGACAGCACGTTTTGCCATTTCGTACGGAAATCCCTTTGATACAAGACTTTTTACTGCCTTTAAAAAATCTTCTTCTGTGCGAGGCGGCTTTTGCATAAGACGCTTTCGTGCCAGACGGCGCACCGTATTTTCCTGTTCATCTGCATAGGCCTCAAGTGCATCTTCAATTGATTCCTTATCCACACCGCGGCTTGAAAGCTGCATATAAAGCTGACGCCTGCTCTTTTTCTGACAGCCAGTCCGAACATATTCCATAGCATAATTTCCATCATCCACATAGCCAAAGCTTTCGGCGTAACGAATAGCATCATCTGTCTGTTCTGCCGAAAAGCCATCGTCCATTAGGCGTTTTTTCAGCTGATAAACCGTTCGTGGACTGTACTCGAGAAGATGCAGGCAGCGTCTTCTGGCCTCGGTGTTAAAACCTTCTGAATCTTTCTGAAAAGGCAAAGAACCGTCCTCAGACGGACGGCTCTTTACCTCGCGATACAGCTCGCTTGTCTCCCACTGCTTCACTCTGCATCATCCCCTGACTCTGCTAGTGCTGTCGGCTCTGCATCCTTAAGCGGAAGGTTATAGTGTGCACGTACCTTATTCTCAACCTCAGCCATGATATCAGGATGCTGTGACAAATAAATCTTCGCATTCTCACGTCCCTGGCCAATCTTTGCATCATTATAAGAGAACCATGCACCTGCCTTGACAATGATATTTAAATTCACCGCAAGATCAAGCACATCGCCTTCCTTAGAAATACCCTTTCCAAACATGATATCAAACTCTGCTTCTTTAAATGGCGGAGCAATCTTATTCTTTACTACCTTAATTCTTGTATGGTTTCCGATTACCTCACCTGCCAGCTTCAAGGACTCTACACGGCGCACATCAAGACGAACAGATGAATAGAACTTAAGTGCACGTCCACCAGTAGTCGTCTCTGGATTTCCAAACATAACGCCAACCTTCTCACGCAGCTGATTGATGAAAATTACGATACAATTGGAACGGCTGATTGCTGCTGTCAGCTTACGAAGTGCCTGTGACATAAGTCTTGCCTGAAGACCCACATGGGAATCACCCATATCGCCATCAATCTCTGCCTTTGGAACAAGTGCTGCAACAGAATCGACAATCACAATATCAATAGCACCTGAGCGAACCATCGTCTCAGTGATTTCAAGTGCCTGCTCTCCATTATCCGGCTGAGATATGTAGAGATTATCAATATCAACACCAATATTTCTTGCATAAACAGGATCAAGTGCATGCTCAGCATCAATAAATCCTGCAATTCCGCCTCTTTTCTGAACCTCTGCAACTGCATGAAGAGCAACAGTTGTCTTACCACTTGATTCTGGTCCGTAAATCTCAATAATACGACCTTTCGGCAGTCCGCCAAGTCCAAGTGCAATATCAAGACTAAGGGAACCTGTCGGTACAACCTCAATATTCATATTTGCGCCAGAATCGCCCAGCTTCATAACGGCACCCTTGCCGTAAGCCTTCTCAATCTGAGTTAACGCAACGTCCAATGCCTTAAGCTTTTCCTGATTATTCTTATCCAAATCTTACCTCTTTCTGTACAGAATAGTCTGTACGCTTTTTATGAACGCATGTTCGTATCTATACTATATAATACACCAGTTCGACACTTTTGTCAACAAGATATTTTTCGATTCCTCTTTATAATACACCAAAACACATGTTTTGTGAAGTGGAAATTTAACGCAATTTTCGACAAATAAAAACCCCGGCTGCATGATATGCTACCCTCATATAGGACAATGAAATATAAAAGTCCTATATGGGGGTATTTT